>Ga0068858_100002759_pt1 | contig 17653 bp, 10 predicted proteins | sample KBSSwiS12_FD_66589 | JGI IMG/M metagenome (GOLD analysis project Ga0068858, IMG submission 66589) | Switchgrass rhizosphere microbial communities from Kellogg Biological Station, Michigan, USA - KBS Switchgrass S1-2 | ecosystem: Host-associated > Plants > Roots > Rhizosphere > Soil ...
GGAAACCCGCTGCTGAGGCGCGTCGTTCCGGACAGGGTCCAGCCTTCGGTCAGCTGGTTGCGCCTGCCGGTCAACCGATCGAACGGGAGGTCGTAGTTGTAGCTCACGACGAAGTTGTGGCGCATGTCGAAGGCGGAAGGCGCCTCGGATAGCCGGACGTCGAACGGGTTCACCTGTTCACCGATGTTCGACGCGACGTCGACCGACTTGCTGAACGTGTAGCCGGCCGAGATGCTGGTATTCGGCCGCGTGTAGCGAAGATTGAGCTCGAGCGCGTTGTATCGCGAGTACCCGCTGGTTTCCTGGCGTGTGACTGTTCCGTAGTCGGGACCAAGCGGGCCGCGGGTTCCGTTGATGAGACGGCCATCCTTCGTGGTGAAGACGCCGTTTTCGGCGAACGGACCGCATGTCGGGCTTCCAGGCGCGACCTGGCTCGGCTCGCTCACGCTCAGGCACAGCGCGGGATTGCCCGGGTTCGCCTGCCTGATGACAAGCAAATGGTGACCACGGCTGCCCACGTAGCTCGCCGTTGCGACCGTGTTCCGGGCGAGCTCGCGCTGAATGGAGAACATGTAGTTCTCGGAGAAGGGCACCGAGTTGTCGTTCGCGAAAAATGGATCGGCGTTGACCGGAAGATAATTCGGCCAGGCAAAACCGGTCACGGGGCTCGTCGCGGTCGCGTTGAGCGGCGGCGGTTCGAGTGGAAACCGCTGGCCGTTGTCCGTGCCGTCCGCTGCGGTAATGAAGGGCGTGGCGAACAGCGGCGGCGCCGGGCTCAAGTAGTTGTAGCCGTACGGAGGGACGCCGTACATGATCCCCGCCGACAGGCCCTGGAACGCCGTATAGAACAGGCCGTAGCTGCCGCGGAGGCTGGTCACCTCGTTCGGCGCGTAGGCAATGCCGATCCGCGGTGAGACGTTGCCCCAGCGCGTCGGCGATAGTCCTCTGGCGATGCCAGGATCGCCGGGCACGACCAGACCGGCCGGTGCGCCCGGGTACACGACGGACTTCGCGCCGGGAACGATCGTCTGAATCTGGTTGTCCCGTTCGTACCATGGCTGCATCACATCCCACCTCAGCCCGTAGTTGAACGTCACCTTCGGCGTCGCGCGCCAGCTGTCTTGCGCGAACACCGCTCCGTAGTTGTTCCGGAGGTGGAATACGCCGCCGGACGACTGGATGTAGTTGCTCGGGACACCAAGCAGATAGTCCGCGAAGTCACTGCCTGTTTCGGTTCCCGCGAACGTGAACGTGCCGTTGAAGGTGGCGTTCGGGTCGAGTTCGACCTGGCCAAACTGGAACTGTCCACCTACCTTCACCGTGTGAGCGCCAAACACCTTTGAGACGCTGTCGCTGACGTTCATCGTGGTGTTGATCTGATTGACGCCGGTGATGGTGACACCCATCGTGAACGTGTCGAAGACGATGTTTTCGATTCCTTCGAGCTCGGGCGCCTGCACGACGATGCCCGGCGTCCCCGGACCGGTGACAAATCCCTGCGACGCCAGACTCACGCCGCGCCCGCCGTTTGGAAACCCCACGTTGTTGGCGTTTCGCATGAAGCTGGCGTGAAACTCGTTCACGCCCGTCGAACCAAGGACGGTGTTGGCGCCGATCGAGAACAGCTGCGCCCGGCCCAGCGTCAGCGCGTCGAATCCTGGCACGGTCGCACCGCCCTGCTGGCCGGGATACGGATTGTCCAGTCGATAGTCATCGACGAAGTAATACGCGGACACCAGGCCGAACCGAGTGTTGCCATCGACCCGACCGGACCCCTTGTCGTCGCGAACGGTTTGCGCAAAGGCGCCGGTCGAAAACTGGTTGTCACCGCTGTTGGGCGCCGGGATGTATTGCAGCAGGCGCTGCGCGGGCACCGACCACGCCCGGCCAGGGATCACCGCATTCGGGAAGACGCACTGCGCGGTGCTCGCGCATCCCGGCGCGTAATATCGCTGCCCCGGCGAGACCGCGTACCCGAGCTTCTGCGAAAGCAGGTTCGCCCAGTACTGGCCGTTGACGGTGCCAGTCAGGGCGTCAGCCTCACTCCGAAAATCGCCCGCGCGCTCGGCCATCGACGGCACCGAGATCAGTCCTGTTTCGATCCCCTGCGTCGTCCGCGTCGCTTGATAATCCCCGAAAAAGAAGAGTCTGCCCTTCTTCAGGGCGCCCCCGATCGTGCCGCCCGGCTGGTTCTGCTCGAACTGAGCCCGCTCGGGCGAAAAGTAGTTCCGCGCATCCAGGGCGGTGTTCCTGAAGAACTCGAAGGCGCCACCGTGACGGATATCGCTCCCGGATTTCGTGACCACGTTGACGATGCCGCCGTTGTAGTTGCCGTACTGCGGATCGAAGTTGTTGGTCAGCACGCGGAATTCTTCGATCGAGTCCAGATTGGGCACGACGGACGTTCCGCCGTTCATGTGCTCCTGGACGTCAGCGCCATTGACGAAAAAGCCGTTCGCCGTCTCCCGCTGTCCGCTGACCGACACGTTTCCGGCGTTCAGTTCGCCAGACGGCGCCACCGTTCCGGTGACGCCAGCCATGATCACGGAATTGGATTGGATGGTCGTCGTCGGGATGACACCGGGCTGAATCGCGAGCAGGTCAGTGTAGCTCCGGCCGTTCAGCGACAATGTCGTCATCGTCGAGGCCGAGACGACCTCGCCAAGCTGGGTCGAGACAGTGTCGACGCGCAGTTGATTGGCCGTGACCGTAACGGTTTCGCTCTGCTCGCCAACCTCCAGCGTCGCATTCACCTGCAGCGCGCCGTCGGCGTCCACGTTGAGGCCGGTGTGCTTGTGTGGCTTGAAGCCGTCGATCTGGAGCAGAAGCTCGTACTTCCCGACTGGCAGTTTGGGAAAAACGTACGCGCCTTGCGCATCGGTCGTCGTGGAGGTCTGGGTGGCAAGCGACATGTTCGTCGCGGTGACCGTGACGCCCGGCATGACGCCGCCCGAGCCGTCTTTGACCGTGCCGGAAATGCTGCCGGCGACCTGAGCGAGCGCTACGCCGACGCCGATGAGAGTGAAGAAGGCCGCAAGCAGAACGTCATTTGTTCGCATTCACAATCGCATCCAGGTACTTTCGATGACAGTTCGAGCACGACTCGTAGATGTCGCCGCCGACGGTGAAGAGCTTCTCGGCGTTCTTCGCTTGCGCGGCATTGATCGCCTCCTGGCCGGTGTTGATCATGTCCTGCGCCAGCTGCATCCATTCGCCGCCGTTCTTGGCGCGCGGCACCATCATCAACAGATTGCCCGACTCGGCGACGGCGACGGCCGCATTGCGTACGGCGATCCATTCCGCGTCGGTCTTCGGCCGGATCTCCTGCGTGCCCTCTTTGGTCTCGATCGTCTTGACCGCGTCCCAGACGAAGTCGGCGTTGGGATCCACGACCGACTGCATCAGCAGCTTCGTGTCGGCAATCGGCTTGAACGGAGGCGGCGTCGGGCCCCCGCAGGCGGCGGCCGCAAGCGTACCGGCGAGCGTGAGCATCAGGGATGTTCGCATGGCGAAATGCTACCAGACGCCGGGTTCAAAAGGACCGGGCCAGGCGCCTACGTGCGGGCCAGCAGCGCCTCGATCTTGCCCACGACTGTCGGCCACCGGTATTCGCGATCGACATAGGCCAACCCCTGCCGACCGAGCTGCTGCGCGACCTCTCTGTGTTCCAGCAGGTAGTCGAGCCCCGCGATGAACTCGACCGCGTTGCCGTAGTGAAGCCCGCCATTGGCGCGCTCCACCTGGCCGCGCAGCACCTTGCAGCGCGCGTTGACCAGCGCCGGCAGCCCGTGATTCCACGCCTCGAGCAGCACCATGCTCAGGCTCTCGTACGGCGACGGCATGATCAGCGCCCTCGCCTTCCTCAGCAGCGCCTCCCGCACCCCATCGTCGACAAATCCGAGCGGGCGGATCAGCGGGTGATCGGGGATCGGCATCGACGCGGGGCCGGCCATGACGAGCTGCACGGTCTTCCCAGTCTCGACGTAGCGCACGAAATGCCGGATGAGGGCCGCGCACCCTTTGTTCGGATCGACTCGGCCGAGATACAGGACGAAGGGATCGACGAGCCCCAGGGGATCGAGGGGCGACAGATCGACGGCAGCCGGCGCCGGATCGAGACCGGAACCGATCACGGCCGACGGCGTTCCCGCAGGCGCGCGCGCGGCTACCAGCGCTTCCTCTTCGGGTGTCAGGAAGAGAAAGCCTTTCGGCTGCGCGAAGAAGCGGTCGAGCATGTCGACGTGAATCAGCGGGTCCTCTTCGGCGGTCGGTACGAGGATCGCGCGCTCGCCGACGAGCGGCAGTCCGAAATAGACCTCGGCATACCGGTAGGCCCAGAACAGCACGCGGTCGTATTCAGCGCCATGCTGCCGCAGATGGGCGAGCAGCTCCGGCGCGTCCGGACCGTTCTCGCGGAACCAATGTTCCTGTTCCTCGGCGGTGGCGCGATCGGCGGCCACGAGATCGCTCAGATCCATGAACCGGCGCATGTCCCGCTCGCGCGCCACCCGGAAGCGCAGCACGCGCAGTCCGCCTTCGCGCTCGCCGCGCTTCGGCGGGACAAGCCCGACACGGGACTCCCCCGCGGGATAGTGGTTACTCCACGTGATGTGATCTTTCGCGCAGGTCGTGAGAATGGTGACGTCGTGCTGCGCGGCCAGGTGCTCCGCGATCAGCCGGCAGTGCCCCTCGGAGCCGCCGGCGATGTCGGCCCCGAACCGGTGAACGACGCACGCCAGCTTCATTGCCGCTGCAGATCGCGGCGAAGGCGAGCGTTCTCCAGCGCCAGCTCCTCGATGCAGGCGAACAGGATCCGGTTGAGATGATCCTGGCGGCGGAAGTTGTCCTGGCTGTACTCGAACAGCCATCGGGTCAGCGGGAGCAGGAGTTTTTTCTTCGCGAACAGAATGAAGCGTCCGACGCCCGGACGATGGGTCGTGAGCGTGAGATGCGTCTGCAACCGCCAGTCGATGTCGCCGTCGACGAGCTCGGGCAGCAGCGTGGCGTCGAGGTTCCTGGCGTCGATGGCGCGGGCGAGCAGCGCGTGGACCGCGGCGAAGATCTCCTCGTCCTGATAGTCGGCGGCACCGCCCTTCTTGAGCAGGTGCCGCCGGAGCCGCGCGCGGACGTCACGCTCGATCTCGCCCATCACGGCGTCGACGCGAACCTTCGCCTCCGTCATCGACTCATTTGGCCGAGAACGCCAGCAGTACGTTCCCCGGCAGCCCGCGCCACAACGCGTAGCCCGAGTTGGTGATCAACAGCCCGTCGGCGATCGCCGGGCCGGCCGCGTCGATCGATCCACCCTTCCCCGGCACGTGGTTGACGGTCTCGTATTCGCGGACGGTGTTGAAGTCCCAGAGGATCGATCCGTCCTTGGTCGAGTACGCGCGCATGTGACCATCCACCGAGCCGGAAAAGACGACGCCGGGGATCACCGACACCGGCGCCGACTGCGCGCCGGTGCAGCCGCGGCCGGTGTTGCATTCGAGTTTCGGCGCCGGCGTGTGCCACAGCGGCTGGCCGTCGGTCAGCTTCAGCGCGAACAGTCCGCCCGCTTCGTTCGGCGGCGTCAGCACGTCCGAGACCGGGATGTACGCCGCGGTATCGTCCGCCGCCGATCCCCACTCGATGCCGCCGAGCGCGCCTCCCTTGCCGGCCTTGAACTGCCACAGCACCTTGCCTTCGTTGTCCGGATCGAGTCCCCACACGTTGCCCGACTTCTGGCCAATGACGATGATCCGCTTGCCGCCTGGCAGCGTGCGAAGGATCGGCGCGTTGCCGAAATCGTGATCCGGTCCGAGCTCCTTCGGACAGTTCTCGAGTCCCGGACGGCAGCCGACGAGGAACGCGTCGCTGGGGGTGACCTGGTTCCACCAGACGATCTTCCCGGTCTTCAGATCCATGGCGATGACCGAGTCGCTCGTCTTCACCGCCGGTCCGGTGTAGGAATTGCCGGTGCCAATGTAGAGCACGCCTTTCTGACGATCGATCGTCGGCGAGTTCCACACCGCTGCACCAGCCGGTGCGTACTGCGTCGTGCCGATCGACGTCTTCCCAATCTCGGCCGGCGCCTCGGTGATCGTGTAGCTCTTCCACAACTGCTCGCCGGTCGCCGCTTCCAGCGCGACGACGCTGCCGCGGAACGTGCAGCATTCGTACTTCGGCTGGGCGGCGGGGGCTTCCTCCGTCGACGAAACCGGCACGTAGATCTTGCCGTCGGCCAGCACCGGCGCGCCGGTGATCCGCGCGAAGCGATGCGTGTCGAGCGTCTTCTTCCAGATCACCGCGCCGGTGTCCGCGTCGAGCGCGAACACGTTGGCCTTGAGGTCGCCGAAATAGACCGCGTACTTGCGGCCGATCAGACCGACGCTCGGCGCCGTGCGCACGCCGCCGTCGGCCTTGAAGGTCCAGTGCGTGCAGCCGGTCGCCGCGTCGAGCGCGTAGACGGTGCCGTTATCGCTGCCGACGAAGACGCGCCCGGCGACGATCGCCGGATTGCCGTAGGCCTGGCTGCCGCCGGGGAACCCGAACGCCCATTTCAGCTTCAGGTTCGGCACGTCGGCGGCCGTCATGCCCGGTTTCGGCTGATAGCGCGAATTGGAGGTGTCGACGCCGAAGCCGTTCCACTGCGGCTGCGACGCGATGTTCGCGATCGCCGCAGGCTTGGTCGTGCACAGGCCCGCGTTGGGCGCGCTGGCGGCACCGGCCGCGGCGAGCGGCTTGCCGGACAGATACTCCGCCACCGCGCGCCGCTCGGCGGGGCTCAGCGCTGCCGCCTGCATCTGCATCGTGCCGTTGGCCATGGTGTTGAGGATCGTTTCCGGCGTCCGATCCTTGAGCGCGTCCCGCGACGGCGTGCGCCCGGTCGGCGCGTCGTGACAACTCGCGCAGTTGTCCTTGTAGACGGCGGCGGCGTCGACGGTTTGAGCCGAGACGGTCGCAGGCCGAGCAAGCTCGGCCCCTGCGAACATCAGGACGAGCGCCGCGCAGGCCGCACCGCGCACCCCCGCACCTCGCACCTCGCACCCCGCACCGCGCACAGTCCGCGTCATTGTTTCTTCGCCGTGAAAGTGCCTTCGCCAAACCCTTCGATGACGAGTTTGCCCTTCATGGTGTCCTTGTCCACGGTGCCGGTATAGGTCTCCTTGAGAGCGTTGCCCTGTGCATCAACGGTGAAGGTGAAGGTGATCTCCGCACCCTTCACCGTGCCGGTGAGATCGGCCTCGCCAAACGTGCCGGTGTAGTGGCCGGTGAGCTTTTCGCCGTCCTGTTTGAACGTGAACGTCGGCGCGCCGGCGCCGGCCGACGTTTCGACGTTGAAGGCCCATTTGCCGGTGACGTCGACCTTCGCCTGCGCGGCGCCCCGGGCCGCGGACATCGCCACGACGAGCATCACGATCGCGCCAACCGCCGCTATCCGTCCGTGCATCTTTGTCATCACGTCCCTCCACCGGGTCCGAAAGGACCCGGCCTACGTCTTCTCCAGCCGGCTACTTCCCCTTGAGATCGGGATCCGCGTTCTTCCAGTACTTCTCCACCAGCGCTCGCTCCGCGCTGGCGGTTTTCGTGTCGCCACCATGTTCGGCGACCAGCGCGAGGGCGTCGTGCGTCCCCGCATAGTGCGGATCGTGCGCGAGCATCTGCCGCGCCGCCCACGCGGCGAAGTCCCAGTCGCCGACCTCGCGCGCCGCCCGCGCGATCGCCTCGATGGTGAACAGCGTCTGCGTCCACGCATCCGGCCCTGGAAGCGCGCGCGCCTTGCGCACCACGTCCTCGAGCATCGGCCGCCCCTGGTCCTTCTTGCCGGTCCGCAGCAGGAATTCCCCCTGGAACGCCTGCAGCGGCGTCGCGACGATGCCGGCGCCCTCGGTACCGCGCATCAGGCGCAGCGCGGTGTTCCCCTCGTCGGCCGCCTGTTTGAACTGGCCGAGCGCGAGCCGCGCGCGCCCCGCTTCGACGTGCCCCGCGGCGCTGACCACCGGCGAGGCGTGCGCGGCCATCGTGTTGGCGGCGGCCAGCGCCTCCTGCGCCCGCCCGCGCGCGAGCAGGAACTCGGGCCATTCACGCTTGTTGAACTCCTGCACCAGCAGCGTCGACGCGATAGCGAACGATCGCGTGAACAGCTCCTCGGCCTTCTTCATCCGGCCGACGTACTGATACGAAGTCGCCAGCAGATCGAGATTGTGCTGATAGTGCCAATCGTACTCGACCGGAATCTGTTCCGCCGCGAAGTAGGCCGTCTCGAGCGCGTCGGCCGCCGCGAACGCCGCGATCGCCTCGTCGATCCGGCCGGCGCGCCGCAGGTTGTGGCCGTCCATGTGCCGCGCGTGGGGGACGTCCGGCGCCATCTTCGCATATGTCGCCCCGTGCGTCAGCGCCTCTTGCATCCGGCCGGTGTTCTCGAACGCATGCGTCAGGTAATGGTGGCCCGCGAAATGCGCGGGCGCCAGCGCCAGCGCCTTTTCGTAGTAGCGGACCGACCCGGCGACGCTGCCCTGCCCGCGCTCCGCGGGGTCGGACGACTCCGCCTGCCCGCGCTGCAGCCAGAGCTCCTCGTCGGAGGGAAAGGCCGTCAGCGCGGCGTCGAGCGCCGCGCGGTACGCCGCCAGCTTCGCCGCATCTGCCGGCGCCGCTTCGGCCGCCATCTGCAGCGCGCGCGCCGCGACGTGCCGGCGATCATGCTCCGTCTGCGCGAGCGCCTGCGCCCGCGCGAGCGCCGCGCGAGCCGCCGGCGCGGCGTTCAACTCGGTGTAGGCGATCGTCAGACCGAGCTGGGCCAGGGCCAGCCTGGCATCGAGCCGCAGCGCCTGATTGAACGAGCGCGCCGCCTCCAGCCACACGTACGAGTGGAGGTACGCAAGCCCCTGGTCGTAGAAGGCCTGCGCCTCCTTCGCGGTCGAACCGGACGCGTCGTGTGCCGATCCGATTCCCGTCCGGATCGCGACGGGCCGCTGCGCGAGCGAAAGTACGAAGTCTGAAGTACGAAGTGCGACGGGCGCATGCGCATGCGTGTCCTGCGCAAGTGCCGCCGCCAGCGCCAGCCAGAGGATCACAGCGCCCAGTGTACAGAAAAAAGGCCGGCACCCTTTCGAGAGCCGGCCAGAACCTTACAACCTAGAACCTAGAACCCTCTAAAAGTCGAAATTCGCGCCGATCTTGAAGAACCGCGCCTGGAGCACGTTGGTCGGACGCAGCCACCCGCTGGTGGCGGCGTTCGAGAACGTGCTGCTGACCGTGAACGGCCAGTTGCTGTTCGTGATGTTGTAGGCGTCGAAGTCGAGACGCAGACGAACCTTGTCCAGCTTGATCCGCTTCGAGGCGCGGAAATCGAGCTGACTGAGGTTGACGAAGCCGTAGTTCGCGCCAACCGCCATCAGGTTGATGCTCTTCGTCGTGGCACCGGACGCGTACGCCCGGCCGAGTGTGGTGGCCGTCGTCGGCGTTGTCGACCAGGTGGCCAGGATGCTTGGGGCGGCGCCACCGGTCTGAACACCGCGGCTGAACTGGTAGACCGCGCTCACGACGATGTCATACGGCAGCGTATACGAGCCGTTGAACTTGAAGTCGGGACGGTACGGCAAATCCTGATGGCAGGCCTTGCTGCCGTCAGGGAAGATCTCGGCGACTTCTGACGCGTTGATCGCGGCTGTGTTGATCGAGCCGAGCGCCGCTGGAATGCCCGCGGCCACCAGGTTGCACTGATCGAAGATGCGCTTCTGCGCATTGATGCCGGCCGACACGAATGCGCCGCGACGGAAGCGCGCGACCGTCGTCAGATCGAAGCCCTCGTAAATGTTCGTCTCGCCGCCGTAGTCGGATGACAGCCTGATCGTGCTGTTGGAGGGCAGGTTCAACGCGGCGACGGTCGGCTTCAGATCGTACAGGCCGCACACCTGGTAGCCGCCGCCGCCGGGAAGGTTCGGGTCCGACGGCGCATTGACGCAGAACGGACCATCGTAGCTGTTGTTGGCGAAGCTGTAACGGTTGTCCACCGTGACTGTCTGGTTGCCGAACTTGCGCCGGTACCAGCCGCCGTTCACCGAGACGCGCGGCGCGAGCTCGTGCTGCGCGCTCACGGTGTATTCCCAGTTGTAGCCGCGCACGCCCCAGCCGTTCAGAACACCCGGGTCGGTGGTCGTGGACGAAGGGATGTTCTTGCCGAAGTTCGCCGTGCTCGTGGAGTTCGTCAGCTCGTTCAGCTGAATGACACCGCCGGACGTGAAGGGCGAGCCGTTGCCATCGAGATCGCGCCAGGCGCGCGTATCGCTCAGCAGGGCCGTCGTTTCGGGGTTGTTGGCGTCGGCCGTCGCAATCTGCTGCCCGGCGACGTAGCGCGCGATGCTCGCCTTGATCGCCGTCTTGCCGTTGCCGAACACGTCGTAGGCGATGCCGATGCGCGGGCTGAAGTCCTTCCAGTTCTGCACTCTGCCCGTGCATCCGGCGTTGAGGTTGTTCATCCCGTCCGGACAGTTCGAGTAGTTCACCGCGGCGTTGAAGGTGCCGGCGGGCTGCGACTCGGGCAGCGTCGCGCCGATGAACTGGTCGAAGCGCACGCCGGCGTTAATCGTGGCGCGGCTGATCGTCCACTTGTCCTGGACGAAGAGGCCGAGGTCACGGTCGATCGAATTCCGGCGATCGGTCGGAATGCGCAGCGTGACCGACACCGGCACGCCGGCGGCGTAGGTGACCGGCTGCACGTCGCCGGTGTAGTTCTGGGTCAGACGCCACCGGCCCTGCGTGATCGTCACGCCGGCGCGCAGCGAGTGCGCACCGGTGACGTACGACGCGGCGAACTGTTCGGTGAACAGCTTGGAGAAGTGATCGGCCGGGTTGTTCCACGCGCCCGCATTCTTGTTCGTGACGCTGTCGAAGATGTTCACGAGTTGCGGCGAAGCGGCCAGCACTTCCGGCTGGTAGTTCTCCTGGTACTCCTGGTCGTAGACCGCGAGACCGGCGTCGAACAGCAGCTTGTTGGTGTGCGTGCGCGTCCATTTCGAGACCGAGACGAAGCTGGTCGGCGTCGCCTGGATCGCGGCGGCCTCCGGCGGAACGGTGGAGGCGATGCCCCAGTGGCCGCGGACCTTGTCCTGCTCGTCGTGGTAGTACGAGACCTTGTCCTTTGACGACAGTTGCGCCGACACGCGCCCCGCGATGCTGCGGATGTGGCCGTCGTCGACGCCCGGGCGGCTGAAGTCCGGCGTGAAGCGGAACGGCGACGGATCGGAGTCGTAGAAGCTGTCGGCCACCGTCTTGTTGACGCCGAGGTAGCGGAAGGTCGCGTAGAACCACGCTTTGTCTTTCTTGATCGGCCCGCCGACGCCCGGGTTGAAGTCGTAGTTCTTGGTGAGCTTGCTGACGTTGGTGAGGAAGTTGCTGGTTCTGTTGAAGGTCGTGTCGCCGGTCAGGTTGGTCGACGTGCAGGCCTGGCCGACTCCCGGCGAGTTGCAGTTGTCCGAGGCCCAGGCCGACGGCGAGTAGTTGCCAAACACGACGCCGTGCAGCGAGTTGCCACCGTCTCTCGGCACCATGTTGACGCGCATGCCGCCCTGGCCCATCTCGGCCGAGTCGGCGCCGGTCACGTAGCTGAACTCCTGGAAGCTGCCGTCGTTCCAGTAGACGCCGCTATAGGCGCCCTGCGCGCAGAGGTTGTTCAGGCGCAGCCCTTCGATGGTCTGCACCGTGTCGGCCGAGCCGCGGTACTGCAGCGGCGACTGCTGGAGGTTGCCCGAGCCGCCGACGTCGCGCGACAGCGCGCCGCCGCCGCCGACCGCGATGGCCGTTCCGGGAATCATGATACCGACCGCCTGAATGTTGCGGCCCGTCGGCAGCGCGTCCATCACTTCACGCGTCATCACCGTGCGGGTCGTGATGCTCTGCGTGTCGACGACCGGCGATTCGGCGGAGACGGTAATGGTCTCTTCGAGGGCGCCGACCTTGAGATCGGCGTTGATTGTCGCGGTGAAGTCGGAGGTGAGCTCGACGTTCTCGCGCTTGACGACGCTGAAGCCGGGAAGCGTGAAGGTGATCGTGTACGTGCCCGAGCGTAACGTCGTGATCTTGTACTGACCCGAGTTGTCGGTGACCGCGGACCGGACCTTTTCGATCAAGACAGGACTGGCGGCCTCGACCGTCACGCCAGGCAGCACGGCGCCGGACGTGTCTTTGACGGTGCCGGCGACGGCGCTCGTCTGTGCCAGCGCGACGGCCGGCACCAGCGCCAGCAGTACTGCTCCGAAAGTGAGTCGTGCAAACATGCGCATGCCCAATCTCCTCCTCGACAAACAATCGTTCCACTGCGAAGTGCCCGGCCTATTGCACCCGGCGTGCCGCCACTCTACTCTGGTTCCCGGTCGTTTCCGGGCCGATTAAGGCGCGAATCCTCAAAGGCCGCCAATGCTATTCCAATTTTCCGTATACGGGCGCCGGTCCACGTAAACCGGCCGGATCGCGCGGGTGCTTACCGACCGGTCGGTCGGTTGGCGCAGGAGCATACACCTGTTGGGTTGGCAAGAAGGAGGGAAAAAAGAAAACGGCGGTGGAGCCTCGGCTCCACCGCCCAATCAAGTAGCAATCAGCACTTAGAAGTCGAACTGCGCGCCGATCTTGAAGAAGCGCGACTGGAGCACGTTCGTCGGCCGCAGCCAGCCGCTGTTCGCCGCGGTGGAGAACGTGTTGGTGACGGCAAACGGCCAGTCGCTGTTGAAGATGTTGTAGGCGTCGACGTCCAGCCGCAGCCGGACCTGATCCAGCTTGATCCGCTTCGAAGCGCGCAGATCGAGCTGGTTGAGATTCTGAAAGCCGTAGTTCTGGCCCACGGCAATCAGGTTGACCGTCTTGGTCGTCGCGTTCGCGGAGTACGCGCGGCCCAGCGTGGTCGCCGCTGCCGGCGTCGTGGACCAGGTCGCCAGAACGCTCGGCGCGGCGCCGCCCGTCTGGATGCCTTTGCTGAACTGATACGTCGCGCTGATCTGCACGTCGAGCGGCAGCGTGTACGAGCCCAGCAGCTTCACGTCCGGACGGTACGGCAGATTCTGATGGCACGCCTTGCCGCCATCCGGAAACACCTCGGCGACCTCGGTCGCCGCGGTGACGACATACGCCAGGATCCCCTCGCTCACCAGATTGCACTGGTCGAAGATCCGCTTCTGCGCGTTGACGCCCGCCTGAAAGAACGCGCCCGGCTTCGGACGCGCGTTGAGCGACGCTTCGAACCCCTCGTAGATGTTCGTCTCGCCGCCGTAGTTCGAGGAGAAGGTGATCGTGCTGTTGGTCGGCAGACCCTGCGCGACGACCGACGGCTTGAGGTCGTACAGGCCGCACACCTGGTAGCCGCCGCCGCCCGGCAGGTTCGCGTCGGCCGGCGCGTTCGCGCAGAACGGACCGTCGTAGCTCCCCTTCGCGAGGCTGTAGCGGTTGTCCACCGTCACCGTCTGGTTGCCGAACTGCCGGCGATACCAGCCGCCGGAGAGCGACACGCGCGGCGCCAGCTCGGTCTGGCCGCTGACGGTGTACTCCCAGTTGTAGCCGCGGACGCCGAAGCCCTCGAGCACTTTCGGATCGGTCGTCGTGGACGAGGCGATGTTCTTGCCGAAGCTCGGGGTCGACGTCGAGTTCGTCAGCTCGTTGAGCTGAATCGCGCCGTTGGATCCGAACGGCGACCCGTTGCCGTCGAGGTCACGCCACGCGCGCGTGTCGCTGAGCCCCGCGGTCGTTTCCGGGTTGTTGTTGTCCGTGATGCTGCCGGCGGCGAGCCCGACGCCGTTGACGTAGCGGGCCATGCTCGCTTTGAGCGACGTCTTGCCGTCGCCGAAGACGTCGAACGCGACGCCGACGCGCGGGTTGATGTCGCGCCAGTTGGCCACGCGTCCCGTGCAGCCCTGATTCAGGTTGTTCTTCCCGTCGTCACACGCGCCGTAGGTGACCGCCGGGTTGAAGGTGCCGGCCGGGAGCGATTCCGGATCGGTCGCGCTGATGAACCAGTCCCAGCGCACGCCGGCGTTGATCGTCATCCGCTGGATCGTCCACCGATCCTGCGCGAACGCGCCGCTGTCGTTCTTGATGGAATTGCGGCGATCGGTCGGGATACGCAGCGTCACCGACACCGGCACGCCGTTGTTGTAGGTGACCGGCTGCACGTCGCGCGTGAAGGCCTGCCCCAGACGCCACTGCGCCTGGCTCACCGTCCCGCCCATCCGCAGCGAATGCGCGCCGGTGATGTACGAGATGGCGAACTGCTCGGTGAAGAGCTTCGAGAAGTGGTCGGCCGGGTTGTTCCACGCGCCCGCGTTCTTGTTCGTGCTGCTGTCGAAGATCGTCACGAGCGGCACGGCGCTGGCGAAGACCTCCGGCTGGTAGTTCTCCACGTACTCCTGGTCGTAGATGGCGAGGCCGGCGTCGAACAGCAGCTTGTTCGTGTGGACGCGCGTCCACTTGGCGACCGAGACGAAGCTGGTCGGCGTCGCCTGGATCGCGGCGGCCTCGGGCGGCACCGTCGCGGAGATGCCCCAGTGCCCGCGAACCTTGTCCTGCCAGTCGTGGTAGTAGGAGACCTTGTCCTTCGAGCTCAGAGCCGCGGTGACGCGGCCCGCGACGCTGCGGATGTGGCCGTCGTCGATGCCGGGCCGGGAGAGATCCGGATCGAACCGGAACGGCGACGGATCCTTGTCGAAGAAGCTGTCGGCCACCGTCTTGTTGACGCCGAGGTAGCGGAACGTGCCGAAGAACCAGACGTTGTCCCGGACAATCGGTCCGCCGGCGCCCGCGTTCGAGTCGTAGTTTTTCGTGAGCTGGCTGACGTTGGTGAGGAAGTTGTTCGTCTTGTTGAACGTGGTGTCGCCGGTGAGGTACTTGCCGACGCACGGCTGGCCCGCGCCCGCGGACGCGCAGTTGTCAGAGGCCCACTGCGACGGCGAGTAGTTGCCCATGGCGAAGCCGTGAAACGCGTTGCCGCCGTCCTTCGGCACCATGTTGACGCGCATGCCGCCCTGGCCCATCTCGGCCGAGTCGGCGCCGGTCACGTAGCTGATTTCCTGGAAGCTGCCGTCGTTCCAGTACACGCCGCTGTAGGCGCCGTTGGCGCAGAGGTTGTTCAGCCGCAGCCCTTCAATGGTCTGCACGGTGTCCGACGATCCGCGGTACTGGAGCGGCGACTGCTGCAGGCCGCCCGAGCCGCCGACGTCGCGCGACAGCGCGCCGCCGCCGCCAACCGAAAGGCTCGTGCCGGGAATCATGATGCCGACCGCCTGGATGTTGTGGCCGGTGGGGAGCGCGTCGAGCATGTCGCGCGTCATCACCGTGCGCGTCGTGATGGCCTGCGTGTCGACCACCGGCGACTCCGCCGCGACCGTGATGATCTCTTCGATCGCGCCGAGCTTCATCTCCACGTTGATCGTCGCGGTGAAATCCGACGTCAGCTCGATGTTCTCCTGTTTGACGACGTTGAAGCCGGGCATCGTGAACGTGATCGTGTAGATGCCAGGCCGCAGCGTGGCGATCTTGTATTGACCGGAGTCGTTGGTCACGCCGGCGCGGACGCGCTCGAGCAGCGCGGGGCTCGCCGCTTCCACGGTTACGCCGGGCAGCACCAGGCCGGACGCGTCTCTCACGGTTCCCGCAATGGCGCTCGTCTGCGCCGCCGCCGTCACGGGCAGCAGTGCCACGAACAAGAGCGCTCCGAGAATGATTCGTACAAAAGTGCGCATGCCTCTGTCCTCCTCGCAAACCGGTTCCGTCGCAGCAGGTATGCGCGGGTGGGAGCACCGGCTGTGCCGCCGCTCGAGCTGCACAGTCTGCGGCACTTCTGCATGACTCGAAGGCGCTCCGGGACACGCGATGTTCAATCTCCGATATCTTGGGGTACTCGCTTTTTGGATCTCGACCGGCCGGCTTCGTAAGCGGGAGTGCCCGGGGCGCGCCGCTTGACGCGGCGTCCACCGCGAGGTACAAGCGGACGCCCATGAGGAATGAACGCGCCGCCGTCGCGCCATCGCCGCTGCAGGCGCGGCGCGCCAGGATGTGCAGAACGGCGGCGCAGTTGTTCCGCGACCGCGGATACGACGCGACCTCGGTCAGCGACGTGGCGCGCGCGCTCGGCATGACCAAGGCCGGCTTGTATCACCATTTCGAAAGCAAAGAAGCGCTCCTCTTCGAAATCATGATGTACGGGCTGGAACGCGTGCGCGACGAGGTCATCATCCCGGTCCGCCAGGTGCGCGATCCCGAAGAGCGGCTCCGCCAGCTGATCGTCCGCCACGCGCGCATCGCCACGCGCGGCCAGGGGGCGGTCACGCATCTCGGCGACGAGATCCGCGCGCTGCCGCCGGCCGGCCGCCGGCAGATCGAACAGCGGATGCGCGTCTACGTCGATCTCATTCGGGACACACTCGTCGAGTTGAAGACGGCAGGGCGCCTGCGCGACGTCGATCCGACCGTCGCCACCTTCAGCCTGCTGGGGATGATCCTGTGGCTGCCGCGCTGGTTCCGTCAGGGAGGACGCCTGGATCAGGCGAAGGTCGCGAACGAGATCGCCACGTTCGCGCTCGGCGGCCTTGTGGTGCCGGCGCGCCGCGCGGCGCCGCGGCTCACGGTTTCGCGGCGACGCTTCTGACGAAATTCACGACGTTCCAGATATCGGTGTCGCTCAGGCGCGCGGCGTAGCCGTCCATGTCCGTCGACACGCCGTCGTGGATCACCGAGAAGATCTCGCCGTCGCTGCCGCCGTAGTCCCATGTCCCGTCGGTGAGATCGGGCACCGGTGCGGTGGCCGCGGTGCCGTCGCCCTTTCCCTCGGGTCCGTGGCAGCGACCGCACATGCGCGTGTAGACGCGCTTGCCGGCCGCGGTCGACTCGGGCGACATGGCGACGGGGTTCTTCACCTTGGCGGCTTCCGGATTTCCGCCCTTCTTAGGCGCCGTCGCCGATTGCAGCAGGGCGACGATGACGATGCTCGGCCAGATCCGCAAATCCTCAATCCTCAAAATCCTTAGATGCCACCCAAACAGAGGTATTTGATCTCGAGAAACTCCTCGAGCCCGTACTTCGATCCTTCCCGGCCAAGCCCCGACTCCTTGACGCCGCCAAACGGCGCCACTTCGGTCGAGATGATGCCGGTGTTGATCCCGACGATGCCGTACTCGAGCGCCTCGGCGACGCGAAAGATGCGGCCGACATCGCGGCCGTAGAAGTAGGCGGCGAGGCCGAACTCGGTGTCGTTGGCGAGCGCGATGGCTTCGACGTCGGTCTTGAACCGGAAGAGCGGAGCCACCGGCCCGAACGTTTCCTCGCGGGCAACCGCCATCGCCGGCGTGACGTCGATCAGGATCGTCGGTTCGAAGAAGCGTCCGCCCAGCACGTGGCGTTTGCCGCCGACGAGCACTTTGGCGCCTTTCGCCGTCGCGTCGGCGATGTGGCTCTCGACCTTCGCCACTGCCTTGTCGTCGATGAGCGGTCCCTGCGTCGCGCTCGCGTCGGTGCCGGGCGCCGGCTTCAGCTTTTTTACCGCCGCCGCAAGTCTGCCCGCGAACGCGTCGTACACCGCATCGTGAACCAGCAGCCGGTTCGCGCACACACAGGTCTGTCCGGTGTTGCGGTATTTGGACATGATCGCGCCGTCCACCGCCGCATCCAGATCGGCATCGTCGAACACGATGAA
>Ga0068858_100002760_pt1 | contig 17647 bp, 17 predicted proteins | sample KBSSwiS12_FD_66589 | JGI IMG/M metagenome (GOLD analysis project Ga0068858, IMG submission 66589) | Switchgrass rhizosphere microbial communities from Kellogg Biological Station, Michigan, USA - KBS Switchgrass S1-2 | ecosystem: Host-associated > Plants > Roots > Rhizosphere > Soil ...
CATCGGTCAGGATACGCCCCCCGCGATCGAGGAACTTTTGCAACGTCGGCTCCAACCCGGAGCCCCAGCTCCAGGTTTCATCAGTCTGGTTTAGACCCACGAGCAGGATCGCTTTCATTGAGGAGGGCAGAGGACCGCGGAGCAATTCCTGGTAGGTGATGACGCGCGCCGGCCAGCCGGCGGCCTGGCAGAGGAAGAGCGCCTCGGAGACCTTGCCTTCGTGGGAACCCTGCAGCAGTTCCTCTTCGCTGGCATTTTCCGGGGTGAGCACGCGGCGCTGCACCGCCTGCAGGTGACCGTAGAAAATACCGATGGTCGCGAGCGGTTCGGTGCGGGCATAGACCCCGCCGTATTTATGCATCCACGCATTCATCTCGGTTTGCGCGGCGACCGTCTCGGGATGGGCGCCTTCGCCATCGGGATGCGCGAGGAAGTTCGTGCCCACGCCCTGTACGCCGCGGGTGAGCAACAAGGCGCAGGCCCGCTGCCACGCCTCGCGCCCGTAGAGGAAGTAATGATTGTCGAGCAGCCCCCAGGTGGGCTTTTTTGGAAAGTAACTGCGGAGCCGGTCGGCCAGGGCCACGCAATGCAACGGCTTGGCAGCGTGCAATTCATTGGCATCGAAAGCCTGCTGCACGGGCAACCCCTCGCACATCGTCCGTCCCGGAATACTCGCCCAAGGCCAGCCACCGCGCGCTCCGGCGCTCGGAGCGCTGCCAAACGAGCCGGAGGTGAACACGAATCGCGGGCTGACTTCCCGCACCGCCTCCGCGAAATAGCCATACTGTTGAAACGACGTCTCGTAGCGGTCGACGTATTTGGTGAACTCGACCTCGGTCTTCACCGGCTGCTCGAAGGGCAATTCCGGCGGTCCCAGGCTCGGCGCGCGCGGGACCCGCGGTTGCGGCGAGCCGAAGAAAGAGATCATGGCTTCACCCCATGGCCGGTCCGGGATGGGCAGCGCCGACCAAAGGTCCGAAGCATAGCCCGCGTTATTCGCGCCGATGCAGATGCCGGCGAAATTGGGCAGGCGCGCAAAGCGTTGGGTGGCGAGCGAGAGGCTGCGATAGAGCGGTGCGTGCCAGTCCGCAAGGGTGTGGGCGAAGATGGCGAGGTTCGGATGCTGGAAGCCGGGCCGGGACCAATTGTTGTCGTACTGCAGCCCGAGGCGCACGTTGGCGCGGGCCAGGGCAGCGGAGCGCTTCTCAAAGCTCTCCGCATCACCCGGGGCGGGGAAGGCGGTGACCGGCTCGAAGATCGTGTCGTAGTTCTCTGCCGCGACCATTTTGGCAAAGGCTTCCGGGTCGGTGCCCTTTTTGAAGAAGCCGCCGCTCATGCCATGCGGCAGTGCCGCAGCATAGAGCGTAAGTGGGGACACAGCCACCTCGGCGCCAAGATAACGATGCACGCCGCTTCCGCGATCGAACGGCACAGTCGGTGGCAGTGGTTTGCCGAGGGTCGCCAGATCGGCCGCCCATTCCTTGGCGTGGGGAAATTCCTCCGGCTTCACCAGGTTGCGCACGGAGATTTTCTGGCCGTCGCCCGGAATCATCAAGTTCACCGGGAAGACCGTCTCGTGCGGGTCGCCGGGTTTCACCCGCTGCAATCCCGCCTGGAAGGTCACCGGTGTCCGGCCATCCACGGTGAGGGTGTAGGGCTTGTTCGCTTCATTCTGCGGCAGCAGAAGGGTGAGCGAACGCCACGGTCCGGCTTGTTTGTAAATCACCAGATTGCCGACCTTGAGTTCGACATTCTTCACCACGGGGCCGCCTTCGCCCTGGATGAAGATGGGGAAGAGCCAGAGCTCGTAACGTCCTGTCATCGTCGCGCCGGCGTTTGCGGTGCGCGCTGTCCCGTCGGCGGTGTAGATGTGGCGCAGTCCCTTGCGCCATTCGAGTGCACGCAGCCAATGGTTGCCGGGCTGCACGAGGTCGTCACTCGGCAATTGGAAAGGAGATTTGGCCTCGGCGCCCGCGTGCAGCTTGAGGGGGATTTGCTCCTCGCTCTTCCCGCGGAAGACGGGGCGGCCGTTGAGCGTGAGATCCGGCCAGGCAACTTCTTCTTCGCCATCCTTCCGTTTGGCCGTCTGGTGGGTCGGCGCGAAACCATCCGAGAAGGCCAGCGGCATGTCGTAGCGGACGAGGGTCAGCTTGCCGACGAACTGCTCGGGCGCGGGTGCCGGTGTGCCGTTCGCAACCGGCGTCGCTTTTGTAGCGGGCGTCGCTACCGGTTTTGCCGTTGGTGTCGCTGCTGGTGTCGCTGCTGGTGTGGGTGCGGCTGCGCCGAGAAAGCCAGATGTGGCCAGCCAGAGACAGCACGCCGCGAGCTGGGGGGAAAACGAGCGCATGAACAATGGATGGATGGAAATCGCGCGGAAGAAAAGAGCGAATACGCACTCTTGAATCGTCCGGAGTCCGCGGCGCGGATTTCCGTTCGACAAATGCGATCCCTCGCCGCCTACTGGCCGGCGCCTGCCCGCATGATTTCGCTGACCATTGACCAAGTGACCAAGCGCTTCGGTGACACCGTGGCTCTGGATCGCGTCGACTTGAAGATCGAGCCCGGCGAAATCTTCTTCCTGCTCGGACCCAGCGGGTGCGGCAAGACGACCCTTCTGCGGACGATCGCCGGCTTCCTGATGCCGGAGGAGGGGAGGGTCCTCTTCGGGGACGAGGACGTCACGCACCAGCCGCCGCATCTGCGCAATACCGGCATGATGTTCCAGAGCTATGCGCTGTGGCCCCATTTCACCGTGGCGCAGAACGTGGCCTTCGGTCTGGAGGAGCGGAAGCTGCCGCGGCCGGAGATCACCAGGCGGGTGGACGAGGCTTTGGATTCGGTAAGGATGGAGGGGTACGGTGGACGGCGGATCCATCAGCTTTCCGGCGGTCAGCAACAGCGGGTGGCGCTGGCCCGGGCGCTGGTCATCCGCCCCCGTTGCCTATTGCTCGACGAGCCGCTTTCGAACCTCGACGCGAAGCTCCGGTTGGAGATGCGCACCGAGATCCGGCGCATCTGCAAAGAGTCCGGATTGACGGCGATTTACGTGACACACGACCAGAAGGAGGCGCTGTCCATTGCTGACCGGATGGCAATTCTGGAGGGCGGTAACGTCCGCCAGATAGGAAAACCAGTTGATGTCTATCGTTCTCCTGTATCACGGTTTGTGTCTGATTTTATGGGAGAAACGAATTTTATTGAAGGTAAGGTAAGGGCTGTGAATAACCAGTTAATAATCGAGACGCCACTGGGGAACTTCGCCGCCGCCCTTCCGGCCAACGGAGTTTCGCCGAAAGCCGGGGAAGACTGCCTCCTTTCCATCCGACCGGAGAGCTGGCGGCTCACCACTACCGCACCCGCGAGCAACGGAGTGGCAGGCCGAATCCGGGACTGCACCTACCTCGGGGAGATGGCCCAATACCAGTTCGCCGCCGCCCACGGGACGCTTAAGATTTACGAACTCAATCCGCGCTTCGTTGACCACGGCGGCGACCGCGACATCTTCGCCAGCGTGTCGCCGGAAGACGTGGTGGTGCTGCCTCGCTGAACCGCCATGGCCCGCCAGTTGCCCCTTCTCCTCGCGCTGTTGTGCGTGCTGTTCGGGCCGATCCTGCTGCGGCCCAAGGGGGCCGGACTTCCGGGCCCGGGTGAGCGGACGGTCGTTATCATTACGCCGCACAATGAGTCCATTCGCTCGGAATTTGGCCACGCGTTTGAAGCCTGGTATCTGGCAAAGCATGGCCAGAAGGTGCACGTCGACTGGCGGATTCCTGGCGGCACCAGTGAGATCGGGCGCTACGTTGACTCTGAATACCTCGCCTCATTCCAAAACTACTGGGAGGGAGCGCTGCGCCGCCCCTGGAGCAAGCTGGTCGAGAGCAGTTTCAGCAACCGCAAGATCATCCTTGGACCCGATCCCGTCAAAGACACGTCGGAGCAGCAAGCCCGCCGGGCGTTTCTGGATTCCGGCGTGGGCTGCAAGCTGGACCTGTTCTTTGGCGGCGGGGCTTACGATTTCCAGCAAGCGGCGTCGAAAGGGTTGCTCGTGGACTGCGGTTTCCTGCAAGCGCATTGGAGGATGTTTGGCGATCAGCCGGGGCAGATTCCGAAAGTCGTCAGCGGCGAACCCTATTGGGACCCGCAGGGTCGCTGGCTCGGCACGGTCATTTCCTCCTTCGGCATCTGCTATAATACCGAGTCGCTGGCCCGACTGGGGATCGTGGATCCGCCGAAGCGTTGGGCCGACCTCGCTACGCCCCACTATTTTCGCACAGTGGCGCTGGCCAACCCGACGCAGAGCAGCTCGGTCAACCGCACCTTCGAGATGCTCATCCAGCAACAAATCCTCGGGGAGACCGCAGGCCGCACGCTTCCCTTGCCGGAGGAAAATGCAGCCGTGAACGCCGGGTGGGTGCGGGCCATGCGCCTGCTGATGAAGATCGGCGCGAATGCCCGCTACTTCACCGACGCCTCGGCGAAGATCGCCCTCGATGTCGAGACGGGCGAGGCCGCGACGGGTATGACCATCGATTTCTTTGGACGTTTTCAAAGCGAGGCGGTGCGCCGGCCGGATGGTACCTCGCGGCTGCAATATGTGAATGCGGAGGGCGGGACTTCTTATGGCGTCGATCCGATCGGCCTGTATCGCGGTGCGCCGAATCCGGAACAGGCGAAAGAGTTCATCGCCTTCGTCATGTCTCCCGAGGGCCAGAAGCTTTGGAACTGGAAGATTGGCGCCCCGGGTGGGCCCCGGCGCTTCGCCCTGCGCCGCCTGCCGGTGCTGCCCGCGCTGTATTCCCCGGAGTATCGCCCCCTGCGCTCCGATCCCGACGTGAATCCCTACGAACTGGCGCAGACGTTCGTCTATCACGACCACTGGACGGCCCCGCTCTTCCGGCAGATCGCCTTCATCTTCCGGGTGATGTGCATCGACTCGCATGAGGAATTGCAGGACGCCTGGAGCGCGTTGCAAACCGCCCAATTCCCGCCGGAAGCCATGCAAGCTTTTGAGGATGTGAGTGTGGTCGACTATCCCGCCGCCAATGGCCTGATTCGCGAAGCCCTGGCCGGCGACAAGATTCGCGAAGTGCAATTGGCCAAGGAATTGGCCGACCATTTCCGGACCCAGTACGCACACGCCGCTGCCCTGGCCCGCGCGCGGCGTTAGCTATTGATCCGCCAGATGGTGATATTCAGCACCGAGGCGAAGGTCACCCAGGCGAGGTAGGGCACGAGCAGCCACGCTGCTGCCCGCGAGACTTTGCCGAATTGGGCGATGGCCATCACGATGGCAACCCAGAGAATGACGATGTCGAGTACCGCCCAGCCGGGCGCTCGCAGGCCGAAGAAGATCAGCGACCATAAGACGTTCAACACCAACTGTCCAAAGTAGGCCGTCATCGCCGGGACGACTTCGGCCTCCGAACCCCGGCGCCAGACGAGCCACGCGGCAATGGCCATGATTAGATAGAGTGCCGTCCAAACAGGACCGAATACCTCGTTGGGCGGATTCCAGGAAGGTTTGGCCAGCGACGGATACCAGGTAGCCAGCGAACTCGTCGTGGCCAATACCCCAAACGCACTGGCCCCGAAAGTAGCCGCAATCAGGACAAACAAGGACAGCCAGTGGTGCTTTTTGGACATTTCGGTGCACTAAACAAACGAAATCCAGTCTCCACGCGGATGCCTCGCGTTGAAAATGCGCGACTTACACTTGCAGGCATTCGATCTGCTAATGCTCCGGCGCATGATTGCCCACTGGCCTTTATCACCTGCCTTGATGATCCTAAGCTTCCCGGTGCTGTGCACCCTGCTCATGATGTATGTGCATGGCACCGTGGAATTTGCCCCCCGGACCATTCGCGCGCACCGCGTGAGCTATCGACCCATCCAGACCCGCGTAGCCGACTGGATTCTGATTTTGCGTCTGGCTTTCGCCCGCGATTAATTGCCCTCTGCCGGTGCGGTTGCGTCGCACCGGAAGAGGTCCATCCGCCCCCGGGTGCCAACCCACCGCAAGCTGCTGTTGCCCATCGGCTTCGAGTCAGCGCCTTGGGTATCGACGATCTGCAGCAAGTGCGGCGGATCACTGGCGTTGGTTCCATAGATCAGGGAAAGCCGGGAGTTGGTGTTGGTGAAGAAGGGTCGGTTGCCCGACATGTCGCCGACCGGGCGCACCAAAGCCCCGAAAATTTCCGTGCTGGCGGATGCTTCCGTCGAAAGCACCCCGCTCTCGCCGCCGCCGCTCAGCCCCAGGCACCAGATGGTGGCGCCATGGCTGAAGATCCCGTGTTTTTCCCCGTTCCACTGGCGCACCCACACCGATTGCGGCTGGCTGAATAGAAAATCCGCCCCTTCGATGTCTTCCATGAATAGCTTCCCCGATTTCTCCGCATTGTCGTAGTGCCCGGGGCACGAGCTCTTGAGCACCAGCGTGGCGGGGGAAACGTGGCGCACGCCGTCCATGTCCAGGCACTCGATCACGACGACTCGCTTCGCTCCGGGCTCGTCGAAGATCACCGCCGGATCGTCCGCGGCGGCGCCGCTGCTCAACACGAGGTGGCTGTGCATTCCGAAGAGACGATCGATCTTTCCACGCAGATGCACCGGGGCGTGCACCTCGTAATTCCCCGGCGGAAAATAAACCGTCTTCGCCCCGGAATCGATGGCCGCCTGGATGGCCGGCGCCCAATCGTCGCCCAGCTTCTTGTCCGCAAATTTCAAAACACTCACCCAATCCTTGTGGATATCGCCCCAAGGAACTTCCGGCGTATTCTCGATCGGCAACTGAAGGGGCACCGCCGGCGCGCCTCGCCTCGCGACGATCTGATCGCCCACGTAGGCTTCGACCTTCGGGCCGGCGACGGTGGATTCCTTCCACTCCATGGTCTTTTCATCCAACAGCTCCCGCTTGCGGATGGCCGACTTGTAGCCCGCCGTCTCCACGCGCAAGACGCACAGCCCGCCTTCGCTCTGGATCGCCGCGAGGTCCTTGCTGCCACCCTTGAGCGCGGAATCCAGCAGCGACACCATCGAGGCCCCGCCCATGCTCATCACGGCTGTCGCCTGGTTGGTGCTGGTGAGCTGGCGGATTGCGAGGATGCCCCCGCTATTTTTGATTCCCCCGAGGCGCTGCCCTTCCAGCGCGATTTGTTCGAGCGTCATCGTCGAATCCGCCCCGCCCGACACCACACCGTAGTCGAAGCCCTTGATCCGCACATTCTTCATCAAACCGGCGCCCCCGGCCTTTGGGACCAGGTCGAGCCCGACCAACCCCGCGCCGTCGCCGCTGCGAATCTGCAAATCATCGATCCGTTGGAGCAGGCTCGATATCACTTCCAGGCCCTTCGCTCCGATGTTGCCCTTGCCGGTGTCGATCGTGAGATGGCCGATGGAGATTCCTGCGGCGCTCTCATTCGATGGGGAAGCCGCGACCTCGGGTGCCGACGCGCTGTCCAACTGCCACACCGCCCGCGCGTCCGCCGCCCGCGTGAAGCCGGTGCACTTGTCGCGCAGCTTGATCACCGTCTTGTCCGACCCGGCGCCGAGCACGCTCAGCGAGCGTCCGCTCTGCAGCATATCGGTCACGAGATAGGTGCCCGGCGGGATGTAGAGCGTGTTGTGATCGAGAGAGGCTTGGTTCGACAGCACGCGAAACGCCTCGCGAAACGCACCGGTGTCGTCGGTCTTCCCGTCGCCCAAGGCGCCAAAGGATTCCCTCAGGTCCACGTAGCCGCAATCGCGCGGGAGCAGCGTTTCCACGCTTTCGAAACTCACGCCGGCAATGGGATCGCGCCGCGCGCGCAGGAATTGCGAAGGCCGCAGCGCACCCTTGGTCAGCCGCACCTCGTCGATATTGCCGGCGAAGCCCGATGTCCCCGGCCCGCCGCCGATATAAAGGGAGCCCGCGTCCCATTTCATCTCGCCGGGTAGTGCCACCGTCTTCGCCAGGTAGTAGTCGATGTAACAGGAGAGCGTCTTCGCCGCGGCATCGTAGACGAAAGCCATGTGCCGCCAGTCCGTGCTCTCCTTGCGCAACTGCGCGTTCGAGCCGTAGTGCCCGCTGGAGACGTGTTCCGTCGCGCCGCCCGCCGGGGTGAAAAATGCGTCCAGGTAAGTCTGCTTCAGGTCCTCGAGCGAGCGCGCCTCCAGGCCCCACTCCGCCGCTCCGTCGTTCACCCGGGCTTTCATGGCCAGCGGCCCCGCCCACTCTCCGCTGGGTTTGAAGAAAAGCTCCAGCGTCACGCTCTGGCCCGCCAGGCTCGTCTTTGCCGAGTTCATCGCCACCTCCAGCGCGTCGTTGTGCTTGTTGTCGGATTGAAAGCTCAGGCTCGTGGTGTTCGGATACGACAGCCTTTGCAACGGATCGTAAATGAAGGGTCCGGGTACCTCGTCGTTGAAAAAATACACGCCATCGTTGAGCCGCTTGGCCGCTCCGAATGCTGCGCCGCGCCCCTCGGGTTTCACATCGCGTTCGAATCGCCAGAAGGCCATCATCTCGGGTTTGACTCCGCCCTTGGCCGGTGCCGGCGCTGTTTTTGCCGGGGCTTTCACAGGGGCCGCGTGCGCGCTCGAGAGCAGGACGAGCAGCGACAACCAGCGGGCGGGGAACTTCAGCATGGGCCAAGCATAGAGGGGTGATACGTAGAAGGAGAAGAATTTTGCGTCCCTCGCATTGCAAAGTGTGCGACTTCTGGCAAATAACGCGCTCCCCATGTCCGCACTGCTCCACGATTTGCTCTCCCGCCTCGACCAGTGGCACGACACGCTCCAGCACCTCGGCTGGCTCGGCGTGTTCGGCTTCGCCGTTGGTCTTGTCGTCTTGCAGATGGCCTTCATTCCCCTGGCTGTGTTCGCCGTGGCCGCCGGGGCGATTTTCGGTTTCTGGAAAGGCGTCCTCGCCATCACCATCGGCACGAACGTCGGGGCGATCGTCAATTTCCTGCTCGCCCGTTATGTGGCGCGCGGCGCCGTGACGCGCTATCTCTCGCACCACGAAAAATTCCGCCTCATCGATGCCGCCATCGGCCGCGAGGGTGGGAAGATCATCGCCCTCCTGCGCCTGTGCCCCATGCCCTTCGGCTTGGCCAATTACGCCTACGGCCTCACCGCCGTTGGTTTCCGGCCGTATCTCATCGCCACCTTCCTCGCCATCATCCCTGCGAATTGCTTTTTCGTGTGGGTCGGGGCGAGCGCCCACGAGGGCCTGGCCGCGGCTACCGGCACCGGCCAGGCGCGGCATCCCGGCGAGTACGTCCTGATTGGGGTGGGTGTGATTGCCGGCTTGTGCGCGCTGAACTACATCGCGCGCGTCGCCAAGGCTGCTCTCGTTCACAAGGAGCCCGCGCCCGCTCCTGCCCCCGATCAAGCGCCCGTCGCGTAAACGGGCGGGGGACGCCGCCTCCATGGAGCCGACTTTCCTTGCCGGCTTCCTTCCGCTACGCTCCGAATCCGTGCCATGAACGCTTCCCCCGATTTGTCCGCAATCCGCGCCTTCCGCGCTGTGGACAACGGGCTCGGGACGGCGGGACAGCCGACCGAGGCCCAGTTTCAATCAGTTCTGGAGGCCGGCTTTGAGGCCGTTGTCAATCTCGCCCTCCCTACCTCTGACAATGCCTTGGGAAATGAGGGGAGTGTGGTGACCGCCCTCGGCATGGCGTACGTCCACATCCCGGTGAATTTTGAAGCTCCGGCGCCGCGGGATTTCCAAGCCTTCTGCCGCGTGATGGAGGCTTTCCGTGACCGGTCCGTATTCGTCCATTGCGCCGCCAACATGCGCGTGTCGTCGTTCGTTTTTCTCTACCGCGTTTTGTGCCAGCGCGTGGCCCGGACCGAAGCCGAGCGCGATCTGCACGCGATCTGGCAGCCCGACGAGATTTGGAGCCGGTTCATTGAGGAGCAACTTGCGAACAGTGGCACTATGGCCTGACCGGTGTGATGGAAACGCAGAGGCGCGGAGTGAGGGAGAGACCATGAGGCAATCGGACAATGAGATTGGGAGATAACGCCTTCCGATTGTCCCATTTTCTCCCTGTCCGATTGTCTCTTCTTCCTCTGCGCCTCCGCGTTTTTCCCCACCTGTGGTTCGGGTTGCAACGCGGCCCGAGATTGAACCGCTCTAGAGCGTTTTCTATTTAATTAGACGTATAGTTGGCATGGCGAAAGAAGTTCTGGCAGTGCGCTGGGGAGAAGGTTTCCAGAGCCTCGGCGAGGGCACCGAGCAAGCCATCGAAGGTGGTCTGCGCTTTGGCACGCAGGAAGGCTTTGAGTTTGGCAAAAGCCATTTCGATGGGATTGAGATCCGGGCTGTAGGCCGGCAGATAGAGCAAGCGTGCGCCGGCACTCTCGATGGCCGCACGGACGCCGGCTACTTTGTGGCTGGAGAGATTGTCGCAGATGACCAGGTCGCCCGGGATCAGTTCAGGCAGGAGGATCTTCTGGATATAAGTCAGGAAGAGTTGGCCGTCCATGGGGCCATCAATCAGCCACGGAGCACTGAGCCGATCGGAGCGCAAAGCGGCAATAAAAGTAGCCGTTTGCCAGTGGCCGTGCGGAGCTCGCCCCAGACAACGCCGGCCCCGTGTGGCCCGTCCGTAGAGGCGGGTCATTTTGGTGTTCAGGCCGGTTTCATCCAGGAAGATCAGCCGCTGGGCAGGCCACTGCGCGCTTTGGCTCTGCCAGAGTTCACGCGCCGCGGCGATGTCCACGCGCAGTTGTTCGGCGGCGCGTAGCGTTTTTTTTATAGCTCAAGCCCATTTGCTCCAGGCGCACCCACAGGGCGGTGATCCCAATGCTCAGGCCCAACTCCGCGCGCAGGCGCGCTTGCAGTTCGGCCAAGGTCAGATCGGCTTGGGCGGCAATCCATCCGCGCAGCGTCTCCTCGTGACCGACCAACCGCGAACGCCGATAACCTCCGCGTTGCTTGGGCGCAATCGACCCACGGTCCTGCTGCTGGCGCCAGTAGCGCTCCACACTGCGTTTGGATATCCCAAACCACCGCGCCACCTCCGCCGCACTGTGGCCACGTTCTCTGCGCTTCACGACTTTCTCTCGCAAATCGTTGCTGTAACTCTTCATCCCTCTGCTCTCTCACATCTCCTCCCTTCGTACGACCAATTAATGCGAAATTGCTCTAGGATATGAGCACCCGGATGTTGCCCCGCACTTTTTTCCAGCGCGATCCCATTACTTGCGCCCGGGAACTTGTCGGCTGCGAGCTGGTCTGGAACTCGTGCGCCGGTCTCATCGTCGAAACCGAGGCCTACACGGCCACCGGGGACGAAGCCTCCCACACCTTTGTCCGCCCTTCGACCCGCATCTTCGTCGCCCAGCACCAGGCTGGCACCGCCTACGTCTATTTCAACTACGGCATGTACTGGCTCTTCAATGTGCTCGTGAAAGGCGGCACCCGGGACGGATTTGTCCTTATCCGCGCCTTGCAGCCGACCCGCGGTCTGCCCGCCATGCGCCGCCGCCGCTTTCCGAAGCCTGCCAATGGCGCCCGGCCCAAACCGCCCGAGGCCCTTTGTTCCGGCCCTGGCAAACTCACAATCGCCATGGGAATAGGGGGTCAGCACCATGGCAGCGACCTGTGCCTGCGCCCGTCGAACGCTTTTCACGGACCCGCCGACCCGGCGATCCGGCGCCTCAGCGACCTGCGCATCGGCATCACAAAATCCGCGCATTTCCCATGGCGCTTTCTGGCCGCCGAAAATCCCTTCGTCAGCGCCCGGCCAACATCGCACGCGGCGGTGTGCTGACCGAACGCAGTTGCTGACAGGGCAGCATTCCGCGGCCAATCGGGACCGCTTTTCGATCCCACGATTGCGTTCATTTGCGAAAACCACCTGTGAATAACCCGACGCGATTCCACGCTGGGGAATAGGCCTCCGGACTTTCACACAAGTTATTCACAGCCCCACAAACCCCTCAACCCCATGCGGATATTGTTAACATAATACAATATATGTCATATGAAGTCCGTCTCAACAAGGGTTACTACGGGTGTTTCGGAATGAGGTGCTTCCAATAGGCGTTCTCGTCGTAGATATCGAAACAGAATGACCCCAATGGTCCCACTCCGGCCAACCGGAAGAAATTAAGGCACTGAACCATATTATGGGGGAAGCCCACGGACCTGCGTTCTAGAAAGAAAGAAGCCGTACTGTGAGCCGGGATCGGGATCGTGCGGTCACGCAGGCTTTTGGGAAGCACGTCGTCGAGGTATTTGACAGGGATCGCCACGTCACCACGGTTGATGAAAGTAATAACGTCCCGATTGGCGTTTTGACGAAACGTCACGCCGAATGTCCAGTGCGGATCGTCCGCCGAAACTTCGGTGGGATTGAATGGAGTGCTGTGATCCATCCGAATCGTAAAATAAAGCGGGTCGTGCGGGCTGACCCATTTCATAACCCTGGGGTAATTCCCGCCGGGCGGAGGAACCGCTCCGACCGCGGATTGCAGCATCAATATCAGAAGCAGCTGCGCGAAAATGGCGGCAACGCACGTGCGCAAATTTCCTCCCAGAAGCAAGTTCCATCCGCCCGAATTGAGGGATGGAGTCCTTTGAATCAAAATACGGTTGAGCACAACAGAGAGCCTATCGGCACCTACCGTGCCGACAAAAAACGCGACGTTCAACCCGCAATTTTTCCCGGGTCGGAGGACCTCACGATGCGAAAATCTCAAAATTTCTATATGTCATATGAAATAGACGAGTGTTGGTGCTGATTGGTCATATGGTGATTATAGGCCCGCCTCTTCCAGCTCTGCGATGGCGCGGAGAAACTCTTGATCTTCCGCGAGGCGCATGTGCTTCGCCTTGCGTTCGGCATGGGCTTCGTAGATCGGCTGCCAGTAGGCGCCCGTCATCTCCACCACGTCCAGTAAAGTCCACCGCTTATCGCTTCTGGTATTCCCGGCCACGCCGCGAGCCGTTCAATTCAGGGAAGCTAGTAGGATCGCGTGACGCAATTTAGCGCGCGTCCTGCGCATCGCCTTACGGAGATCCTTGGCCAGCGCCAAAAGTCGATCGGATTCGTTGATCACCTCTACCGAGGTTTCCAGAATTGATTGGGAGTAATTTAGCTGCTCCGGCATGCAGGCTGATTCGCACCACGCGAACCAGGTGGACGCCATAATCTCCATAAACGACCTGATCTACTACCAGTAGACAACTGCTTACACTCTCTTTTGCTTAAACAGGACTTTGTGACCGTGCGGCTGCGATCTCCAGTATTGCGGCGGAGCATCGACTTGGGCCCCGAGTTTGGCGGCGGCGTGCCACGGCCAGCGCGGGTCGTACAGGACTGCGCGTGCCAGGGCGATCATGTCCGCTTTGCCTTGGGCCACGATCTCCTCCGCCTGCTCCGGCTCCGTAATGAGGCCCACCGTGATCGTCGTCAGTCCCGTCGCCGCCTTGATTTTTTCGGCCATGGGGACCTGATAACTGGGAGCTGCCGGAATCTTTTGCTGTGGCGAGAGCCCGCCGGACGACACGTGAATGTAGGCGCTGCCGCGACGCTGGAGCTCCCGCGTGAAGCAGATGCTTTGCTCCACATCCCATCCCCCTTCCACCCAATCCGTGCCCGAGATCCGCACCCCCACGGGCTTGGACGACGGAAAGGCCGCGCGAATGCTTTCAAAAACCTCCAGCGGAAAGCGCTGGCGATTTTCCAACGAGCCACCGTATTGGTCCTGGCGCTGGTTCGACAGCGGGGAAAGAAACTCGTGTAAGAGGTAGCCATGGGCCGCGTGCAATTCGATGGCATCGAGTCCGAGCCGGTCGGCGCGACGCGCGGCCGCGGCGAAGGCTTCGCGCACGCGGGCCAAGCCGGCATGATCGAGTTCGATGGGGTTGGGGTCATCTGGATTGAACGGACTCGGCGAAGCCGCCACCACCGGCCAGCCGCCCTCGCTCACGGGGAGGAACGCCCCGTCGCGGTCCCACGGGACGCGGGTGGACGCTTTGCGCCCGGCATGGGCCAATTGAATCGAGACAGGGATGGGAGAGTAACGGCGGACCGCTTTCAAAACCCGCGCCAGCGCCGCTTCGTTCTCGTCCGACCACAGGCCGAGGTCGGACGGGGTAATCCTCCCTTCCGGCTCCACCGCCGTGGCTTCGATGATCAGCAGTCCCGCCCCGGACAACGCAAGATGCCCCAGATGGATCATATGCCAGTCGGTGGCGGAACCCTCCTCCGCCGAATACTGGCACATCGGGGCGATGACGATGCGATTGGCGATGGTGAGAGGACCGACGGAAACGGGTGAGAACAAATCGCTCATGCTCCATGGTAGTGACGCAAGTTTGCCGGAGGGCCAATCTCTAATGCGTTTGCGCATGCCGGTCAGACCGCAAAGGCGACGTCTGCACGAAAATCAAGATCCGCGATCTACCTCTTCCTGCTCAGCACGCCCCGCATGGCTTCGCGCAGTTCTTCGCGGACCAAGGGTTTCTTGAGCACCCAATCGATGGAAGTGGGTTGCTGCTCCGGGCCGAAGGCGAAGCCGGTCAGGAGGATCACCGGATTGGCCGGGTCGATGCGGTGCAGGGCGCTGGCCAGTTGCAGTCCATTCATGCCGGGCATGCCATGGTCGGTGATCACGAGGTCGATATCCTCCGTCATGAAGCGGTTCATCGCCTCGCTGCCATCGGCGGCGGTGAGGACACGATGGCCGTCGCCGCGCAGGTAGCCGGAGACAACGTCCAAGGTGTTCGGTTCATCGTCCACTACGAGCACGCGCAGGGAGCGGTTGAGCGTGAGGCGCACTTCTTCCTCCTCAGCGGCGGCAGGTGAATGCTGGCAGGGCAGCGTGAGAAGGAAGGTGGTCCCCTGTCCCGGCGTGGTCTCGATCTCCAGCGTGCCTTCGTGGCGGCGGATGATGCCGAAAGCCATGGCCAGACCGAGCCCTGTGCCCTGTTCGCCCTTGGTGGAGAAGAACGGCTCGAGGCAGCGCTGGCGCACTTCCTCCGTCATGCCTGTGCCGGTGTCGGCGACTTCGATCCGCACGGCATTCTCCAGCGGCACGGTGCGCAGCGTGATCGTCCCGCCCTTCGGCATGGCGTCAACGGCATTGAAGACGAGATTCATCAAGGTCTCGCGCAACTCCGCGCCGTTGCCGAGGACAAGCGGCACTTTCTGCAGTTCCAGTTCCACATGAATGTCCCGCCCGGTTTCAAGCGCGAGGCCGTGCCACTTGGGCTTGGTGAGCGGAACGACTTCCTCGACGATATCGTTGACGTTCACGCTGGCGAACACGTCGCTCTCCTCGCGCGGACGATAGAAATCGCGCAGGCGGGAGACGACGTGCGAAGCGTCACGACCGGCGGTGTTCATCGTCTTCAGGTAATCCATGAGGAGTTCGCGATCGTCGACCAGCGCGCTGTTCTGCAGGAGCAGTTCGCTGTAGCCGATGATGGCCATGAGAGCGTTGTTGAAATCGTGGCACACGCCGCCGGCCATTTCGCCGAAGGCGCGAAAGCGTTCCTGCTGGACGACCTGGCGCTGGCTGGTCTGCAGGTCGGCCAGCGCTTGCCGCAGCTCCGCCGTGCGTTCCGTCACCTTCTGCTCAAGGATGCGGTTCTGGCCCTGGATTTCGAGATGCTGCATGCGCGATTGCAGCAGGCTGCGCACGCGCATCTGCATTTCCGAGCTATCGAAGGGCTTGAAAAGGATATCGGTCGCCCCGGCCAGGAGCGCGCGGCGCTTGATTTGCGGATCGTTCGAGCCGGTGAGTACCAGGATGGGCAGCACGGCCTCGCGCGGCAAATAATTGCGGATTTGCTCGACGAGCTGGATGCCGTCGAGCTCGGGCATCTCAATATCGGTGATGATCAGGTCGGGCTGGAATTCCTCGAATTCCTCGAGGATGCGCGTGGAGTCGGTCAGCTTGCGCAGGTGTTTGAATCGCAGGCGGTCGAGCACGCTTTCCAGCAGGCAGAGGCTGCGCACTTCGTCGTCCACCATCAGGATGCGGCCTTGGCGCAGGGTGTCCTCGTTCATGGCGCGTGGCTACACAGGCTGTGGCTCGGGCTTGAAGCGGGGGCAGAGGCTGCGCACGGTGCTGAGCAGCAAATTGGGATCGACTGGCTTGGAAAGGTAGCGCACCCCATGATGCACGCCGGCCTCGCTTTTCGAAATCAGCGAAGTCACGAAAACGATTGGCACTTTCGCCAGCAACGCATCGCCGGCCAACTCGCGGGCGATGGTGCCGCCGTCCTTGCCCGGCATGTCCACATCCAGCAAGATGGCGTCCGGGCGGAACTGCCGCGCGGTCGCCACCGCCGCAAAGGGACGATTTTCCTCAAAGACTTCGTAACCACCCACCCGATCAAGAATCGTCGCGACAAGGCGCGACAGTTTCGGGTCATCATCGACAACGAGAATTTTGCTTTTAGCCATGCGTCTTTAAAGAGCACCCCGCGTTCGCTGCTCCAAAGGAGAAATACGTATTCCGTCTACGTAAAACCCCTGATACCCTTTTTTGGATCGCAATCAACTTATGCAGAGGCATTTACGCCGCTGCAATGAAGTGAAATTACATTTCCCGCTGGGAGATTCTCCCCGGCTTAGGCCGAGATGATGTGGTTGCGGATCGCGTAACGCACGAGATCGCTGAAGGACTTGAACTTCAGTTTCTTCATGATCGCCGCCCGATGCGTCTCCACCGTCTTGACGCTGATCCCGAGCGAATCCGCCACCTCCTTGTTGCTCCCGCCCTCCGCCAGCAGTTGGACAATCTCCCGCTCCCGATCCGTCAGCCGGCCGCCCTCGGTGGATTCGTCCTCCGCGCGGGGTTTCCCGTGCAGGAACTTGGCGAAAAGGATCTCGCCGACTTGCGTGGTAAAATAGGGCTTGTGCGCGGCCAGTGCCCGCAATGCCGACTCCAACTGCTCGCGGCCATCGGTCTTCAGGATGTAGCTGCGCGCCCCAGCCTCGAAGACCTGGCGAATGAGTTCTTCCGTCTCCAGGCCGGTGAACATGAGGATTTCCGTCGCAGGCGCGACCTTCTTGATTTGTCTCGTCGCTTCCAGGCCGTTCAATTCGGGCATCGTCACGTCCATCACCACGATCTGTGGCTGAAGCCGCTCGACCATTTCCACCGCTTCGCGCCCAGTCGAGGCCTCGCCGCATACTTCCCACCCAGGCAGTAGTTCCACCACGGCACGCACGCCCCTTCGCATCACTTGATGGTCATCGGCGATCAGTACTTTGGTTGGTTCCATATCTTCAATGCTGGCTTCAGGGAAACTACGTCAATTATCGGATCCTCAGCAAACACTTAGCTGGCCCGTCCGCGAATGAAACACATTCTATTTTCCCTATCGCAAAATACACAGTTCCCCTACTGCGCCTGGCATACCAATCAATTCCGCATCTCGCCTCATTTTTTCCGCGCGCCACAGCCATCGCTTCGTCTTACATGATTCAGCACCGGTCAACTCCATGGCAGGACTTGGATCGGAACGCGAGGAGGATGCGGGAAGTATTCCGAGCCTTCCTCAAGAGCCCCGCGGACGAGCTTGCTCGCACCTTTCCGCACGGCCATGAGGAAATCTCTTTTGCCATTGCCCGATTCAAAGCTTAACGAATGTAAAGTGAAAGGTCCCCCCGCCCCTTCACCCTCTCTTCTCTCCATTCCA
>Ga0068858_100002763_pt1 | contig 17639 bp, 17 predicted proteins | sample KBSSwiS12_FD_66589 | JGI IMG/M metagenome (GOLD analysis project Ga0068858, IMG submission 66589) | Switchgrass rhizosphere microbial communities from Kellogg Biological Station, Michigan, USA - KBS Switchgrass S1-2 | ecosystem: Host-associated > Plants > Roots > Rhizosphere > Soil ...
GAGCTTAATGTAGGAGGCAAGGATGCTGCAGATCACTTTTCGCGAACCGGCGTGGCCGTTCCAGCCCAGGAACGCTCCCAACGGCGCCAGACTGAGATGTCGTCAAAACCAAGTTCATTCCACCACCGGTCGAGCATGGGCTGATCGAGGCGAAGGATGCCTTCTTTTGTGACGGTGGCCGGAGGAGGCACGATCTGGCTCAGCCGATCGTAGACAAGGATTCGCTGCTGGTCATCGACACGCGCCAGGAGATGCCACAGGGTGAGAGCATCGCGGTTGCGAGCCTCGCGCAGTGCGATCGCCACATCGTGCGCGCGCTGCTGCGGTGTGTTGTCCTCAAAATCGAACCTCGTCAAAGCAGCGCGAAACTCTGCAGATGAATCCTCGAAGTACGGAGTGCCGGGGCCGACTTTCGGCCGGGTCGCGCAAGCTGCTCCGGCCGGGATGAAAGACTCGTGTCCATTCTGCTTGAATCCGACCCACCCGAGCGATGTGCGGACCATGCCCGCGCCCGATTCGTCGACCTGCAAGGTGTAGGCGCAACCCAGGTCCACCGTGACGGCCGATGGGGTGTCGACCACGAATTGACCTGGGGGTGCCCAGATGTAGGTATGAATCGTTCCCCGATCCAGAGCGATTCGCTTCAGCCCCGAACCCATACTCAGCAGGCGCAGGCGTGTGCTTGGCTCCACTTGGATTTTGCCGGTATCGTCTGCCTGAAGGCTGGCCCGCGACTGACCGTCGGTCTCAAGCATTTGGCCAATGTCGAGACGGCTGGTTCCCTCGTTCGCGCTGAGCGTTTTTTGTCCGATGCGAGGTGCTCCTTGCACTTCGGACACGTCCCAACCCGCAACAGTGGTTGGCGTGGGCTTTGTTTTGTAAACCAAGATCGTCACTGCAACGATGGCCGCTACGGCAATCGCAGCTGTAGCCAAGGCGGGAAATAATCGCAGGCGCCAAGGAAACAATGTCCATCGCCGTGCGGAAACAATCGCGGGAAAAACTGGGGTGGGCGAGTTATGTCGAAACTTCCCGAGTAACGATTCGAGCTTCTGAATCTCAGGATCGGGTTCGCCGGAGCGGTCCCACAAATAGTCGCCGCCCTTTGTCGATGGTCTGTTTTCGGTTCGATTCTTTCCCGTGTCCATGACTAGGGCTTCTCCTGTTCGGTCCCCGTGCGGCTCGGGCTCGCAATCAGCTTGGCGCGGAGCTGCTCCATGCCGCGATGCAAATTGACGCGCACCGAGCCGTGCGTCATACCAGTGCGAGCCGCAATTTCAGGACCCGTCATGCCCTCGACCAGCCGCAGAATTAAGGTCTCCCGATAGGTCTCAGACAGACTCATGACTGCCTCGAGGATTGCGACGGTCGGCTCATCCTGATCTGCGCCGGACGTTCCGCACTGAATTTCTTGGTCGGAGGCGTCATCGGTCAGTGGTTCCTCCGGCACCCATCGACGGTGATAGTCATTCGCCACATTGCGGGCGATCGCTGCCAGCCATGCACCAAAGCTCCCGGCATCCCGCAGTGTTGACAACCGACGGAGTGCCCTCACGAAGACATCCTGAACGAGGTCATCAACCTCGCTGACCGGGACCCTCGCAAGCAAAACTCCATGGACCATGCGAGCGTAGCGTTGGTAGAGCTGCCCAAACGCTGCCCGGTCGCCGTCCTGCGCCGCAGCCACCCATGTTGCGTCCTCAGAGATTTCGCACGCGAACTGCTCCCTCACAGGCACGGGTCCCAAGCCTGCCGCGAGCAGGTCATCTCTGTCGCCAGACCTGGCCATTCGCACTAAATCTCCACAAGATCATAGACGCTCGTTGGAAAGGAGTGTTAACAACTCGTAAATCGCCCTTAGGCCCTATGAATCCCGTGCCGGGTACTATATTCGCAAAGCGTGACTTATACGGCTAAAAAGGAGTGGGCGTCGGGGTTAACTCCTCGGGTCTCAAGCTGTTTCTTCAAGTTATCGAATTTATGGACCTGTAAGTCCTATGGAAATTTTCCAGGTTAAAAACTCAAATGCCTTGGAGCGCACTCTCTTTACAGGAACTGTGATTCTCGGTTTAGTTTGTGCCTGGGTATTCAGACAAACGATTATTTCAGATGGGATCTCATACTTGGACCTTGGCGATGCCTATCTCCGGGGTGATTGGTCCGCAGCGGCAAATGCCGATTGGAGTCCGCTATACCCTTACCTTTTGGGCGCGGCGATGCGCATTCTTCATCCGCCTGCTGGCGGGAATTCCAAGCTTTACCAGAAGATTATTCAGTGTATCGGCCACCACGTAAGAGAATTGCCTGATAGCTCGTTGCCTTACTATTTCTTCTGCCGGTTGTTGTTCAAGTGGTGCTAACTTGACGTCGAATCTGAATCGTCGGCATTGCCAATCAGCTTGCGAATAGCTCTCTCAATCTCTTCCCGACCAACGTTGAAGGCGGGATTGTTGTCGAGTTTGTATTTCTCGCGCAACTGTTTCAAATTGTCACGCTCCTTGCGTTCTTCCTGTGAATAAAAGCGAGCTTTCTCAAATTCAAAATTCGCCATGAAAGTCTCCATTCGCTGTACGATGAAACGAATGCGTTTTTGAACCTCGACGACCTCCTCTGGCAATACACCCTGTTGCAATTGGGCAGCCGCGCCGGCCTCGTCGATGACATCGACGGCTGTACCCGGCAGACTCCTATTCTTCACGTACTTATTGGCGTAGAGAACGGCGTGATCAATGGCATCGTCCGTATATGAGACATTGTGGAATTTCTCGTAAGCTCCTTTGATGCCTTGCAGCACCTTGATGGCGGTCTCTTCACTGGCCGGAGCGACCTCGATGGGTTCAAAGTATTCCGCGAGCCAGTGCCCGTCCGCCCGCAACTTAGCGAAGTTAGCGGGCGTGGATGTGCCGATGCACTGAATCTTGCCTGCTATGATCGGTCGCTGCAGCAGTTCGGTGACGTGAATCGGAGCTACCGGGGAAATTCCGCCAGGCCTGTCATGCATCCGGTTCAAAAAGAAGATTTTTCCATTCTCTGCTGCCGCTACCAGGGCACGATCGAGTCTCTCGTGCCACGAACCATTCTTTTCTAGTACCCGAAGCGGAGGTAGATCGAGGACGAGAATGGCTTTTTCCGCGAGCGATTGAGGAATCGTGCCGTCCGCAATGCGCCGAGCCAAGCCGCCGACGATGGTTCTCTTGCCGACTCCTGGCTCTCCCACTAGAACGGGATTCTTCCCGCTGAAGCGGCTCAGAAGCTCGATGAGACGATCAAGTTCCTTCTCGCGCCCAATCAGCGGCCGAGTGTGGTCCACCAGATCGCTGATATAAGAACTGAATTCATCGTGCACGGAAGGTCGTTTTTGCCCTTCCGCCCCCTCGTGCGGGTGCCGGGCGAGTTCCTCACGGACCTCGCTCAACCGGACACCCCGTTCCACCAGGATCTGCGCGGCAAAGCATTTTTCTTCGCGCAACAAGCCAAGCAGCAAATGCTCCGTGCCGATATGTTTATGGGCGAGGCGCTCCGCTTCCTCTCCCGCATACGCCAACACACGTTTGGATTCGTTGCTCAGGGGAAGGTCTACGGAAGTAGAAGTTTTCTCCCGAGTAGTGGTCTGGCTCTCCACTTGTTTTCGAATGGATGCTACCTCGGAGCGCAAAAACCGATTGCTTAGTGCCTTATCTTCCCGGACGATTCCCAGAAGCAGGTGCTCGCTCTCGATGTAGGGAGAGCCAAACTGTGAAGCTTCGTAGCGTGCGAAGAAAATAACCCGACGCGCCTTTTCAGTGTATCGCTCAAACATGGCTGTTCGCCGAAACTAGGGACCGATAAGTCTAAGAGATAGCGATACGTGCGTCCATTGGTGTTTCCAGATTGGTTTCGGTCTCCAAACGTTCGAGGGTAAGACCAAGATTGATTTCCCAATGTCTGTTGCCTGGGGTATCTGGATCATCATTGAGTAGCGGTGGTCCGCCCTGCGCGGAGTATGGCTTGAACTCCCCAGAACGCGGCAAAATCACTCAGGACAATCCTGAGAATACCTATCCGAACCTGACCGTTACACGTCATTCTAAAAATTGCGACAAGACCCGATCAAGACACCTCACACGACATTCTTCGGTTTCATAATTCGCAGAATCGGTTGCCCGTTCACATTCTCTAATGGGAAATAGATAAGATGCGTATTTGGATCGACACTCACAGTGTGGGCATGTGATTCTGTAAAACCACCTTGGGGAACTAGCTTCCCGCCTTTCTCGCGAAAAATTCGTACTTGCCCTGATTCGGCTGAAACGTAGAGAATGCCGAGCCCGGGATCGAAAGCTAGTACATCAGGGTCTTCTCCAACAGGATAGGAGCCAATTACTTTCATTGCCTTTAAGTCCACGACGAACAGTTTGGCGTTCTCTTCGCATGCCACGAAGGCAATTCTGTTGGTAACATCGAGGGCAATACCATGAGGGTTCTCACAGCCAGACAATGCAACCCTGCTGACAATCCGCATCGAGGCTGGGTCAATGTTGACCAAGTCATTCATCTTGTGCACAGCTACAAGTATTCGCCCTGATCCGGAATCATAAACTGTGTTTCCTGCTCCGCCTCCAAGCGATATGTTCTTAATCAGAGTATTGGTTTCGGCATCAATGACGGCATCTACTCCGCCGTGCTCATCTGAAACAAAAACACGTTTGACAGCGGGTGCGTAGGCAAGACCGTCAGGATAGTCAATTGGCCCAACTCTCGCTAGTATTTGCAGAGTTTTCCTATCAACAACTGCAACTTTATGCTCTCCGGTAGTGGAGGCATACACCCTCCCCAAATCTGGAACTGCCCAGACACCGTGGACTTTCGGGAAGCCATCGAGATTGGCGACAACTGTATTGTTCTTGATGTCAAAAACAACTAACTGCCCTGCGTTCATGTGTGAGATATAGAGACGGCCCTGACTTTGATCGAGGCTTTGATAATCGAAACGCACGGCTGGTCCGGGCATTGGAATATCAGCAACTTTTTCTAACGGCATGTCTTCCAAGTCCGATGAAGCCCCTGAGTGAGTACAGGACAAAGCCACAATAGAGAAACCAATCGCAACCGTACGGAGAGTTTCAGAGAGCATTTGTTCCTCGATTTCAGATCGCCTTCAACAACAATCCTGCGACTGCTGCACAGCCGATCAGCAAAGGTTCTGGTATCTTCCAACGAAACAAAACAGCGAGGGTGATGACTGCGATTAGCGAGGTTGGGATATCAAAGATCGAACGTCGAGCAAGAACAATAACTGCTCCAGCAATAGCGCCGGTCGCAGCCGCCGTGACACCTTGAACAAACGCGTTGATTTGGGGATTCTTCGCCCAGCGCTTGTAGGAAGGTGCTAACAGGACGACGATCAGGTAAACAGGCACAAACATGCCCAATGCTGCAACGGATGCGCCCGAGAATCCGCCAACAAGATAACCAATGAAGGCAACCGTAATTACGACAGGTCCAGGGGTAATCATCGCTACTGCAACCGCGTCCAAAAATTGTTGGTCGGTTAGCCAGTGGTGTTCCTGAACCACCCCACCATAAAGGAACGGCACAACCGCGAGTCCACTACCAAAGACAAGCATTCCTGCTTTGGCGAAGTAGAGGAAAATCTTTAGTAAGCCTTCTCCTGCTGGAACGCTTGGAATGCCAAACCAGAAAGCAGCCCTTCCCGCTTTCTTGAAAAATGCTGTGTTGGGCATTGCCTTAACGCCCAGAACTACGAATCCTGCTACCAAAAATAACCAGACGATCTCTCTCGAAGTCCATGCAGTAGACATTGCCAAAATAAAGAAAACCCCCCATAGCAATTTGTCTTTGCCTAACGTCAACTTGGTCAATTTGAACGCGGAACGTGCGATGATCCCAATCACTGCTGCTCCAATTCCGTAGAAGATTGCTTGCATCCAACGCAGTCCACCATATCGGACGTAAGCAATGGAGAGAGCCAACACCATCAGAAACGACGGCAGGACGAATGCAATTGCGACGGCGGTTGCGCCGAGTAGTCCATAGCGAACATAGCCCAGGTAAATCGCAAGCTGGGCTGCGAGAGGGCCGGGTGCCAATTGAGCCAGCGCCAAACCCTCCACGTAGTCCCGTTTAGTGATCCAGCGCCGATTCTCGACTAGGTCACGCTGCATGTGACCAGCGAGAGCGATTGGCCCGCCGAATCCGGCAGTTCCCAACCACAAGAAATACCCGACAAAGCGGGCGAAAGTCACATCCACCATTTCGGGCGTTTCTCGATTTGCCGCGACGCTGGATACAGTTGCCATCGGTTATTACTTAGCAGAGTTTGTGGCATCCACTGCCGCCCGTAGACCCTTGGCCAATTTCACTGCGTCGTCATTCGCCCAGAAGTGCATAAAGAACAATCGCGGATTCTCCATAAGCATGTGGCTGTGCAACGCAGTTACAGCGATACCGTTGGCACGTAGCGCCTTAATGACAGGATTCACCTCGGATCCCAAGAGCACGAAGTCCCCGGTGATTGCAGCTTTCCCATTTCCAGTCGGCTGGAAGTTCAATGCTGTCGCCACTCCCATGGAAGGTGGAACCGACATTCCCGAGTCGGTGATGGTTTCGGCCCGAGGTACCGCAAATTGCAAAATCCCACCGTTCACTTTCCCAGAGCGACCAAGCGCTTCCTCAACTCTCTTCTGATCGAACCCCAATTCTTGCGCTGCGGGAGGAGCGGCGTTATCGGGCGCGGGTGTTTTTGTAAGAGCAAGCGCGTCATGGATTGCCTTTGCCATTGCAACTGCGTCCCCATGACTGGCAATGTGCATATACAGAATGCGCGGCGATTCACCCATCAAGTGATTGTGAACCGCTGATTCGTGGATACCCTCTTCTTGCAGCTTCATCATCACGGGTTCCAACTCATCTTCGGTAAGAACCAAATCTCCCATCACCATTGCGCCGCCTTCAACTTTCTTGAAAGCGGCCCACGAACCAAGGGCAAGTCCGGGCTTGATTTGAACTCCATCGAGTACAACGTGCAGGTCTTTGCGCGGCATCCCGAACTTAATCACGTCTCCCGGCTGCATTTGGCCAGAACGTCCCATCGCAGCCTCAACATCCTTCCATTGGCTTGTATCCGTTGACGTGGTTTGAGCCGACAAGTTGATTACGAAAAAAAGAAGCAAAGCAAACAACGCAGTACAACGCATGACAGTTTTCTCCTTGGTTGAGTTGACGCGATTTGTCTCATGCCGCAATCCTTAGGACAGTGCCTACTCCTAGATGTTGCGCTTTCTCAAAAGCCAACGCCGCTGCGGCAACATCTTGCAGTGCCATACCTGTACTGTCGAAAATCGTGAGCTCTTCGGGCGATTGACGTCCCGGTTTTTTGCCCGCAACAATTTCGCCCAATTCAGCGAAGACATGCGATTGAGTCACTACCCCGGCATCGAGCGCGTGATGCAGGTCACCCATGACCATGCACTGTTCAAGAACGTCGCAAACGATCTTTCCTTTTGCCATGAGCTGCGGGGTCAGTTCCTGCTTGGATGAATTGTCGGCACCGACGGCGGCGATGAAAGTTCCGGGAGCCACGTCATCAGCATCAACGATGGCTTTCTCCGAAGGAGTACAAGTAACGCAAATGTCGCTCAATCGAAGTGCGGCTCGAAGATCATTTACCGGTGTTACCGAAATATCGAGGTCGTCCTTAACCGCTGCCGCAAATCGTGATATTTGATCTTCGCTTTGGTCAAATGCGAATACGGTTCGGAACGAGACTATGTGCGAAAGCGCCGCGAGTTGGTAACGCCCTTGATGGCCGCAGCCGCATATCGTGAGAGTCGTTGAATCGGGTCGTGCTAAGTGTTTCGCTGCAATTGCGGTTGCTGCCGCCGTTCGCAATGACGTGATCTCACGGGAATCCATGATCGCGAGAGGTGTCCCTTGTTCCGCGTCACAGAGCACGATTAATCCTTGGATCGTCGGCAGTCCGAATTTCGCGGGATTGTTCGGGAAATTACCGTTCACTTTGGCAGCGAAATAGCTCTTCTGCCGATCAAGCATTCCTGCTTTGATGTGAAAGCCGCCTGATTTAGCGTGCAGACCGAGAGCGATTGGGGGAATAGCCCTGCCTTCGCCATACATTCGGAAAGCATCTTCTACAACTTCGATACAGTCTATTATGGGAAGAAGTGTACGAAGCTCTTGCGTTCCAATAAACAGCACGCTGCCAGCAATCATGCGGCACAACCTTCCACTGAACTTTCTTCTAGCAATTCTGACAAGTCACCGGTCGCTTCAAATGGCTCATTCCCACGCCGGAAGATTCGGGCAGCGTTCGGACCCAGTAACGTCATCGTTCCGCCTTGCACGGTGAGTAGTGATCCTTCTCGTAGGCCCACAACAGCGTCTTCGTTCTCTTCAAGAAATTGGTTGATGCGTTCCTCTTGTGTTTCTCCCATGTGTGTCGAAGTTGGGTCAGGATCAAGGTAGTGAGGGCTAATCTGAAAAGGAACTAAGCCCAGCGTGGCGAAGGAAGGAGGCTCTACCACGGGCATGTCTTTGGTGGTTCTCAAACTTGGTCCGGCGACAATCGCTCCCGCACTCGATCCGATGTAAGGCACACCAGCCATCACTCGTTCACGAACCTGTGTGATTAAGCCGTGTTCATGGAGAGCTTTTACCAAACGAAAAGTATTTCCCCCACCTACAAAGATCACATCGGCTCTTTGAATGGCATGTGCCATGTTGGAAACGTCATGCACTGATGAAAGAGAGAGGCTCATTGCCGCAAGGCGCTCCTGTGCTCTATTGGTGTAAGCACGCCGATCAAAAAGAGCGTAGGGGACGAAGATGACACTTTTTCTACTTCCGACTAGTTCTCGGATTGCAGATTCAGCGTGATCGAGGTATCCGCGACCATGAAGCGTAGAATTGCTAATCAGGAGAAGTCTGCGGCGATCCTCTTTACTATTCATAACCTTGCCCTCATGTGAGCGAATCGTATACGCCTTGAATTAACTCCATCCCTCGTTGAAGCAGCTCATCGTCAGGCATGTCCTGCTTGGCCCAACCATTCAACACTTTGTCCAATCCGTGGCCTTCACTCCGTCCAAACTTGTCGTCATTCAAATCTGCGTCGTGAATGATTTCAGCGATCCGTTTTACGCGACCATCTCGGATAGCAAACTGCTTGTACAACGTTTCAAATGTGCAATCCTCTCCTCGATGCCCGAATCCTTCCTCGCAGAACATGTCGAAGGCAATGGCATCAGGATTTGCCTTCGGTTCTGTTCCGAATACAAACCGAGCCTTGGGATCAATGAAGCGACGAATGAGCCAAGCTGAAGAAACCCTGTCAATGCCGGGACGGGGGCGTGTCATCCAAATGCAGTTCGTGTATTCGGCAGTCTTTCCGCGATTAGCGCGGCCACTGTTTGGCGTCGCAGGCTGATCCAGTTGGGACAGAATCTTTTCCAGCTTTGGACGCAGCGGGGTTTCAAAAAACTCGATCTCGCGGAGTTCTTGAAAACGGCGACGGATACGACTCACTGCGCCAGATGGCCTACGGGCAGGGGAAATAGTCGCCAGCTTCTTGGCTTCATGTATGAGCTTTTGATAGTCGCGGGACCGTGCGTCAATGAACTGCTGCTCGATTCGATCAGCAGGTAGATCATCGAATGCTTGGACCTGAACAATCGACGCTTGGCCTTTATGAGAGCGAATTGTTGTGGCAAGCCACTCCATTCTCTCTTGATTCATGGGTGTATTTGGGAGCAGATGCCCTGCACTGCGGAGCGGCAAGGTTCCGTAACGTTGCAGCTTTCGCCATATACCTACTCGTTGAACGGCACTCTTCGCTGGAAGACTGAACACGAGCAGAAGCCACGGGACTCGCGCAGACTGTACCGTTACATTCATCTCTTAGATGTTATACCTATAACACCCAAAGTCAAGAGCTGCGATTCGAACGGCTGTGATTGTTTTCCGAATGGCAGGCAAGCAGGAAGGAAATTACCCCCGTTGGCCGACCATCCACTCGCGACTAATTCGATCTAAGATGCCGCCGCATCGCCCGCGAGGGCTCGAACCGCATTGGGCTGAGGACGCAGCAACAAATAGAATGCGACGACGTGCGTGATCATCAGCACCGGCACGTAGATGATCGGGATCGCGTAGGTGGCACCCAACTGCCCCGCCAGCGCAGGAAGGCCGACTTGGGTGGCGTGGTAGTAGTCGAGAATGAGGTCGATCACTCCCACGAGATTGAAGGCGACTACGAACAGCCAAAACAGCGGACGTATCCTTACCGCGAGAAGCGCAAATATGGCGAGCACCCCGGTTGCCAGGTCCCAGTAGGCGGCGAACGCGGCGAAGCTAACGGGCAGATTGGGGCCGACGACGCCCGGAAGCATAAAGACTAGTCCGAAGAAGCGGAAACTGTGGAGGGTAGCGATAGCGCGTTGCGCTGCGACAAGGTCCATCGATTTGAGCCTCGGCAAGAGGTACGTGCGGAAGCAAAGCAGCCACGCGACATAACCTAGAATGAGATGCATGTTGAAGATGGTTTCGGGCGACATTTTGGCCTCCAATCAGCCTAAGGGTTTGACAGGGCGCATCTCCGATGCCGGGAACTCGGCCGGACACCCCTTCGTTGGTACCATACGGTACCACATGACTCATGATGGTACTATACGGTACCAAGATCGTCAAGGAGGCTGATGGCTGCGACATCGAGGTCAAAACGCCGCCACCAAGGCGGCGACGAAAGCGCAGTGCGCGAGCGCATTCTCGAGGCGGCCTTTTCGGCGTTCAAGGAAAGCGGCTTCGCAACCACCAGCACACTTGAGATCGCGACGCGCGCACGGGTTTCGAAGCGAGAGCTTTACGCGCTAGTTGGCAACAAACAGGAAATTCTGATCGCCTGCATCCGCGAGCGTGCCCAGCGATTTGACGTGCCCGCTGAGCTGCCCGTGCTGCGCGATCGCGACACCCTAGCGCGGGTGCTGGCTTCTTTCGGGGCGAAGCTCGTCCGCGAGGTAAGCGATCCCGCAGTCATTGCGGTATTCCGACTGGCGATCGCCGAGGCGGTCCAGGCCCCCGAAGTGGCGCATGCGCTCAACTCTATAGGACGTGAGACAAGCCGCGCCGCCTTGCGTAAAATCATGGTTCAGGCCGAAGAGTCCAGACTGCTCACAGGCCGTCCCGCCGAACTTGCTTCGCAGTTCGCCGGGCTGCTCTGGGGCGACTTGATGATCAGCCTGCTGCTCGGCGTCGCTGAGCGACCGAACTCACGGGAAATCGCGACACGTGCCCGCGACGCAGCAGCTGTCTTCCTCGAACTTCATCCGCTACCGAATGACGGGTCAGCTGCCTGACACGCCTAAATCGGTCGCCAGTGTACCGTGAAGCGGTAGGTAAACACGGAATTGAGATCCCATTCCTACTGTGCTACGCACTTGAATCGAACCTCTGTGCTGTTCGATGATCCAACGTGCTATCGACAGCCCGAGTCCAGCGCCACCAAGGTCGCGGCTCCGGGCTTTGTCAACACGGTAAAAACGTTCAAAGATTTTTGCCTGATCATCATCGCTAATACCAATCCCTGAGTCTTTGACGGTAAGAACTGCTTGCCCATTTTCTTGCGAGAGTCCTATTTCAATCTCGCCATCTGGCGGCGTGTATTTGACTGCATTGTCGAGCAGAATATTTAACAACCGGACCAGCGAGGTTCGGTCCCCCTCAATGAATAGGTCTTTGTTGCCAAGACTTTCTTTGAACTTGTGACGACCGTTAGCAATCGCCTGGCGCCAGTTCATGGCAACTTTCTGGGAGATTTCTTGTAGATTGAGCCGTCTAAGTTCCAGAGATTCTCGTCCGGCATCAGCACGTGCCAGAGAAAGTAGTTTCTCGATTAGGGTTGATGTTCTTTCGGCTTCTAGCAAGATATGCCTCAACGCCTCCTGATATTCTCCTTCGTCTCGGGATTTTCGTAGCGCAATTTCTGCTTCTGTCCTCATCAAAGAAATTGGCGTTCGGAGTTCGTGTGAGGCGTCGGCCGTAAATTGTGAGACTCTTGCGAATGCAGTTTCGATCCGTCCCAGCATGTCGTTCAATGTATCGGATAGACGCTGCAGCTCGTCACCGGTATCCAACTTTTCCAGGCGGCTGTTCAGGTTGGCAGCATTAATGCCTCTCGCGGTTCGAGTAATGGCATCGACCGGAGCCAACGCCCTGCGGCTAAGCCAGAAGCCAATACCAGATCCCAAAACTAGAACGACCAGTGCCGATAAGAAGAGGTTTTGCCGAAAGTAATGTAGAGTTCTTAATACGTCGCCTTCAGGTATGCCGGTTTGCACGAGGAAACGCCGACCATTCACCTCCACGATTTCACTCAAGAAACGAAAGCGGTGCCCGGCAATCTTTCGATCTTCGTATAGCGGGCTTTGTAGTTCGTGGCTGCTGGCTATGCTGGCATTATTTTTCTCAAGAAACGAAGCTCTGTAAATCCACTGTCCTTGCTCCTCTTGGATCTGCAAATAGTCACCAGAGTGTTCAAGGATGTAAGTTTCTCCAACCTCCTCTCGGAGTTTCGCGACGGAAGCATCCTTATGTTGGGCCTCTAGAAAATGCCGGGCATCATCGATTTGGCCTTCGAGTCTGTCGTCGGCGATGTCATAGAGATTGTGGCGGAGAATGAGCCACATGCCGAGTCCAAAGATCAACTGGGCTACCGCGAAAATCAGCAGGTATGACAGGGTGAGCCGTAGGCCGATGGAAAGTCTTTTCATCAGGATTCAGTCCTGATTACGTATCCAACTCCGCGCATAGTGTGGATCAATTTTTTTCGCCCGTTGCCGTCCACCTTACTGCGGAGCAAACGAACAAAGACGTCGAGAGTATTGTCTTCGATCTCTCTGTCAAATCCCCAGACAGACTCGATCAACTGGCGACGTGGGACAACCTTCCCCGCTCGATTCATAAGGCGTTCGAGGAGACCATATTCTGTACGCGTAAGCGCCAGTCTCACTCCGCCTCGTGAGACTTCCCGAGTTGCTGGATCGAGCATCAGGTCGTCCACCTGCAGGGTAGTAGATTGAGGGATTAACGCTCGTCGCTTTACCGCCCGCAGTCTAGCCAGCAGCTCGTTGAATGAAAAAGGCTTTGTCAAATAATCGTCGGCCCCGAGATCCAATCCTCGAACAATGTCTTGCACGGAATCTTTCGCGGTCAGCATCAGAATCGGAGTGGGGATTTTGTCAGCGCGCAGCCTTTTGGCTAATTCGTAGCCGTCGAGCTTCGGCATCATGATGTCGAGAATAATCATGTCAAAGCTGTAGCTTCGGCATAGGTCCCATCCTTCCAGTCCGTCAACTGCACACACGACGGTGTGGCCTTCTTCCTCCAAACCTTTGCGAAGAAGTTCGACCATGCGTTTTTCGTCTTCGACAATCAAAAGGTTCATGGACGAACACTCGGATCCGACAAATATCTTCCTTATTTATAGATTACATAGTGGAAACTGAAAATTTGATGAAGCTAAATCGTCGAATCTTTTGAAATCTGAAAAGAAATTAACTCTGCCGTAATGGTCTATTGACGACCGTTTATTAGAGTCCGGAACAACTTTCCAGTCAAACTTTGCCCAGGTGGAGGACTCATGGCTTCCAGACGATATCTCGGTGTATTTTGTGCAGCCCTGCTTTGTTTATTCACTCGCGGCTACATGCATGCACAAGCCGGTAGAGGCGCGATCAGAGGAAGTGCGACTGATTCAGCGGGTGCAGTCTTACAGGGTGCGGAAGTGACTTTGGACCCCCTGGTATCCCCGACGGTTAGCGGTCTACAAGGAGAGTTTACCTTTCCCGATCTCGCCCCGGGGAACTACACCCTTACTGTTTCTTATGTGGGTTTCTCAAGTTTCACCACGAGCGTTACTGTCAGGTCAGGACAGGTGACCCACATTGATGCCAAATTGGCGGTAGCGACTACCAATGAAGAGGTGATGGTTTATGCAGATCGTCCTCACGGCGAGGCTGAGGCCATTAATCGCGAACGCACCTCCGACAATATTCTTCAGGTGCTGCCATCCGAAGTCATCACTAGCTTGCCAAATACCAACATAGCGGATGCGCTGGGACGACTGCCCAGTGTGACTCTGGAGCGCGATGAGGGGGAGGGAAAGTACGTGCAAATTCGCGGTACCGAGCCGCGGTTGAGCAACGTTACCATTGATGGAGTGAATGTCGCTTCACCCGAGTCGGACGTACGGCAAATAAAACTGGACGTGATCCCAGCAGATCTAGTCGAGTCGGTAGAAATTAATAAGACTCTCTCGGCGAATCAAGATGGCGACGCAATCGGCGGTTCGGTGAATCTTGTGAGCAAGACAGCCGGGGAACGCCCCACGATTTATCTAAACGGAGTTGGCGGATACACGCCTATCGTCGGAGGCCGGACTTTGCAGGAATTTGACGGCACGATCGGGCAGCGTTTTGGCACTAGCAAGAAGCTGGGAATTCTTTTTGGCGGCAGCTATGACTGGAATGGGCGAGGTATCGACGATGTTGAGCCATCTCCCATTGCAGACTGTGATGCAGCCTGTGTTCCAACCTACGATGGGATTGACTTGCGTGAATACAGGTATGAGCGCTCACGCTACGGCTTTGCAGGAAGCGTGGATTACAAGCTGGGAGAAGTTTCCGGACTTTATCTCCACTTTCTTTATTCGCACTTCAATAATTTTGGCGACCGGTGGGTATATGGCTTTGGCATGGATTCTTTCGACACGCCAAGTTCGGGTACGGGCAGCGTCGGTTTCAGCTCGCAAATTCGACGTCCGGTTGAAGTTATCGGCAGTATGGAAGTCGGAGGCAAGCACGTATTTAACAAATATTGGCTTGCATGGGACGTATCGGTTTCGCGTTCGAGCGCGGAAGATCACGGCTACACCAGCGCTAAGTTCAGCGGCCCCGAGGATATTCCGTTTGCGATCGATACCCAAAACCCCTTGCGTCCGAATTTTATTCCGCAAGGCGGTTTCAGTACCGTCTACCAACCCAGCGACTACAACCTCAAGAACATTGAAATAAGCAAATCCTACGGGCCACAACTCAATTTGCAGGGATCGGCATCCATGGCGCGGACCTACAAGCTCGGACAGCACTTTGCCAGTCTTGAATTCGGTGGAAAATTACGCAACGCGCATAAATTCGAGGACGCACGGGATTCTGTATTCGATTCCAACGACAATCCTGCGATGACAGATTTCCTTGGGAGCTTCACCAATTCCAACTACTACGACAAAAGCTACACGCTTGGACCCACTACGGATTTCGATAAGATTCGTGGTTTCTTTAAGACCAATCCGGGCCTGTTTACATCCGACACCGCTTCAGACGCACAAAACACGTTTCCCAATAACTATGATCTGATCGAACGCGTTTCCGCTGGCTACGTCATGAACACCGTCGATTTTGGACGGCTTCGCCTGCAAACTGGTGTGCGCTTTGAAGGTACGAACGAAAGTCTGCTCGGCTACCAGGTATTTTTCGATGGCGACACCGGAGATCTGTGCGCGCCCGGTTCAACCGACCCGAACTGCATAGGGATTACAAATCCAGTTGTCCCACTGCAGAAAAATTCGTCCTATTTAGATGTCTTGCCAAGTGTGCAAGTACGCTTCGCATTGCCGCACGATGCCGCCATTCGCGCCGCCTATGGCCGCGGAATCGCGCGACCAAACTTCAGCGACCTGCCACCGACCTTCAACGCACAGGGAAACACGGCGTTTCAAATTGATATCGGCAACCCCAACCTTAAACCGACCCACGCCAATAACTACGACCTGCTTTACGAGCAGTACCTCAAACCACTTGGTTTGCTCCAGGCAGGCTTTTTCTATAAGCAGCTATCTGACCCAATCTTTGAATCAGTAGTCACTCCGATTACCAGCAACCAATTCGGCTCCCAATACAACAATGGCCAATGGAGTGTATCGCAGCCCATTAACGGTTCCGGTGCACACTTGTATGGTTTCGAAATTGCCTACCAACAGCATCTTACGTTTCTACCTAGGCTGATGAGCGGACTCGGAATCTCAGCCAACTACAGCTATACCAAATCGCAAATTGACGGCGCGCCGGGCCGTTCGGACAAGCCTGCGCTGGCGCGGCAAGCCCCCAACACCTGGAACATCAGCCCGACCTACGATCGTCGCCGGGTCTCGATTCGTGTTGGAGTTTCGCACAACGACGCAAATATCTTCAGCTACGGCTTTCAGGACGGCAACGACCTCGGCATCAAAGGACCCGGAGGGGATACTTACCTTTACGCCCACACTCAAGTCGATGCGCAGGGCAGCTTCCGCATGTATCGCGGTCTGCAATTGATTGCTTCTGGACTAAACCTCACAAACGAAGTGTTCGGGTTTTACAACGGCAGCCCGCACAATGTATTGCAGCGTGAATACTACAAGCCCAGCTATTCACTTGGCTTGCGATACACATTCTCAAACGAGCCCAGATAGTTAGTGGACTTCACGAAAAATTCAGATTGAGTACTTACAGTGTTGGTTGAATCACAATTATGAAGAAGCATGTTTTTTTGCTTTCTCTCGCGTTTGTGTACTTGTCGGCATGCGTTGGGTTAACTGCCCAGGACAAAACATTGGCCGATGCCGCGGCAAAAACAGATGATCCCGTACTGGTTGGAGCTGGTGATGTTGCCAGCTGTGACGACTTGTCCGGAGCTTATGCAACCGCCAAGTTAATTGAAGGAATTCCCGGCACGGTGTTTTTGGCTGGCGATTTGGCTTATCCAGATGGGTCGGACGAGAATTTCGCCAAGTGCTACGCACCAACCTGGGGACGCTTTAAAGATCGCACCCGCCCCGCACCTGGGAATCACGAATACCACAGCGATGGCGCATCCGGTTACGCACGATATTTTGGCGCGGCTGCCGGCGATCCCCAAAAAGCCTATTACAGCTATGACGTGGGCACCTGGCATGTGATTGCGCTAAATAGCGAATGCGTCGAAGTCGGCGGATGTGACGCAACATCTCCTCAGGGGCAGTGGCTCAAGCAGGATCTTGAGCAGCACAAGAATGGATGCATTGTGGCTTATTTCCACAAGCCCTTGTTCAGCTCCGGCGGTGCTCATGGAAACGATCCACAGATGAAGCCCTTATGGGATGCGCTCTACCACGCAGGTGCGGACGTTGTGATTAATGGGCATGATCACGACTATGAGCGATTTGCCCCACAGGATCCGGAAGGAAAATTAGACCCGCAGCATGGTATTCGCGAGTTCGTGGTCGGCAGCGGAGGAAAGGACTCCCATCGCAAAATGGGCGCGACAAAACCAAACAGCGAGGCGCGGAACGACGATACCTTCGGCGTGCTAAAGCTGGTCTTACATGCCAAGAGTTACGACTGGGAATTCGTGCCGGAAGCAGGGAAAACTTTTAAGGATTCAGGCAACGGGACTTGTCACTGAGCCATGATTTTGAGAGGACTATTAAAGTGATTAAAACTTTCACGCTTTGTTTGATGTTGTCTGTGTTGGCGTTCTCAGAAGAAAGCTACCACGTCATAAAGAAAATCCCAATCCCTGGCCAGGGCGGCTTCGACTATCTCACAATCGACGGA
>Ga0068858_100002764_pt1 | contig 17633 bp, 16 predicted proteins | sample KBSSwiS12_FD_66589 | JGI IMG/M metagenome (GOLD analysis project Ga0068858, IMG submission 66589) | Switchgrass rhizosphere microbial communities from Kellogg Biological Station, Michigan, USA - KBS Switchgrass S1-2 | ecosystem: Host-associated > Plants > Roots > Rhizosphere > Soil ...
GCGGACCAACATCATGCACGAGGAGATGATCCCCCAGGTGATCATCAAAATGCAGACCCAGCGTTTGGCACCGATCTTCTGCAATATCAAATTGCTTGGCACCTGAAAGAAAAAATATCCGAGGAAAAATGCGCCCGCACCATTTCCGTAAATGTTGTCGTTGAACCCGAGCTGGTCCTGCATTTGCAGGGCGGCAAACCCTACATTGATACGGTCCAGATAAGCAATGATGTAAAGAAGAAAAAGGAAGGGAACAAGTCGCAAAGTAATCTTGCGGACAACCTGATCTCCAAACCAACGCGGTTCTTCAATAGATGTAACAGGAGTGGTAGTCATCGCGGACGAGGCATTCTACCTGAGTGTGCGATGAAATAGACGGTAATGTTTAGCCCACGGAATAAAACTATTGTGGCTGGTTCTGCGGCGCTTGAGTCCCTTGCGGCGGTGAGGACTGGGGAGTCAGTTGGGGAATCGGCGGCTGCGGTGGTCCAAGCTTCTCCGGCTCTTGCTGGGGCTGCGTTTGTGGATTTTGCGAGTCGGTGGGCTCCACGACGGTATTGTCGCGGCGTTTCAGCAGCGCCGGTCCCGCATTGCGGCGCCGTGCCTGCTGTGCCGCTGTCATCTTGTTATCCATCTTCTGATCGTTTTCCCCGGCGACCTCAAAAAGTCTTCTGCCTTCCGCGGCCTGATGGTTGGCCAAACCCACGCGTGCGTTGGCGTCGTCTGCCCGGCGGGCCTTGTCATAGAAGAAGCGTGCACTCTCGGGATCGCCGTCCATTTCCGCGAGGAATCCGCGGTTGTTCAAGACGAATGCATTGCTAGGATCCAGCTTGTAAGCCTGTTCAAAAAACTGCCGCGCATCATACAGAGAATTGCGGTTCAGCGCTGAAACCCCACGCAGATTCAGCCGTTCGACCTGCGCCGCCAAACTTTGCTCGCGCTCGATGCGCTCGCGTACTCTCCTGGCGCCTTCGGCTGCCATTTCAGCCACCGGTTTGCCACGCCAACTTTTGTCGAGCGTTACAATCACCGTTTCCGAAGACCCAGTTTTTGCCGCGGCATCGTAGTACTGCAGCGCCCTCTCGTAGTCGCCTTCCATCTCGCTCGCGACCGCGTAGTTGTTCAATGTAAATGGATTTCCCGGCTCCTGCTGCAATGTCCCGCGCAGAAGCATCTCAGCTTCAGGCGCGCGGCCCTGAGACATCAGGCGAATGGCTGCAACATTCTCGCGATTAATCTGGATATTTTTGTCCGGTACGACGCCGGCAACTTCGGCGACGGTTTTCCCCTCAACGTTGTTTATACTGGCTCGATCAATCACTGCACTACTGGCGCCCTGCGCCGCAAGCTCGTAAAAACGTGCCGCCCGGTCCACTTCACCTTCCAACTCGGAAATGTATCCCAAATTATTTAGCGTGAACGGATCATCGGGGTCGTACAGATAAGCCTTGTAGAAAAATCCCTTAGCTTTTTCAAGCTGGTTCTTGCGCAGCGCCTGCACACCTTGCCGATTCAACTCCTGTACCGGAGTGGTCTTGCTCTTTTTAGGCAACGGAATGCGGATATCACCGGCATGAGCGACAGTTGAGGCGGCAACGGCCAACAGGACAGCGCAAAGGATTCGTTTTACCTGCATAAGGATTTTAGGCGTCAATTTTGATGCCTACCCTTTATCTGCGTTGCCTTCAAAAATACAGTTTTTCTCCTAAGGGAAAGCTAACCCACAATAGGCAATGAGCATCCAACTCGTGCTCAGTAATTCCTTTTGGAGAGGTGTATTTCGATGCGACTTGCCGTGATGACTCTGTTGAGCGGGCTGGCCTGGGCCCAGGTGTCATCCTCCATGGTGCCAATCAATCCGGCGGAGAACATTGGAACGGATAGCTCCATGCACGCTGCCCAAAGCGCTGATATTACAGTTGATCCCAACAGCCTTTTGCCAAACCCGCCAGACATGCCCAAAGGAAAGGCAACGTTGATTGGGGGAACCATCAGCAACATGGACCGCGTGCGCGACCAGATCACGGTCCGGCCCTTCGGCGGCGGCGATATGAAAATTCTATTTGATGGTCGCACACAGATTTCTCGAGATGGAAACAAAGCGAGCAGCGTCGATATCAAGCCTGGGGAAAAGGTCTACATCGACACGGTTCTCGATGGAACCACAATTTTTGCCAAGAACATCCGCGTGGTTTCCAAAGGCGCCTCCGGTCAGTCCCGCGGGCAGATTGTGGCATTCGATCGTGCCCGCAGTGAAATGACCTTGAACGATGGTCTTAACACGGAAGCCATTAGCGTGCGGATCATGCCCGGAACAAAAGTGATTAGCGAAGGGCGTGAAACTTCCACGAATGCACTGCGTCCGGGAACTTTGGTAGCGATCGAGTTCAGTCCGACAGGCGATGGCGCAGTTTCGGCCCAAAAAATCTCCATTCTGGCTCAGCCCGGCACCGTGTTCACATTCATTGGCAAAGTCATGTTTTTGGATATGCACAAAGGCATACTGTCCATTGTGGACCCCCGCGACAAGAAAAGTTACGACGTCCATTTCAATCCTTCCTCGGTTCGCATCAATGGCGATCTGCAACTCGACTCAGAAGTGACGGTCAATGCGTCATTCGATGGCACGCGCTATGCCACCAGTGCAATCCTGGTGAACAGATCTTCGAATAATTAAGTTTGTTTAGCGTGGGCACTCCCGACTACCCTCCTCCGGTTTCTTTCCGGCCTTTGCGGTCTTTTCTTCGCGACCTTTTCGAACGTCTTGGCTCGGTTGCGTTTCGCCTTTCAACTTTCGCTTGGAATAAACAAAAAGACTTAACGCAAAGCTGGCAAAGTGAGATCGAGATTGTGTAGAGAAGGAATATAGGTTACTGGAGCGGATAGGGAATTGTCCGCTCCAGTAACCTACTACTGCAACTGGTCAAAGTCGCACAGCGTACCCGTCTTCTGAACCTCCAGTGTCGGTGGTGTGGCCCAAGGTGCCGGATTGGGGAATGACAAGAACTCGGTCATGTCCATCTGTGCCGCATCCCGCTGTGTCAATGGCTGCAGCCCAAAGCGTGTCTCAACGAACTTTAGAATCGCGGTAAAATCCGCCACGGTGTGCGAAACGTAGTTCTGCTTGCTGAATGGTGAGACCACAATCAGTGGCACCCGGAAGCCGGTGTAATTGAAACTGCAGTTTGCTCCCGGATTGCTGCAAATGTCACCCGGCTGCAGGTCAATCGGACCGCAGGCGGTCGTAGCAGTGTCGGTGCACCCTTCCGGATTCATGGCCGGCTGCGGAGGCACGTGATCATAGGTCCCACCGCCTTCGTCGAAGGTCAAAATGAAGACCGAATCCTTCCACGACGGACTGTTCATCAGGGCTGTAATGAAGCTCTGCACATACGCAGCCCCGGTTTGCACATTATTGTTTGGGTGCTCGTCGCGGCCGGAAGCGTACCCGCCATCAATCATTGCCACAGCTGGCAAATTTCCACTGGCGGCATCCTGTGCAAACTGCGTCGCGTCTACGATCTTGGTAGCATGCTGGTCCGCGAACGGTTGGAATCCGCGCAAGTAGGAGCTGTTGGGATCGCTTTCATAAACCCTCCAGCTGATGCCCGCTTCTTCCAAAGCCTGGAAGATAGTCTTATTGGTCAACGGCCCGGTCGGATACACGTGCCCAGCCGAAGTGGCCGCCATCAGATACTGCCGGTTCGGTGGCGTGCGCGACATCACTGGAGAAAACCAGCGGTCCGAAATTGCGAACTTTGTCGCCAGGTCATAGTAGAAATTCAGGTCGGCATCTGTGTAATAACCCATTGCGCGCAAGCCTTCGATGTCATTGTTGCCGTTGTTGCGCGCGTATTTCGCAGCGGTAAGGGCGAATCCATTCATTAGCGGATTAGGCGAACTCGGCAGATCGCGGTTCCAGTCCACGTGGCTTTCATTCCATGAAGGGCTCAAATCGGAAAAGCACACGCTCTTTAGATGGAAAGAGTTGATATTCATGGTTCCATCAAAACTCGGGTTAGACGTATTCGGCGGCAGTCCATCAAACTGCGGCGGGTTCGGAATTCCCTTCGCTTGCCAATACTGCGTAAGATTCCCCAGGTAGCTATCGAGCGACCTATTCTCCTGCAGCATGAAGATAATGTGGTTGATGGATTGGAGCGAAGTCGGAGGCGCTTTAGTTACCGTGACGCTTGCCATGGCGTCCTTAGTTCCCCCTGCACCGGTTGCGGTGAGGTGATAAGTAATCGTGTCACTCGGCGTTACCTGCATAGTGCCGCTTGCAGCCACTGTTCCAATGCCACTATCAATGGTGACCGTAGTCGCGTTCGTTGTCTGCCATGTCAAGGTAGTAGGTTGGCCTGCATTTACCGTGACCGGGTTCGCGGTAAAGGACGCTGTGGGTGCCGGAGTTATGCCTCCACCCGGAGGCAAAGGTTGAAGTCCCTGACAACCAATCAGCAAAGCTGCCAACGCAAAAATCACTAACGACAGCCCTGATCGTTTCCATTTCTTCATGCACATCGTAGACACACCCCTATCTGCGATTTAAGCGCGTTTGAGATGTGACAATTGCGGAAATCGTTGGCCGGAAAGAGTAACACCGCAATAGGGCAGTGTTACCGCACTATGACCCTTACTACTTTCGTACCGCTGGAAGGCCCTCTAATTTATTGACTCTAAAATAGATTAGACGTATTTTCGCTCCAGATAGAACTCCCGCATGGGCTGGTGAGGCGACGCCTCACAGGTAGGAAAAACATTGCAAAGTTCGGGGCGCTTCGCGTCGGTGCGAGTCCCTTCGAACCCAGCGGGAGGGCCGTTGAAGAGTTTTTCCACAATCTGATTTCTCACACACAACTCTGCTGCAAAGTGAGCGTTTTCGCAGGCTGGTGAAAAACTCTGCGCAACAACGCCCGTAAAATCTCCAGCCGTCCCGACTCACTTTTAACCCTTGTTTTCAGACCGCATTTGCAGACGCGCGCCAGGAGTGCGCTTCGTCGACGGTCTACAGCCCAAGGCGAGATGTAAACCGCGACCCGCCTTAACCCCCGAGGGAATTTCGATGCGTCGTGTCTTCGTCTTAGTATGTTTGGCATGTTTTGCCTTACAGTCTGTCGCTTATGCCAACAACCTGGTGATTAATCCCACCACAACTCTGGCCCAGCAAACCTCCAACAACACCAGCGCCGCCGATAGTTTTAAAACTCAGGTGAACGGCAATATAGCTGGTGGTAACGTAAGCAAGCTGGATATTCATTCACTGATTTATCCCGGAAATCACACCAAAATTTATGCCCACTTTATGGGCTGGTTCGGAACCTCCAACCACATGAATGTGGGATATGACTCCACCAGCCGCATCCAAGTCGCGCGGCAAGTTCAGGACATGGTCAGCCGCGGCATTGATGGCGTAATCATCGACTGGTATGGGAACGGAACCACTAGCGATCTGGCGACTCTCGCGTTAATGAAAGAAGCCGAAACTCATCCGGGCTTCACCTTCGCCATCATGGTGGATACAGGAGCAATCGACAACCACTCATGTTCAGGTTGCACTCCACAACAGGCGCTCGTGAAACATCTGCAATACATCGAGCAGACTTACTTCGATTCGCCTGCATATATGCGAATACAGGGCAGGCCAGTCGTTACTAACTTTGATATTGATGCGAACTACCAGATCGATTGGAAAGCCGCTGCAAACGCAATGGCGTCTGCCCCCACATTTCTTTTTCAAAGCAGCCCTGCATTCACTCACACGGCGACTGGCGGAGGCTATTCGTGGATCCAACCCAAAACGACTGATTACGGATCCGCCTATCTGACCAACTTCTACAAAACCGGGAAGTCATACGCGAACCTGCAGACCGTTGGCGCTTCCTACAAAGGCTTCAACGACAAATTGGCTTTATGGGGATCCAACCGCATTATGGACCAGCAATGCGGTCAGACTTGGCTAGAGACCTTTTCCAAGATCAACGGCATGTACGACTCCAGTAATCAGCTGGAATCGCTACAACTTGTCACCTGGAACGACTACGAAGAGGGAACTGAGATTGAATCCGGAATTGACAACTGTGTGTCAGTCAATGCATCCACAGCCAAGAACGCACTAAACTGGAACATAACTGGTAAGGAAAACACGATTGATCACTATAAGGTTTATGTGAGCGCGGACGGGAAAAACTTGATGTCGCTTGCCGACGTCAGTACTGGAAACAGCTCGTTGAACCTTTGCAGCTTCTCGTTCGCACCGGGGAACTACCAGCTATTCGTGCAAGCTGTCGGCAAGCCGAACTTGCGCAATCAGATCTCCGCACCGGTAGCCTACAACCCTCAGTGTGCAACGACAACTCCAACATCGACGGCAACATCAACGCCTGCATCGACTTCAACCCCAACCCCAACATCAACATCAACCCCAACACCAACCCCAACATCAACACCAACCCCAACATCAACACCAACATCAACATCAACACCAACATCAACACCAACATCAGCATCAACACCAACTGGTAGCGCTGCTTTAATCAGTCTTCAGGCTGCTCCGGCCTCGCTGAAAATTAAGCGCGGAAGTTTTGCCAGCACTTCGATCACTGTCATCTCAACATCCGCCAAGATCGCAACGCCCATTGCGTTCTCGTGCTCAAACCTCCCCGTCGGGATGCGTTGCACCTTCTCTCCAGCGATTGTCGCCGACTCCGGGAAGGTGACTGCCATGCTGGCCATTTCCACTACTCCTGTCAGCGTCGCTGTCGAGTATCGGAAGCATAAGCAGGGACTCATCTATACGAGCCTGTTCGCGTTCGGAATGGTGAGCTTCGTTGGTATCGGGTCGATAAAACGGAAGCGAGCTGTCCAGGGGCTGATGACTCTGCTTGTGATTACCGTTGCCATGTTTCTCAGTTCGTGTGCCGGCATGGGCACTGGAGGAACCAGCCAGGTCCAGGCTGGCGCGAACTACGCCATCACCGTTGGCGGGACTGCCGGAGGCGCCCAGATGACCTCTGCCACCATGTCCATTAGCGTTGAATAGACGAGCACCGTTCAATGAACCAGACCTGGCTTGGGAAGAGCGAAGTCTGTAATTGCTGCGCATCATACCGCGCAGCATGAGTCTTCCCAGAAAAGAGCGTGAAATCCAGAGCGGGAGTTTGCGGAACCAGCGGACCGGACGCAACTCCCGCGTCTGATGTGCTACGCCAAAATGGCGTACATATTCACTGATCACGCTGGGCATGGTCATTCGCAATGCGGCAGAAAAGTTCTGCACTGCCATCTCTCGCTGACGTTCGGGTGAATTCAGCAGATCGAGGAGCTTCTCCGCCAACGCCCCAGTGTCACCAGTCTTGTAAAAGTCAATCGCCATGTCCTCTTCCCGGGCCATGTGGGCGAAATCAGCCACATCAGAGGAGATAATCGGCACTCCATACGCACACGCCAGATGAGCGACACCGCTGGCGCCGGCAGCAGATGAATACGGCATCACGGCAACCGTAGCGCTACGGAAAAGCTCAGCAATTTTTTCTTCCGGCACGTAACCGGTGAATTCAATCCGGGGGCTTTCATATTTGCGCGCCAGTGAAGCGATGTATCCCTGGGTCCGCGGATGATCCCCACCCGCAATAACTAACCTTGCGTGCGGCACTTTGTCTGCGAGGGATTGAAAAGCATCAATCAGGACGTCTGGCCGCTTATAAGTTCCCCATTTGCCAAATGCGACGATCCGGTGCTCCGGATTGCCGCGGCGGGAAAAATCAGGATACTCAGGGTTCTTGGCGAGAGTTCCATGGGTACGGAAGTGAACGTTGCCACCGCCGTATTTGCTCAACAGAATATTGCGATACGCAGGCATCAACACCGAAAGGGAATTCGACAGCAATAACATTTTCGTGGCGATTGTGCCAGCCACGCGGTAAAGGCGCGGGTGGCGAATGCCGGAGCCTTCCAGATCAATAAAGTCCATCAGATGATGCAGAGTGACATGCGTGTAATACCCAGCCAACCTGGTCATGGCGGGAAGTGTCAAGCCGCGAAAGGCGGTCAGGGGATCATGCCCGAAGGTAGTGAATAGTAAATTGAACCAGACTACATCCGGGTCAATCTTTCGGATCACCTGCAAAAGTTTGCTGACGGTTTTGGGATCGTTGAAATTCCAGCAGCGTATAACGAACGATTCGTTGGGATCATCCTCGTCTACATCAGGCACAACATCTGCAAGTACGGTCAGGCTCAGTAAGGGATTTTGCTGCAGCTCACGCGCAATATGGAACCCGTATTCACTTAAACCGCCCCGGCTTGGTGGAAATGCACTGACTAAACAAATCTTCATGTGGTCCCTTCGGGGCCCTGATAGACCCCGCCTATTCGATGTCACTGCGCCCTAAGGTGTTGGCCAGGTTGTACACAGCGGAAGGAACTTCTGAAGGCTACTGGGCAAAAATACTGGGTGGAAGTGGGTTAACCTATGACTCGATAAGTGCCTTTGTACTCGAAAACAAATTGCATTGTTTTGGCAGTTTATCGGCGAGTGTGGCGATCACTTGGCAATGCGCTTCCTTGATCGAGGAAGGTGCAATAATGGTTATAGCTGCGTCAATTCCATTCAACTCCAGATAAGAAGCCCGATTGCGCTGCAAAAATTCATAGGGATATTCAGGTTTTCGTAGACGTGCTTGGGCTGGATCGGCGTCAATGATGTAAGCGACATCAGGTTTAGGAACCAACTTCATCATCATGCGTATGTAAAAGCGCACGAACCACTGGTGTAAAGGCAAATTGGCAAACTCATCGTAGATGTAACGGTCAAAGATCACCACATCCGCATTGCTTCTTTTTGCCTTGGCGAACTGGTAGGTCAGATTTGCGGCGTCAAACAAGTAGAAGAGCAACCGCATCACCATCGTCGGCCAGGAGGAAACGTTTTTGTCCCTACGTTGGATAGGGTGTTCGGGAGAACCCACACCCTTGTCGCCGGCAAACACAAGATGGCTGCAAAGTTCCCGGAAGCCCGAGAGCATGGCGACATCATCCCAGAACGTAATCACGAAAGATCCAAATCCGGCTTCCGTGATGCTGCTGCGCAACATTTCGATCTGCGTACTCTTGCCAGCGCCATCAATGCCAGAGAAACTGACTACGATTGCCTGTCTGCGTGCTGTCATTTATTGGCTGTTCGGGGGACGGCTGGGGCTTGCATTCGACAACGCCATGACAGTTCCAATCGCAACTCCTGCACCTATAACCGCACCCAGCTTGATTAGCAGTGACCGTGACTGATGTTGCTTCGCCGGAGCAATCGCTACGCCGGCTGGCTTGGACGCGGCGTTTCCGGAAGCGTTACCAATTTCCGCCGCGGCAGTGCCGATAGGGCGTTCTGTTGCGGTAGGCTGCTGGGGACGAACGCTTCCCGGACTATTGGGAAGCTCGTTCGACTGCGCTTGAGCTGGTTGACCCGGCGCAGTATTTTCCGCAGGAGCCGTCGCAGCAGGTTGAACCGGAGGTACGGTCTGGCTCTGTTGGTCGTTCGCTGGGGTAGATTGTGGTTGCTGATCAGACGCTGCCGGCTGTTGCGCCAAAGCCATTTCCGGAATCGCGGTCAATGAAACAACCAGAACTCCGTAACACGCTCGTTTCAAAATTTCACTTATAGCGTTCATAAGTTCCTCGCAGGGATGTTAACCAGCCAGTCGATCACGTCCCGCGCGCCCATTGCTAGGGAGCTGAGCGGTATACCACGTGCTTGCCGTCTCTGTCACGTCGCGAGGCCCGAATCCGCGGAAGCTTTCCACCGCCGCATCTACGGTCGCAAACATTTCGAATAGCCGGTCAACACGGGTCAGTTCGAGAATCACGGAGGCCTGAGGGGTGAGCGCTGCGAGCTTGAGGTCTCCGTCAAGACTCATGACGCGCTCTAGACACTTCAGCAGCATTTCCACGCCGGCGCTATCGATCTGCTGCACCTCAGAAAAATCAAAAACAATGTGTGGCCGGTCGCTTCTTAGAACGGCTATCACTTCGGGAAGAAACTCCCGGGCCTCACTGAGGTTGAGTCGCGAGGGTAGCTGCATTACGAGAACTGGCCTACCGGTTTTCATAAAATCCCTTCCAGTGAGTTGGATGCTCATCTTTATGTTTAGCGACTGCTTTTTTGTCGTGTCGACGAAAGACACCGCGCAAGCGAGATGTGACATTCGGGCCTATCAAAATCTCATCGTTAATTTCCATCACCAGATTCTGGTTCAAGTGGATCAGCATGTTGCCGCACACGACAGAATGTGTGACATCCAGCCCTGTCCCGATATAGGTTCCGGCGAGCACGCAAGAATCTTCAACCACTGTGCCGTAGTCCACGTTGCAATCGCGCTCGATGCTGCTGGAGCGGGTGATCAGACTGGCCGGGCCAACCCTGGTGTTTTTGCCGATGTAGGCCGGTGGGACGATGCGCGCCTGTTTATGCACCTGCGCGCCATCGTCGATCCACACGCCTGGTCTCAGTTCATTTCCCTGTGGGTAGGCTGAACAACGGGATTGGAATACATCCATCACGAACCGCCGGAGATCCTGCATGCGGGACAGCCGGTTTACATAGCCATCGAAGAAATAGGTCTTCATGGCCGAATCCTGTCCCTGATTCTGAAATTCTTTAGCAGCAGCTTCGAGGTTTGCCGACTGTTTAAATAACCAGATCCCAACCGAACCTAGCGTGTCATGGACCCGCACGGCCGCCTGATCATGGTTGTTTTGGGCAAACTGCAATACCGCATTTGGATCAAACTCTGCGTACGCGCCCAGCTTGATCAGAAAAACATTGTTGATCTCGTTGGCGAAGTCGATTTGTAAACTGCGCTCAATCGCGGGCCAAACATCAGCATCGCCCTGGAAGGAGTTGACCTTCACCAGCCATCCCGGCATCACGTTCGCCAGCTTGACCACCTTTAGCAAGCTGGCATCGGCCAAGATCGTGAACAAATCCACGCCCGCATCGGCAAAGCGCTGCATGGTGCGTTGCAGAATGGAGGCACCGAGAATCTCTATACATGAAAGCGGGATTCCAGCGATGTCCCCAGAACATCCCGAAGCCTGCCCGTTATCACTTGCTAAAAAACTATAGGCAGGAGCAGGAGACCCAAGTACCAGGATGGCTGCGGTCTTCACGCGTTAGCCTCTCTGTTCCACCATTGCCCAGTCAGATTGCGCAGCGTGTGGCATCGCAGCAAGAAAATTCGTCTCTTCATCGAACGATACCTTTTTGCCAGCCGAAGGTTTGCCCTTTTTCACTTCGACATCAGTCTCAGGCCGTACTGAACCATCCTTTTCCAACATAAGCAGTTCACGGATTTTCAGCTTGGCTTTGTGGAGCTGAGACTTCGAATTGCCCACCGAGCAGCGCAGCATGGCTGCGATCTCGTGGTGTTGGTATCCCTCAACTTCGTGCAGGATGAAAATCCGGCGGTAGCCTTCCGGCAATTCCTTAATCGCGCGTATCAGTGCGATACGGTCCACCGTTCCTGAAAGCTCGGGATCATTGCGTCCGAAGTCGCGCGGGACCATGGAGTGATCGATGCAGACCGGCTCGTCGAGCGAAACCTGTTTCGGCTTACGGCGGCGCAGGCTCATCAAAACTGTGTTGACCGCTACGCGATACAGCCAAGTCGAGAATGCGGAGTCTCCGCGGAACGTGCCCAGCTTGCGGAACACCTGGATGAAGGCATCCTGAGTCAGATCTTCGGCATCAGCCACATCACCAGTCATCAACAAACACAGCGAATACACCCGTTTTTTGTGCTGCTCGAATAAGACCCCAAAAGCCTCGCCGTCCCCGGCTTGGGCACGGGCAACGAGTTCATGTTTGGAATCAGTAGTTGAAGGCAGACCGGCTGCGCCCGCGATAGAAGGTATATAAGCACTCATAGATGACTCCTCTCAAGTGAGCAACTGTCAGGATCAACAACGATTCCGAGGTTACCCGCGACGAGAAAGTTCCACTATCGGGTGGCTCCTGTATCCCTCTAGGGATTCCGCTGTAGAACTACTGAGTTAAAGAATGCATTCTTCTCAACTACTTGGGTGGGTTGTTTTGTAATCGTTTGTCATGGATCTGTTCGGCATCTGGAACAGAAACAAAGAGATAAAGACCCTCCGCACAACTGTAAAGCTATAAATAGCGTCGTAAGTCTGCACAAGTGGGGAATTCTGCACCATTCGAGGTAGGGGCATGGACTTGAGTGCGGCACGAAAGCCGATTAAGCCATATCGCATACTTATCGCCGACGATCACGAAATTGTTCGCCGTGGTCTTCGCGTGCTGCTCCAAAACCGCGAGGGGTGGGAGATTTGCGGCGAAGCCAGCGACGGTATGGATGCCGTAAGTAAAGTTTTGCAGCTAAAACCGGATTTGGCGATTCTCGATATCAAAATGCCAAGGCTGAATGGTTTAGAGGCGACTCGTCAAATCATGCAGAATGAGCCGCAGACCGCCGTCCTCGTTCTGACGATTGATGAATCAGAACATGTCTTTCGTGAGGCGGTAAAAGCAGGAGCGAAAGGGTTTTTACATAAGTCAGAAGCCGCTCGCAGCCTGAAAGATGCGGTAGAATCCATCCAGCGCGGCCAGCAATTTGTCACCTCGCAAAACTGGGACCGTCCGGTGGATGGGCGCATCCACGACCGGAACCCTGGGGGGTTGGTGGAAGTGGGTCGTAACCGTCTGACGCCGCGGGAACTGGAAATAGTTCAATTACTGGCCGAGGGTAAGACCAGTAAGGAAGTCTCCGCGCTGCTAGGGATCAGTGTAAAAACCACCGAAACTCATCGTTCCAACATCATGCGCAAGCTCAATTTCCATTCCGTGAGCCAACTCGTGATGTACGCCGTCCGCAACAACCTGCTGCGCATGCCGCAAGAGCCTTAATTTTTTTTTAATGTTTGCGGGAAAAGAGACGGGGCAGTCACTGCTGTCCAAAGTCAATGCCTGCCCCAGCTTCGCGTCGGTTTTGAATTGTGTCTATTCTCACGGACCCGACAATATCGCACAATACAGGAAAAGTCTTAGACCACGATGAACATAACCGTATGCATTATTAGACAGTTGGGAAATATGGCCGATGTTCACATACCGTCTTAAGTGCCGGAACAAGTTCGCGCGCAGCTTCCGATTTGGAGACACAACCACGCGCGCCGGCATTTTCTGCGGCCTGAGATGCTTGCAAAAGTTCGTATTGCGTAAAAATCAGGACCTCAACATCAGACAGTTCGTGGCGAATGCGTCTGGTCGCTTCCAAACCATCTAGGTTTGGCATATTGATATCCATCACAATCACTTGGGGCTTTAGCTCAATGGCTTTCTGGATAGCTTCGATCCCATCACGTGCCTCTCCACACACATTGAAAGACGGTTGGATTTCAAGTAAACGGCGCAGAGCCTTGCGTATGAATTCTTGGTCATCCACGATCAAGACCCGAATAGTTCTAGTCTGAAAAGCTTTCATCCCCGACGAATTTTGTGCCCGCATTGCCATACACCGTGCCGCCCCACTTCAGTCCACAAGAACAGTCTACGAATGCTTCTATAAAAATAAACTACCGATATCACCGTATTGATGGTTTGAATTGTCTGTAAAGGCCAGTGCAACAAAGGTTTACTACGACAAATGTGATTCCCTTATCGAGTGACCTACCCGATACACCTTGCCCTGCCTACAAGTTTCAACTGATGGCAACTCCTTTTGCGAATTGTCACCTTATATAGACATCGAGAAGATTTCCGAACCCATTTGAGTGGTGTTTTTATGAAAAGCAAATTGAGAAGATATTTATTCGGTTTAGTTGCAGCGCTGGGAATTTTTTCCACGGCAGCCAGTGCAGATTCACTCACCCTGCGTGACGGTCGTCACGTTCAGGGGAAATTTGCCGGAGGGACGCAGGGTGTCATTGCCTTCTCAGTAGGAGGAGCGACTCGATACTACGAGGTGAGCAATATTTTGGTGATGACCTTTGAAACCGAGGGAAGCGATGCGCAGGACACGCCTAGCCGGCAGCCTTCGATTATCCCCGATCCCGATTCGCTGCAACGCCAGAAATTACACGGCAAAACAGACAATGCAAAGACGAAGGCTATCAACAGGAAATCTCAACAAAAGCACCCAGTTCGGTTAATCATGGTTGCTCAGCGCAGCGAATGAATGCCTGCTTTGCGATCTATGCTGAGGCAGATTCCACGTTGACAATGTTATTGCGTACTGCGTAAAGCACCAACTCGCTCACCGAATGCAGCCCGAGTTTTCGCATGATGTTCGAACGGTGAGTTTCTGCCGTCTTCACGCTGATATTGAGTGCGACCGCCACCTCTTTCGCACTTTTGCCTTCTGAAAGCAGCTGTACAATCTCACGCTCGCGTGCGGTGAGTGGGCTGGATGAATTGGCGCTGATCGCGCCCGGGCCACCTTTCAGGAAACCATTCAATACCATGGAAGCGACCTTGGAGGTGAAATAAGTCTTGTTCTGCCGCAGGCATTCGACAGCCGCTACCAAATCGCGCGCTGCATCCGACTTGAGAACGAACCCAGAAGCTCCAGCAGTCAGAACTTCATGGATGAGCCTGTCCGTGTCGTGCAGTGTCAACACCAATACTTTTGCTTTGGGATTTGTTTTCAGAATTTGCCGCGTCGCCTCTAAGCCATTCAGATTGGGCATGGCAACGTCGAGCACAATGATGTCTGGTTTCAGCTCGGCAACTTTGGCGAGGACTTCACGGCCATCGGAAGCCTCTCCACAAATCTGCCAGCCAGCCTGCGATTCCAGAAGCGAGCACAATCCACGCCGCACTACTTCATGGTCATCTGCCACCAGGATCCGTAAGCTATTCATAGGGTCAACCCTCCTCAATTAAGGCCATCTGGCGCAAACCTGTGAGAATTTAACGGTTCAAATCGTATCGTCAGCACAGTCTGATTGCATTTTCGCCAGCATCAGAATTACCAAACTCCCCAAAACCCATACAATCAACGAAATAAGTCCGGTCAAAAAGCTTCCGAGCAACCTTTGGGAAACTCGCTCGAAAAATTCAATGTAATTCTTACTAGAATGCCTGCAGAAGTTGTACGAAACCATACATGTTTCGCTGTAGGCGGTTAGCCTTGATTGCTGATTACTAGGCCGATACAGCGGAGCTAAAAAAAGTCCCGCCTCCTACCACCGCATCTACTGCTTTGACCAAATCACGTGCTGCATTGAGTTTGAGAACCAGCCCGTGTGCTCCACTTCCTTTCACGGCCTGCTCAACGGTTCCGCTATCGTGCATGGTAAACATCACTACACGGCTGTCTGGTGTGGTTTGTGTGATTCTGCGTGCGACATCCAGACCGCTCATTTGGGGCATGGTGATATCAAGGATGATGACGTCAGGTTTCAGTGATTCTGTCTGGGCCAGAGCTTCCTGACCGTTCGAAGCCTCACCACAAATTTCCCAGTCGGAACGCTTCTTCAGAATCGAGCGCACTCCTTCACGCACGACGTCATGGTCGTCCACTATGAGTATCCGAACTGACACCAATGGTTTCCTTCTGGTTTCGAAAACTTCGCCAATATTCGCCAACTGCACCAAAATAACCTCCAGTCTAGCCCTTGCTGTTGCAACGATCAATCCTGAATTTTACTGTCGAAAAATACAGCGATCTCCTTATTGTGGGGCCGGTCTGACGAATACGCCAAATTATTGCAACAGTCCGTATGCTGCCACGCTGAAATCGTAGGTAACAAATACCTTCCCGTTCATTACGACCGGGGCCAAAAAGCCAATGCCCGTGCCTAACTGATCCCGGCCGGCATTCATATTGCTGTTCCAAAGTTCCGTAGAAACACTCATGGCATCGTAGGCGTGCAATATGCCGCGTCCGCTGGCCGATTTTTCGTACGCCCAAACAATACCATTCTGATTTCCGTTCGAAGATATCACTGTGTTGGCGCCGCGCAATCCGGACGCAGTCGGAGATTGTGCCACCGGAGTCGGATTAAATGTGCCGTTCTGAAATTGATATTGCTGCAACGGCAAACTCGATGCCTGCGCGTACATGTTGTTATTCCAGAACGAAACCGTGCCGTACAAACGGTTCCATCCGGTTCCTTCGGCAGCTCCCGAGCCAGGGGTTTCGCTGGTGCAGGAATGCTCGCCGATCATGAATTCCTGTACGATCTGATTGTCGCCGCTGGGATCGTACTCACCCATAGTGTCGGAGTTGACCATGTAGAATCGGCCTTCTTTGCTGCCCGACAACAGCAGGTTTGAGTTCGGCATAATCGCAATGCCAACCGAACCAATTTCGAGGTCAGACTCGTTGAGGCAGGCCTGATTGAAGGGAGTGAAGGAATCAACAATATTGAAGCTACTGCCGCTGAAATGAAGCTTCAGCATGGTATCGCCGTAATTGTTGCCGCCCTGGTTGGCGTTGAAACTTCCATCGGCCGTATTTACATAGATGTTTCCGGCCGCGTCGATCGCCGGTGCTGCGCCAGCTTGCCAAATGGATCCACCACCGCCGTGATCAGCCGGTCCATTCGCATCATCAATGAGCTGCGCTTGTGGAGTGGGATTGAATACCGCCTGTAGGTTGAGCGTCCCAGCATCGAAGGCCATGATCCAACCGTGGTAAACACCATAGTCGGAGAAAGACCCCCACGGCACAATGACTGATCCATTCAAAACTGCGAGGCCGGCACGCTGGTCCTGGAGCGAAGGGTCAAATGCGATCTGCCCATTTACGCTGCCCTTGCCATCTCCGGGCACACTGGCCTGGATTTTCACGCTGCCCGGCCCAAAGTCATTTCCTGTGCGGATATCTAGCGCACGCAACCATTGTTCTGCGACCCCATTGCGAGCAAGTACGGTCACAAAATATAGAGCACCCGTGGATGAATCAATCACTGGTGTCCCGGTGATCCCGATTTCGCCACCGAGCGTCGTTCTGCCGCCAAAATTGTCCGGCAACGCAGTCACGCCACTTGACGCATCCAGATAATGGCGTACCCACAATGGCCCGGCAGATAAATTGTCCGCATCAAGTGCATAGACGCTGTCATGTTCGGTAGCAATGATGATGATGTTATGCACACCCAAAGACCCCATATCGAGGCCGGCTACATAAAGAGGTTGTGCTACTGGCAGTCCATCGGCCTGATAGCTGCTCAGCTTGCCGAATGTACTGGCGCCAACGTTTGTTGTTGTCAGCGTAGTTTCGCTCGAGTAATTACCGCTTCTTGAGAGATCGCCCTTCCAGCTGAGCGAGCCGGTGAGCGTATCACTGGGAGGAGGATTGCCACCGCCGCCACCGCCACCGGCTCCTCCACCTCCACCTCCACCTCCAGTATTACCACCTCCGGGATCGCTCGACGTACCAGTCATGCCTACGCAACTTACGAGCGAAAAAATCAGGATCATCGCGACTGCGTGATGGATAAATTGGAGGAGTCCTTTTTGCATAGTTCCCTTCAGGAGTCTCTAAGGCTACATTTGGAGGTGTATACGCTCGCAAACGTTGCCTGATTGAAGAGTAAGAAACAGGAGTAAAGTGTTGTCTGTAAACCTCTGTAAACCGCGCTTGCCGTATGAATTGGGTGGTATTCTTTAAAAA
>Ga0068858_100002768_pt1 | contig 17618 bp, 10 predicted proteins | sample KBSSwiS12_FD_66589 | JGI IMG/M metagenome (GOLD analysis project Ga0068858, IMG submission 66589) | Switchgrass rhizosphere microbial communities from Kellogg Biological Station, Michigan, USA - KBS Switchgrass S1-2 | ecosystem: Host-associated > Plants > Roots > Rhizosphere > Soil ...
AGCCGTGGCGCCGAGGATGTGACGCCCCCCGGCGACGCGCTCCGGCGCGGGGTTGACGGGTTTCCGCTCCTCGAGGCCGACGACCGGGCCGCCGCTGACATCGGTTTCTTCGACGACTGGGTGACGCATTCGACTCGCGATGCGTACTGGCAGGCGATCGACGGCGAGAACCGCGCCGCGACGCTTCAGGCGCCCGTCATGGTGATGGGTGGCTGGTTCGATCCGTTTCTTCCCGGTCAGCTCGCCGACTTTGCCCGCATCCGGCGAGAAGCGCGACAGGACGTCGCCGAGGCGACGCGTCTGGTAATCGGACCATGGGGTCATGCGGAAACGGTCGTTCTTCCCGGAGGCGTTCGAAATCGGAACTACCGTCTCGAGAGCCTCGCACCGAGCATCCCCTGGTTCGATCGTCATCTGCAGCTGCGCACGACGGGCGCCTCGCCAGGCGCGCCAGTTCGGCTTTACGTGATGGGCGTGAACGTATGGCGAGACGAGCAGGAATGGCCGCTGGCTCGCGCTCGAGAAACAGAGTGGTACTTGCGCAGTGATGGCCACGCCAACGGCGCGAAGGGCGACGGCCGCCTCACCACGGAGAGTCCCGGCGAGGACGATCCATCGGATGTCTTCATTTCGAATCCGGCATCGCCGGTTCCGACGCGAGGCGGGGCGATGCTCGAAGGGAGCGGTACCGTTCCGCAGAATGACATCGAGGAGCGGCCGGACGTGCTTGTCTACAGCACGCCCCCTCTCACCGAGGACGTGGAAGTGACCGGTCCTTTAACTGCGGTCCTCTATGTCGCGACGTCGTCTCCGGCCGCCGACTTCACCGCAAAGCTGGTCGACGTTCACGCCGACGGCGTCGCGTTCAACGTGTCGGACGGGATCATCCGGCGGTCGTACCACCCGGAGACCAGACCGGGTGGCGCCAAACCGACCGAGATCGCGATCACGTTGTGGCCGACGAGCATGGTCTTTCGACGGGGACATCGAATCAGGCTGGAAGTCGCAGGCAGCAATTTTCCGAGGTTCGATCGCAACCCGAACACCGGCGAGCCGGCCGCAACCGCGCGCACGGCAGCGTCGGCGATCCAGGCCGTGCAACATGGCCGGCAGGCGCCCTCCCGGATTATGCTGCCAGTGATCCCGGCTCGTCGTTGACCATCGACGACGTTGTCGTAAAGGTGAGCCTCATGACCACCGGCTCGAGTCGCGCGCTTTCCTGGCTGACCTACCCCGGCGTGATGACCCTCGCGTTCGCGCTGTTCGCGCTGCTGCAATGGGGCGGGGCCTCGCTCATCATCAGCACCTATGTTCCCGTGCTCGTGACGGCGGCGCTGGTAACAGCTCTCGAATCGGCCCGTCCGCATCGCGCGGAATGGCGGCCGAAGAGCGGCGAGGTCGGGACCGATCTGACCTTCATGGTCGTCGTGCAGTTGGCGTTTCCGCCGCTCATGGGCTTCCTCTTCACGTATGCACTCATCCGGCCCGCTGCGGCGCTCGACCTGCCAATCAGAGGCATCTGGCCACACGCCTTGCCGATCTGGGTGCAGGCGGTGCTGATGGTCCTCGCCGTCGATTTGCTTCGATACTGGTTGCACCGCGCGTCGCACGAAAACGACACGCTGTGGCGGTTTCACTCCGTCCATCACTCGGTCGAGCAGCTGTATTGGCTCAACACGGCCCGCTTCCACCCGATCGAGAAGGCGCTGCAGATGTTGCTCGACAGCCTGCCGTTCCTGCTGATGCAGGTGGATGCAAGGGTGCTCGCGCTGTACTACGTGGCATATGCCACGAACGGCTTCTTCCAGCACTCCAACGTCAGACTTCATTACGGCCCGCTGAACTACATCGTCGGCAGCGCGGAGACCCATCGGTGGCACCATTCCCGGCTGCCGCGTGAGTCGAACGCCAACTACGGCAGCACGGTGATCCTCTGGGACGTGCTGTTCGGGACCTGGTATCTGCCGAAGGATCGCGACGTCGAACAGCTCGGCCTGCAGGACCCCGCATATCCCAAATCGTTCCTGAGCCTGATGCGCGCGCCGTTCACCCGGTAGAGCGACGTGCGCAGCCTTCTGTTGCGGACGTCGATGCGGGCGTACGAGGCTCTCTATTGGCGTCCGGTGGAGCGTCGCGCGGTTGCGCCCGACCGCGCGCAACAGCATGTGCTCGCGTCGCTTCTCGCACGCAATCGGGATACACGCTTCGGTCGCGAGCACGGCTTCTCGGACATTCGCGATCCCGGACAATTTCGAGAGCGCGTGCCGGTCCAGAACTACGAACTGCTTCGGCCGTACATCGACGAGCAGCGGCAAACCGGCACGCCCGCGCTGACGATGGAGGCGCCGCTGTTTTACGCACAGACCAGCGGCAGTACGGGTGCGCCGAAGTACATCCCGATCACGCCGGCGCTCCTGGCTTTCCACAAGCAGGAACAGGCGCTGTTCTCGTATCTGCAGTACCGCGCCTGCCCCGGTGCGTTCGAGGGCAAGGCGTGGGGGATCATGGGTGCATCGGTCGAGGGCCATCTCGACACCGGCCATGTGGTCGGCTCAGTGTCGGGCCACCTGTATCAATCGCTGCCCCGAGCGATACAGAAGCGTTTCGTGGTGCCGCCCGAGGTGTCGAGCATCGCGGACTACGATCTGAAGTATCTGGTCGTCCTGCGTCTCGCGCTCAACGAGCCCGGCATTACCTACATCGGATCGCCAAACCCCAGCACGTTCCTTCGCCTGATCGACCTTCTGAACGAGCGCCGCGAGATGCTGCTTCGCAGCCTGGCCACTGGCACGTTCGAACTTCTCGATGCGCTCGATCCGCCGCTGCGACAGGCGATTGCCAGTCGCCTCAATCCGATGCCCGATCGGGCCGCGCACCTCGCGCGCCAGGCCGATCTCACCTACGCGAGCGTTTGGCCCGATATCCGGCTCCTGACCACCTGGACGGGCGGAAGTTGCGGCATCGCGCTCGACCGGTTGCGCGCGAAGCTCCCGGCGGCGACTGCCGTCATGGAGCTCGGTTATCAATCGACCGAGTGCCGCGGCAGCATCGCCCTGACCGTCGAGACCTCCGGCGGACTGCCGCCGCTCAATCACCACTTCTTCGAGTTCGTCGAGCAATCAGCATGGGACGATGGCCGTCATGCGTTTCAGACACTGGGCGAGCTGGAGGCAGGACGAACTTATTACGTCCTCATCACCACCGCGTCTGGACTGTATCGCTACTTCATGAACGACCTCCTGGAAGTGACTGACCTGTTTCATGGCACACCGCTGCTGCGATTCGTTCAGAAAGGGAAGGGGGTGACGAGTCTCACGGGGGAGAAGCTATACGAGGCCCAGGCGATCGAAAGCGTCTCCAGCGTCGCATCAAAGCACGGCTTCGCCTCCGCCTTCTTCATGATGATCGCGGACGAGCAGGCGTCCGGCTATCGGCTGTTCGTAGAAGCCGGCGATGCGACGCCTCCCGACGCACAGACGGTCGCAGCACACATCGATTGCCGGCTTGGCGAACTGAACATCGAGTACCGCGGAAAGCGTGCAAGCGGGCGCCTCAAACGGCTCGAGTTGATGTGGCTGAAGCCGGGCGCCGGCGAAGCGCACAAGAGGGCATGCGTCCGGGACGGACAGCGAGAAGGTCAGTTCAAGCCGGTCGTGCTGCAATATCGCAAAGACCTGCGGTTTTCGTTCGATGACCACGTCATCTCCTAGTGGCAATCGAGAGTCGCGTCTTCGCAGCCTCGAGCTGAAACCGCTGCGGATCCCCTTCACGGTCGCCTTTCGACACGCGTCGGCCGTGCGATCCGAGACCTCGACACTGTGGGCCGAGGCCGTGTTGGACTCGGGCGTCTCGGGCAGCGGGGAGTCGTGCCCAAGGGAGTACGTCACCGGCGAATCGCTCCTTTCCGCTCAGTCGTTCTCCACCAGCCACGAGCCGGCCATCCGCGAGCACATCGTCGATCTGGCGTCGCTCCGTTCGTGGATGGCGGCGAACGCGCGGGAGGTCGATGCGAATCCGGCCGCGTGGTGTGCGATCGAGCTCGCGATCCTCGACGCGTTCGCAAGGGAGAGTCACCGGACGGTCGAGCGTCTCCTCTCGCTGCCGGAGCTTCACGGGCCGTTTCGCTACACGGCCGTGCTCGGAGACTCGTCGCCCCGGGCATTCAAAGCCACCGCCGACGAGTACTGTCGTTTCGGGTTCTCGGACTTCAAGGTGAAACTCTCCGGCGATCTCGAGCGCGATCGCGCCAAGATGGCGGTGTTGCGCGGTCTCGACCTGGAATCGGCCAGAGTCCGAGTGGACGCGAACAATCTCTGGAGCAGCGCGGACGAGGCGATCCGGTTTCTTCGGTCGCTGGACTATCCGTTTTTTGCGATCGAAGAGCCACTCGGACCGAATCAGTACGATCAGCTGGCCCACGTGTCTGATGCTCTCGGCTGCCCAGTCGTTCTCGACGAGAGCCTGCTTCGGGTCGAGCAGCTTGCGGCACTCCCTGATCCGCCCACGCGCTGGTTGATCAACGTTCGGGTGTCGAAGATGGGGGGCCTCCTGCGCTCGCTGAGCGTGGTGCACGCGGCGCGCGAATCCGCTTTCGGAATTATCGTTGGCGCCCAGGTCGGCGAAACGAGCCTGCTCACGCGGGCGGCGCTGCCCGTGGCGCGCGCCGCCGGCGACGCCCTCGTTGCGCACGAAGGGGCGTTTGGAACGAGACTGCTCGCGCGCGACATCTGCGATCCGCCGCTGATGTTCGGGCACGGCGGGTTGCTCGACACTGCCGCCTTTCCGGCGCTGCAGCGTCCAGGGTTCGGAATCCTTTGAAGGACGCAATCCGTCTGTCGTTCGCGCCAAGATGCGGCCGAGCTCGACGCCGGGTAACCGCTCCAACCCTTGAGAACCCGCAACCGGACGAAAACCAGTCAAGTTTCGGGGCTCCCCACTGAACTATCGCGGACTGAGGCCCTTTCTGGGCCGGAGGCCGCTACAGCTGAAGCATTAATATGAATAAGACCGGTTTCAGACCGGGTAACGTGCCGCCGGAACGAGGGGGATTGCCGATGACCGACGAGTCCGTCACGCCGATGCCGTCGATTTCACACCGCCCGCTGGTGGTGAAGGCCTTTGGAATCACCGACAAGGGAAAAATACGCCCGTCCAATGAGGATCAGTTCCTGATCGCCGAGCTCACGAAAGCGATGCGCGTCTGGCAGACAAGCCTGCCGGAACCGAAGGTGCAGGTGGGTGAGGAGCGGGCACATCTGTTTCTCGTGGCCGACGGCATGGGCGGTCATCGGGCTGGCGAACGGGCGAGTGCGCTGGCCGTGGTGGCAATCGAGCAGTTCACGCTCAACAGTTTCAAGTGGTTCCTGGGTTCCAGCAGCACCGAAGCGGAGAGGGTACTCGCGCAGTTCCAGTCCGCGCTCAAGCAAGCCGACACCCTCATTGTCGAAGAAGCGGCGGAGCATCCGGAACTGAGCGGCATGGGAACGACGGTGACGATGGCGTTCCATCTGAATGCGCAGCTGTGCGTCGTGCACGTGGGCGACAGCCGTGCGTACCTGTACCGGGACGGAGAGCTGGACCAGCTCACCCAGGACCACACGCTGATGGCCGACATGGTCCGCAGCGGAGCCCTTCGGCCCGACCAGGTGGCCGGCCACCGTTTCCGTCACGTCATCACGAACGTCGTCGGCGGTCAGGAGGCGGGCGTCCACGTCGAAGCCCACGCGCTCGAAGTTCAGGCCGGCGATCGGTTATTGCTGTGTTCGGACGGATTGACGGAGATTGTGACGAACGAGGCGATCGCGGCCACGCTCGACGCGGAGCCCGCCCCCGAGGATGCCGCGAAGAAACTGCTCGCGCAGGCAAACGACGGCGGGGCCCGCGACAACATCACGCTGGTCGTCGTGCGATTCGATCCTGCAGACGCAGGAAACGCTGCCGAAGCACGATGAGAAAGCCGCGATCATCCTCCGATCTGCGCGAGAAACTGAGTCCAGTTCTCGAAGCCGTGCATCCGGGCGACGAGCGACTGCGCCTGGTCAAGCGTCAGCTCAGCATGTTCTTCCCGGCTGTCCCGCCGGATGCCCAGGCGCTGTCGCACGTGTGAGCGCAGTTGCTCGACGTTCGACAGGCGCCTGATTCCGAAGTGTTTGGCGAGGCGCTGCGCCGCTTCGGCATTCCCTGAGCCGTAGGCGTCGACTAGATCCTTCGCCACGGCCTCGTAGTGCGCCTGGTCGCGTCGCGGCGGGAGCGTTCGGTCGTCCTCGAAGCGTTGCAGCAGTTGCACGATCTCTACGTGCCCACGGCGCGTCGCCCACGCCAGCGGCGTGGCCCACGGTGGATCGTCGGGCAGATGCACTTTGGCTCCCCGCCTCAGGAGGAATTCGACCATCAACGCCTTTCCGTACTTCGCGGCCCAGCCGAGCGGCGTCGACCGGAGTTCCTCGTCGCGCGCATGCACGTCGGCGCCATGGTCGATGAAGATCGCCGCGTTCTCGAGGTCGCCGAGCTCCGCGAAGCGATGGAGCGGTGTGATCCGGAGCCAGTCCGGCCGGCTTGGATCCATGCCGTGCTGAAACAGCAGCTCGGTGATCTCCCGCCGGGGCGAACCGCTGGCCACGCGTCCGGCGAGATCGGGCTTGTGGCGCAGCATCAGGCGAACGAAGCCTTCATGTCCGTTGCCGGCCGCGTTGCCCAGGGCGTCGGGATCGTCGGCCAGCGCCGGATTCGCCGCGAACACGGCGGCCGCTGTCCGGAGATCGTTTTCATGGGCGAGCAGGTGGACTGGTCGTGCGGCGCCGTGGGAACAGAGCAGATCGATGATCGGCTGCTCGCCGCGCATCAACGCGATGCTCAGCGTATCGGCGGAGCTCTCGACCTCCACGTTCGGATGGGCGCCACGTTCGAGTAGCAGCTTGGCGATGTCGTAGTGCCCGTTGTAGACGGCTGAATAGAGCGCATGCCCGCGTGGTGCGATGCCCGGCTCCGGCAGGTTCGCGTCGGCGCCGTGCTCGAGCAGCAGCTTGACGATCTCGATGTGTCCCGTGGCGGCGGCGTTCTTGAGCGGGGCCCCGCCCCCGAGGTAATAGGAGCTGTACTCCGACAGGCGGTTGGCCAGCGACGGGTCCTCCGCGAGCAGTTCCCGGACGCGCTGCACATTGCCCTTCACCGCCGCCATGCCGATGTCGATGCGGGCTCCCCGCGCCACCAGGTGCCTGTACACATCGTCCGGAGTGGTAATGGTGTCCGCCGGGACGTCCCGCCAGCCGCGATACATGTAGTCGCCGTTGGTCAGCTGCAGCGGCCGCGCGCCATCCCGGCGCGGCGCATTGATGTCCGCGCCGCGTGCCAGTACTTCGTCAATCATGTCCAGCTGCCGCGTCATCACTGCCCAGTGGATTGGCTGGTTCGTCCGTTCGTCCACGCCGTTAACCAGCTCTGGCGACGCATCGAGAAGCCGCCGCACTTCGGCCAGGTCGCGGTCGCGGATCGCCGCCGCGACCGGCTCGCCGTTCGGTGCGCCTCTCTCGGCGCCCGCAATCGCGGTCTCGAGCAGCTTCTGCATCTCGACGTATCCACGGTCGCGTGCGATCTGCAGGAGCGTGTCGGGCGTGCCCGAGTTGATCGGATCGGCGCCACGCGCGAGAAGAAACGCGGCGACCTCGAGCTGGTTCTCCCGCACGGCGAACGCCAGCGGGGTCCGATACTCGTAATAGGCACGAACGAGCGACGGGTCTTTCGCCACCAGTCGCGTGATCGTCAGGAGATCGCCCCTGACGGCGGCCGTGAACATCTGCCAGAGGTCCGCGCCGAGGCCAGGAGTCCAGACCAGCGGCTCGTTTTTCTTCAGCGCGTCAGGCTGGATCAGGCGCTGTACTTTCTCGCCGAACGTCGGCTCTGCAGAGCGACGTGCGTGGCGATTCTTCTCGATGTCGTCCATGTGTGTCCTCAAGCGCTCGCCAGCTGACAGACCCAGATTCTACGAGAGGAGTGTGAGCCGCGGTGAGAGGTCAGCTTGCGACATGGCTGATGGCTCATGGCAAATGGCACCGACGAATCGCCCGGGCCATAGGCCCTCAGCCATTAGCCATCTCGCCCGGTCCGGCGAAGTGACCCACGACCTGAGTCGCCGGCGGGGTTGCGCGCATGACGTACGGCCAGCTATGCTGCCGAGAGCGCTTCAGGGCGCCCCCGTGTCCGCGGAAAGGACTCCGTCCACCTGAATCGGTTCCTTCAACTGATTACTTCGATGAACTCTTTTCTGCCCGAGTGAGCGGACACCGGGCGCATGGCTGGCGCGAAAGCGCGGCCAGGAGAGGAGCTCATCATGCCCCGCCGCTCTCAGCCAACTCGCAAGCTTGCCGACCGGCCCGATCTCGATCATCTCAAACGACAGGCGAAGGACCTGCTCCACGCGTTCCGCGACGGGGCGCCAGAAGCCGTGGCCGAAGTCACGGCCCACTATCACGACGCCGACCTGGCCACGCTCGCGCTGCACGATGCTCAGCTCGTGATCGCGCGTGCGTACGGGTTTGAGAGCTGGCCCAGGCTCAAGGCGTACATCGAGGGCGCCACCGACCAACGGCTCGTGGCCGCCGTCCGGGCCGGGGATGTGCCGCAGGTCCGTGCGCTGGTCGATGCGCGTCCCGAACTTTCGGGGAGGAGCGGCGCGTTGCACGTTGCGGTTCTCGATCGCGCGCCGGAACTCGTGCGCGTGCTGATGCAGCACGGCGCCAACGCACGCGTCGGCATTTATCCGCACCGCGACGCGACGAGCCCGCTCACGATAGCGACTGAACGCGGCTACGACGATCTCGTCACGATCATTCGCGAGGAGGAACTGCGTCGCCAGCAAGCGACGAGCGGTGTCAGGCCGCCTGCGGACGAACTGTTGGCGGCCATTCGATCGGGGAATGACGAACTGGCGCTTGCGCTGATCGAATCAGATCCCGCGCTGGTTCGGGCCCGCCACCCGGCGTTCGACTGGACGCCGCTTCATCTGGCTGCGCAGACACTCAACGCCCGACTCGTGGCGTCGCTGCTGGACCACCGTGCGGATGTCATGGAGCGTGCGAGGCGCGGCCAGACGCCACTCGACGTCGCGGCGTATTCATCCGGAGGAATGTCAAGGGAGGCCGGTGGTAGCGCAGAGCGGTTCGCGAGGGTGGCGCAGGTCCTTCTGGCGCGCGGCGCCGAACTGACCGCGCCCGCGGCCGTGGCGCTCGGCGATCTGGACTGGCTTCGCGCGAGACACGCCGAAGGCACGCTGACCAATCCGATTGAGGAGTCAGGCGGACTCCTCAGGATTGCAGTCAGCCACAATCGGCCTGGGATCCTCGCCCTGCTGCTCGAGCTTGGACTCGATCCCGACGAGCGGACCCGCTTCCGGGACGTGGGCGGCGACGAGGTCGTGTTCACGTGGGGCATGCCGTTGTGGAATTGCGCGGCATCGAGCAAACACGCTATGGCGGAGATGCTGCTCGAACATGGGGCCGACCCCAACGCGAGCGTGTATGCGAGCGGTACGCCCGTGTCCGAAGCGTATGGGCAGGGTGACTGGAAGATGATCAAGTTGCTCGAGCGGTACGGCGGCGTGGCTGAACCCTGGATTGCCGCCCAATATCGTCAGACCGACCTGGCCAGGCAACGACTGGCCGACGCGATCGACAAGCGAACGATGGCAGAACAGCTCCTCGGGCCGGCGGCGTGCGGCGGCGATCCCGAGGTCGTTCGCGTGACGCTCGAGCATGTGGACTGGCCGCGCGACGACCCTCGATGGTTCGGCGTTCTCGAGCAGCCGCTGCGAATCTGGCATCACGGCTCGCAGCGTTGGGCCCGGCCCGACTGGGATCGCACGACCTATCAGACCTGCTTTCGTTTGATTCTGGAGCGCTGTGATCCGAACATCCGCGGCCGCTTGCAGGACGTCGGCCAGTTCGGCCTGACGATCCTTCATAGCGTCGCGGGGTCCCGCGAGCACGTCACCGCCGGCGAGCGGGTCGCGTTCGCGACGATGCTCCTCGATGCGGGCGCCCGGCTCGACATCCGGGACAACCTGCTGGAGAGCACGCCTCTCGGGTGGGCGTGCCGCTGGGGCCGCATAGAGCTGGTGAAGCTGCTGCTCGCCCGGGGCGCCGATCCAGTGGAGGCCGACGCCGAGCCGTGGGCGACACCGCTCGCGTGGGCAAGGAAGAAGGGTCACGCCGGGATCGAAGTCGATCTGCGACAGGCGGGCGCCCGGTAGTCGTGGCCCCGTCGCACGCCCCGCGTCGGCTTCAGTCGCGCCTCGTTGTTCCATCCGGAGCTCTGCGTGACCGGCGAACGACTTGACGCTACACTTCCCGCGTCACCGCTCACCGGAGCTGTTTCGATTTGTACGTAGTGTTGCCTTCCGCCTTCGCCAAGGCTTCGGCGGACCGCCGGAGCTTTAGCGGAGGCTGGTCAGGCGGACCTGCTCACGGTCCGGCTCCAAAACCGGATACTACGTTCAAATGAAAAGTGCTCTAAGTGTCCGAATGACAAGGCGATCACTTCAAGTCGGCAAAGAAATCAAAGGTGCCCCGATGTTCATGATGAAGCACACACACACGCTCAGACGAATCCTGGCCGCGTGGTCCACTGTGATGCTGCTGGGAGCGTGCGCAGCGGTCACCGGGTCGCAGGCGGCGCAGAAGCGCCCACAAGCTCCGAAGTCCCTCCGGTTGTACATCTTTGATTGCGGAACCATTCACACCACCAACGTCGATGCGTATTCATTGAAGAAAGACGAGGTGGGCTCGACGGAAATGTCCATTCCCTGCATCCTGGTGGCCCATCCCAGAGGAACCTTGATGTGGGACAACGGCGACATTCCCGATAGCGCGTTCAAGCCGGGCGGGGGCCCTGCCACTGCTGGAGTGGTGACCCAGGACGCGCCACTGCTCCCGCAACTCGCGGCCGTAGGGTTTGCGCCAGCGGACATCACCTACCTGGCCATGTCGCACTATCACGGCGATCACGTGGCGAACGCGAACGCATTCGCCGGCTCCACCTGGCTCGTCCGAAAGGTGGAGCGAGACCGGATGTTCTCCGATGTGCCGATTCCGCGCTCGGACCCGGCCAACTACAACCTGCTGAAGAACAGCAAGACCGTGATCATCGACAAGGACGAGTACGACGTCTTTGGCGATGGAAAAGTCATCATCAAGTCCACGCCGGGCCACACGCCGGGCCATCAGGTACTGTTTCTCAAGCTGGCCAGGACAGGGCCAGTGGTGCTGAGCGGCGATCTTTACCATTATCCGGAGGAGCGCACGTTGAACCGCTTGCCGGTGGCCGAGTTCAACAAGGAGCAAACGGCCGCGTCGAGGGCGGCGCTTGAAGTTTTCCTGAAGAAGACGCGTGCGCAGTTGTGGATCCAGCACGACTTCCTGGGCAATGCGAAGCTCAAGAAAGCGCCGGCGTTTTACGAGTAGGGAATCAGGCGTTCAGCAACGGCAGTATCCGGTTGGAGATTTCCTCCAGATCCGCTTCCGTTCCCGTCAACGCATGCACTCGTGTCAACCCATAGGGTTCACGGATATCTATTCCAGGCTGTCCGCCCAGGTACACCGGAATGACCCGCTTACCTTTGTTCCGGAACGCCTGTATTCCCCTCGCAATCTCCTCTTTCGCATAGTACGCCGCGTCGACATTGCGGGAGACCAGAACGACCAGGACCGCGGACGCCTCCAGCGCCGCGTCGAGTCGGTCGTCCCACACGTCGCCTGGCTGCAACCGTTTGGAGTCCAGATACACCTGGCAGTTCTTGCTTAGCAGGTCGAACAACCTTTCGGCCGCCGCGATGTCAGGTCCGGCATGGATGATGAAAACGTCGTACTTCGGTTTGGCCGATGGGATCATGGCCGGTTTCCCGGCCGCGAGTAGCCTGGCCCTGGCGAGCTTGAGACCGAGAGCTGTGTCAGCAGGGAAAGACCTGGTCATCTGTTGGATGAAGGTCGCCTGATGATTCCCGACGGCGTCTTCAGCCACGCGCTCCCGATGCTCGCGTTGGGAATACCGCTCGCCCTCCACCGGTATCCCATCCCAGAACGCAACGATGCCGCTGAGGATCTCGCGGCGACGCTCGTCAGCAACCGGGGAGATCATCTCGACGATGCCCGCCGCGACGCAATCCAGCGCGAAGATGTTATGGCGCAGCCCGAGAGCGAGCGCTTCGGACAATGACTTCGTGATGACGTCCCCTGACGCTCCGCCGTCGAGATCCGCTCGCGCCTGCAGCAGTGCCAGCATGGCGAGATAGTCATAGAAACGGCCCGCCGCAAGGCTCCGCAGAGCGCCTGCCGCGATGTTGAAGTCGTCCACGCGGCGTTGCGCGAGATAGCATTCGCACAGGCCCAGCAGAAGCTTCGCTTCGCCGAACGATGAACCGTAGTCCCGCATGATCTGAAGTCCGGTCTCAAACTTACTCTCCGCCCCCCCGGTATCGCCGGAACGGAGCAGGGCCAGCGCCATCATGCCGAGCGTCCAGCCGGAGCCAAAGCTGTCCTTCGTACTCTCCTGGAGCGCAAGGCAGGTCTCGCAGGATTGAATCGCTTCTGCCCAGTGCCGCCAGCTGAGATGGCAGGAGGATATCCCGCCAAGCCCCAGCGACTGGATGAAGAGGTTCGGAGGCCGCTCACCAAGGCTCTTGACCTGCTGAAACAAGTCATACGCAGCGTCAACGTCCCCGCGATGGAGCGCCACGTCGCCCAGGCCGACCCGATGCCAGGCCTTCTCCTGAACGCGCGTGATCGTCGAGCGCCCGTAAAGATTGTCGACGATGTCCAACTGACGTTCGGCTTCCCGCAGGCGACCGCTCCAAATCAGCAAGACGGCGGAGTTGAGCCTGGCGCCGGCTTCGTCGAACGGCATTTGGAGGCTGGTGAAGGCCGCCGCGCTCGAATCGATCAACGGCCCGGCCTTTTCGAAGTCTCCGCGCATTCGATAGGTGATGCTCAACTCCTGCTCGGCGCGGGCGCGGATCTCCACGGCTTCGGGCCGATCCATCATGGTGGCGGAGATCCGCCGGGCTTCGATGAAGTAGTCTTCGCCTTGTCCCGCGGTCCGCTGCATCAGAATCCCAAGCCAGATGAGTACGCGAGCCTGTCCAAGCAGGTCTCGCCTGCTCTTGCGAATTGCCAAGCACCGGTCGTACAGGTCGCGGGCTCTGTTTGCCTCGCCGGGCTCCTGGTAGTTGTAATACCAGCAGATGGCGGCCAGGTACTCCAACGCATCCGCTTCCAGTTGCGGATCGAGATCGGGAATTTGTGTGAGTTCCTCCAGAATCCTTCGCGAGATGGAAGGCTCATTTTCGCAATAAATCGATATCAGGGCCTCATAGAAGCGGATCCGGTGGAGCGCGGCGGCGCCAAGAGACTGGCTTCGAACCTCGGCGATCATGGTCCGGCAAAAATCGAACTGGCGTTGAGCGAAGAATGCTTCCTCGAAGAAGTCCCCGAAGACCTCGAAGCCGGCGGCGGAATCGCGCTGCATCTCGTGATACAGCTGTTCCAATTGCCAGCCTTGACGCTGTTCAAGGCTCGATGAACGCGATGAATCCGGTGCCTTCCTCTTCGCCTGGTAGTAGTCCGCCGCTTTGGCGTGGAGGTCGCGATATTGCCGCTCGTCGACGACTCTTAAACGTTCCGTAACGGTGCTGCGAAGATATTCGGGAAGCGACCAACGGCCCCCCTTCCGCTGCACCAACATGGACGAGGTGATCACCGGCAGATAGCGCGCGACCGCCTGCGGCTCTACCAGAGCGCCCAGAGCACCGGGATCGAGCGTTCGCAGGATCGCCGCGGCTTCGACAACTGCACGCTGCCCATGAGGAAGATCGGCCAGGAGCACGTCCCCCACGCTCTGCACGACATCCGGGAGGATGTCATCGAAATCCTGGCCGCCGACGGTGAGCCACTTCGTCACGCCGACCAGAATTCTTGTGGGATTGCCGCGGCTCCACAGCGCGATTCGCTGCACCTGCGCCTCGTCACCTGTCACCGGGCGCCCCAACGTGGTGCAGAGTCGCTCAATCATCAGGATCTGATCGGTCTGCTTGAGAGGCTCCAGCCGCAACGTTTGAACCGACGCTGCCCACTGCGGCCACAGCTGAAACCAATGTTGATCCACTTGAAGCCCCTGGAGTCCAGCGACCACAACCAGAACGGAGGGCGGCAGGTATCGGAGAAACTCACAGAGCCAGCGGCCGGTTTCATCGCCCGAAAGTTTGTCGCGCGTATCAATCATCAGGACGATACGCGGCAGCGACGACCCTTCGAGATCATTCCGGAACTCTTCCCCGATCCGCGGAGCCCCGTCCAAATACAGCTCGATATCCTCCTGGCTGACGCTGAGCAGGGATAAGCCGTCAACCATCGCTTGCCGGAATTTTTCCGCAGGGCGCGAAGCGGCGGCGGACTCCGCCGACCCGGCGCTATCGGATCCGGAGGAGCTTTCGCGCTGCGCCGGAGCCTGGCTGGCGCGCTTGGCGACGGTCAGATACCGGTCGATCAGAGAACCGGTCCCCGGCAAGGAAACCCCGTCGAGTTGAAGTTCGAAGGCCAGGGCCCGCAGCACGCCGATTGGAGTCTTGGCTTCCTCCCCGCGGGCCAGAGCCGCCGGGACCTTGTTTGTCGTGCAGAACAGACGGAACATTTGGAGCAGCGCCGACTTTCCCGCGCTCGGCGGCGCTTCCACGCTGAGAATCCTCTTGCGGAGCGGACCGGTCGCCGTGACGAGCGCTTCAAACGTCCGTCGCGGCTCCTCCATGTCGGTGAAGAACTCGCTCAGTTCCGCGTCCTCTTGCTGGCGGCGGCGAAGAAGAATTGTCGGATTCACAGGGGCTCACTCCCCGAGCGGCCTGGCGCGTCCAATTCTGCCAAGTATTTCATAGACATTCCGACCGCAGAACTCCTGCTCCGAGGCGAGCACTTCCTTCTCCGCAGCCAGCCAGTCGTCAAGCGCCCCTCCCTCTCCGCATCGAGTCAGGGAAATCTCGTGGGCCCGGCGGCGAATCGTCCACCGCCGCTTCAAAGGCAACAGATCGCGATACAGCTGACCGGGCAAAGGGTGAGTCCGCGGCTGTGTTTCGCAAAACAGGAAAGTACCGAAGTTCTTATCGAAACCGTACATCGCCGCAGCCGCCGAATCGATCACGGTCAAGGGTTGGACTTCAAGAACGGCAGGCCAGAAACATCTCAGGCGTTCAATCAGGTCGAGACCGTACTCTCGCGCGTGGCCGTAGAAATAGCCGGAACCAATGGCGGCGGACGGCCCTTCGGAGCACTCAATCGTCTCAAACCGCTCGTCATCGAAGGGCAGCTGGAAGACAACCAGCCCTGATGGCTTCACGATCCGGCGGACTTCATGCAGCGCTTGAAAATCGTCGGCGACATGTTCCAGAACATGGCTGCAAAGCACCGTGTCGAACGCCCCGGACCCGAAGGGAGACTGCACGATATCGCCTTGCACATCGGAAAAACCGGGCCAGAGATCGAGACTGACGTAGCGATTGCCGCATTGTTGCACCATACGGCGATAAGCGGTCACGAGGCCGCTGCCCACTTCCAGCACGTCTCCCAGACTGTCCAGCACGTTCTCGCGCCGCAGGTACTCCGCCAGGGCGCGGTGGCGTTCGTAGGAACCGCAAACCGGACAGTACACGTTTTGATCTTCTTGACTATGGCCGGGACTTCGCAACGGGAGGAAGGAAGCGCCGCGCCATCCGCAGATATTGCACTCCACCCCTGGTGTGCTCATTCCACGGTGGGGGGATAGTCGAGGAAGTCGGAGAAGAACGGAAGGAAATGCAGGGGCTGGGAGTATCTCAAAATCACGGCTGGTTGCCCGGCACGGCATCTTCCCGATTGGAGGCGAACGGTTCCGCCGTTCAGAACATCCTCGTATCCACCATCAGGCAACGGGATCTCGCGGGCGCCGACGGCTCCGCAGACGTTGAAGATTCCGTAGAGCCCCCCGGTCCCCGACATCCACGCGGCATGAAGACTGTCACTGGCCCGGGAAACAACAAAGGTTCCGGACTGTACCGCGTCCATCCTCTTCAGGTTCGCGAGAGACATCAAGAAGGGCTGCAACTCATACTTCAGCCACTGGATCGGAGCCGTTTCAAACAACGATGTTTTCGGACGAACGGCGCACTCCTGCCCGGCATAGATCAAGAACGCGCCCTTATTGAACGCTTGAAAAGCCGTCCACGCGGCGGCAGCGTAGCCGCTTGGCGCAACCTCCACCAAGGGTGGCTGATCGTGGTTCTCGACGAACCGCAGCTTGACGTAATCAGCGGGATAGATTCCGTCCTGGAGCCGCAGCATTTCGGCGTAGCGAATAAGGGGAGCCCGGCCCGCCAGAACGGACTGCCATATCGGCAGCGACTCCGAGTCGTAAGTCAGATCGAACGCCTGGAACAGCTCGTTGTCCGACAGGATCGGGAGTCCGGCGGCGCGGCGTTCCGCGACATAGCCGATGTGCGCCGACTCAGCGAGCCAGATGAGATCCGGATTGAGCGCGTCCAGCCGACGCCGGGCTGCGAGCCAGAACTCGAGAGGCAGAAAGCAGGCAGCGTCACAACGGAAACCGTCAAATCCGAATCGAGCCCAGTGCTCCAGGACGCTCAACAGATAGGATCTCACCTCCGGATTCGAATGATCGAACGGCACGACGTCGGTCCACTCCGGCAGCGTGTTGTGCTCGGCGGAGCGGGGGGCATACCAATCGGGGTGGTCCAGATAGAGCGGACAGTCCAGGGCCGTGTGATTCAGCACGACATCCAGGATCACCTTCAGCCCCAGGCCATGGGCAGCTCGGATGAGATCGGCCAAGTCCTCCGCGGAGCCGTAATCCGCGTCTATCTGGCAGAACTCACGGACGGAGTATGGGGAACCGCGACTTCCTTTTCGTGCAAGCCGACCGATGGGAAAGATCGGCATCAACGAGACCACGTCGACACCCATCGCGCGAATTCTCGGCAGATCAGCCTCAACTCCGGCAAAGTCGCCGCGCAGGCTGTGGTTCCGTACGAACACTTCGTAGAAGACCAGGTTCCGCGGCCTCAGTTTCGCACTGGCAGGCGTCACGGCCGCCCATTGTGGCACATCCATCTCCGTTGAGCGCGGCTCGCATCAGCGGTCCGTCCCCCGCGGGCCGGACGTCCACCAGGTGTATTGCTCCGAGATGCGCCAGGTCCGCCCGCGTGAAGGAATATGATCAACAACGGAGATTCATTCAGCCTCCAACAAATTCGCCACAAGGAGGACAGTGTGAGACTGGAGACCGAACAGATCGTCTACCACGATGGCGACGCAAGACTCACCGGGTGTCTTGTGATCGACGCGGAGCGCGCTGGCAAACGGCCGGGCGTTCTCGTCGTTCACGGCGGCGCCGGAGTCGACGACCACGCGCGCGGGCGGGCGCGACGCTTCGCCGAGGCCGGGTTCGTGGTGTTCGCCTGCGACATGTATGGCGAAGGCGTGACAGGGAATCGCGAACGGATCATCCGCCACATCGGCGAGCTCCGGGCCAGCCGCGGGGCGATCGTTCGGCGTGTGCAGGCCGCGAGCGACATCCTGTTATCGCGTCCGGAG
>Ga0068858_100002771_pt1 | contig 17613 bp, 25 predicted proteins | sample KBSSwiS12_FD_66589 | JGI IMG/M metagenome (GOLD analysis project Ga0068858, IMG submission 66589) | Switchgrass rhizosphere microbial communities from Kellogg Biological Station, Michigan, USA - KBS Switchgrass S1-2 | ecosystem: Host-associated > Plants > Roots > Rhizosphere > Soil ...
CACGACCGAGGGCGCGTCATCGGCATCGAAACAGACAGCACCGCCCCCGCCGCCGCCACCGCCGACAGCGCCGCCACCAGCGCCGACGCCGAGCCCAGCAGAACCCACGCCTAGTCGGCACTTCGGTCGTCGAGGCGACAGGGAGTAAACGAAGGTGGCCGTGACCGTCGAACAGATCAAGACAGAGTTCCCGGAGTTCGCGAACACGAGCGACGTGATCATCTCCGCCAAGATCTCCGACGCGTCTGGGCAACTCTACCCAAGCGGGTGGGGAGCCAGCTACGACCAAGCGGTGAAGTACCAAGCCTGTCATCTGATCGCGTGCTCGCCCGGCGGCGAGTTCGCGCGCCTCGATCCGAACAAAGAGCCCGACGGCGCGACCACTCTGTACGAGCGCCGCTACAACGAGCTGCTGCAGGGCGGCGTCGTCGGAGCCATGGTCGTGTGATGAGCGGCGCGACCCTCAAAGTCACGAACAAAGACGAGGGCTGGGACGCTCTCAAAGACCGCGTGCTCAAGCTCTCGACGGCCGGCGCGTACTCGCTCGTCGGCGTGCAGGGACAGCAAGCTTCGTCGGCGCACCGGGAAGCTGCCCCCATGACGGTGGTCGATCTGGCTGTGGTGCACGAGTTCGGCGCTGTGATCCGGACGTCCCGCGGCAAGGAGATCGTGATTCCGCAGCGCAGCTTCATCCGCGCCACCATCGACGAGCACGCCGCCAAGCTGCAGCGCACCGCGTCGGCGCTGGGGCAGGGCGTGCTCATCGGCAAGTTCCTGACCGGGCAGGCGCTCGAGCTGCTCGGGCAGCAAGGCGTCGGGCTCATCAAGCAGCGGATCGCCAATGGGATCCCGCCGCGCAACGCCGACTCAACCATCGCCCGGAAGGGGTCGAGCACACCGCTCGTCGACACCGGGCAGCTGCGCGGTTCGATCACCCATCGCGTCGAGGGCAGCTGATGGATTGGCAGCTCTTACACGACGGCCTCCGGCAATGGTTCGCAGACGTCAGCGGCGTCGCGCTCACTGAGATCGCGTGGCAAGGCGACCCCGTGGGCATGCGCAGCTACCCGTGGGCTGAGCTCACGCTGCTCGGGCAGTCGGCCGAGCCCGGCACCGACGAGGTGCGCGCCACCGGTTTTGGTGCCGACCTCGCGATCGAGGTGGTCGGCAACCGCCGCCTGACGCTCAGCTGCAAGATCGTGTCGCGCGATCAGCGACCGGCATACCGCGCGTACGCGCTGCTCGAGCTGGTGCGAGGGCGGCTGTACTTCCCGTCATCGCAAGCGACGTTCCGCAGTCTCGGCGTGGGGCTGCGCGAGAGCCTTGCGCTCGTCGACCTCGGCCGCACCCATGATCAACGCGAGGAGTCGGTGGCGGCGCTCGACGTCGCATTCAACTGGGTGAGCGCCGAGACCGACGCGCCCACCGGGACCATCGGGAGCGTGGTGCTGGGCGGCACGGTGAAGCGCGACCCCGCAGACGTCGACCCCATCATCATCGCCGACCGAGCGATTTCCTAGGAGGCGTACGCCATGAGCAGCGTGTCGGAAGTCGTTACCGTAACCATCGAGATCAAGGATGCCGCTGTCTCGCAGGCAGGCTTCGGCACCCCGCTCATCGCCGGCTACCACACCTACTGGCCCGAGATCGTGCGGACGTTCTCCGACGCCGACGAGATGACGCTCCCGCCGCTGAGCATGCCGACGACGCACCCGATCTATAAAACGGCCCTGGCGCTCAAGTCGCAGAACCCATGCCCGCCGCAGTTCAAGGTCGGCAAGTGCGCGGGCGCCACGACGCAGACGGTCACTCTTACTCCGGGCACGCCGGTCAGCCACGAGGTGTTTTCGCTCGAGGTCGACGGCGTGGCCGTGAGCGTCACCGCGAGCACGACACCCACCATCGCCGAGATCACCGCCTCGCTGGCCGCCGAGATCAACACTGCCGTACCGAGCCTGACTGCGACGGGAAGCGCAACCGACATCAGTGTGGCGAGCGACGCGGCCGACGTGGCGCATCGCTTCGAGAACCTTTCGCCGAACCTCACCATCAAGGACAACACCCCCGACTCGACGACGGGGATCGCCGCCGACCTCGCGGCCATCCGTGCCTATGATGCGGACTGGTATGGTCTGCTCCTCGATGACAGCAGCGACGCGGTGATCACGGCCGCCGCAGCGTGGGCCGAGGCCCAGACCGTGATCCTGTTCGTCAATCCGAGCGACTCCGAGATCAAGAGCGGCTCGGTCTCCGACGACGTCGGCAGCGACCTGCAAACCGCTGGCTACAACCGGACCGTGCCGCTCTACCACGGCAAGCCCGCGCAGTGCGCTGCAGCCGCGTGGGCAGGGCGCATGCTGCCCAAGGCGCCGGGCTCTGCGACGTGGGCCAACAAGAGCCTCGCCGGCGTGGACAAGTCGCCGCTCAGCGACAGCGATCGCGGCGTGCTCAGGGGCAAGAACGTCAACTACTATGTGGATGTGAAGGGGATCGGCTTCACGCTCGACGGCCGCGCCGCATCGGGCCGGTACATCGACATCACGCACGGCATCGACTGGTTCGACGCACGCGTGAGCGAGCGCATCGTGGCGCTGCTCGCCAACAACGACAAGGTTGCGTACACCGACAAGGGCATCGAGCTCGTGCGCGCCCAGGTGCTCGGGCAGATCCTTGAGGGCATCAGCGCGACGCTGATCGACGGCGATGCGCCCTACTCGGTGACGGTGCCGAAGGTCGCCGAGATCAACCCCAACGATCGCACGCAACGCGTCCTGCCTGACGTCAAGTTCAGCTTCGTGCTGCAGGGCGCGGTGCACAAGGTGCTCATCAACGGCACCGTCCGCACGGCCCTGTAGGTGGAGAGGTTGCTATGGGATTCAAGGACTGGAACATCAACGACCTCGCCATCAGCCTCAATGCGATCCCGCTCGACGACGGCGGCTATGCCGATGACGAGGTGTTCAGCCTCGAGTGGGACGATGCGCAGTTCCTCGACTTCACCGGCGCCGACGGCGAGGTCTCGCGGTACGCAACGAACAACTTCAAAGCGTTCGTGACGCTGCGGTACGCCAACACCGCCGCCGCGAACGACCGCCTCAGCTCGATGCTCCAGGCCGATCTGAGCTTGCCGAACGGCGCAGGGGCCGGCGTGTTCAATGCGCGCGACAAAGAGGGGCGCCTCGTCGTGCTCGCAGAGCGCGCATGGATCACCGGCTTCCCAGCGTACAAAGCTGGCAAGGCGGTGCAGACCATCGAGTGGAAGATTCGGCTCGCCAACGCGCGCGGCAGCTTCATCGGCGGGCGGTAGCGCGCATGGCGATCGAAGCCCGCGAGAAGCGCATCGGCGAGCACACGTACCGCGTGACGCAGTTCGGCGCCAAGCAGGGGCGGGGCTTACTGGTCCGCTTGCTCAAGCTGGCCGGCCCAAGTCTCGGCGCGACGCTCAGCAGCCTCGCGCAGGGTCAGCACAAGGAGGTCGAAGCGGCGCTCGCAGCCGGATTGAGTCAGGGGCTGTACGAACTGGCCGAGCGTCTGACCGAGTCGGAGGTGGGCTCGATGCTCGACGACTTCGCCAAGCAGACGGTCGTCGTGCTCGGCGACCGAGAGCCGCGCTTGTCCGACGTGTTCGACGCGCACTTTGCGGGCAAGTATGACGAGATGCTGCTGTGGGCGCGGTTCTGTCTGGAGGTGAACTACGCCAGTTTTTTCGGCGGATCGAACGGCGATCGCGGCCTAGCCGGTCGGATCCTGACCGTGCTGTCAGCATCGCCGTCCCCGAGTGCATCGACTGGGACATCCACCGTGTCGCCACCAGCGCGAGGTACCGTTCCGGCCTCGTAGAGATCCAAACCGCATGGTCGCTTGACGACCTGTACGAGGCGCACGACGTGCTGGACATGTACGACGAACTCGAGCACCTGGCCGCGCGGAGTCGGTCATGACTGTGCTGCGCGAGATCGTCGCGCGCCTGGGCTTCGAGGTCGACAAGACCGGGTTCGAAGCCGCTGAGCGCGGGATCGGCCAGGTGCAGACGCAGCTTGCCGCGACAAGCAAGAAGCTCGGTGTGGTCGGCACGGCTGCGACAGCCGCGGGCGGTCGGGTAGCCAGTGCGGGCAGCAGGTTCGCCGCGACGGGCAAAGCAGCAGCCAGCAGCCGGGCGGGCATGGCGGTCGCCGCGACTGGGACATCCTTGTTCGGCGGTGCGCTCGGCAAGCTGGTCGCGGCCGTGGGCATCACGCAGACGCTACGAAAGATCGTCCAGCTCGCCTCCGATGCCAACGAGACGGGCAGCGTCCTTGAGCGGGTGTTCGGGGCGGAGGGCGCCGCCCAGGTCAAGAGCTGGTCGGAGACGGCCTCGTCGACGCTCGGCCGCTCGCGCTACCAGCTACAGGAGTACGCAGCGGGGCTGGGCGGGATGCTCGAGCCGATGGTGCAGAACAAAGCCAAGGCGCAAGAGATGAGCAAGACCTTCGCCACGCTAGCCGTGGACCTCGCCAGCGCATTCACGGGCACGACCGAGGAGGAGGCGCTAGCGTCGCTGAAGGGCGGGCTCGCGGGGGCCGACATCGCTCTCAAGCGCTTCGGCATCATCATGGACGACGCGACGCTACAAGAGTACGCGCACGCGCACGGCATCAACAAGAAGCTCGCTGCGATGAACGTCGCTGAGAAGACCGAGCTCCGTTATCAGTACATCCTCGACAAGACCAAGTCATCGCAGGGCGACGCAGCCCGCAGCTCTGGCAGCTTTGGCAACGCAAGCAAGGCGCTCGGCGGGGCTCTGAAAGATCTCGCCACGGACATGGGCAGGCAGGCCATGCCCGCGCTCGAGCGCATTGTGGCGGGCGCATCCAACGCAGTAAAGCTGTTCAAGGATCTGACAGCAGGTACGCACGTGCTCGAGGCCGCCCTGACGCTCCTCGGTGCTGCTGCCGTCGTGACCGGAGCGAAGATGCTTGCCCCGTTCATCGTGCCGGCGGCTGCAGCGATAGCGCTGATCCTGATCATGGACGAGCTCTGGAACATGTTCACGGGCGGCAAATCGGTCATCGGCGACTACATCGACGCGGTCGGTGGGCTGGGCACTGTCGACGAGTATGTCCGCAACCACGCGGCCGGCGTCGACATACTGGCCGAGGCGTGGCGCAACCTTTGGGCAGACGCCGACACGGCAAAGCTGCAAGAGCAGATCGGATGGTTCGGTGAACTCGAGCTCATGGGCGAGCGCTTGTACAATCTCTATGCGCGCCTCGGGACCGCGATCGCCGACTTCTTTTACAACTTGCCCGGCATCGGCGGCAAAGCTAACGGCCTACAGCGGGTGCTGTTCTCGAGCGAGCGCGCTGCCGGTCGAGGTGTCGGCGCGGCGCTCATGACTCCCAAGCAGGCGCGCGAGCAGGGCCTGAAAGAGAAGGCTGCCGACATCGCTGGAGAACGCAACGCGACGAAAACGGGGCGCGCGCTCGGACGCGGCGTGAACGCGGAAGCGGAGGAGATCCGAGCCGGCCGAGCGTCGGCATCGGCGGTTGGTGCCTCGCCGACGGCGAGCGCGTCCGTTGCAGCGAGCGGCACGCAGCCGCCCGTGATCGTGCAGTCCGGCAACACGACGGTCACCGTCAACGTGAACGGCGGCAACCCCGCCGAGGTCCGCCGCGCAGTGCTCGACGCGCTGGCAGCTGAGCGCCGCAAGAGCAACGCTGCGCTGCCGCGCCCGGGGAGTGGCTGACGTGGCAAACCGGCACGTCGAGATCGGCGACATCTGGATCGATGTCTCGGTCCGGGAGGGGCATGCCCTGACGGCCGACGTGACCGAGCATCCGGTCGAAGCCGGTGCGGACGTGGCCGATCACATCCGCCCCATGCCCGCCACCATCGACATCGACGGCGCGGTCACGAATCACCCGATCGAGCTTCCCAAGTCGCACGCCGGTACATCGCGCATCAATCCGAGCCCCATCGAGATCAAGGGCGAGCCGACACTCGGCGCGATCGGCTTGGTCCCGGGCGCCGAGCAAGCAGCTGCGGTGCTCGGCGCGCTCAAGCTCGACGTGCGCAGCAAGCGCGTGTTCTCGGCCAGCGTCCTGCACTTCACCGAGCCCTTTGATCGGGTGAGCGCGGTGCACGCTGCGCTCGTGTCGATCTTCGATCGTCGCGCGCTGGTCACCGTCGTGACTGGCCTCATGACGTACCAGAACGTCGCGCTGACCGCGCTGCACATCGAGCGCACGAGCGAAGCGGGGCAGGGGCGACTGAACTTTTCGGCGAGCGGGAAGGTGCTGCGCATCGTCAACAGCCAGACGGCCAAACTGCCTGACCCGGTGGACGCGCGCGCCAAGCCTCGCAAGTCGCGCGGCAAGCAGCCCACTCAACCCGTCAGCCCGCCGCCGGCGAGCCTGGTCGCGCCCGGCGACACCGACAAGCAGAGCCTGCTTTCGAAGATCGGGACGATCACGAAGGACGACATCAAGAAGCTGATCGGGCTCTGACCATGGGCATACGACTCATCCCAACCGAGGTGTACCCCGACACGACGCAGCAGTCGGAGCTCGACGGTGTCACGTACACGTTCCGGTTTCGGTGGAACGAGCGGGGCGGCTGCTGGCATATGGATCTCTCGACGCTCGACGGGACGCCTATAGCGATGGGCGTGCGGCTCGTGACGCGCTTCCCGCTGCTGCGCCGCAACCTGCACCCCGAGCGGCCGCCTGGCGAGCTGTTTCTGCTCGACGGCCAAGCGCGCGACGGCAACGCGACGTTCGACGAGTTCGGCACGCGGTACTGCATGCACTATATCGAGGCGCTGTCGTGACGGTGCTGTTTGACCGCAGGGTGCGCGTGCAGGTCGACGAGTACGTGATCGAGGAGCTCGACGTCGCCTTCGAGATCGTCAAGTCGCTGTCGGCGCAGACGCCCAACAGTGCTGAGATTCGCATCTGGAACCTCAACGCCGAGCATCGCAAGCGCTTGCAGCAGCTCGAGAAGGTGTACGTCTCGCTCGAGGCGGGCTACGTCGGGGGCACATCGCTGCTGTTTCGCGGCGACTTGCGTGATGTGCTCAGCACGCGCGAGGGCAGCGACTGGATCACCACGGTCACCAGCGACAGCGGACGTCTCGCCCGCAAGCGCCGTATCCTCAAGAGCTTCGCTCCGGGCGCCACGGTGCAGGACGTGCTCACCACAGCTGCCAAGGCGATGGGCGTGCGACTCGGCAACACCGCCGCCAAGACCGTCAGCGCCAAGATCCAGGGCACGCAGGCGTCGAAGTTCTTCAACGGCTATGCGCTCGCCGGCGCCATCGAGGGGGAGCTTGATCGCCTCGCCCGCAGCTGCGGCCTCGAGTGGTCGATTCAGGACGACGAGTTGCAATTCCTCGACCAGGGCAAGCCGCTTCAAGAGCTGGGCATCGAGCTCACTCCCGACACCGGGCTCATCGGCTCGCCTGAGCCTGGCAACAAGGGGATCACCGAGGCGCGCTGCTTGATGATCCCAGACCTGTTTCCCGGCCGTCGCATTCGCATCACGAGCGAGCACGTCACTGGGATCTATCGGGCCGAGACGACCAAGCATGTGGGCGACACCGCCGGCCGTGACTGGTATGTGGATCTCGAACTGCGCAACGAGGAGCGCAAGCGATGAGTGTCACCCCGTCGGACCTGGACATTCAGCGCGCGGCGATTCAGGCCGAGCTGAGCGATGTGCACACCGCCATGCCGGCCGAGGTGCTCAGGGTGCATGCCGGCGAGCACGGGCGGCAGTTCGTTGACGTGCAGCCCAGTCTGCAGCGGCGCGCCCCGAACGAGGACGGGGTCATGGTCGACGAGACGCTGCCGGTGGTCCCGATGGTGCCGGTGGGCTACATGCAGGGCGGGGGTTTCTTCATCTCAGTGCCGCTCGCGGCCGGCGACTTCGTGCTGCTCGTGTTCGCCGAGCGCTCGCTCGACCAGTGGCTGCAGACGGCGCGCAAGGGCAGCCAGCGGGCGATTACGCCGGGAGATATGGGTACGCATACCCTCGAAGGCGCGGTGGCGCTGCCGAGCGGGCCAGCCCCCCGCACGGCGTTGCTAGAGGGCGTGCACGCGCAGAACCTCGTGATCGGGGTGACGGGTGCCACCGCCGCCAAGCAGATCCACATCACCCCGGCCGGCGCGGTGCTGATCGGCGGCGACCTCGCGCTCGAGCCGATGGTGCTCGGCACCGCGCTCAAGACCTTTCTCAGCGCCCTGACCGTGCCCACGGCCATGGGGCCATCGGGCACCCCGATCAACGCGCCCAACCTCACGACGATCCTGTCGTCGCTTCACAAGCTGAAAGAATGACCCTCAACAAGGCAACGCTCAAGTCCGGGCTGGAGGACATCGCCGTGAACCCGCCGGCCACGTCAGCGCTGTGCGCCAAGTCGTGGGCCGATGCGGTGGGCGCGTATGTCACAGCGCTGACGCCACCACCCACGCCGGTCTCGATCACTGGCGCCACCGCAGCGCTCGAGACGTCGCTGATCTCAGCGTTCGGGACCACCGCGGCCGCTCCATCGATGGAAACCGCGTTCACGACCCTCGGCGCGGCGCTCGGTTCGGGGATGGCGCCCGCATTCGTAGCCACGCCGCCAGCGGTGCCAGTCGGTTTCGCTACGCTGTTCACCCCGCCGTTCCCGACGACGCACTCGGCCGCCGCCCAGGCCATGGCCGACGCGATCCACGCCTGGATAACGAAAGGCAAGGCCGTCCCCGCCGCGGGCGGCGCGGCCGTCCCCTGGGCGTAATTGTGCCGCGCTTGACCGCGTCTCGGTCCCCGCATACCAGCGCCTCGTGTCGGACCTGGCGCTCGACCCCGCGACTGGTGACCTGGACCTGCAGGGCGGCAGCGCGCGCCTGTGTGTAGGTGCCGAAGCGGTGGCGCAGCTCTGGGCGTTTCACATCACCATGTTCCGCGGTGAGTGGTTTCAGGACCGCTCGCTCGGCATCGACTACCAGCACGACATCCTCGAGAAGGGCGTCAACCCCGCGGTGGTGCGCGCGATCTTCGCGACTGCAACGCGCGCGGTGCCAGGCGTCGCTGACGTGCGCGACATGCGTCTGAGCCTGGACCGCACCACTCGCACACTGACGGTCCAGGCAGAGGCCCTGCTCAGCAGTGGCGAAGATGCGTCGCTTGGCCTGTCGCAGACGATCGGGGGATCGCGATGAGTTTCGGTCTCACGCCCGACGGGTTCGTCCCCAAGAGCCTCGAAGACGTGCTCAACGACGTCGTGACGCGCCAGCGCGCAGACCTCGGCCCCGACATCGACACGAGCCCGTTCAGCGTGCTCGGCCAACTCAACGGCGTCTTTGCGAGCAAGCTCGTCGAGCTCTGGGAGGCCGGACAGGAACTCTACGACGCGCTCGATCCGGACATGGCCAGCGGCGTGCAGCAGGACGCGCTCTACAGCCTGACCAACACGCTGCGGCACGACGCAAAGAAAAGCACGGTGACTGCCACCGTCAACCTCTCGGCCGCCACCACCATCGCTGCCGGTGATGCAGTCGCAAGCGTGCAGGGCAACCCCGTTGCGCGGTTCGTGAACGTCGAACCGATGCTCAACCCGACCGGCGCACCCGCGAACGTGAGCGTGCTGTTCGAGTCCGAGGAAGTCGGCCCCGTCGTCGCGAACGCGACCACGCTCAACGTGATCGAGACGTTCATCGCGGGCTGGAACTCCATCACCAACGCCGAGGACGCAGCGCTCGGGTCCTTCGTCGAGACCGATGCCGCGTATCGCCTCCGGCGCCTGAGTGAACTGGCAGCGGCGGGCGGCGGCACAGTGAACGGCATTCGCGCGGACCTGTCGCGCTTGCCTGACGTGGTCGCGGTCGCAGTGCTTGAGAACGTCACTGACGTCACGACAGCGGACGGGCTGCCACCGCACTCGATCGAGGCGATCGTGCGGGGTGGTGATGCGCAGGCGATCGGCGAGAGCATCGCTACCAACAAGGTCGGCGGCATCCAGACGCACGGCACCGAGCCCCCGGTCACGGTGGTCGACCAGCAAGGCGAGAGCTATCCGATCTATTTCAGCCGCCCCGACGAGGTCACAGTGTTCGTCGCGATCGATGTGGTGACCAGCGCCGAGTATGTAGGCGACGAAGCGCTCGCGCTCGCGCTTCAAGCAGCCACGACCAACAAGCTCGACCCTGCGTATCTCGACGTGGGCACTGACGTGTACTCCGGCCAGATGGTGCGCGTCGCGCTACGGGTGCCAGGCGTCCTCAATGCCAGCGTCGGGTTGTCGACCACCGCCATCAGCGATCCCGATGCGGGCGAGCCGTCGATCGCGATCGCAAGCCGACAGTTGGCGATCGTCCTGCCGGACAACATTGCCGTGGCGGAGTTTCCGTCATGAACCTCATCCTGACGCACGAGACGGATGCGGTCGCGCTGCTGACCGATCGCTATCGCCAGCCCAGGATCTCAGCACTGCTCGCTGCGTGGACGGCCGAGGTGCAGGCGCTCGAGCTGGCCTACTGGGACTTGCTCACCAAGCGCTCGCCCGCGACCGCCGAGGGCGCCGTGCTCGACCTGCTCGGCAAGATCGTCGGGCAGCCGCGCGAGGGGCGCACTGACGAGCAGTATCGGGTGTGGATTTCTGCGCGCGTCCTCGTCAATCAGAGCTCGGGGCTGTCGCGGCAACTCATCGCGCTCGCTGCGAAGCTCTGTCAGGTTCCGATTCGCATCGAGGACCACTATCCCGCAGCGTTCACGATCCACGCGATGGGGCCGGTGCTGGGCGCTGACGGCGTCGAGATTGCGCAGCTCATCGTCGAGGCCAAGGCGGCCGGCGTTCAAGCGTTCTTTCACTGGTACGACTCGACCACGTCGTTCCGGTTCTCGGTCAGCGGCGACTCGGTCTATGACAGCCCGCGCGGCTTCAACCGCGGGCGGCTCTCTGCGATCAGCGACGGTCGCGACATGGGGTACAACACAGAACCGCACCCTGTTGCCCCCGCCGGCAGCATCTTGGTGGTGCTCTAATGGAACTCAAGCTCGACCAATGGGCGACGACTCCGCCAGTCGGCTATCCAGGCACGGTCTCGCCGCCGCCAGGGAAGCGATCCGCGGGCTTCACGAATGGCGAAGAACCACCAGCCGGGTATTTCAATCACGCGTGGGACGCGCTCAGCGATACACAGAACGAGCTCGCGAACTTGATCACAGGCGCGGGGCTGACGCGCGTTGAGTCCGACCTATCTCAAGTGCTCAAGGCGGTGCAGAGGCTCATTGACCGCAGGGCCGAGATCCTAGCACTCACGCAGTGGACGGAGATCGGTAGCTGTCCGGCCCCAGTTCTGGGGTTTGCTTGCACGCCCGCCGGTGACGCAGTCGCGGTGTGCTCGGCGAATCCATCGATTCGATACGCGCAAGCGACCGACGTCTGGGCGTCGGTTACGGCCGGATCGAGTTACGCGGGGGTCTTCAATGACGTCTGCTGGTCTGATGCGCTTGGGCTGGTCGTTGTCGTGGGCACCGGCGGGGAGATTCAGACGGCGATCAATGCAGCCGGGTCCTACACCCGTCGTGCGACGGGTGGTTCAGATTTGTTGAGATGCGTTGCCGGCGCGAACGCTGTCGTCGCCATGAGTACAGATGGAGCCATCAAGAGCAGCACTAACGGGGTGACTTGGACCACGACCGCCACGTTGTCTGGTGGCGTCACAATGAGCGGACTCGCGTACTCACCCACGCTCAATCGCTTTTGTGCTGTCGGCAACGCCGCTGGTACCTATCCCATGTATGTAGGCGACCAGAGCGGCGCGAACTGGATCGCGGCAACAACCCCCATTCCACACACGGTGAATCCCCCGATGGGAGTCCTGTGGAGTGAAACCGCAAACTGTTTCCTTGCGTTCAACGTATCAGGCGCCGTTTATCGGTCGGTCGATGGCATGGTGTGGGTTGCAGCATGTCCTGGTCTCAATGTGAGTAGCGTCGATGCCGTCGTGCTTCCCCAGCACCTGGTAGTGATGAATATGGGTGCAGGTACAGCAACGGTTCCGCCAAGCGTAATGGATCTCCTGCGCCTCGATGAACTCAACGGCGCACCCTCCACTCGGCTGAAGCTGAATCTTCGGTTCTCGCCATCATTATCTGGCGATGCTTTCTCGCGAGTGATCCGCGTGCCAGTGGCAACAGCGCCGAACTACAAGTCACCGTTCGCGGGTCGACTGGTAGGCCTTTGCAGCAGCGGACGCATGCGCGTCTCGGGTTACGTGGGGTGAGACCGTGAGCGAACTCTATTACGACGATCCAGTCGCAAGCGCACTACCTCGGGTGATGACCATGGCCGAACTCTGCGACCAAAGCACATGACGCTCTACTACACAGATCCGGAACTCGGGACAGTGCCGCTCAAGTCGCGCACCCTCTCGGGCGAGCACATCGGCGCTCACGACACCACCGCGCTGCCCGGCACGGTCGAGGTCGACATCGGCCAAAGCAGGGGGTTCCTCGCGACGCTCGCCGGCGCGGTCACAGCCAACATCGTGAGCGTTGCGCTGCAGACAAGTGCCAACGTCATCGGCAAGCTCGCAGCGAATGCTGGCGTGAACATCGGCTCGGTCGAGTTCGTTGGCCCGGCGACTGGCACCGTCACCGCCGTGACGTCGAGCGCGACTGTTGTCACGTTGCTCGCTGCGAATACAGCGCGCGTCGGTGCGCTCGTCGTGAACAACAGCACAGCGACGCTGTACCTCAAGCTCGGGTCAGCAGCGTCACTCACCAGCTGGTCGGTGCAGCTCGACCCAGGCGCGTACTGGGAGATGCCGCGACGGTACTACACGGGGATCATCACCGGCATCTGGTCGGCGGTGAACGGCGACGCGAAGGTGACCGAGGCGGCTTGATGGAGAAGGACGCGTGATCCGTGCCTCTCAGTAATCCAATCATAAGCAGAGTGGCCCCGGTCAAGGTCGGCGGCAGTGCTAACGCAGGTGCGGGGCGACTCGCGAGCGCGTTCGATCACGTGCACCCGCTGACCGAGACGAGCGGCCCGGACGACTTGGGCATGGGCTCGATCATCTCGACCGAAGTCGTGCGGCGTATCGGTAGTCTGCTCGTCGGGCAGCAGTTCGACGTCGGCCGCCAAGCGGGCGGGCAAGGGTCGACGTCCACCACCATGACCGATATCGGCCTCCCGTTCGTGTGGAATATCCGGCGCACAGGCGGTCACGTGTTTGTGGCGCTGCTCTCCTATAGCACCGCCGCAACCACGACCGGACTGCGTCTGAATGCGAACTTTACTGGTACTTTCAGCACGAACGGGATTCGCATCTTCGGAGCTACTGGCCCCGCTGCACTCGTCGCAGCCAATGCTACATGGGGCACTCCCCTTGGTTCCGCTGCCGTGGGTCCAGGAGGCACGTCCACCCCGATGCTCGTGTACGGCTCCGCAAACATTACGGCTATCGGAACTCTATCTCTCCAGTTCGCGAGCGGGGTGGCCGGCAGCAACGTCAACATCGACAGCTCAAGCTGGGGAATGCTGATTCAGGCATGAAGCTCGGCAGCACCGGCCCTGATGTCGTGCGCTGGCAGCAGTCGCTGATCGTGCGCCGTAGAGGATCGATGCTGACCATCGGCGACACTGGAACCCAAACAACCGTGATTCGGAGATCTAACCATGCGTATCCCTATCGTTCCTGTCATTGCTGCATGCGCGGCTCTGGCTGGCTGCGCGCACGCCACGACTCCAAGACCGCTGCCGCACAACACGCCACGACCCGCGCCGCACTCGGGCATCTTGTGGACCGACGACATCCAGAACAGCTGCGGCGAGGCTCCTTACGGCTTCAGTCAGATCCAGCTCGAGCGACCCATCGGCCAGGCGGTCGGCGGCAACGACGAGGTGGACTTGTACCGCGTCGACGACCCGCTCGGAGGCCCCGGCTTCGCGCTCAAGCACATCGCCACATTCGACAACAACGGCGGCAGCCGCTCGCAGGCGGGCATCTACAGCTTTGCCAACGCCACCTTCGACGAACTGGTCAGGAGCGCCACGGGTGTCTACATCGCGGCCGAGTGGTACTTCCCCGAGGTCATCAACGCCCACAGCAGCACAGACAGCAACCCCTGGATCAACCTGTGGGACTTCCACTCAGTCTCTAACTCCGAGCGCTGGCACACGCAGCCGGGCCTGATGCTGGCCGAGGACGGCAGCATGCGCGTCAAGTGGAGCTGGACCGCGGTCAACCACGAAACCGACTGGTCTACCGTGACCCTGCCGGTGGGCGAGTGGTTCGACATCGAGATGCACTACACCTGGGGCAGCGAGAGCACCGGCTGCGCAGGAGGCACGACCGTGACGCTCTGGGTCAATGGCCAAAAGACCCTGGAGCAGAAGGGCGTCACGACGCGCGGCAACGGTCACGATTCTGTCGAGATGTATATGAAGTTCTATGGGTCGGCGAACAACGGCAACGACTGGCAGCCCAAGCCCTCGGTCAAGTACATGCGCAACGTGCGGATGTCCGACAAGCGCATCTGGCGCTAGCTCGTCATCAAGCGCCGGTTCCCCTTCTTGGCCTCGAGCACGTCAGCATAGTCGCGAAACTGCTCGGCAGCCTCAAGGTAACCTTCCGACTGCAGGCGCGCGGCGGCAATGCGAAGGGCCTGGATGTGTTCTTGGTCGCGCGCCACCACCACTCCCCAGATGACGAGCGCCGACAGACTCAACGCAACTATGAACACCACGAGAACCACCGCGACCGCGAACGCCCTCATGTCCTATCCAGCAGCTTGATGGCGATGTGCGCCTCGAGCCAACGCAACAGGCGCTGGGTTTCGACATCGAACTCGTCGAGCGTCAGCTTTCCCGAATCGACCTGCGCTGCAAGTGCATCGACCCAACGCTTGATGGATTCGACATCGGGCGCACCGTCCTCGTCATAGGGTGCGCGCACGACCATCCTCGCTGTTGGGATCGTAATACTTCCCGCGCTCGACGTTGCTCGCAAGCTCGCTCAGCCCCGCGTGCAGCAGGTGCTCGTACAGCGTTCGCTGCGCTCGGTCGTACGCGCAGGGGTGGCCGCTGCAGTACCTGCACGCTCGCGCTCGGGCGAGGATCGCGTCGCGCTTCGGGCTCGGCACTGCTGACTCGAGGTCGGCGAGCAGCATCAGCGTCGCTTGATCGTAGTCGGTCATCGGCTTGGCTCCGCTGACGTGCGCGAGTGGATCGGACATGGGCGCGGCTTGAGCGCCAGTTGCTGCGCCAGCGCTTCGAACTCGCAACCCCGGCATTCGCCCTCGTCGATCGGGTTGGTCCAGCGATACCCGTCCGCCTCAGCGACGAGCGTCTCGGTCGACTTGCATTCGCAGTCCACACGGCGCCGCGGGTCGCAGACCAGGAAGTAATGACGCGCGACGCCGGGGTGGTGGTTGTCCTCCTCGGCGCCGAGCAGGTCGAATGCCTGCAGCGCGAACGCGACGACCTCGTCATCAGCTCGACGGCTGCCGCTCTGCGAGATCGAGATGTGCCACTGCTGCCCGAGCTCGCCAGAGCCGTCCGGCAGCTCGGCCATGTCGAGGCTCGAGCACACGCGGACGCCCGATGGGTGCTGCCAGAGCCTCCCGATTTGGCTCGCCCCGCGCAGCACCCAGCGCCTGGAAAGCGGGCGCCGCTCAGCGTGCACGGGCTCGTCAGCCACGACCCGCCCCCGCTGCGCTGCGGTCGAGCGCGAGCACCCGATCGACCATCGCCTTCCATTGCTCGAGCAGCTCGGCGGTGACGCTCGACGGCAGTTGATCGCTGCGCGCGTCGAGCATCACGATCGGCTCGCCCAGCCCCGACGCGTATCCGTTGCCATCGATGACCCCGCGCGCGATCGGTTCGCGCTGCGGCCGCCACCTGCTTAGCTCGATGGAGCACACCGGCCCCATCACCACGAATCGACTGTGATCGGTGCGCACCTCGAAGCGCGCGCGGTGTTGCCCGATGCTGTGCCACTCATCGCCCATCGCAGATCCCCTTTCGCGTGAACAACGGTCTGAGGCGCGACGGTAAGCAGCAGAACATGCAACCGCAAGTTATGCAGAGCGGATCGCGCAACGCATGGCCAATACAGGCGTCGCGCACGGACCGAATCGCGAACGAGTAGCCAGCGCCGGCTGGGTGCAGCGGTCAGGTCGTGGGCACATCTTGCAACCCAGCAACCCGCGCGCGCCCCGACCGACAACCAGGGCATGCACTGGTTTCACCTCGGCCCGGGTCACTGTGTATTCGAACTCGACTACCGCGCCTCAAACGAGGTCGGAAAAGGTGAAGTGCCCGCCGGCGGCGACCTCGAGCTGCTGGTGTGGTGGGGCGGCGGCGAGCCGACACGCGCGGCGTGGGTCTGGTCGCAGACGGGGCGGGTGATGGGCTGGGCGGGGGTTGGGGAGGCTTGAGCGGGGCTGCCAGCGGCCGGCGCAGGGCCGGCCTCAAAAAAAGGTACGCTGATCGCTGCCCCCGCGCGTTGCGAGTTCGTCGAGCGACGAGGACAGCGTGACGTCGATGAGTTCAAGTGCAGCAGCGCGAGCCAGGGCCCCGCCCTGCAGGACTGCTGCCGCGAGACGCACCGCTGGAATCCCCGCGAGCACTGCGCTCGCGAATCGCACGAGCTCCCCCTGCGGCACAGCGTCGCCCCGTTCCACCGCGCGAAGGATGTCTCGCGCCAGCGCCTGAATCTGCCCAGGATCTGCCCATTGACCTGCAACTATTGGGAATGATTGCGTGACGATCTTCTTCCCATGCTGAACGTCGCGGGTTCGACCCCCGCTGCCCGCTCCGTCAATGATTTCAAAGACTTGACCCATCTCCGGCAGGGTCGAAATTGAGGCCGCCTGGGCAGATGTTTGGGCAGATTCGGACGCCCATTGCAGCACGTCGCCGGTCGCTGCGGCCGTCCGCTGCATGGCGCTGTCGAGCATATGCGCGTAGCGCTTCTCGGTGACCTTGGTCGAGCTGTGGCCGAGGTGCTTGCTCACCTCCTCGAGCGTCCACTTGCGGCCCCAGCTGCCTGACAGCAGGTGACTGGCGCAGGTGTCGCGCAGGTCGTGGAATCGTATCCGCGTGCGGATGCCGGCACGGTGCCACCACCCGATGCGCGAGAGCGTCTTCTCGTGGTGATGCTGCCAGCCCCAATCGTAGGATCGAGAGTATATGCCGCCCGGATGGTCGGCGCGCGGCGATGGGAACACCACGCCCTGGGTCGGCCGCCCCCGGTGCTCCCACCAGACGCGCAGCGCGCGCAGCGAGACGGGCAAGAGCACCTGCCAGCGCTTGCGCTTATTCTTCGTTTTGCCTCGGTAGCTGCGCGTGATCCACCACCCGCAGCGCTCCCACACGATGCGGTCCCACGTCATGCCGGCGAGCTCGCCCTTGCGCGGGCCTTGGTAGATGGCGAGCGTGAACACTGTGCGCTGTTCAAGCGGCAGGTCAGCGAACTGGAATAGCTGGGCCAGTTCCGTCTCGCTCAGGACACTCGGAGGGTCCTCCGGTTCGCCCCATTCCGGCAACGGGATGCCTTCAGCCGGATTGGTCTCGATCGCTCTGAGCGGCTTGATCGCGTACTGCATTGCGTTGCGAAGGTAGTTGAGCGCGTGCTTCGC
>Ga0068858_100002772_pt1 | contig 17611 bp, 17 predicted proteins | sample KBSSwiS12_FD_66589 | JGI IMG/M metagenome (GOLD analysis project Ga0068858, IMG submission 66589) | Switchgrass rhizosphere microbial communities from Kellogg Biological Station, Michigan, USA - KBS Switchgrass S1-2 | ecosystem: Host-associated > Plants > Roots > Rhizosphere > Soil ...
CGTGCGACGGTCCCGCGCACGGAGTGCACGGGCTACCTCGGAATCAATGTAGATCGTCATCTACGGCCCATTTGTGATCAGGACTTCGATAGAAATATAAGTTCCGTGTGAGGTCCTTGTTTTCGCTGAGGGAGCCGTCCTTTTGCTTGATGTTGTAGGTGAGATTGACAACGACCGGGTAGAGGGTCGTGCTGTAGGGGACCTTGCTGTAATGGGCCTGGAGTGGAAAGCTTTGGCCGCGGATGATGGTCATGGAAACGATGGAGCCGCCCTTGAGCCGTTTCTCCATTTGTTTTTCGACAAGCCCCTTGATGAGGGAATCGCTGGGGCGCACATTAGCCGCGACAAGATAGAAGGCAACGAAGCCGAGCGCCAGCGCGCCGAGGCCGATAATGGCAATTCGCAGATTTTTGGAGAGACTCATGGCTGTTCGATTGAACAGCTAGACTGAGCTAAAGTTCTTGTAGAATCTTGGGACGCGCGCGCCGATGTTGGTCAGGATTTCCCACGGGATGGTGTGGGCCTGCAAGGCGAGCTCGCGGGCCTGGATCTCCTCGGCCTTTTGTGCCCCCAGCGCCACGACCTCATCCCCTACCCGACAGCCGGGTACCTTGCTAACGTCGATGATGACCTGGTCCATGGTCACGCGACCGCGGATCGGGCAGCGGACTCCCCTCACCAGCATGTGGCTGGCATTGGAGTGAAGACGGAAATAACCGTCGCCGTAGCCCATCGCGACGACCGCATGTCGTTCCCTGGTCGCGACGCGATAGGTCGCGCCGTAGCTGACGGTTCGTCCCTGATCAACTTCGTGAAGAAGGGTCACCCGACTTTTCCAGGTCAAAATAGGACGCAGACCGATGGCTTGGTCGGCAGGATTGGGCGCGATGCCGTAAAGAGCGAGGCCAAGCCGGACGAGGTCAGCATTAAAACCGTAGCCGCGCGTAACGGCGGGGCTGTTGGCGGCATGGCAAAGGAGGCTGCCGTTTTCCGCGAAGAAGGGGGCGATGGCTTTCCACTGGTTGCGGGTGAGCCGGGTATTGTCGTCCGCCGCGGCGAAGTGGGTATAGAGTCCCTTAATTTGAATGTGGCGTAATTTTTGAATGAGGATTAATTCCTCACGGGCCTGCTTATGCCAGCAGCCGAGCCGTCCCATGCCGGTATCGATCTTGAAGTGGACTTCGACGCGCCGCTTCATCGCGCGGGCGATCTTGTTCAGGGTCGCGGCCTCCTGGGCGTCGGAAAGGGTCAGGGTGAGTTTGTAACGGATGGCGTCTTCCATTTCCTCGGGAAGTGTGACGCTGAGGAGGAGGATGGGAAGTTGGAGGCCCGCCTTGCGCAGGGTCACGCCTTCGGAGACATTCGCGACGCCGAGCCAATCGGTGCCGATGGCCTCGAATTCCTGCGCCATGGTCACCAAGCCGTGGCCGTAGGCGTTGGCCTTGACGACGGCCATGATCTCGGTTGTCCGTGGGATCATGCCGTGGAGAACCTTGAAGTTATGGCGCAGGGCGCGGCCATCCACCTCGACCCAGCAGCGGCGGTGAGTGCTCACGAATTTATCTCCAAAAAACGATTTCTGAAAATCATGACGGTTCTATCCAATCGAAAACGGCGGGCGGTTTATTTCGAGGCGACAGGTTCGCGCAGGTAGATGGGCTCAATGAGAGGGCCTTTGACCCACCCGGAAACCGAATCGGGAATCAGTAACAAATCCTGGGCGCGAGGATAAACGCGCTTGGGGATGCCCTTGAGTGGTTCCGCGCTGACGGCCAGCGTGAACTTACTCGCGTGTTCTTCGAGTTCCGTCATCGGAATCAGGTAGGTGTCCTTTTCCAGTTCGCCATTCTTGAAAACGGTGCAAAAGGCTTCACGGCGTTTGGCGTCGGCAAAGACACCGAGCCGGGTGACGTCCTTGCATTGCATGGCCACGGAATAGGCACTGCAGATTCCCACGACCGGTACTCCCTGCGCGAGGGCAACGCCTTGTGCCGCAGCCAAAGCGACGCGAATGCCGGAAAAGGAGCCGGGCCCGATGCCGACGATGATGCGTCGCAGCTTGAGGCGGGGAATTCCGAGTCTGGCCAACGCGGGAAAGAGCGAGGCCGAATGACGTTGCGGGCCCTTGAATTCGATGGCCTGAACGACCACCTTTTCATTGCCGAGCGCAATGCTGCCCATGGAGGACGAGGTTTCAAATGCGAGATCGAGCATGCGCTTATTCCTTTTTGCGGATCACCCGTTCAGTCAGGCTGACCACTTCCAATTCCCAATGAACGGTTTCGGGCGGGAGAATGGAAGCGAGCCTGTCCGGCCATTCGATGACGGTGACGCCATCGCTGGGGAGATATTCCTCGAGGCCGATATCGATGCCTTCGGCCTCCGTCTTGAGACGGTAGAGATCGAGGTGATAGAGAGGGAGGCGGCCTCCACGATATTCGTGCACGATGGTGAAGGTGGGGCTGCTGACGTCGCCGGAATAGCCGAGACCGCGCGCCAAGCCCTTGACTAGCTGCGTCTTTCCGGCACCCAAAACTCCATACAGGGCGATGATTTCCCCGCCGGTAAGTTCCGTCGCCCAACTTTCTCCCAAGGCTTGTGTGGCCTCAGCGCTGTTTAAAATGGTCAAACCCATGTGCAATAATCGGCCCCACTGGTTTCTTTCCGCGGGGCGTGATCACTCCAATACAATGCAATGGCGTGCCGAATGGCCACTTCTTTTTTAAAGTTTTTGCGTGAGAAGGAGATGCGGTGAAGAGAAGTTCGTAGTCTTCGCCGTCGTTGATAGCGGCTTTTAGCGATGCTCCACGGGCGCGCGGGATGGCTGATAAATCGAGTTTAAAGCCGACGCGGGAGGCTTCAGCAAGGCGCGGCAAGTCGGCGCCGAGGCCGTCGCTGAGGTCCATCATGGAGGAGGCAAGCTTGTGGCGTGCGAGCCATTCGCCTTCGGCGAGACGGGGTTCAAAAGTTAGGTGATGCCGCTTTTGCGTAGCGCCAAGTCGGCCCGTGACAAAGAGGACATCCCCTGCCCGGGCGGTGGAGCGCAAGACGGGTTGGTAACCTTTGCATTCGCCCAGAAGAGCGACATTGAGGAAAAGCTGGGCGGCCTTGGTGGTTTCGCCGCCGACGAGATTGGTCCGGTACTTCTTCGCAATCGTTTCCATACCACGATAGATGGCGCTTAGGCGGGAAGCGGATTCTGCTTTGGGAACGCCCAAGGTAATCACGGCGGCCAGTGGAGTTGCGCCCATCGCGGCGAGATCGCTTAAGGCGCGGGAGATGGCCTTGCGGCCGATTTCTGCGGGTTTGGCTTGGGCGGTGAAATGGACGCCTTCAACCACGATGTCGGTCTTGAAGAGGAGAAAATGATTTTTGCCCGCACCCAGAAGAACCGCGCAGTCGTCACCGACACCGGTGAGAATTTGGGCGGGATTGGGTTTCCAACTACTTGTGAGGAGCTGGAGAAGTCCTTTTTCTCCGAGCGAGGCCAGCGACTTATTTTGAAGAGAACGCGCCATCAGGAATTTCCTTTGTCGATTAAAAGGCTGAGGCCGGTGAGTAAATTGAAAAGTCCGTGGACACAAATGGGCAGCAGGAGCGAACCGGTATTTTGATAGGCCAACGCCAGGGCAACGCCCAGGAACCAGAGTGGTATCACCGAGCCAAGATTGACGTGGGCAAAGGCAAAGACCCCGGCGCTCAGCACGGCGGCCAAGAGGATTGAGGTGTGACTTTTGAGATAGGTGAACAGGAAGCCGCGAAAGAAGATTTCCTCCAGGATGGGTGACAAAATCACGGCCTGAAGAAGGAAGAAGACGATGTCTTTCCAGCGATGATAGGACTTGAAGGCTTCGACCGTTGCCTGCTCCGGGTTGGAAAGGTTGAACTGTTTGAGGAGTACGGTGAAAAAATTTTCAGACCAATCGGCAAGCGGGATCTCCACGAAAATAACCGCGCCACAATAAAGCAGACTCCACTTGGCAAGACCGCCAACGGAAAACCTGTCGACTCCCCAAAGACCGGTCGAATCCTTCTCACTGGAAATGAGAACGGCCAGCATGGGAACGATGACAAAGAACAGGGGCGGGAAGAAAAAGATGGAGAAGATGCCTAACAACAGGGCCTGCCAGAACCAGGGGGGGAGAATGAACTTTGCGGGAGAATGGGGGCTCTGGAGCAATTGACCAGCTCGAGCCTCCCGAACGGCATACCAGATTACGCACGCGAAACTAACCGAGATATAAAGAGAGAATGCCCACGTCACCACCGTCAGCCAGTTGGTCCTCAGCTCGCTAACAGCGGTAACGGCAAACGGAAGCATGACCCGAATCAGGAAGCGGCAGGCGGTTTTTCTTCCAGTCGCGGGAAGAGCGGTTCCGGCTTACCAATGGTATGCTCTTTCAGTGAGTTGCCGAAGAGCGCGTCCTCGATCCGGACGGCTCCCGGAGGAAGTTGCAGCTGCGCGCGAATCTTTTCCGCCGTGAAGGGCAAGGCAGCTTGAATCAGCACGGAAAGGCGGCGCACGGTTTCGGCCAGGAGACCGAGAACGACGTTGAGTCGCTTGGCTTTCTCCGGATCCTTGTTCAACTCAAAGGGCTTGGTTTCCTGAATGTATTGGTTCGCGCGTTGTGAAAATTTCATGACAGCCTGCAAGGCCAGATGAGGTGCGAATTGATCGACTGCCGCACGATATTCCTCAACAAACGAGTCTGAGCGCAAATCGTCGTCTTCCGGCAGAAGATGAAATCCGTCGTAATTGGGCACCACACCGTTCCGGTACTTCTGGATCATCGACAGGGTCCGGTTCACGAGATTGCCGAGATTGTTCGCCAAATCCGGGGTGTATCTCGATTCGAATCGCTCGTCGGAAAAATCGGCATCCTGCCCAAGGACCATTTCGCGCAGGACAAAGTAGCGAAGAGCATCAGGTCCGAATTTCTCCACATAAGGCACGGGATCAATCAACGATTTCGCGTTGGATTTGCTGATCTTCGCACCGCTGTTGGTCCAGAAGCCATGAACGAGCAAATGCTTCGGTAATTCAAGGCCGAGCGCGAAAAGCATGATCGGCCAATAGACGCCGTGCGCGGGAATGAGGATGTCCTTGCCGATAACCTGCAGGTCGGGCGGCCAGAAGAGTTTTCCTTTTACCGAAGCGAACGAGTAGTAGTTCACCAGCGCGTCGAACCAGACGTAAGTGACGTAGTCCTCGTTGAACGGTAGTGGGATGCCCCAGGTCAGACGGCTCTTGGGACGTGAGATGCAGAGGTCGGCCAAGGGCTCGGACAAGGCGCCCAACAGTTCATTGCGGCGAAAGGCGGGCACGATCCACTCGGGGTGCTCCTCAATATACTTCAGCAATTGCTGACGATAGGGCTCCAGCTTGAAATAATAGTTCGGCTCCTTCGTCTCGATGACTTCGCCGAAGATTTCCGGCCACTGGCCATCGACCTTATCTTTCTCGGTGACGAACTGTTCCTGGCGCACGCTGTAAAAGCCGGAGTATTCCTGGAAGAAAATCTCGCCCTTGTCGTGCAAACGCTGCAGCCACTCACGGACGATCTTCTTGTGATGAGCATCGGTCGTGCGGACAAAGTGGGTTGAATCGACGCCCAGGCTTTTGTGCAGGTTCTGGAAGTGCACGCTCATCTTGTCGGTGAACAACTGCGGATCGACACCCTCTTTCTGCGCCGATTGCTGGACCTTCTGGCCGTGCTCGTCGACGCCGGTCAGGAAGAGAACATCGCGCTCGAGGCTCTTTTGATGACGCGAAAAGAAGTCGGCCATCACTTTTTCATAGGCATGACCCAAGTGGGGGGCGCTGTTGACGTAATCAATCGCCGTCGTGAGAAAATAAGAACCTGCCATGCTATCACTTTACGCTGAACGCTTTTAAAGGCGAGTGCTTATCGAAGACCGACTAGGCAGCGACCGACTCCACAGTATCCGGCGATTCCTTGAGCATCTTGAGGAAGCGCTTCATCGCCGGGGAAAGGACGCGGCCTGATTTGTAGATGATACCCAGGGGGCGGTAATAGGGGTGGCCCTTGAACTCGACGGCAGCCAGCGTGCCATCGCGAACTTCCTGCTCCACAGTGGCACTGGGGACAATCGAGACGCCGGCGCCGATTTCTACCGCACGTTTCACTGTTTCGATATTGTCGAATTCCATGACCGGATTCACTTCAAGGCCGGCCTCGCGGAAGATTTTATCGACAGCCTTGCGGGTGGGGATGTCGGGTTCAAAGCCGATGAACTTTTCCTTCCGCAGCTTATCGACGTTGATATCGCCCTCCTTGGCGAGTGGATGTCCCGGAACGCAAATCAGCACGAGGCGATCCTTGCGGAATGGCTCGATTTTGAGGGTCTTCTTCTGGACGGGAAACGCGACGAGTCCGAGGTCGCTGGTTCCTTCGATCACTTCCTCATAGACCTGATTCGAGCGGCGATATTCGACGTGCACATTGACGCTGGGGAACTCGCGCAGGAATTTTTTAAGATAGGGCGGCAGTTCGTGAAGGCCGATACTGTAAACCGTGCTCAGTCGGATTGTTCCGGAGACGATATTGCGCATCTCGGAAAGCTGATGCTGCAGGGAATCGAACTCGAAAATGATCTGCTTGCTTGACTCGTATAGTAGCTGGCCTTCTCGGGTCAGTCCGAACCGTTTGTTGCTGCGTTCGATGAGGGGAACACGGAAGCGTTCTTCCATCGCGCGGACCTGCTGGCTGACCGCCGATTGGGTGATGAAATTGAGAGAGGCTGCCTTGCTGAAGCTCCGGGACTCGACCAAGTCTCTAAAGACCTTAAAAGATTCAACCTGCATGGAAAATACCATAAGCATATCTAATGACGCGTCAAGTCTCTTCTCCTAATAATGACATCACGCCGATTTCAGGATAAGTTGTCCTGATGGAAGATATTGCCTCCCGATTGGCCGTCATACAGGCCGAAATTGCCTCCGCCGCACAGCGCGCCAAGCGCGATCCGGCTGAAATTGAGATAATTGCCGTCAGCAAAACGCAGCCTGAATCCGCCATCCAGGAAGCGATACGGGCGGGATTGACGATCTTCGGCGAGAACAAAGTACAGGAGGCTCGCGGGAAAATTGAATCGTTGGAACGCGGCGTCTGGCACTTGATCGGGCACCTGCAAAGTAATAAAGCGAAGGATGCGGTACGGCTTTTCGATTCGATCGATTCGGTCGACCGGCTGGAGCTGGCGGAGGAAATCAATCATCGCGCGGATGCCATCGGCAAAACGCAGAACGTGCTGCTGCAAGTCAATATCGCGGGGGAAAGCACCAAGTTCGGATGCTCGCCGGAATCAGCACGGTCGCTCGCGGAGGCGATTAATAACATGCCGCGACTCACGCTTTGTGGATTGATGACGATTGCGCCTTTCTCGCCCGATCCGGAGAAATCGCGACCTCACTTTGCGGGACTGCGGGAATTGCGCGACAAGCTTCAGACGGATACGGGGCTGCAGTTGCCGACGCTCTCCATGGGCATGAGCGGTGACTTCATCGTAGCGGTGGAAGAGGGCGGGACTCACCTGCGCATCGGCACGGCGCTCTTCGGCGAGAGGCTCAAGCTTAAGCAGCAGCGGCCGGAGGATCCTTCGTTTATCGAGTCGACTTAACTCGGTGTAATCCCTTTTGATTAGACAATCGGCCCCAGCCAAAGCTAATCGTGAGGGGTGTTTACTTATCTGCGTCCGCTGTTCCTTTTGATTATCGCTACTGCAACTGTACAGGCTGCGCCATCGGTTCCCGTTGATAAAACGCCGAAGCCCGAACCCAAGCCGGTCGCGCCTGCTCTGCCATCGACGGCCGATGTCATCACGTTTGCAGTTAACAATGATGGCGAAAAATATAAGATGATCGTAACCGGCATGCCTGCGCAGACGGGCGCTGACGCGGCCGACGTCTTTGGCCCCCAAAGTTCGGTCATGCGGATCGATGTGCCGAGCCAGGCATACAGCCTCATTTACGATCATCAGGGCGAGCAATACATCGGCCTGGAGCACAGCAATTATACCTACTGGCAATTTTCTTGGCCGGAGGTTCGCGCTGCGGTTGAGTCGTCGAAACGTTACGCCTCGCGCTTGCAGGAATTGAACCTTGCGGGTATCAGCACCGACTCAACGCCTGTGACCACCAACGCATCGCCCACTTCGAGCATTCCGGATACGTCCGGCTACGTTTGGAAGCAAACGCTCGATCACAAAAATATCGCAGGGCTCGATTGCGTGCGCTGGAGCGGCGACACGGTGAGTGGCGATCACGTGGAAGCGTGGTGCTTCAATGGTCCCCTGCCCAAGCTTCAGACCGCGGTGGAGCGGATTCACACTATCAACGAACCGATGGCGTTGGTGGCGATTCGCACGTTGATTCCTCCGTTTGTGTTCCCCGTCTTTGGCGCGCTGGTCCGGGGTGGCGTTACGCCGGTGGTGATCAGCTGGGGCTCGGAACATGCGAAAAACAGCTTTGCTTTCGTTGAGTGCAAATCACGCGAGGTGAAGCCTGATCTCTTTACCGTGCCGAAGCTTTACATGAAGACCACACTGGTTTCGATGGATGGGATGATGGACCAGAAGAAGTAGGCGATCGCGACGTTTCGAGTTCACGAGGGACTTGCCCTCCCGGTAAAACCTGACACACTTTCCTCATGCAGCCACCTCAGGTGCCTCAGGATTACGTTCCGGTTTTCCTGCAAATTGTGGCAGGCCTTTCTTTTGCGGCCTTCACGCTCGGTTTCTCGGCGCTCATTGGCAAGCGCGGTCGGGATAGCGCCGCCAAGGACATGCCGTATGAGTGCGGCAAGGACCCGATCGGCCCGACCCATTCCCGCTTCTCGATCAAGTTCTATCTCGTGGCGATGCTCTTCATTCTTTTCGATATCGAGGTGGTCTTCATGTATCCGTGGGCGGTTGTTTATCGGGAGACGCTTCTCCTCGACAAAGGCACGGACCACAGCCACGCCATCTTTTACTCGATGTTTATTTTCATCGGGATTCTGACCGTGGGGTATCTCTATGCCTTGAAGAAAAAGGCGTTTGATTGGACGCACAAGCCGCCGAATCCATCGGCCCGACTGGATGTTGCCCCATTGGGCGTGAGACGAAAGCAGCTTTAGCCGCGACCCGCGCGGATTATTCCGATAGCCTGCTCCTGTGTTTTTCGCCGCCGCCGCCTTTGATCTTCCCACCGGCCCCGCCAGTGCCAGCGCGGGAATCTCGTGGCCCGATGTGGCGCTCTCGTTTTTCGCCATCGTGCTGGAAGGCGCGCCGTTCCTGCTTTTGGGCGCGATTGTCTCCGGCCTGGTCGATGTTTTTCTTCCCGCCAACACGATCAAGAATTGGCTGCCCAAGTCGAAGACGCAGGGAATCTTTGCGGCGATTGGTGCGGGCCTGATCTTTCCCCTCTGCGAATGCGGTGCGATGCCGATTGTGCAGCGGCTGATCCGCAAGGGCGTGCCTCCTGCCGTGGCGACGATGTATATGCTCGCGGCACCTGCGCTCAATCCGCTGGCGATGTTCAGCACCTACCTCGCCTTTCGCAACCAGGACCCGCTGTTGATGATCGTCCTGCGATTTGGTTTCAGTCTGGTGGTCCTGGTCTTTCTCGGTTTCTGGCTGCTCAAGCTGCGGCCGGACCAGATGCTGCGCGCGGAGACGATTACGGGATCAACGAAGCAGACGCAGGAGTTTTCTCCGAATCCGGGGCTTGTTCTTACACCGCGTTCGGGACTTTCCCTGGGCGGGTTGCAGCAATTCACCGGGGCGGTCATTCGCGATTTCACGGGGGTTCTGCTTTTTCTGGTCATCGGCGCTGCCGTGGCTGCCCTTTTTTCCACGGGCTTTAATCGCAATCTTCTGATGCCAGTGGGACACAATATTATCCTGGGACCCCTCGCCGGTATTCTGCTCGCGCAATTGCTCTGTCTTTGCAGCACCACGGATGCGTTCATCATTGCCGCGTTTGTTCCGTTTTCGATTCCGGCGAAGATCGCCTTTTTGGTCGCTGGGCCGCTGATCGATCTCAAGCTTTACTGGCTCTATCGTAGTGCGTTCAAGCCCAGCTTTGTGCATGGGTTGTGGGTCAGGGCACTTGCGGCTACCTTTATCCTGACGCTTTTATACTCCCTGCAGCCATGATCGCCCGCCAACTTTCCTTCTTCGCCCCTGCGGCCGTGATGAGCGCGTGGGCCACGGTGATGCTGCATTCCATCGCCACCGGACATATCAAGCAGTTGCTCAGCCCGATGTTTCGCAATTACGTCCTCGTGGCGGCGATTGTCCTTATCGTCCTGAGTGCACTTTATCTCTTTCTTTATGAACCGGCACGTGAGACGTCCGCTTCTGCGCTGGCACCGGGCAGCTGTATTCGTCAACTGGGTCGCTGGCTGGTGTTGCTGATACCGGTTGTTGCCGCCTCGATTCTTTCTCCCTCGTCGTTATCGGGCTCTACGCTGCAAAATCGGCAGCTCGATTCGACAGCAGGGGCGATTCCGATGCCGACCTGGAACTCGGCCAGTCAGGCCAACGCCAAGGCGATCATCGATTCCGATCCCAACCAGGCGGTGCCGGTGGAAGTGACTGATTTGATTACCATCAGCCATACTCCCGCCCAGATCAAAGCCTTTGATGGTCGCAAAGTGCGGGTCATTGGTCTGTTTAATAATCAGGGTGGAAACCTCAAATTGGTCCGCTGGATCATGTGGTGCTGTGCGGCGGATGCCCAGCCGTGGTCGGTAGCTTTGGGCGGCAACACGACTGGGGACTGGAAGAACGAACAGTGGTTGGAAGTCACGGGTACGGCCCAATTTCCCTCCACGCTGGGCCATATCATTCCGCATATTGAGGTCGATTCGATCAAGCCCGCCCAAGAGCCGGATGAGCCGTTCTTATCCCCTTAAGCGAATAGGGGCTTGACCCCAACGCCGGGTTGGGTAAGCTCCACCCCTCACTTAACCGAGATTATCCCATGCGCGAACAAGTTATTTTGGAATGCACCGAGGCCGTCAAAGAAGGCAGCTCCGTGTCCCGTTACTTCACCACCAAGAACAAGAAGCTGCAGCAGGAGCGCATCGAACGCCTGAAGTACAATCCCTTCCTGCGTCGCCGCACGATCCACAAAGAGCGGAAATAGTTTCTCGTTCCCATTCTCGGGAACGATCTTGATGGGCTCTCATGAGCCCTTTTTTACTTCTTTGCTGCTGCGATTTCTTCCAGCAGAAACCGGTTGAGCCGTGCACCGAGATCGAGGTGTGCGAGCGGGAAGGTCTCGTTCGGACTGTGGGCGTTGCAATCGGGGAGCGCGAAGCCGAGCAGGAGCGTATCCACGCCGAGGATGTTCTTGAAATCGGCGACGATGGGAATCGAACCGCCTTCGCGGATGAGCGCCGGTTCCTGGCCGGGAAAAAGATGACTTAATGCCTTCTGCGCGGCCTTACCGTAACCGGCGTGCGGATTGACCAGATAGGGCTCGCCGCTATGACCCGCCGTGAGCTCGAGCTTCATGGTTGGCGGGGTGTTTTCACGGAAATAGGCCTGCACAGCCTCGCTGATTTTTTTGGGGTCCTGATTGGGCACGAGACGGAAAGTCAGCTTGGCCATGGCGGTGCTAGGCAGGACCGTCTTGGTTCCCTCACCTTGATAGCCGCCGCCGATGCCGTTGACCTCGGCGGTGGGACGTCCCCAGATGCGCTCGAGCGAGGTGTAGCCCTTTTCGCCGCGCAAGGCCGGGGCACCACTCATTTTTAGCAAAACAGGGTCCTGCAGAGGCAGAAGTTTCCAAGCTGCGCGCTCCCACTTGGCCAGCGGTTTCACGCCTTCGTAAAAGCCTTCAACCGTGACCTTGAGATTCTTGTCGTGCAAACCGCCAATCAATCGGGCGAGCACCGTGATAGGATTTTCGATCGCCCCGCCAAAGATGCCGGAATGCAGATCATGATCGGGGCCGGTCAGGGTCACTTCCAGGGCGGTGATGCCGCGCAGTCCGTAGGTGAACGTCGGATGACCGGGAGCGACCATCGAGGAATCGGAAATGCAGACGACGTCGCAGGCCAGTTCCTCGCGGTGCGAGGCGAGGAAGGCGGCAAGATTGGGACTGCCGACCTCTTCTTCGCCTTCGATCAGCATGATCAGGTTGGCCGGCAGGTCGCCCTTTTCTTTCAGCGTCTGCTCGACACCGAGGATGTGGGCAAAGATCTGGCCCTTGTTATCGCTGGAGCCGCGAGCGGTGACGATGCCGTTTTCAATCCCAGGATTGAAGGGTGGACGTTTCCAGAGGTCCAGGGGGTCGACCGGCTGCACATCGTAATGGCCGTAGATCAGGACGGTTGGGCGACCCTCCTTTTTCGGGCCATGGGCGACAATGATGGGATGTCCCGGCGTTTCGTGACGCTTCGCCTGTAGTCCAATGGCATTGAGCTTGTTTTTTACCCAGTCCGCGCAATCGAGAACCTGTTGTTTATATTTCGGATCGGTCGAAATGCTGCCGAAACGAAGAAAATCGATGTATTGATTAAGGGCGATGTCAGAGGTCATAGAAAGAATTGGCCTGAACGACGCTTCGCGAGCATGGCTACTTATTTGGGCAAGGCATCGTGTTCCGGCATGGAGTTGGGCTGGAGATCGCCATGGCTTTCTCCCGAACCGATAAATTTCTGGCAACTCCAGATATCCCACGACTTTTCAAAATCAGGCAGTGGAGGATCCTCCACCTGGGTGACTGAGGCGAAATCGTTGAAGATTTGCGTGGAGGGAGGATCGCCAGGACGATTTGGATTCGTGGAATGGCCGACGAAGATAGCCGAATCATTGGGAGATGCGGACTGGTCATAACCGGGCCAGAAATCGAATTGGGTAATCACCTTGTCCTTCTCCTCCACATAGACGGCGGGATTGCGCGGCAGATAAAAGCTGAGGGCGCTGGCAGTCTCCGGAGAATCGGTGATGACCAGGGTCGCGCCCAGATCGCGCTGCAGGCTCTCCACGGCGTCGGCCAAGGTGCGCCAGGATTGGTTCCGATGACGTCCCTGAAGGTCGGTTATGTTCTCACCGCTCTGAGTCCGCTTGATCTGAATACCGTGGCCGTCTTCTTTGGGCACATAATAAAAGGGGTTGAGGCCGGCAAGCGATTGTAGGCCTGCGAGGACCATGACGCCGATGACGCCCCAACGGCTGACGCGATCAATCGCGGTGACCCGCGCCAGATAGCAGCCCGTCAAAAGCAGGAGCGGCAGGAAAAGAGCCGGGATCAGCTCAAACCGACCTTCCTGGAAAAAGGAGATGAAATTTTCCCAAACAAGGCCGGGTAGCGCGAGACAGACCAACAGGCCGTAGCGCGTGTCCTCCCAAATCCTCCTCCCTAACTGCCAGAGCACCAGGCAGAGAAGAATAAAGAAGGGCGGGCACAGATTGAAAATCTCCATCCAGATAAAGTTGAATCCCCGGTTCAGCGAAAACGGATGGCTGAAGGGCCACGCATTGAGAATGCGGGTATGCGCCACGTCGGCGACCTGGGGTCCCATCCACCACGAGATCAACGGGATCACGAAGAGGCAGGTAAAGACCACCGTTCCCAGAAGCCGGGCGCCGGCCAAGCGGGGGCGATGGCTGGGATCGATGACAAAATAGAGCAGCAACCCGACGATCCACCACGCATTCGGCAGCGCCACCAAAAGGGCGAGACCGCAGGAAGCCCCGCCCATGGCCCACCACCAGACTTTGTCCTGCTCCACGGCCCGGCAAAAAGCCACCATGGTCAGGGCCATGAGGCCGACGCTGGCTGCCGCCTCGGTCATCACAGAGAGCTTCCATGCATACATGGGGATGATGATGAAGAGGATAACCGTCCAGAAGGCAGCCCGGGCGTTGAACCAGTGGCGCGCAAGATAGAACAGGATGAAGCCGGTGCAGCAGGCAATGACCGCCGCGGGGCAACGCACGCCAAGCTCGGTATCGCCAAAGAAACGGGTGCCCAGCCAGATCAGCCACGGCACGAGCGGTCCCTGCTCCCAATAGGCCTTACTTAGGTTGGCACCATGGCCTTGCAGCCACAAATAGGCCTCGTGGCCGGACAGCTCAAAGGTCTGTCCAAACCAAAACCTTACGAGTAGCAAAGCCACTAGAAGAAAAATTGTCCGCTTGCGATAACCGGGTTGCACCATAATCAAATGAACATCAAGGGACGTCCGAGCGTCCAAGTACTACCATCATCTTTGCGTTGTAGAAGCCTTTTCCAGAAAGACTTCGCATGACGCAGTAGTTCTCCATTACCTTACCCCAGAAAATTCCCAAGATAAAATAACGAATACCATCCTTGCCGAATCCTGCTCGCGTTACAAATTCTTAAGAAACGCTCCCTGCGAATTACGGTATTGTCATTACAGCCCTCTTTCCCCTAATTAAGCACCCCTCATGAAATTCCGCTCCCTTCTTTGTCTAACCACTCTTTTCACCGCGCCGGTCCTTTTCGCGACGCCCGCCCATGCCGGATTGCCTGACCCTGCGACGAAAAGCCAGGTTCCCCCCATCGCGTTTGTGCAAGGCATGATCTGGAAGCGACTTGATCTCGCCGACTTTACGCTCAACGGCAATGTCCGCTGCGACAAGACCAAGAAAAGTTACCCCATCATTCTTCGCACCAAGGGTCACGAACTGGTTTACGAATTTCAAAATCAGCCGCTCCAGATTCGCGTCCAACTGAATCCGGGCGCCTTCACCATCCAGAAACGCAGCTCCTCGTCGGGCTCGTGGTCCAACCTGAGCTCATCGGAAATGACGAGGACCATCCTGGATACCGATATTACCTATGAGGATCTGGTGGTTGATTTCGTGAACTGGGACGATATCCAGCCCCTCGGCCTCGACAGCATCAAGACCCTCCCCGCCTACGTTTTTGAAGCCAAGCCCGGTCCGAGCGACCACAGCCGCTTTGCCTCCGTCCGCTTCTGGGTCAGCAAGCAGTACTGGGCGTTTCTCCGCGTCGATGGTATCAACTCCAAGGGCCAGACGGTCAAGCGCGTTGAGGTGCAGGACGTGATGCAGATCGGCAAATTCTATGTCTTCAAGGAAATGAAGGTCGCCAACATGGTTCCGGACAAGGAAGACATCGCTTCGTCCACCACCTTCATCGATATCAGCGACGGCAAAGAAGGCTCCGGCCTGGCGCAGTAGCGTCTATTTCGCCTCCAAGAGGTGACGGCACTAGGCTTGTACAAAAAGCAGGTGCCGACTGAAGGGGTGTCTAGTTCACAGCCCATTTTGGGAAAGAGATGTCGGGAATATTTATTCCGACATAGGAAAGTCTCGTGAAACATATATTTGTTTCAAAATGATCCGATAGCAGATAAGCAAGGGCTTGGTATCTGCAGCAGTGTTTGACAGGAGAAATTATGGGAATGAATTTAAAAAACAGCGTTTTCGTGGCTATTTTACCTCTGGTAACAAGCCTTATCAGTCTTTCCAACGCGTCGGCTCAAAATTGGAAAGGAACTACTTCCAACTGGTCCACGGCAACGAATTGGAACCCAACCGGAGTTCCCTCCTCCAGCGGTACAGCGACTTTTAAAGCAACGGGAAGTAGCTCGGTTACGTTCAGTGCGGATGCCAGCGTGGGTTTGATCCGATTCAACGCAGGAGCCCAAGCGTACACCTTTAGTGTCTCGGGCCATACGCTTGCACTTGGCGGTGGTGGGATTAACGATAATTCATCCAATACGCAGACATTTAACGTGAGTTCGGGCGCGCTCACTTTTAGCAACAACGCGGATGCAGCGGATGTCATCATCAACAATAACTCTGGTGGTCAAACGGCGTTTTATAATACGGCGTCCGCACACAATGCCGTGATCACCAATAATCCCAACGGCTCGACCACTTTTAACGATAGCTCCACGGCGGGCAACTCGACCATCAACACCGCAGGAACCACGGTTTACTTCGGCGGCAGCTCCACGGCTGGTCACGCCACCCTGAACAATACTTTCAACGGCAATATTGGTGGTGCGCAGTTCAACAGCACGGCTACTGCGGGAAACGCCACGATCAACAACACCGGTGGTTATGCAGCCTTCCTTGGAACATCAAATGCGGGAAGCGCCACGATTACGAATGACCTCGACGGATCGAGTAACCAAGGCGTCACGGACTTCTACAATTCGTCCGACGCGAGTACTGCGACCATTTTCAACAAGAATGGTTCGGTCACGTATTTCACAAATACCGCCACGGCTGATGCCGCCAAAATTATCAACACCAATGGCGGCTACGTCTACTTTCAGAATACTTCCACGGGCAGCACTTCCATCATTAAAAATGACGGAGGAGGCACCTACTTTTTTGACACGGCCAATGCGAACTCCGCGAAGATTACCAACACGAATTCCGGAGTGCTGAACTTTAATGACAGCTCGGACGCGGGAACCGCGACGATTAATAACAAGGATTCCTACACATCGTTTAACACTACATCCACGGCGGACCAGGCGCAGATCACCAACAAGGCGAAAGGGGTGACTTATTTCAATAATAGCTCCACGGCAGGAACCGCCACGATCACCAATGAAAAGAAAGGCACGACTTACTTTAACGACACGTCATCCGGAGCCTCGGCCCTCATCCTCAACAATGCGGGCGGCACGGTTGATATCAGTGGCGCGACCAAATCGATAAAGATCGGCGCGATTGATGGCGCAGGAGATATCAATCTCGGCGGCAAACGGCTCATCATTGGCGGCCTGGCCAGCGACGTTTCCCCCGTCATTTCGGGAGTCATTGCGGATGGCGGAAATTCTGGAGGTAAGAAGGGGAAGCTGACCCTCAATAGCACGGGAAGTCTTACCCTGTCCGGCTCCAATACCTATACCGGCAGAACGACTCTCACGGCTGGAACGTTGATTGCGGCCAACAGTTCGGCTTTTGGCACGAGCCGGGTCCGGGTCAACGGCGGCATCCTGGAGACCGACAATATCAACCATGTGATCAACGTCGGGAATAACTATATTCAAAACGGCGGCACGCTTGTGCTCAACCTCAATGATGTACCGGAATCAGCCAATAACGATGTGGTCAACGTGACCGGAACCGCCAAGCTTAACGGCACTCTCTCCATTGTTTATAACGCTGGGACGATCGGACCGAAAGACGTCGTGACCTACACCGTGATCACAACGACAGGCGGCGTCACCAGTGCGGGTTCCGGATTCACGGCGCCAACATTCCAAGCCGGAGCCCTGGCCATCACGGTCACAGGATCGATTGTCGGCAATGATTTCGATGTCATTCTCAGCGGAATTCAGACGCCCTTCACAGCGCTGGCCGGAACAAACTTCACTCCGAACCAGCTGAGTGTCGCATCCTACTTTGATCGCTTTGATGTCACGATCCATTCCGGGCCGGTCATTCCGTTGATCAAGGCGCTCGACGCGGTCAGTGCCAATCCTTCTGAGCTGGGTCGCGCTTTCGATCAACTGACGCCGCTTAAGTTCGGAAGCTTTGCCAGCACGACCGCATTCAATAATGCCGCTTTCTTCAACCAGCAAATGGACAGTTACTTTGCCAGTCATCGCGGTGCGGACGGCTCGTTTGTTTCGAGCAATGG
>Ga0068858_100002775_pt1 | contig 17602 bp, 14 predicted proteins | sample KBSSwiS12_FD_66589 | JGI IMG/M metagenome (GOLD analysis project Ga0068858, IMG submission 66589) | Switchgrass rhizosphere microbial communities from Kellogg Biological Station, Michigan, USA - KBS Switchgrass S1-2 | ecosystem: Host-associated > Plants > Roots > Rhizosphere > Soil ...
GGCGGGATCGGGTCTCCGCTCTCCTTCTTGCGCTCCTCGCGCAGCAAGGCATGAACCTCGAGCATGAAGGCGTGAAAGTGCACCCGGCGCTTCTCGGCAATGCGCAGGGTGTCGTGGAACAGGTCCATCAGCATGGACTTGCCCCGGCCCACGCCGCCCCACATGTAGATGCCCCGGGGCCGCGCCGCAGGCTTGCGGGCCAGCAGCCTGCCAAGAATCCCGCCGGTCGGGGCAGGGGCCTCCAGCTCCGTCTGCAACTGCGCCAGCCGCTGCGCCGCCGCCAGCTGCTCTGCATCGGGCTTCAGCTCGCCCGCCGCGACCAGCTCATGATAGCGCGCCAGCAGCCCGCTCATCGCGTGGGCGCCTTGCGCACGGTCCCGGTGAAGGACGCGACCAGGTCCTCGTCCTGAACCACCAGCCCGCGCAGGAATATCAGCCGCCCGGTTTCGCGCAGCACTTCAGTAACGGTATCCAGCGGCCGGTCCGCCTTGCCCGCGCCCACGAACTGGCACGAGGTGTCCAGCGTCACCGCATCGAACTGCCGTGGATCGAGGACGACCCCCGCCGCGGCGAACAGCGAAACGTCGATCAGCGCGAGGATGGCTCCGCCGTGCACGCCGTCAAGCAAGTTGGTGTGATGGCGCCCGACCGTCATCCGCATGCGGGCCGACCGCTCGCCCTCGCGGCGGACGATGAGGCGCCCCAGGGCATGGCCGTTGAACCGCGTCGGATCGGAAAGATTCCACTCCCACCAGCCCGGGTGATCCGCGGCCGGCTCGAAGATGAAGTGGGGACGTTGGTCGTTCACCTGATGACCGGGCACCTGATGGCCGGGCACCTCAGATGTGGCGCTCGGCCTGCATCTTCTTGATCTCGGCGATGGCGCGGGCCGGAGAAAGGCCCTTGGGGCACACGTTCGCGCAGTTCATGATGGTGTGGCAGCGATAGAGGCGGAAGGGATCTTCCAGCTCGTCGAGCCGCTCGCCGGTCATCTCGTCGCGGCTGTCGGCCAGCCAGCGATAGGCCTGGAGCAGGATGGCCGGCCCAAGGAACTTGTCGGAATTCCACCAGTAGCTCGGGCACGAGGTCGAGCAGCAGGCGCACAGGATGCACTCGTAGAGGCCGTCAAGCTTCTCGCGCTGTTCCGGGCTCTGCAGGCGCTCCTTGCCCGAAGGCGTGGTGCTCACGGTCTGCAGCCAGGGGCGGATCGAGGCATACTGCGCATAGAAATGGGTGAAGTCGGGGACCAGGTCCTTGATCACTTCCATGTGCGGCAGCGGGGTGATGCGGATATCGCCCTTCAGGTCCTCGATCGCGGTGGTGCAGGCGAGGCCGTTGCGCCCGTTCATGTTCATCGCGCACGAACCACAGATGCCCTCGCGGCACGAGCGGCGGAAGGTGAGGGTGGGGTCGACCTCGTTCTTGATCTTGATGATCGCGTCCAGCACCATCGGCCCGCACTGGTCGAGGTCGATCTCGAACTGGTCGTAGCGCGGGTTCTCGCCGCTGTCCGGATCGTAGCGGTAGATGGTGAACTTCTTCACCTTGCCGGCACCCTCGGCCTTATGCACGCGGCCCTTGCCGGTGATCTTGCTGTTCTTGGGGAGGGTGAAGGTTGCCATGTGCCCGATCCGTCAAAAAATGGGGCGCACGATCGGCGCGCCGCGTCGTCTCTCTACCGATTCATGCCGCTAGGGCAAGGCCGGGCTGGTGGCAAGAGGCCGCCCATGGGTCACTCTTTGGGCGTGCGGTCCGGTCCGGGCAATGCACCGCGCGCGGCGGCTCCAGGCGGACCAAGGAAAAGCGGCGCGGGAATTGCTCCCCGCGCCGCTTCTCATGCTTGTAGTCCTGGCTGATCAGGCGCCGAAGGTGCGCTGCCACCAGCCGCGCCGGGGCGAGCCGTCCTGCGGTTCCTCGCCCTCGGCTGCTTTCGCGGCGGGTTCGGGCGATGCTTCGCCGATTGCCGTGGCTTCCGGCTCGGCTGCGGCGGCAGCGGCCTTCTTGCGGGTGCGCTTGGGCTTTGCCGGAGCTTCCTCAGCCGGAGCTTCCTCGGCCGCAGCCTCGGCAGCCGGGGCAGCGACAGCCAGGGCAGGCTCGGCCTCGGCGGCCGGAGCCGCCTTCTTGCGGGTCCGCTTCGGCTTGGCGGGGGCTTCCTGGGCCGGAGCTTCAGCCTCGGCCACCGGCGCTTCAGCGGCGGGAGCCGCTTCCACCACCGGCGCGTCTTCCGCCACCGGCTCGGCGGCCTTGCGCCGACGGGTGCGCTTCTTGGGCGCTTCCTCGGCGACCGGCTCGTCCGCGGCAGGTGCCTCGGCGGAGACGGGCTCGGCCTCATCGGTGGCGGGCTCGGCTTGCGCCTCGCCGCCCTCGGCCGCTTCGCCTTCGCTCACGCTTTCGTCTTCATCGCGGTTGCGTCCGCCACGCCGGCGACGGCCACGGCGGCGGCGCTTGCGCGGACCTTCCTCGCCGTCATCGTCGTCGTGTTCGCGGGCAGCTTCGCCGGCTTCCGGCTCGTCGCCCTCGGCTCCGGATTCGATGTCGCCTTCGGTTTCGCCTTCGGTCTCGCCCTCGGCTTCACCCTCGGCCTCGCCATCCTCGCCGCGATTGCGGTTGCGCCCGCCGCGACGGCGCTTGCGGCGCTTGCGACGCCCGCCTTCGCCTTCCTCGTCTTCGTCGCGCGGACGGCGCTCGCCCCGGCCAGAACGGCCTGAGCGCTCCTCGGCCTCGGCTTCTTCCTCTTCGCCGTCGAACTCCTCCTCGTCGATGAGGTCGTCCTCAGGCTCGACGATCGGCTCGAAGCGCGGCAGCGAAGTCGGCCGCGGACCGGAGGAGGTGACGCGCATCTTCGCGCCCTCGTTCTCGCCCTCGGGGATCACTTCCACGCGCACGCCGTAGCGATGCTCGATCTCGTGGAGATCGGCGCGCTTGGCGTTAAGCAGGTAGATGGAGGCCTCGGTCGAGGCATAGAGCGTGATTACCGTGCCCCGGCCCTTGGCGGCCTCGTCCTCGATCAGGCGCAGGGCCGAAAGGCCCGCGCTGGAGGCGGTGCGGACCAGGCCCGTGCCGTCGCAATGCGGGCAGCCGCGGGTGGTCGCCTCGAGCACGCCGGTGCGCAGGCGCTGGCGGCTCATTTCCATCAGGCCGAAGCCGGAAATGCGGCCCACCTGGATGCGCGCCCGGTCGTCCTTCAGCGCGTCCTTCATGGCCTTCTCGACCTTGCGGACGTTCGAGCCGTATTCCATGTCGATGAAGTCGATCACGACCAGGCCGGCCATGTCGCGCAGGCGCAGCTGGCGGGCGATCTCGCGCGCCGCCTCGAGGTTGGTCGAAACCGCCGTCGCCTCGATGCCATGCTCCTTGGTCGAGCGGCCCGAGTTGATGTCGATCGAGACCAGCGCCTCGGTCGGATTGATCACCAGGTAGCCGCCGCTCCTGAGCTGGACCACCGGGTCGTACATGGCCGTGAGCTGGTCTTCCGCGCCATAGCGCTGGAACAGCGGCACTGGATCGGCATAGGCCTTCACCCGCCGGGCATGGCTCGGCATCAGCAGCTTCATGAAGTCTCGCGCGGCACGATAGCCGCCTTCGCCTTCCACCACGACCTCTTCGATGTCGCGGTTGTAGATGTCGCGGATCGCACGCTTGATCAGGTCCGAATCCGAATGGATCATCGCCGGGGCGCTGGACTTGAGCGTATTCTCGCGGATCTCGTCCCACAGGCGGGCCAGATAGTCGAAGTCGCGCTTGATCTCGGTCTTGGTGCGGGAAAGCCCTGCGGTGCGCACGATGCAGCCCATCGACTTGGGCAGGTCCAGCTCCGAGATGATCGACTTCAGCCGCTTGCGGTCAGCGGTCGAGCTGATCTTGCGGCTGATGCCGCCGCCGTGGCTCGAATTCGGCATCAGCACGCAGTAGCGGCCGGCCAGGCTGAGATAGGTGGTGAGGGCGGCGCCCTTGTTGCCGCGCTCTTCCTTGACGACCTGGACCAGCAGGACCTGGCGCCTGTGGATGACGTCCTGGATCTTGTAGCGGCGGCGCAGCGCCATGCGCTTGGCGCGCAGTTCGTCGGCTTCCTTGGCATGGGCGCGGCCCCGGCCGTTGCCGCCCTGGCGGCGGCGACCGCGACGGCGCGGCTGCTCCTCGGTGCCTTCCTCGCCCTCGGCGGCTTCCTCGCCGTCGTGGTCGAACCCGCCCTCGACATGGCCGCCCTCGATGGTGGCGACCTCGTCCTTCTCGGACGTGTCGATCTCCATCACGCCGCCGAAGTCACCATCGTCGTCCTCGCCGTGAGGGTCGTGGTCGGTCCCGGCATAGTCGTCGGCCAGGCTCTCGCCCAGCTCGTCGTCGCCCACGAAGTCTTCCTCACCCTCGGCGACGGCGCGCAGGGCGGCCTCTTCCTCGGCATGGGCGGCTTCTTCCGCGAGCAGGCGCTCCCGGTCTTCCTTGGGGATCTGGTAATAGTCGGGATGGATTTCGCTAAAGGCGAGGAACCCGTGCCGGTTGCCGCCGAAGTCGACGAAAGCCGCCTGCAGCGAGGGTTCGACCCGGGTTACCTTGGCGAGATAGATATTGCCCTTGATCTGCTTGTGTTCGGCAGATTCAAAGTCGAATTCCTCAATCCGGTTGCCCTTGAGCACCGCCACCCGGGTTTCTTCCGGGTGGCGCGCATCGATAAGCATGCGCGTGGTCATCAAATATTCTCCGTGCGCGCCACCGGCTTGCAGGCAAGCGGGCGCGTCTGTTCAGGTCAGCGCCGGGCCGCGCAGGTGCGCGGGCGGCGAAACGGTTGTTCGGGAAGGACGTGTCTGCCGGGAGGAGAAGGCGCGGCGAATGCGAACGCGCGACCGGAAGCGATCCCGCCGTTGCCGTCATCGCCGCCCACCGGGGCGTCGAATTACGGAACGGGACTAGGCTTCTCATACCAGCATCAACTCGGTTACTTTCCGCCGGGAGCAATGTGTCCCGGCCGGTCGGGGAAGGGCTGCGATCCTCGGTTCCGGCGCTTTTTCCGCCACTTGAAGGCGCGAAACGCGGGTTGGGAAGAACGCGGCAGGGCTGCCCCGGTCGCCTTGCCTAGCATCGGCCATGTCTTGCGGCAAGGCACTTGCGCTCCGGTGGGCCCTCGCGGCAACACATTGCAAAGAATGCGCACTGACGATTGCGGCACCGGCTCAGCCGACCTAGGACAACAGGGTTAACAATGCGTGCCGCCGCTCCCCGCCTCCTGCTGTTCTTCGTGCTGCTTGCCGGCATTCCGGCGCTGTTCGGGCTGCTGCTCCTTGCCGACCGCTACTTCGCCGCCCCGGGCGCGGGGCGCGAATACGTCTTGCGCATTCCCCTGCCGCCAGGCGGAAGCGAACTCGGACTGCCGCCGATCGACGGCCCGCTGGACGCCAGCCGTCCGCTGGTGGTGATCGACGCAGGCCACGGCGGTCATGATCCTGGGGCAGGGGCGGGCTCGGTCAAGGAGAAGGACGTGACGCTGGCGTTGGCGCTGGCAGTGCGTGCCAAGCTGCTGGCCCAAGGCGGCGTCCGCGTGGCGCTCACCCGCGACGACGACCGCTTCCTGCTGCTGCCCGAACGCGCGGCGATTGCCCGCGCGTTGAAGGCCGACCTGTTTCTCTCGATCCATGCCGACAGCAGCACCAATCCCGAAGCCGCCGGAGCCACGCTCTACACACTCTCCGACCGCGGCTCGAACGAGGAGGCGGTGCGGATCTCGGCTTCCGAAAACCGCGCCGATACGATCAACGGCGTCGCGCTTTCCGGGCAGAGCGACGCGGTGAGCGCGATCCTGGTCGACCTGTCGCAGCGCGAGAGCGCGGCCCGCTCCGACGAGTTCGCGCGGATCGTCCTGCGCGAGGGCGCCAGTCAGCAGGGACCCGCCCGCATCACATTCCGGGACCGCTCGATCCAGTCGGCCGCGTTCATCGTGCTGAAGTCGGCCGACGTGCCTTCGGTACTGTTCGAGGCGGGTTATCTCAGCAACGCCGAGGATGCCGCAAGCCTGGGTTCGGGGGAGGGTCGAAACGCTTTCGCCGAACTCACCGCCAAGGCGATCCGACTGTATTTCCTGCGCCAGCTCGGACCGGAGGCCGAGGGGTCTCGGGCCAGCACTGCGCCGGATGGCCCCGCCGCGGCGGCCAGTGGCGACTAGCGGCGCGCCGACACAGGCTCTATAGGCAGCCCCGACCATGGCCGACGAGCTTACCCCCGAGGACCAGCATATCCGTATCCGCCGGGAGGCGGCCGGGCGGTGGAAGCAAGTACGCGGGCGGTTTTCCGAGGCATGGAAGTCCGACCGCCGGTTCCGAATCGGCGCGGCAATCCTGGGTGTTCTCGCCGGACTTTACCTGCTCGTGTGGGTGACCGTCGGTCGCAATCTGCCCAGTGCCGACAGTCTGCTGACCTACCAGCCGCCGTTGCCGACGATGGTGCGCGGGGTGAACGGCGAAGTCGTCTACTCCTACGCCCGAGAACGGCGGGTGCAGCTGCGGTTCGTCGACTTCCCCAAGCCGGTAATCAATGCCTTCCTCTCTGCCGAGGACAAGAGCTTCTGGAGCCACGGCGGGATCGATTATCTCGGGTTCGGCGGTGCGGTGTTCGACTATGTCACCAAGTTCGGCTCGGGGGAGCGGGCGCGCGGCGGCTCGACCATTACCCAACAGGTCGCCAAGAACATCCTGATCGGCAACGAATATTCGGTCACCCGCAAGCTGAAGGAGATGATCCTCGCGCGGCGGATCGAGGGCGTGCTCACCAAGCAGCAGATCCTCGAGCTGTATCTCAATGAGATCCCGCTCGGTCGGCAGAGCTTCGGTGTCCAGGCCGCCGCGCAGGCCTACTTCGGCAAGGACGTCGATCAACTCCAGCTGTACCAGGCCGCGTTCCTCGCGATCCTGCCCAAGGCGCCCGAGACCTACAGCCGCGCGAAATTCGCCCAGAAGGCGATCGAGCGCCGCAACTGGGTGCTCGATCAGATGGAAAAGAACGGCTGGGCTACCACCGCCGAAGTGGCGCAGGCGAAAGCGCAGCCGCTGGGACTGATCCCGCGGCGGGTCGAGAGCTATGATCCCAGCGTCGGCTACTTCGTGGAGGAAGTGCGCCGCCGGCTTATCGACAAGTATGGCGAGAAAGCCGAGGACGGGCCGAACAGCGTCTATGCGGGCGGCCTGTGGGTGCGCACGTCGCTCGATCCGGAGCTGCAGAAGGCGGCGCAGGATTCGCTGCGCGCGGGCCTGCTGCGCTATGCCGCGGGCAAGGCCTGGCACGGGCCGGTGGCCCGCCTCAAACTCGGCGATGACGACTGGCAGTCACAGCTCATCGCCAGCAATCTCTCGATCCACTACCAGGACTGGCGGATCGGCATCGTCACCGACCGCAGCGGGCCCAGCGCCACCATTGGTTTCCCCGATGGCCAGCAGGCGCCGCTCACCGGGCTGCCCGACGCGCTCCAGCGTGGCGACGTGATCGCCGCGGCGCCGTCCGGGAATGGCTGGGCCGTGCGAGCCGTCCCCGAGGTCTCCGGCGGAATGGTGGTCGAGAGCCCGCATTCGGGCCGCGTGCTGGCCATGGCCGGCGGATTCGATGCCGGCCTGGGGTCGTTCAACCGAGCCACGCAGGCGCTGCGCCAGCCGGGTTCGACGATCAAGCCGTTCGTCTATGCCACGGCGCTGGATTACGGGATGACCCCATCGACGATGGTCCCTGACCAGTCGTTCTGCGTCTACCAGGGCGCGGGGCTCGGCCAGAAGTGCTTCCGCAACTTCGACATGAAAGGCTCTGGCGGCATCCACACGATGCGCTGGGGGCTCGAGCAGTCGCGCAACCTGATGACCGTGCACATCGCCAATGACACCGGCATGGACCGCGTCGTCCGTACGATCCAGCGGGTCGGTATCGGAAATTACCAGCCCTACCTGTCCTTCGCGCTCGGCGCGGGCGAGACGACCGTGGCCCAGATGGTGAACGCCTATTCCGCGCTCGCCAATCACGGCGTGCAATATGCCCAGTCGATGATCGACTACGTGCAGGATCGCAGCGGCAAGGTGATCTGGCGTGCGGATCCGCGCCAGTGCATCGGGTGCAACATGGCCGAATACGACGGCAAGCCGATGCCGCGCCTGGCCATGCGGGGCAAGCAGGTGCTCGATCCCCGCACGGCCTACCAGGTTGTCCACATGCTCGAGGGCGTGGTCCAGCGCGGCACGGCCACGCGTCTGCGCGATCTCGGCCTCCCACTGTTCGGCAAGACCGGCACGACGTCAGGCCCGACCAACGTGTGGTTCGTCGGCGGCTCGCAGAACATCATCGGCGGGGTCTACATCGGGTTCGACCAGCCGCGATCGCTGGGCGGGTACGCGCAGGGCGGCACGTTCGCTGCGCCGATCATGAAGGACTTCATCACCCAGACCCGCGCCCGCTGGGATCACACGCCGTTCGCCGCGCCAAACGACGTCCGGCTGGTCAAGATCGACCGGACCACCGGCAAGCGCGTGTTCGAGGGCGAGCCGACCGACGATCCCAAGTCGGCGATCATCTGGGAGGCGTTCAAGGCCGATACCGAGCCGCCACGCGCCACCCGGCTCGACCAACTCGCCGGTGAACGCGACCGCATTGTCGCCGCGATCCGGAAGCTGCGCCAGGCCAAGACCCAGGGCGGCGTGACCGAGCCCAAGGAAGAAGAAGGCGCCGACTTCGTCGAGCAGCAGGGCGGCGTCTACTGAGCCCTAATCCGCGCAGGGCCAGGATTGTTTGGCTGCTTTACGTCGGGCCCGATCGGAGTCATCCTCGCGCCATGGTTCGCCGCCTCCTCACCCCGCTCGCCGCGCTTACCGCGCTCGTCTCCACTTCGCCGGCGCTGGCCGCACTGCCGGTTGGCGCCAAGGCGCCCCTGTTCGTCACCCAGGGCGCGCTTAACGGGCAGCCGTTCGCGTTCGATCTGAAGAAGGCGCTGCGCAAGGGTCCGGTGGTGCTCTACTTCTACCCCAAGGCCTTCACCCAGGGGTGCACGCTCGAGGCGCATGCCTTCTCCGAGGCGACTGAGGATTTCCGCAAGGTCGGGGCGACCGTCATTGGTATGTCCGCCGACGATTTTCCCACGCTGCAGAAGTTCTCGACCGAGGCCTGCCGCGGCAAGTTCGCCGTGGCGACTGCCAGCCCCGACGTGATCCGCGCCTACGACGTCGCACTTGTCCGCCCGGGCATGCCCACCGGGCTCACCGACCGCACCAGCTACGTCATCGCCCGGGACGGGCGGATCGTCATGGTTCACTCCGAACTCGACTACCGCGACCACGTCCGCCTGACGCTCGAGGCCGCGCGCAAGCTCCGGCGCTAGGGCTGCCCGGCCTTTACAAACAGGTGGCTCCCGCTAAGCGGTCGGTTCGTTTTTCTGGAGTAGCCTTGTCATGCGTGCCGAAGGGCAGGCCCATATCGAACGGATCGAGGCCGCGCTGGCGCTCGTGCGCAAGTTCCTCGACTGGGACCGCGCGCTGCGTCGGCTCGACGAACTGAACGCGCGGGTCGAAGACCCCAAGCTCTGGGACAATCCCAAGGAAGCTGAAGCCGTGATGAAGGAGCGGCGGCGGCTCGATGCGGCCGTGGGGACCGTGAAATCGATCTCGGCCGAGATGGCCGACGCGATCGAGTTCGTTGAACTGGGCGAAATGGAGGACGACGAGGCGACGATCGAGGAAGGACTGGCGACGCTCGCCGCGCTGGCCGACCGGGCGGATGCCGACAAGGTCCAGGCCCTGCTCGCGGGTGAGGCGGACGGGCAGGATACCTACCTCGAAATCCACGCCGGTGCCGGCGGCACCGAGAGCCAAGACTGGGCCGAGATGCTCCTGCGGATGTATACCCGCTGGGCGGAAAAGCGCGGCTTCAAGGTCGATGTGATCGAGTACCAGGGCGGCGAGCAGGCCGGGATCAAGTCGGCCACGATCCTGATCAAGGGCGAGAATGCCTACGGCTATGCCAAGACCGAGAGCGGGGTTCACCGCCTGGTCCGGATCAGCCCGTATGACAGCTCGGCGCGGCGCCATACCAGCTTCAGCTCGGTCTGGGTCTATCCGGTGATCGACGACAGTTTCACCGTCGAGGTGAATCCGGCCGACCTCAAGATCGACACCTACCGCGCGAGCGGCGCGGGCGGGCAGCACGTCAACACGACCGATTCGGCGGTGCGTATCACGCACGTGCCCTCGGGGATCATCGTGGCCTCGCAGGTCGATCGTTCGCAGCACAAGAACCGCGACATCGCGATGAACATGCTCAAGGCCCGCCTGTACGAGGCCGAGATGCAGCGCCGCGAGGAAGCGGCGAGCGCCGAGCACGCCTCGAAGAGCGACATCGGCTGGGGCCACCAGATCCGTTCCTACGTCCTTCAGCCGTACCAGATGGTGAAGGACCTGCGCACCGGGGTAACGAGCCCGACGCCGTCGGACGTGCTCGACGGGGCGCTCGATCCGTTCATGGCCGCAGCGCTGGCGCAGCGGGTGACCGGCGAGAAGGTCGCCGTCGAGGACGTCGACTGATGAGCGCCGCTCGCCGCCTGGCACTGCTGTTGCTGGCGGGTGCAGCGGCGATGCAGGGCGGTTGCAGGCAAGCCGATCCCGACGTGGGCCGCTCGCCCGCGGCGCGCGGGTTTCCCAGGGCGGACCGGCCGGTCTCGCGGATCGTCTCGACCCAGTTCTCGACCGAAGACCAGCGCGACCGGCTTGGCGAGGCGCGGTTGGTGATGGACTGGGCGCAGATTTCCCCGGGGATGACGCTTGCCGACATCGGGGCCGGGGAGGGCTATTACACCGTGCGCCTGGCCGGCAAGGTCGGCGCGAAAGGCCGCGTGCTGGCCGAGGATATCGATCCGGGCGCGATCGAGCGGCTGGGCCGCCGGATCGAGCACGAGCGGCTCGACAACGTCTCGATCAAGCTCGGGACGCCCGACAATCCCAACCTGCCGACCGCCTCGTTCGACCGCATCTTCATGGTTCACATGTACCACGAAGTTGCTGAGCCCTATGCCTTTCTCTGGCACTTGCGGCCGGCCGTGAAGCCGGGGGGCTCGGTCATCGTGGTCGACGCCGATCGGCCGACCGACCAGCATGGCACACCGCCGGACCTGTTGTTCTGCGAATTCAACGCAGTGGGCTTCCGCCTCGCCGGGTTCACGCGTAGTCTGGGGGCGGCGGGTTACTATGCCCGGTTCGAGCCGGTGGGCCCGCGTCCTGCCCCAGCGGCCATCAGGCCTTGCCGGTTGGCCCCGGATGCGGCAGGGGCGGTCCCGGATGGGGCTGCCCGTCAGTAACTCTGGCGCGGGCCCGGGAAAGTAGGACTGGAATGGCTTTCAAGGGACTTCAACCGATCCTTTACGGCGGCCGCGAGGTATGGCCGCTGGTCGAGGGCGGCAAGGGCGTTGCGGCGACCAACCACATGAGCTCGGGCGCGTGGGCCGCCGCGGGCGGGATCGGCACGGTCAGCGCGGTCAACGCCGACAGCTACGACGCCGAGGGCAAGATCGTCCGGCAGGTCTACGAGCAGCTGACCCGCAAGGAACGCCACGAGCAACTGATCCGCTACGCCATCGACGGCGCGGTCGAGCAGGTGCGCCGCGCCTACGACATTGCTTCCGGCAAGGGCGCGATCAACATCAACGTCCTGTGGGAAATGGGCGGCGCCCAGCAAGTCCTGGAAGGCGTGCTGGAAAAGACCCGCGGCCTGGTGACCGGCGTGACCTGCGGGGCGGGCATGCCCTACAAGCTCTCCGAGATCGCCCAGCGCTTCAACGTCAGCTACCTGCCAATCGTCAGCTCGGGCCGCGCGTTCCGGGCGCTGTGGAAGCGAGCGTACCACAAGGTGGCCGACCTGATGGCCGCGGTGGTCTACGAGGACCCGTGGCTGGCGGGCGGGCACAACGGCCTGTCGAACGCCGAGGATCCGCGCAAGCCGGAGGATCCCTATCCGCGGGTCAAGGCGCTGCGCGACACGATGCGGGCCGAGGGCGTGCCGGATTCGGTGCCGATCGTCATGGCCGGCGGGGTCTGGTTCCTGCGCGAGTGGAACGACTGGATCGACAATCCCGAGCTCGGCGCGATCGCCTTCCAGTATGGCACGCGGCCGCTGCTGACCGAGGAAAGCCCGATCCCGCAGGGATGGAAGGATCACCTGCGCACGCTCGAGCCGGGCGACGTCCTGCTCCACCGCTTCTCGCCGACCGGCTTCTACAGCTCGGCCGTGCGCAACCCGTTCCTGCGCCACCTCGAGGCGCGGTCGGAACGGCAGATCCCTTACTCGAAAGTGGCGGCGGGCGAGCACACCGTGCAGCTCGACGTGGGGGTCAAGGGCAAGAATTTCTGGGTGACTCCGGCCGACCTCGACCGGGCGCGGGCCTGGTTCGGGGCGGGCTTCACCGAGGGTCTGCGTACGCCCGACGACACGATCGTGTTCGTCAGCCCGGCCGATCGGGGCGAGATCCAGCAGGACCAGAAGGACTGCATGGGCTGCCTCTCGCACTGCGGATTCTCGTCGTGGAAGGACCATGACGACTATACGACCGGGCGGCTCGCCGATCCGCGCAGCTTCTGCATCCAGAAGACCCTGCAGGAAATCGCCCACGGCGGCGATATCGACCAGAACCTGATGTTCGCGGGCCACGCCGCTTACCGGTTCAAGCAGGACCCGTTCTATTCGAACAACTTCACGCCGACCGTGAAGCAGCTGGTGGACCGCATCCTCACCGGCGACTGAGGTTCTGCACGGCCGTTCCGGACAAAAGAACAGCGGAATCCCGGTCGAGCCCGGCATGACGGCCGTTTGTCCGGCCGAGGTGTCTGCCGTCGGCTGGACCCTTCCTTGCGTTAGTGGACGGGTGACACCGGTGACACCGTGTCACCCATGTGTCCGGGCGGTTTATGCATGCCGGATCAGGTACTTGTCCGGGAAAGTGGCAGGGTGACACTTTTCCAACAGAAATTCGCTGCGCGGCGGTCAAAGAGCGGGCGGACGAGTTGGTCCGCGCCGGGAGGATGACAGCTGGCTGGCGTGTAGGACAGCGGATTTTTGCAGGTCCGGCAACAAGTTCGCGCAGAGACGCTGAGGAAGCAGAGAGACGCAGAGATGGTGCGCCGCGGAGCGGCCTTGCTGGCAGGATGAGGCAAAACGTCAGAGCGGCTTTGCCGCGAGTTCAACCTCCCGCCCCTCAGTTTCTTCCTCTGCGTCCCTGCGTGGATCCTATGCGGCAAGGATTGCCTCCGCCGCAGGTTGCTCAGTCCATTTCCCAGGCGCGTTCGCCGTGGCTGGTGAGGTCGAGGCCTTCGCGTTCCTCGTCCTCGGAGATGCGCATCGGCAGGGCGAGGTTGACCGCGAGGGCGAGGGCCGCGGTGGCAACGGCCGAGAACACCGCGACGACGCCGACGCCGACGACCTGCGCGACCAGCTGGCTGGCCATGCCCATGTGCTCCGCATAGCCGGTACCGCCCAGTGCGGGCGCGAGGAACAGGCCGAGCAGGATCGAGCCGGTGATGCCGCCGACGCCGTGCACGGCGAAGACATCGAGCGAATCGTCGATCTTGAGGCGGAACTTGATCAGCTGGATCATCGGGTAGCAGATCGCCGCCGCAGCGAAGCCGAACAGGACCGCGGCGCCCGGCGAGATGAATCCGGCGGCCGGGGTGACGGTGGCGAGGCCGGCGACCGCGCCAGTGGCGAAGCCGACCGAGGTGGGCTTGCCGACCGAGACGCGTTCGATCGCGAGCCAGGCGAGGGCGGCGGCGCAGGCGGCGGCGTGAGTGTTGATGATCGCGGCTGCGGCATCGTCATTGGCGGCGAGGGCGGAGCCGCCGTTGAAGCCGAACCAGCCCATCCACAGCAGCGCCGCGCCGGCCATCGTCAGCGCGGGGCTGTGCGGCAGCATCAAGGTTTTCGGAAAGCCGTTGCGCTTGCCGAGCAGCGCGGCGACGACCAGCGCCGAAACGCCGGCAGTGGTGTGAACGACGATGCCCCCGGCGAAATCCAACGTGCCGAGCTTGGCCGAAAGCCAGCCGCCGCCCCAGACCCAATGAGCGACCGGCGCATAGACGACGAGGCCCCACAGGGCCGAGAAGGCGACGACCCAGCTGAACCGCGCGCGATCGACCCAGGCACCGGCCATCAGCGCGGGCGTGATCGCGGCGAAGCACATCTGGAACAGCGCGAAGGCGCTTTCAGGGATGGTGGTATTCAGGCGGACATTGCCGAGGTTATTGAGCATCGTGTTGGTGCCAGCGCCGATCCAGCCGCCGCCCACCGGCCCGAAGGCCAGGGTGTAGCCGACGAGAATCCACAGCAACGAGGCGACCGCGACGATCGCGCCGCACTGGACCATGACCGAAAGGAAATTCTTGGCCCTGAGCAGCCCGCCGTAGAACAGCGTGAGCCCGGGCGCGGCCATCAGCATGACCAGCGCCGAGGAAACGAGGATCCACGCGGTGTCGCCGCTGTCGGCCGCATCGGCGAGCGCTTCGGAGCCGGCAGATGCGGCCTGGGCGAATGCGGGTGCGGGCAGGGCGGCCGCGGCCAGTGCGGCCAGCGCCAACAGCCCCGCCATCGCAGCGGAGCGCTTCGTGGTGTGGTTCATCGATGTCCCTCCAGGCGCCGGGTTCCCGGTCACGATTGCGCGATCGCTTAGGACATCGGGCAGAGTTTGCGCAAGCGGGGCGATATTACAGTGTGGAAATGAAGTGCGCAGATGCGTTCATGAGGAGTTGCTGTCGCCGCTCGCGCGTGGTTATGACTTTCGGCATGGACACTGTCGGATTTACCCGGAATTTCGCGCGCAGGGCCGTGCTGGTGCTGGCCGCACTGGTGAGCGGGATGAGTGCCGCCGCGCCTGCGCAGGCCGCCCCCGACACCGATACCGTGCCATACTGGGCCTCGCTGCGGGCCAAGCAGGTGAACGCGCACGTCGGTCCGGGCGAGGATTACCGGATCACGTTCCGCTATCACCGCGAGGATCTACCGATGAAAGTCCTGCGCAAGATGGAAGGCTGGCGGCTGGTGCAGGACCCGGACGGGTCGCGCGGATGGATGCTGGCGCGATTCCTCAAGCCCGAGCGCGGGGCGATCGTGCTCGCGCCCAAGGGCGGCGGCAATGCGCTCGCTGAGATGCGCGATTCCGCCGATCCCGAGGCCAAGCTGTTGTGGCGGCTGGAGCCAGGGGTGACCGGCAAGCTTGGCGCCTGCGCAAACGGCTGGTGCAAGTTCGACGTGGGCGGCCGGGTCGGGTTCGTGCGCGAGGATGCGCTGTGGGGCACGGGAAACCCGTAGGGATCGCATCCGCGCCGGTTGGGAAAGGCGGGTGAAACCCACGTGGAAATTGGCGGAAGAAGGGCGGGGCCACTTGCGCATGCCGCAGTGCGGGATTAGGGCGCCCCGGTAGTTCCGCAAGGCGAGTCAGCCCCTTTGGTCGACCATTCTTCCTACCTGGTCCAGTACCTGCCGATCCTGATCTTCCTGGTGATCGCCTTCGCGCTCTCCGCGGCCTTCGTGTTCCTGCCCATGGGCGTGGCGCGGCTGACCGGCACCCACAACCCGAACGCCGACAAGAATTCGGAATACGAGTGCGGGTTTCCGGCCTTCGAGGACCCGCGCAGCCAGTTCGACGTGCGCTTCTACCTCGTGGCGATCCTGTTCATCATCTTCGACCTCGAGGCGGCGTTCCTGTTTCCCTGGGCAGTGAGCCTGAAGGAAACGGGCTGGGCCGGGTGGCTGACGATGATGATCTTCCTCGCTGAACTGGTGATCGGCTTCGCCTATGCGTGGAAGAAGGGGGCGCTGGACTGGGAATGAGCAACATGGTCACCTCTCCGGCTGCGGGGACTCCGCTGGTAGCGCCCGACCAGGCGTTCTTCGACAGCCTGAACAGCGAAGTTTCCGACAAGGGCTTCCTCATCACCAGCACCGAGGAGCTGTTCCAGTGGGCCCGCACCGGCTCGCTGTGGTGGATGACCTTCGGCCTCGCCTGCTGCGCGGTCGAGATGATCCACGTGAACATGCCCCGGTATGACATGGAAAGGTTCGGGGTGGCGCCGCGCGCGTCTCCGCGCCAGTCGGACGTGATGATCGTGGCCGGCACGCTGTGCAACAAGATGGCCCCGGCGCTGCGCAAGGTCTACGACCAGATGTCGGACCCGAAGTACGTGATCTCGATGGGCTCGTGCGCCAATGGCGGCGGGTACTATCACTACTCGTACAGCGTGGTGCGCGGGTGCGACCGGATCGTGCCGGTCGACATCTACGTGCCCGGCTGCCCGCCGACCGCCGAGGCGCTGCTCTATGGCGTGATGCAGCTGCAGCGGAAGATCCGCCGCGTCGGCACGCTGGAACGGTGAGGGGCGCTGAGAATGGCTGAAGTCCTGCATTCCGCGCCGCGTTTCGTCACGCCCGAGGGGCTCTGCGCCGAGCTCGTGGCGGCGCTTGGCGACAAGGTCGTCGCGGCCAGGCAAGAATTTGGCGAGATCGTCATCACGGTTCCGCGCGATAGCGTGGTCGAAGCGCTGCGGACGCTGCGCGACGGCTTCGAATACCAGCAGCTGATGGAGATCGCCGGGGCCGACTATCCGTCGCGCGCCGAGCGGTTCGAGGTCGTCTACATGCTGCTCTCGGTGACGAAGAACAGCCGGATCATGGTCAAGACCTGCGCCTCGGAAGCGACGCCGGTGCCGAGCGTGACCGGGCTGTGGCCGGTCGCCGGCTGGCTGGAACGCGAAGTGTTCGACATGTACGGCGTGATCTTCGCCGGCAACACCGACCTGCGCCGCATCCTCACCGACTATGGCTTCGAGGGCCACCCGTTCCGCAAGGACTTCCCGCTGACCGGCTATGTCGAGCTGCGCTACTCCGAGGAGGACAAGCGCGTGGTCTACGAGCCGGTGGAACTGGCGCAGGACCTGCGCTCGTTCGACTTCATGAGCCCGTGGGAAGGCGCGAACTACGTGCTGCCGGGCGACGAGAAGGCAGCCGTGCCGCCCCCCGCGCCCGCTCCGGTAGCGACCGCGCCGGTGACCGGCGGTCCCGCGCCCGTGGCCACGCCCAAGACCACCGAAACCCCGGCCCAGACCGGTGCCGGCGAGAAGGCGGACAAGGCGGCTGCGAAGAAGATAGACGCGGGCGATGGCGCCACCAAGCCCAAGCGCGCGCCGGCGAAGAAGTCCAAGGCCGAAAGCGCGCCGGAGCCGACGGAGAGCCGTCCGGCCCGCAAGCCTCGCTCGAAGAAGGCCGGCAACGAGGGCGGCTCTGGCCCCGCGCCGGAGGGTAGCTGACCATGTCCATGCAGCTTGAACAGTCGCCTACCACCGGCGACGAGGTCATCACCAACTACACCATCAACTTCGGGCCCCAGCACCCGGCGGCGCACGGCGTGCTGCGCATGGTGATGGAGCTTGACGGCGAGATCATCGAGCGGATCGATCCGCACGTCGGCCTGCTGCATCGCGGCACCGAGAAGCTGATCGAGCACAAGACCTACCTCCAGGCGCTGCCCTATTTCGACCGGCTGGACTACTGCTCGCCGCTGGCGATGGAGCACTCCTACGTGCTCGCCATCGAGAAGCTGCTCAACCTCGAGGTG
>Ga0068858_100002779_pt1 | contig 17593 bp, 13 predicted proteins | sample KBSSwiS12_FD_66589 | JGI IMG/M metagenome (GOLD analysis project Ga0068858, IMG submission 66589) | Switchgrass rhizosphere microbial communities from Kellogg Biological Station, Michigan, USA - KBS Switchgrass S1-2 | ecosystem: Host-associated > Plants > Roots > Rhizosphere > Soil ...
ATTTGAGCAAGTTGGCGATGTTGTTGCGCTGAATCGCGGAGGATCCGCCATAGATCGGGATGGCGAGGACGTCGCGCACATACCGCTCCATGTTGAAACCTTGCGCGTAGCCGTACGCGCCCATGACATATTGCTGGCAAGACAGCACAATGTCCTTGGCGTTTTCCGCCACGAACAGCTTGGCCATCGAAGTGGCCAGCGCGCTCGGCTGCCCCGCCTCGACCAGCGATGCTGCGTGGTGTAGCATGAGCCGGCAGGCCTGGATTTTCGTCTGGCAATCCGAAAGCACGTGCCGCACGGCCTGGTGGCCGCAAATCCGCTTGCCGCCCTGCACACGCTGCTGGCTGTAGTCCCAGGCCTCGGCCAGTGCGGCTTCCGCCAGGCCCAGTGCCATGGAGGAGGGCCCCAGCTTTTCGACCTCCAGGGCCGGGCCGGCCAGCATGGACCACGCATGATTCCACCCGGCCTCGCCCCCGATGACGTTCGCGAAGGGCACCTCGACATTCTCCAGGGTTACGTCGTGTAAAGCGGCGCCATTGTTGCCCATGGACTTGAGCTTGGTGAGCTTGACGCCGGCCGCGCCGGTGGGAATGAGCACGAAGGACAGATTTTGGCGCCGAGCATCGGCCGGTCCGCTGCGAACCAGCGTATAAATATAGTCGGCTTGGGTGGCCCCTGAAGTCCATCGCTTCGCGCCGTTCACGACCACCATGTCGCCGCGGCGTTCCGCCCGTGTCTTCACGCCGGCGAGGTCGGCGCCGACATCGGGTTCGGAAAGCCCATAGGCGAAAATCGTCTCGCCGGCAAGCAGGCCGGGCAACAGGCGCTGCTTCTGTTCTTCCGTACCGCACGAGGAGATATTCAGGCCGCCGTAGGACGCGTTCATGGAGTACAGGCCCGCGATCGCCGTGCTGCCGCGAGCCAGTTCTTGCACGGTTACCGACAAGGCGATGACCTGGCGGCCCAATCCTCCGTATTCGACCGGTACGCATAGGCCGCATAAGCCGAGTTCGGCAAGCTTGAGCAGCATTTCCCGTGGAATGTGGTCTTCCCTGTCCCAGCGGCCGACTGCCTCCGGTGTGCATTCGCGCGAAACGAATTTTCGAAGGGTTTCGCGCAAAGCGGCGATTTCTTCCGATTCATTAAAATTCATAAGATGCCATGCGATGATATGGTTGTCACGTCAACTGATGCATTATAACCAGGACCGGGCGGTTGCCGACGGTGACCGGGCCGATGAAGCGATCGGCTGGGGCTTTTGAGGTCACTCTGGCTTCAACCCGACTTTCGCCGCGAGCTCGATTGCCCTGGCGTAGGCCGCCTTCATCGCTCGATCAAGTTCTTCGGGCGTGCTGTGGGCGGCCTGCCATCCCAGCGACTGGAACCGTTCGCGCGTGGTCGGATCCTCGAGAAAAATACCCATGTCGGCATTGATCTGGCGGATTACCGGGGCGGGAATGCCGGTCGGTCCGTGTAAACTCAGGAAGTAGCTGGGATCGAAGTCGGGATAGCCGACTTCGCTTGAAGTCGCGACGGCAGGCATCAGCGGATGGCGGCTCTTGCCCGTGAAAAGCAATACGCGTCCCTTGCCCGTGGTCGCGGCCTGGCGTGCCTGGTTGAATGCGCCGAAATACATTTGCGCCTCGCCAGCCATCACCGCGGCGAATGCGGGTCCCCCGCCTTTGTACCCCACCGGAACAATATTGAGGCCAAAGCGCTGGCGAAAGCTCTCGAAGGTGAGCAGGCTTTCGTTGCCGGCCGCGGCGTAATTGAGTTTGCCCGGATTAGCCTTGGCGTAGGCGACCAGTTCCGCGAATGTGTTCACCGGGACGTTGGTCGAAACAATAAGCATGTAGCCGTTTCGGCTGAGCATGGATATGGAGGACAGATCCCTGAGCGGATCGTACGGGACATCCTTGATCAGCACGGTTTGCGCCGCAATCGAGTTGGTGCCCATGAGCAAGGTGTATCCGTCCGGCGTCGATTTCGCGACCAGTGCCACGCCAATGGTTTCCCCGCCGCCCGGCTTGTTTTCGACCACCACGGGTTGGCCCCAGTGGCCGTTAAGCCAGGCCGCCAGGAAGCGACCCAGGATGTCGGTACTGGCGCCGGCCGAGTAAGGCAGAACCAGCCGGACAGGCCGCACGGGAAAGCTTGCTCCGACTGCCTGCGCGTTTGCGGCAAGCGGGATCAGCAGCAACACTGCCGCTGCGCAATGCCTGATAACCGAATTCATAGGTGCTCCACGCAACACTCGCGCCTTCTCCGCTGCTGCCCCGAGATCAGACCCCATCCCTCGAACTCTGCCCTCGGACGGGTTCCACCACCACCACCGGTATCCTGCGAGCGGTGCGCGTGACATAAACGTCATAGTTGGGCCATTCCTTGGCGGCGTTGGCCCACAAGCGCTCTCGTTCAGGCGATTCGGCGGTGCGCGCGATGGCGTCAATCTTCTTGTCCTTTATCTGAAGCTGGACGCGCGGATGAGCGCTGAGGTTGAGATACCATTTGGGATGCTCCGGCGCCCCGCCCCTGGACGCGATCACCACGTAGTTATCGCCATCCCGGCTGAAAATGATGGCATGCTGCCGCGGCGACCCGCTCTTGTGCCCGATCGTGGTCATCACCAGGATGGGGACGCCGTTCCAGATATAGCCGATCTCGCCGTTGGTCTCGAGGTATTTCCGGACATGCTCCTTGCCGATCAGGCTGATATCGGGCGCCTTGTAACCGGGTTCACTTGCCCTTCTCTCAGTCATCGCTTCCTCCATTATTGCGGTCAATTCCTCGGTTTCGGTTGGTCGGGATGGGCCAAGCGCGTCAAACCCGAGGCAGTTGCTTCATCGACGATACGCCGGGCAATGCCCAGGGTCGCTCCCTTGTTGTCAGGATGAAAATGACCTGCGCGCCCGGCTGCCATATCTGGTCGGCGTCTTTGTGGGCACCAGCATGCGGTCGACGGTGGCGACAAACTGCGTCAGCAACACGTTGGTCGAGTTGGGCAGCCAGACCAGCACCGTGTTCACGTAAATGTCAGCGGGAAGGTCTTCGATTTCCACGAACGTGACGCCATGAAAGGTGATGGAACTGGTGGCGTCGCGCGTCAGCGTGATGCCCATTTCCTGCGCCACCAGCGTAAGCAGCGTGAAGTTCTGGCTGGCTTGCTGGACCACGCGTGGCACGAATCCGGCGGAGCGGCAAGCCGCGAGCACCAAATCGTGCATCACTTTGTTTTGCGGCGCTTCGTGCATGACGAATGGCAGCTCTCCAAGCTGGGCCAGCCGCACTTTCTTCTTGGCGGCAATAGGCCATTTTGACGGCACCGCCGCCACCAGCCGGTGCCGGTCGATGATCTTGTTGGAGAAGCCGTCCAACGGGGCTCCCTGGTGGACGATGAAGCCGGCGTCCAGGTCGCCCTCGGCCACTGCCTCGAGTTGCGCACCCGTTCCCCGCTCCACCAATGCCAGGTCGGCGCCGGGCCAACGACCCCGGAATTCCTGAAGGATCTTGGGCAGGAAGGTCGTGTACATGGCCATGGGAGTGAAGCCGATGCGCAGCTTGCGCCTGTCCTCCGTTCCGACTTTCAGCGTCAGGCGGTGCAGCACGTCTAAATGCGTGACGACGCGCCTGCCTTCTTCAAGGAGGAATTGCCCAGCGGGCGTTAGCGTGACATAGCGCTTCGTGCGGTCAAACAGCCGGGTGCCGATTTCCGCCTCAAACTTGCGGATGGAGTGCGAAAGCGGCGGTTGGGCCATTTTCAGACGCGCCGCGGCGCGCCCAAAATGCAATTCCTCCGCGACCGCAATGAAATGGCGCAGCCGGCGAAGTTCCATGGCGTGCCTGGGCGAAACAGCCCAGCTCCTCCTCGTAAGCAATCCGGGAAGGATAGCGCCGAATCGATCATTGTGGCTGTCCGGATAGGCCTGGGTGAGCTCTTATTCCGGTTTCATGCCTACCTTGGCCGCGATTGTCTTGGCTCGCACGTAAGCGTTCCTCATGGCCGCCGTCAGTTCTTCGGGCGAGCTGGGCGAAGCGGCCCAACCCAGGGTCTTGAAGCGCTCCACCGTGGCCGGCTCCTTCAGGAATTCGCGCAGATCATCGTTGACCTTGCGGATGACGGGCACGGCAAGTCCCGCTGGCCCGTGAAAGCTCAGGAAGTAGGTTGAGTCGTAGTCCGGGTAGCCCAAATCTCCGCCCACGGGAACGGCCGAGAGCTGCGGGTGCCGGGTGCGGCCGGTGTACAGCAGCGTGCGGCTTTTTCCCGCGGCGTCCCAACGCTGGGAATCCTGCGAGCCGCCGAAAATCATCTGAACCTCGCCCGAGCCGAAGGCGATACTGGCCGGGCCGCCGCCCTTGTACATCACCTGGGTGAGGTCCAGGTCGAAGCGAGCCTTGAAATCCTCGGTGGTCAGCACCGTCTCGCTGCCGCCGGCGCCATAGTTCAGCTTGCCGGGATTGGCCTTGGCATAGGCAATGAATTCGGCGAAGTTCTTCACCGGCAGCGCAGACGATACCAGCACGAAATAGCCGTTCTCGGACAGCAGCGATATGGACGAGAAGTCCTTGAACGGGTCGTAAGGTACGTTCTTGATGAAAATGGGGCCCGTGGCCAGGGAGGAGGTGGACAGCAGCAGGGTGTAGCCGTCGGCGGGCGCCTTGGCCGCGTACTGGTTGCCTATGGTGGCGCTGGCGCCGGGCTTGTTCTCGACGATGAGCGGCTGCTTCCAGCGTTCCTCGAGGCTGGCGCTCATGAAGCGGCCGAGAACGTCCGTGCTGCCGCCGGGAGCGTATGGAATGATCAAGTGCACGGGTCGGGACGGATACGGCGCCTGCGCCTGCACCCATGTGGAAACCAGGGCCACCAGGCCCAGCAGCATGTGGGGCAATGCTCTCACGATGTCCTCCTTATGGGGTTTGCTGGAAGTGCCTTAGTAGCCGACATCCGCAGGCGGGGCGAGGCCGCGCAGCGCGGCGAGATGGCGGGTGAAAAGATTGTTGTTGGAATTGAAGCCCGGCCGCGGATTGCCTTCTATGCGCAGCTTGCGGATGAGAATGGCGCCCAACTTGAGCCCGGCGAAGATCTCGTACCATTCCACCCCGCCGGCTTTGAGCCCGGTGCGCGACTGCCACAGCGCCAGTGTCTCCTCGCGCGTTCCCAGCCCCGGCAGGCGCCGCAGTCCGATGGCGGTGCTGTGCAGGACGTCAAAGAACAGCCACCAGCCAAGATCTTGCAGCGGGCCGCCGAGCGATGCCTGCTCCCAGTCGATAACGCCGGCCACGTCGAAGCCGTCGAAAATCATGTTGCCGATGCGTGCATCGCCCCAGGCAAGGCCGCTCGCGGGATTGGGTGGCGCGTGCTCATCCAGCCAGTCCAGGGTGTCCTCCAGAATGGGCACGGACCGGCCCGCCGCGGCCCACGCCACCGATTCGCGCCAGTACCGGCGCTCTTGCTCGAAGCCGGTAGCGCCCAGCCGGGGCTTGTTCAGAAAGGCGGCCGACGCGGCTGGAACACGGTGGATGCAGCACAACTGCTCCATGGCGTTCTGCCAGAGCCGCTCGCGCTGCCGAACCGAGGCGTCGGCGAGCCAGCCGCTGGGGTTGTAGGGCGGCCGGGTGCCAGGCGTGCGGCCGGCGAGCCGCTGCATGACAAAAAACGGCTGGCCCACCCAGCGCATGTCCTCCTCGTACAGCACCGGCGCAGGCACACGCACCGTGCGGCTGTCATGCAGCGCGCACAGCAACTGGTACTGGGCGGCGAAGGCCGGCTCCTTGTAGAGCTGGTAAGCGCTGGGGTGGATGCGCAACACAAGATCGCTCGCGTGTTCGCTACCGCCCTCGGTGCGGTGAGCCCGGAACAACAGCGTCTCGTTGGACGTGCCTGCCTCCGGGCGGACAATGTCACTGATGACGACATCTTTTCCCCAGCGCTTGGACAGCCAGCGCTGCAGGACCCGGCGGATGTCCTCCATGTCCTGGCGCTTGGACAGCGCCGAAATGTTGGGAAAGTCGTAGCCGTGAACCGGTGGACGGGCCTCGGCCTGGGCGGCTGGCGCGCCGGGGCCGGTATGGGTGTCAGACACCGAGCGCCTCGAAGGTGCCGTGATCGGCCACTGCCGTGCCCAGCCGGCGCACGAATTCATTCACAATGGCCGGCTCCACGCGCTGGGTGATGCCCCACAGGAAGTAGCCGTAGGCCATGTATCGGCGATAGGCATCCCATGCGCCGTTCCAGCTCCCAACCTCGGCGCCGCGAACGGCCAAGCAATGCAGGTAGTAGCGAAGCAGGGCGCGTTCGTGCATTCGGCGCGTGTCCACGTCCAGCACCGCCGCGATGTGATAGGCCACGTCGAGCGCCCATGAGCCTCGTTGCACCAGTTGCCAGTCGACCAACCCCACGCCGCCGTCCGGTTCGACGTAGGCGTTGCCGGCATGCGCGTCGCCGTGCACGAGGCAGCGCGCCCGGTCTTTATCGCTGTCTGCGAGCACGGCCATGGCCTGCTTCAGGCGCCTGCCGTTGCGCAGGCTCGCGGGCAGCGGCTCACCCCGCTCGCCCGCCAGAAGTTGATCCAGCTTCTCGGCGCTGACCGGATAGTCGTGGGCGAGGAAGCGCAGCTTCGGCTCGATCCACGGCAGCCTGTCCAAGTCCTTCCCGTTCCAATGCCGGGCGTGCAGCTCGGCCAGCACTTCCAGGGACTCGGAAGCCTGATCCGGGGTATACGGCGCCAGTGCGGTAAGGAAGCGGCAGCCCTCTGCCACCAGGTCAGTCATTAAAATCAGGCCGTGGCCGTTGTGCTCGTCCACGGCGGCATACCAGCACGGCGGCATGCGCAGCGCACCCTTGGGTACGTGGCGGTAGAAAAGCGCCTCCGTGCGCGATGTGCCTGAGGTGAGGTGGCGCGCAGAATCGGCGCCGAACATTCCTTTGACGCAGAATGAGCGGGGTAGCGTACCGGGGGAGGTATTGTCGCCGTGCCCATAAGTCACGCGGAATCTCACCTTGGTGGCGGTGGTCTTCAGGGTCTCCACCACCTCCACATCGGTGATCGCCGCGCTCTGGGGGGCCGCGGAGCGCGTCACGGCATGCGCCGCCAATGCGGCGTTCAGCCAGCGCGGCGCCAGCACCGCGGCCAATTCCGTGGGTGCCGGCGACCCGGACAGTTCGACGGCGGACATCGATTTATTCAGCCGAACACAACCGGCAGCCCCGTGGGGCCGCGCTGATTCAATCCCCCCCACAGGCGCGGCCGCGGCTTGCTGTCATCCCAACGCAAATTGGGCAGCCGATCGAACACGGCGTTGAGCGCGACAGTCATCTCCTGGCGAGACACATGCTGGCCCAGGCAGGAGTGCGCGCCAGCGCCAAAGGCAAGCGAGCGTTGCATGGGCCTGAATATGTCAAAGCGGTCCGGATTCTGCCAACGCGACGGGTCGCGGTTCGCGGCGCCCAGGCAAAGGTGCAGTATCGCGCCCGCGGGAAGGTCCATGCCGTCCAGTTTGACGTCGCGCGTCACGCCGCGCGGGAAGAGCGGATCGGTCGGATACCAGCGTGCTGATTCCAGCACGACCTGGGGAATAAGCGAACGGTCCGCGCGCACTGCGTCGAGTTGCTCCGGGTGGTTAAGGAGTGCGTACATGGTGGTGCTCAGCTGCCGCCATGTGGTGCCGCCGCCGGCAAATACGATCAGCCGACAGTGATCCAGAATCTCGTCCTCGCTGAACGGTCGTTCGGCGCCATCCTCGGTGCGCAGCTTGGCCTGCGCCAGCTTCGAGATGACATCGTCCTGCGGACTGCGCATGCGCTCTTGTATGACGCCGCGCAGCAGACGGATATAACGCTGCTTGGCCTCGGCACGCTGTTCCGGGGGCACCAGGTCACCCGCCGACGAAGCCTCGATGTCGTTGCGGAATTCCACGCCCTGATCGGGCGACAGGCCAAAGGCCGTGGTCACCACGTACATGGGCAGGCGGCCGAAAAAGTCGCCGATGAGGTCCGCCGAACCGCGGTCCTCGATGCGCGAGACCAGCGCCTCTACGGCGCCCACAATGAAGTGGCTGTTCCACCAGCTGGCCGCCATCGCGGGCTGGAACTGCGGCTGGATGACGTTCCGGTAGCGGCGATGGCGTTCTCCTGTCATGCTCAGAATCGAGTCGCCGAACAGATCCTCCACCCCCGTTTCCAGATAGATCTCAGAGGAGAAGGTTTCGTTGTCCAGAAAGGCCTCGTTGACGGCCTTGAAACTGAAGGCCGAGTACATGGGCCGGCCGGCCACGTACGAGTGTCCGGGCGCCTCGGCCGGGAGGCCGAGCAGCTCGGCGAGGCCTCCCTTGTGCACCCCGGCGGCATTCCTCAGGCGCTCGAAAGCGGGATAGGGATCATCCACCAGGATGCGCCCCCGCGCCCGCGCTTCCCTCTCCACGGTAAACATGGATTCAAAACGCTCTTCGGTGACCTGCGCACTCATCGCATCCTCCTCCAGTTTGCGGGCGGCTTTGACGCCGGGTAAACGCGTCATGCCGGTGTCGGGGTAATGGCCTTTTCGAGGTCGAGATGGAAGAACCTTGCCGGATTTTCAACCAGTATGCGTTCACGCAATCCAGGCGGCGATCCCTCGAAAGTTTCGTCCAGCCAACGGCGGGTTGCAGGGTAGGAAGTGACGCCGTGCGGGAAGTCGGAGCCGAACATGAAATTCTCCACCGGCATCATGCCGCTCAGCCGTCCCAAAAGCGGGTCGCGCACGAAGCCGCAGTACACGTGCTGCTTGAAATATTCAGTGGGCAGCTTCTTGAGCTTGGGACCTGGATAACGGAATTCGAAGGTCTTGTAGTTGTCGTCCATCTGCCACAGAGCGCCGAGCAGCCAGGTGCCGTTGGTCTCGGCAAAGTAGAGCTGCAATTCGGGAAAGCGGTCAAATACGCCGGAGGCAATGAGCTGCGCGACGCTGTAGGTTGGCGCAAACCCGACCTGCCGGGTGGTGAGGATGCCCGCCGCCGCGGCCACTTTCGTTTGCTGCATGACCAGCGAGCCGACATTGCCTTGCGTGATGAAGGGCGGGAAGCGCGTTCCTATATAGGTGTGGGCCGTGACGGGCATGCCGATGGCAAGCGCCTTTTCCCAGAACGGATCGTCTTCCGGCACTGGAAACTTGTTGCCGGCAGGAAACTCGGTAAGCGCCACCGCCTTCAGACCGCCATCCTTGCAGAACTGCAGTTCTGCAAGCGCATCGGCAATGCCCGTCGTGGGAATGACGCCGCACGCGATCAGCCGATCGGGCGCCACGGGACAATAGTCGCGGATGAGGAAGGTGTTGTAGGCGCGCACAATGGCGCGATATACGTCCTTGTCGGCAATGGACTGCACGGCGTGGCCGGTCAGGATCGGCGGGAACAGCACTTCGGCGTCTATGCCGTCTTCGTCCTGTTCCCGCAAGCGCTGGTGCGCGTCGCCTGTGCCGGGCGCTGGGCGGCCCTCGGGGTCGAAATAGGTGATGGGCTTCCCGTTTTGGGGAACGCCACCGGCCAAGCTCGGGCCGATGGGTATGAGCGGATGCCCCTCCACCAGCCACGCTTCGGTGCCGTCGCGCAGCCTGAGGAGCTGTGGGGTGCGCGAGCGCAGTTCCTCCGGCATGTACTTGATCCATGCCTCCTTGGGCACCTCGAGATGACCGTCCGCCGAGATCACCTTGAAGGACCTGTTCATAAACGCTCCTGGCTGTGCTGCAGTGCGGTATCGGTCCGCCAGATGGCAAGGCCGCATTTAATATCAACTCATGCTATGCGCCAGGCGGGCGCCCGGGAACGTTCATACCTGTTTTGTATTAGATCGAGCTCGCACAATATCGGCGGGAAGCGCCTTCAGCAGGTTCCCTGGTCGAACACCCTGGGCTTAGATTCCCGCTTCCACCAGCGACCGCTCAAGGTGGTAGTGCCGGTCTCCCAGGTTCCACTCCCAATGCTTGGCCCGCCGGGTATAGAGTTGCAGATCGTAGTCGAGCATGAAGCCGATGCCGGCGTGGGTCTCGTGGCTGCCCTGGATCATGGCCACGGCGGCCTTGCAGGCGGCGGCCTTGCCGAGCGCGGCTTCGCGCAGCCAGGGGCGGCCGCTGGCATGGCGCCACGCGGCCTGGATGTTCAGCACACGCGCAAGGTGCACGGCGATGACGATGTCGGTGACCAGGTATTGCACGGCCTGGTAGCTGCCGATGGCCTTGCCAAACTGAACTCGGTTCTTCGCATAGTCGGCGGTCATGTCGAGCACCCGCTCGCCGGCGCCCACCACGGCCGCGGATTGCAGAATGGACGCGCGCATCAGGGCGTGGTCGAGCACTGGCCAGCCTTTGCCGGATGCGCCTAGGAGGTTTGAGGCAGGCACGGCCGTTTCATTGAAGGTGACGGCGTAGAGTTTCTCGCCGGTGATGGTCTTGGTGCGCTCGATGCTCACCCCCTTGGCCTTGGGGTCCACCAGCAGCAGGCTGATGCCTTCGGCTTCTTTCGCGCCGCCGGTGCGCGCGGCCACCGCGATAATGTCGGCGCTGGCTGCACAGGGCACGAGGAGCTTGGTGCCGGCAAGGAGGTAGTCACCGCCGCGCAGCTGCGCCGAGAGCGTGATGCCGCGCGGACCGTATACGCCTTCGGGCTCCATGTGCGCGCACACAGCCAGCAGTTCCCCTGAGGCAATGCCGGGCAGGAGGCGCTTTTTCTGCTCGGCCGATCCGGCCGCGTCGATGAGCGCGCCGGCCAGGCCCACGGCGTCCAACAGCGGCACCGGGGCGATATGGCGGCCGAGTTCCGTGTACAGCGGCAGGAGGTCGAGCACCGAGCAGCCGGCGCCGCCATATTCGGCGGGAAACCCCATGCCCAGCCAGCCCAGGTCGGCCATTTTGCGCCAGATCTCCCGCGGGAAATCCTCGGCCGCCGCCTCGGACCTGCGCACCACGGCCACCGGGCACTCGCGGGCGAAAAAGTCGCGGGCGCTGTTCTGGATGAGTTCCTGCTCTTCGGTGAGAGAGGTGTCGATGGTCATTTTCCGTTCCCCCTATCGCGGCAGGCCCAGTCCGCGCGTCGCAAGCACCATGCGCTTCAATTGCGAGGTGCCGCCGGCATGGTTACCAAAGGCGGTGCGATAGAAATACTCCACATCGCCCGCCAGCGCAGCCCACTTGCCGCCCTGGAGTTGCGCGATGGGGCCGACGATTTCCATCAGGGTCTGCGTCATCTTGGGCCAATATTCCTTGTACACCGTCTGTTCCATGTGCCTCGCCGCCTCGCCGAACCGCGACGCGGATTGGGCGACGAAGCGCCCGTAGTTGTCGTACCACAGCATGCGAATGCCCTCGGCGCCGAGCAGGAGCTCGGCGAGTTGCTGGCGCACGATCGGGTCGGCCGAGAGGGGCTTGCCGTCGCGCTGCGTCTCCTTGCAATAGCGCACGCAGCGATTGAGCATGGTCATGATGCGATAAGACCAGTCGTAGATGTGGGGTCCGCCGCGGTCCAGTTGTTCGCCGCCCATGCGGAACCAGATTTTGGCCCACGCCTGGTTCTCGCCGCCAAGCAGGTTCTCGGCCGGCACGCGCACATTGTCGAAGAAGGTGTGGTTCTGCCGGCCTCCAGCGAGGTTGTGCAGCGGCGTCATGGAAATGCCCTTGGAATCGAGCGGCACCAGAAAACACGAAATGCCGGCGTGGCGCGCCACCTCCTGGTTGGTGCGCGCGAGCACGCACATCCACTGGCATTGGTGGGCGGCGGTGCCGAAGGTTTTCTGGCCGTTAATGACCCAGTGGGCGCCATCGCGATGCGCGCGGGTGGTGAGCGTGGCGAGATCCGAGCCCGAACCCGGCTCGGTGAACCCTTCGCCCCACATGATGGTGGCCTCGGCGATGCCCTTCAGGTGGCGCTTCCTCTGCTCATGCGTGCCGTGGCGCAGGATGTGGTCTGCCACGGCGAGGCCGATGACGGGATAGGCGGGCGCGTCGTACTGGCAGAATTCCTCCGCCAGGATCCATTTCTCGATGGGCGTGCGTTCCTGGCCGTAGTATTCCCTGGGCCAGGTCAGGGCCACCCAGCCTTTCCGTCCCACTTTGCGCCAGAACTCCAGGCCCTTTGCCCACTGCTCGGGGTCTTCGTTGTAGTCATAGTCCCAGCGGAAGCTGCCGGGCCCGCCGGGGAGGGCCTCCTCGAGGAAGCGGCGGACTTCGCCGCGCCAGGCTTTGAGTTGGGGTGTGTCGTCGGCAACGAAATCGATCACTTTGGCCGCTCGCGTTGGTGGAAGGGAAAAAAGTTACCTGGTTGCCGTTGCAAGGGTGCAGTGGCCCGCCCCTTGTTATGGCCTCTTCAGCCGGGAAGACGCTGTAGTGTACCCATCGGCGGGGGTGTTGAGTTTTCGGCCGGCCTTATATCGTCAGGCTAAAATCAAAATCCGCCTGATTTTAGTCCGAAGGAACCTTAGCCGGAAGAAGCCCTGGAGTGACATGGCACGGCCACGCGGCGGCTCCCCCCACGTACGAGCGGCATAGCCAAGTCAACAAAGTGTTTCCAACGCGGATCCCGTACCAGGCTCGTTCTGACGTCGTGCCAAGAGCTGACGGAGCGAAGTTGCCAAGTGGATTGCACCACGGTCTCCTGCGACCCCGGGTCGCACGATTGCCAGCGGCTCTTCAGGGGCATTCCGGCTTCCGCGGCAGCCGGATCATAGGATTGCTCGAGTTGGTCCACGAAGGAATCCGCGTCCTTGGTTGAAATGTTCGCGGTTGCGACAAGCATGCAGGCACCAGGGTCGCGCGGGGTGGCGAATACTGCCGGGGCCGGCTGAAGTTGCACCGGGTAGGTCATGATGCGGATGGCATCCACTTCGAACCCAAGTCCGACGAGGCCGGCGCGTTCCGCGCGGGCGGCCGGTGAATTCCCCGACAAATATCGGTTCAAGGCATCCTGGTTTGCAAACCCTTGCTCCCAAATGTGCGTCCAGGGCTTCCTCCAATTGATGTCCCTCTTTCTGGGCGAGTACTTCGACCAGGTTTCGTCAGCAAACACGGAAATCTCGGGACCGGGCGGGTTGGCGGCGAGCTGAGCCAAGCCGGCCAGATTCGACTCCTCGGGCACTCTCAAGAGCACCACTCGGCGAATTCCCCTGGTGAGCAGCGGGATGCGTCCCGGCAATTCATAACCGCAAGTCGAAGTGTCCGACGATGCGACGCACTCAGGGCTGTCCCTCATCGCAAACCTATCCAAGACCATCGCGTGATAGGGATGGCGCATGTACACGCTCTGCCCTGATTCCAGGTCCGCATAGGTGTTTTCCCATACGACGGTCGGGGAAGAGGCGGATAGATCTCGAGCGGCTGATGTGTTCTCCGTCCCGGGAATGAAAAGACAGGTATCGCTTAACGCCCGCAAAAAAGCGCGTTCATGGTGTTCGCCAAGATCGGACTTGAGTGGAAAGGAGTAGAAACGACGGATCATGCAAAATTACCTCCAGCGACCATAAGGTCGCTTCAGGATATCGAGGCAAAGCCAAGGGCCAGTCCGGATCGCGCGCAAGCTATGCAAGCTCGAAATCCTGAAGCGAGTGCCGGGCGAAGTACTGATAGTAATCCTCGACCCGCCATGGCGAGTTGACGGAGGACCGGCCGGTTGCGTCAACGTAGTAGTTGCGTCCTCCCGTATTCTTGTCCAGCCAGACAAGACCGCGCGCGGCTTCGTCCATGTCGGCGTTGTACCGCTCGAATACTTCGCGTCTTGGGGCCATGAAACGATGCCCACCTTCGATGAGAGCGACGACCGATTGGGCTGTATAGCGGGCCCAGATCTCCTGAAAGGCAATCAAAGACGCGGCCCGAGGCTGGGAGTTTGGGCCGTAGTGCATGAAGAAATTCGGAAAGTCCGGCACGGTGATTCCCAGATAGGCTCGGGCGCCCTCCCGTTCCCAGCGTTCCTGCAGGCTGACGCCGCCGCGGCCGCGGTAATCGGCAGGGAAGACGTACTTGGTCGTCTGAAAGCCGGTGGCCGAAACAATCAGGTCGACCGGCCGCTCCTTGTTGTCCACTGTCCTGATGGCGTGAGGGGTAAGGAGGGCGATCGGGTCGGTTACCAGCTCGACATGTTCTTTAAGCAGCGCTTCGTACCAGCCGTTATCGACAATCAGCCGGCGAGCAAGCGGTGCATATGTGGGCACCAGCTTGGAAAAAAGATCGGGGCGGTGACCGACTTTCGATTCTATGTAGCCGGTCAGGAAGGCTCGAAGAGCATCGTTGCGCTGGTTTACAAGACCTCCCCTGTTCTGCCAGGAGGGGTCCATCTCCTGCAGATTCTGTGGATCGATTCCGATGCTGAGCATCGAATACATGTTCCAATGCCAGTAGTAAGGCATGCGTTGAATGAGCCAGCGAAGCTCCTCCGGGATGGGCGCCCCATAGCGTTCCCGCGGCGTGATCCACTGTGGAGTTCGCTGGAATACATACACGCGCTTCGCTTTTGAAGCGATCGTCGAAAGGAGCTGAACGCCGGTCGAGCCATTTCCGATAACCGCGACGTTTCGCATGCTCAAATCGATATCATCTCGCCACTGGGTGGTGTGGAGAATTTCCCCTTGGAATTCGTCACGTCCTTGGATATCCAGCTTCTTGGGGACCCCGAAAAGGCCGGATGCGGCGACAACAACGTTCGCTCGGCCGCGCTCAGTACTGCCGTCGGAGCGCTTGAAGGTCATCGCCCAGGTGGCCGATTGCTCGTCGAACTCGGCAAGCTGCATATCGCGGTCAAACCTGATGTGGGCCATGATCCCGTATTTGCGCGCCACGTGCTCGAGATAGCGGCGCATTTCAGGTTGACGGGCGAAGAACTCAGTCCACGGGTAGCGTTTCTCAAAGCTGAACTGATACTGAATGATCGAGGTATCGACGCGGACATCCGGGTAGGTGTTTATGCTCCATGTGCCGCCGACCTCGTTACGGCGCTCGTATATGGTATAGGGGATGCCGAGCCGCTCGAATTGGATGCCGGTAATAATGCCGCTCATCCCCGCGCCGATGATGGCAACGTGAAATCCTTCGGGGAGCGCCGGTTTGCCGTGGGTCCAGGACGCCGCCCGGGGGAACTCGTCGAGCGCAAGCATGTCTCGCCGATAGGCAAACTCCTTGTCGGACAGTGCTTCTCCACTCATCAGTTCCATTAGCCGCCTGATTTCGGCATCCTCGAGTCGAGAGTGTTCGGCGCGCGGTGCCTGCGTGAGTAGAAATTCCAATATTTTTTTCTTGAGCGACTCCTGGTCCTCTGGCACGATCGTTGTAGTGATGGCGGCCCCTCCGCGGACGGGAGTTTTATTCAGGCGGATCTTGGTGAGGGACTCGTCGCCAGTAGCCAGGTATAGCGCCATGCGCGCCACATTGAGATCCGCGTGATCCAGCGCGCGGCGGATGAAGGCTTCATTGGGTTGATCGGTATTTTGAGTCGGAATGCTCATGCTCGGCTGTTCCAATTAAGAGCTGTATTGACGAGCTGAATGGTAGACCTCCCACTGGGCGACCTTGTTGCCACGAAATACAACAAGAATACCGGCGCTCCCAACCAGCGCGGTATTTGCTCATGGCTATGAGGGATTCCTAGACGGGCACCGGGAAGCGGCAGATCAGTCCCCCGTCGACAACGATGGTTTGACCGGAGATGTAGGATGCGAGCGGTGAACTCAGAAACAGCGCCGCGGAAGCAATTTCCGACGTCTTGCCGCGACGGCCGAGCGGAATGGTCCGCGCTATCTCTGCCTGCTGTTCCTCGGAGTATTTCGCGTTTCCGCGACGAGGCGTAACCACCGTACCGGGAGCAACGGCATTGGCCCGAATGCCGTGGGGACCGAGCTCGAGGGCAATCGATCGTACCCACGACATAAGTCCTGCTTTGGCCGCGCCGTAGGCCGCATGGTTTGGCGCGCCGCTCAGGCCGCTGATGGAGGCAATGAACACCATGGAGCCACCGCCGTTTTCGCGCATATGGCGCCCGGCTATCTGGGCCATCAAATATGCATGTCGAAGGACAATGTCGAACTGGCGGTCCCATGAGGCATCATCCATATCCAGGAGGCTGCCCCACAGCGCCAAACCGATAATGTCCACAAAGCCGCTGACCGGTCCCAATCGCCGGCTCGCGACATCGACGAGCTTTTGAATATCGTCGCGTTGAGTGCAGTCGGCCTGCCAGGGGATGCCGCTGACCTCCGCGGCAATCTCGTTGGCCCTGTGCTCATCAACGTCTACGCATAGAATTCTTGCGCCGCCTTGATGGAGAGCGTGACAGGTCTGCCTTCCCATTCCCTGGCCCGCGCCCAGGACAATGAAATTCTTCTGGTCCAGGCGAAGGCTGGCGAGGTAGTCGGGTACGCTGCTGTTATCGGACGTTGTCATGGGTGATTGCCTTTCGCGCATATGGAGCCAGGCAAGTATTGCTCAGTTCTCGTGGCCCCAAAGTTGTCTGTGGATACAACGGCGCTGGTTATCGACGAATGGAAATGGTCTGATGGATGCGCAGCGGGATCGAGTTCCGAATTGACTCGGCCCGTCCAGAAGGGGGCCGGCCGTTGGATCCCTGTGCGCTTCTCGGGACCTAGCACCGCGGTGGGCGGGAGATCAGACGTTTTCCCGGAGAAGATGCAGAAAAGCCGTTCTAAATCAATATTGTGGATTGCAGCGAATCTTCATATATTATTTCAGAGGGCGGGGCTTGATCACATGGCAGGCCTTCGCGCATGTGCGGTCGAACTATGCGCATGTGCGGTCGAACTATGACGAGATCTTATCGGGATGCGACGCGAAAAGAAGGCTTCAGGCATTGCAGCAACGCTGTCGGGTGGAACCAATCTTGTAGCGCTTGGATCGGCGATCCGAAGGTTCAGATTGCGCCGCAAGCAGTTCCACAACGGCAAGCCGTGGGCTCTGGAAGACCTGGCGGCGGCAATCGACGGCGACAAGGCGCATGTTTCCCGAATCGAATCGGGAGGGCTTGCCCCGAACCGATCAACACTGATGCGGATCGGGCGGGCGCTCGATCTCTCCAGAGCCGACAGTGAATACCTGTTGCGTCTTGGAGGCTTTGCATCGGATGTTCAACCTCCGACTGAACAGGACGTCAAGGTGGCCATCAAGTGGCTGGCAGCGACCAGTCGCTCGTATCCGTTGCCATTTACCCTGTATTCCCTGGATGCGCGAGTTTGGTACGCCAACGCGCTGTGGCTGCGTTTGGCGGGGATGACGCCGCAACAATTTCGTTGCTGTTTTGTTGGCCGCAGCGTGGGCGAGTCGTATTTCGATCCTTGTTGCACCGTGCAGCTGTTAAGGGCGCGGTACCATGATTTCGAGCGCCAACAGCGCCGGACCGTGGCGAGGTTTTACCGCGCGGCTTGCGAAGGCCGAGTGTCCGCGGAATCGGTTGCGCGCGCCCTGGCCGATCCTCATATGCGACAGCTATGGTGCGAGCTTGAGGCATCGGGGCCTGATCAAAGCATATCCGGCGAGCAGGGAACCGCCGAATACCGGTACCCGGGCCGGGGGTTGTTAAGGTTCGACACCTGGATATGTCCGATGCAGGTTGATCCACGATTTGCGGTCATTCT
>Ga0068858_100002780_pt1 | contig 17591 bp, 12 predicted proteins | sample KBSSwiS12_FD_66589 | JGI IMG/M metagenome (GOLD analysis project Ga0068858, IMG submission 66589) | Switchgrass rhizosphere microbial communities from Kellogg Biological Station, Michigan, USA - KBS Switchgrass S1-2 | ecosystem: Host-associated > Plants > Roots > Rhizosphere > Soil ...
CGACGGTGGAAGGTAGAGCTCGATCTTGTCGGTGAAGAGGAGGAGTCCGACGCGGTCACGATTGCGCGCCGCGGCGAGCGCCACGAGCGCGCCGGCCTCCGCCGCCGTCTCGCGTTTCGTGCGCGCGCGGCTGCCAAAGCGGAGCGATCCCGAGAGGTCGAGCGCCACGACCACGGTCAGCTCGCGCTCTTCCTCGAAGCGCTTGATGAAGGGATGCCCCACGCGGGCCGTGACGTTCCAGTCGATGGCGCGGATGTCGTCGCCGGGGACGTACTCGCGGACCTCGGCGAACTCGAGCCCCTGGCCCCGGAAGGCCGAGCGGTAGGCCCCGGAGAAGACTTCCTCCACCGCCCGCCGGCTCCGGATGGTGAGCCTCCGGACCTGCGCGAGCAGCTCGGGGGTGATCATGGGACCTCGACGCGGGCGAGCAGTCGCCGAGAGACCTCGTCGACCGGGACCCCTTCGGCCTCGGCTTCGTACGTGAGGAGGATCCGGTGGCGGAAGACGTCGGGGGCGAGCGTCTTGACGTCGTCCGGCGTGACGTACGCGCGTCCGTCGAGGAACGCGTTGGCCCGCGCGGATCGCGCGAGCGCGAGCGTCGCGCGCGGCGACGCGCCGTACTGGATGAGCGGCCTGAGATCGAGCCCGAAGCGCTCGGGCTCGCGCGTGGCGTGCACGAGGTCGACGATGTAGCGGCGGATCCGCTCGTCCAGGTAGATCCCGTTCGCCGTGTGCCGCGACTTGAGAATTCGCTCCACGTCGATGACGCGCTTCGGCGGCTCGGGCGGATCGCCTCCCATGCGGTCGAGGATGCGCCCTTCCTCCTCCGGGCTCGGATAGCCGACCCGGATCTTGAGAAGGAAGCGGTCCATCTGCGCTTCGGGGAGCGGATACGTTCCCTCCTGCTCGATCGGGTTCTGCGTCGCGAGCACCCAGAAGAGGTCCCCGAGCGGATGCGTCTTCTCGCCGATCGTGACCTGCCGCTCCTGCATGGCCTCGAGGAGCGCGCTCTGCACTTTCGCGGGGGCGCGGTTGATCTCGTCGGCGAGGAGGATCTGCGTGAACACGGGGCCCAGCTTTGGCGTGAACGCGCCCGTCTTCGGATCGAACACGAGCGTTCCGGTGAGGTCCGCCGGGAGAAGGTCGGGTGTGAACTGAACGCGGTGGAACGTCGCGTGGATCGTCTGCGCGACCGTCTTCACGGCGAGCGTCTTGGCGAGCCCGGGGACGCCCTCGAGCAGGAGGTGTCCGTCCGCGAGGAGTCCGATCAGGATCCTCCGGATCATCTCGTTCTGCCCGACGATGGTCCGCTCGATCTCGGAGAGGAGCGGGCCGATGAACGCGCTCTCCTCGCGGACGCGCGCGGTGCGTTCTTCCAGCGTGGCTTCGGTCATCGTGGTCGTCCGGGGCTCGGGTCTAGGAGGCTCGGTTCGGGTAGAGCGGGAAGGAGGCGCACATGTCTTCGACCTGCGCCCGGATCTTGGCGAGCGCGGCCGGCTCGGAGCGCTTCTGCAGCGCCTCGTCGATCCAGCGGCCGAGGGTGCGGAACTCGGCTTCGCCCAGACCGCGCGTGGTGACCGCGGCGGCGCCGATCCGGATCCCGCTCGTCACGGCGGGAGGACGGGGATCGTTCGGGACGGCGTTTTTGTTCACGGTGATGCCCGCCTTGTGGAGCGCCTCCTCGGCCTCGGCACCGGAGAGCCCGGCGTTCCGGAGGTCGAGCAGGACGAGATGATTGTCCGTGCCGCCGGTCACGAGCTCGTAGCCGTGCGTGATCAGCTCCTGCGCCAGGACCTTCGCGTTCGCGACCACCTGCGCCGCGTACTCCTTGAACGCCGGGGTCGAGGCCTCGCGGAAGCAGACCGCCTTGGCCGCGATCACGTGCATGAGCGGGCCGCCCTGCATTCCGGGAAATACCGACTTATCAATCGCTTTGGCGAACTGACTCTTGCAGAGGATGAAGCCGCTCCGCGGTCCCCGCAGGGTCTTGTGCGCGGTCGACGTGACCACGTCCGCGTGGGGCACGGGGCTCGGGTGCACCCCGCCCGCGACGAGACCGGCGACGTGCGCCATGTCGAAGACGAACGCCGCGCCGACCTCGTCGGCAATGGCGCGGAACTTCGCGTAATCGAAGAAGCGCGGGTACGCGCTCGCCCCCGCCACGATCACCCGCGGCTTGTGCTCGCGCGCCATGGCGGCGACCTGCTCGTAATCGAGGAGCCCGGTCTCGGGCGAGAGGCCGTACTGGACCGATTTGAAGATGATCCCCGAGTGGCTCACCTTGTGCCCGTGGGTCAGGTGCCCGCCGTGCGCGAGCGCCATCCCGAGGAGCGTGGAGCCGGGGGGCATGAGCGCGAGATAGGTGCCGAGGTTGGCCTGCGCTCCCGCATGCGGCTGCACGTTGGCGTGCTCCGCGCCGAAGAGCGCCTTCGCCCGCTCGATGGCGAGCGACTCCGCCTTGTCGACGAACTCGCAGCCGCCGTAGTAGCGCTTCCCCGGATAGCCTTCGGCGTACTTGTTGGTGAGCGGCGATCCCATCGCTTCGAGCACCGCCTCGCTCACGAAGTTCTCGGAGGCGATCAGCTCGAGGGTGGTCTGCTGGCGATGGACCTCGTCGTCGATCGCGCGCGCGATCTCGGGATCGGCCGCGTGGAGCGCCACGTCGTGCGCGCTCGCCGGCGCGGCCTCGGAGCGCGCCATCAGATCCCCCGTTCCGCCCGGCTCACCGGGCCTTCTTCGCGGCGCGCTGAACCTTGGTCTTCGCGTCGACCGGGAAGAGCCAGCCGTGACGGTCGCGCGAGCGTCCCTCGATGATGTCGAAGAAGGAATCTTGGAGCCGGCGCGTCATGGCGCCGACCTTGCCGTCGCCGACCCCGATCTTGTCGATGGACGTGATGGGGGTGATCTCGGCCGCGGTGCCGGTGAAGAAGACCTCGTCCGCGATGTAGAGCGCCTCGCGCGGGATCTGCTCCTCGCGCACCTCGATGCCGAGGTCCTTGGCGATCGTGATGATGCTGTCGCGCGTGATGCCCGGCAGGATCGCGTTCGCGATGGTCGGCGTGTGGAGGACGTTGTCCTTGACGAGGAAGATGTTCTCGCCGCTCCCCTCGGCGACGTAGCCGAAGGTGTCGAGAGCGATCCCCTCTTCGTAGCCGTCGGTGATGGCCTCGAGCTTGATGAGCTGGCTGTTCATGTAGTTCGCGCCCGTCTTGGCGAGGGACGGGAACGTGTCCGGAGCGGCACGCCGCCAGGAGGACACCTTGACCGCGATGCCCCGCTCGAGCGCGTCCTTGCCCAGGTACTTGCCCCAATTCAGGGTCGCGATCGCGACGTCCACCGGAACACCCGTGGGATTGACGCCGAGGGTCTTGTAGCCGCGGTAGACGATCGGGCGGATGTAGCAGGCCTTGCCGCCATTCCGTCGAACCGTCTCGCGGGTGGCCTCCATCAGCTCGTCGTAGAGAAACGGAACGTCGAGACGCGCGATCTTGCAGGAGTCGAGGAGGCGCTGCACGTGCCGGTCCAGGCGATAGATCGCGGTCCCGTGGGGCGTGTCGTACGCACGGATCCCCTCGAAGGCGCTGGAGCCGTAGTGAACCACGTGCGAGAGCACGTGAATCGTGGCTTCCTCGAACGGCACGAACTTGCCGTTCATCCAGATCGTCGCTTTCACATCCCCCGCCATTCGCCTCTCCTTCCGCTGCTCCTAGAGCGAAACGCCGCTATCGGACACCTTCACGCCGTTCGACCGCCTCACGAATGAGGGGGAGCCATCGGAGCAGATGGCTTCGAATGCGATTGAAGGTGTCGTCGTATTCGACCGAGGTGCCGCCGATCGGGTCGTGGATTCCGCTGCGGGATGCTTCCGCCCCGTCGGCACCCTGTTCGGTGATGAGATGGATCCGGTCGGCCGCGTCCGGCGCGAGCTCCCGCGCCCTCGCGACGTGCCCCGGCTCCATGCCCAGGATCAGCTCGGATTCGCGGATCAGCTCGGGCGTGAGGCTGGTGGACTGGTGCGCGCGCAGATCGATCCCCCGCGAGCCGGTGGTGCTGACGGCGAGCGGGGTGGCGGGGACGCCCGGAACGGCGTTGGTCCCGGCCGAGAGGACGCGCACCTGAGCCGCGAGCTCGGCGGGCAAGAGCGACCGCAAGGCTCCCTCCGCCATCGGGCTCCGGCAGGTGTTCCCGGTACAGACGATGAGGACTTGGATCACGCGTTTAGGCCCTCAGGATGCGTTCGTAGACTCCGGCTGAGTCTAGGGTCCGGCTCGGGGAGCGTCAAGGCTTGCATCCCCCAGCCGGACGGCGCCTTGGCGCAGGATTTCGACCCCTTTCGGCCCGATCCGGACCAGGGTCGAGGGGAGGCCGTCCAGGACCCCTCCATCCACCACCAGATCGGCGACTCCGGGGGGCGCGTCCTCCGCCCGGAGCGCCGGCGGTTCCCCGCTCCGATTGGCCGAGGTCGAGAGCACCGGCTCCCCCACGGCCTGGACGACGCCACGCAGGAGCGCGCTCCCGGGACAGCGGAGCGCGATCGTTCCGTTGTCGGAACGCAGCGACTCCGGCGCTTCGGGCCGCGCATCGAGCACGAGCGTCAGGGCTCCCGGCCAGTGCCGGCGCGCGAGATCGTGCGCGAGGGACCACGCGTGCGCCCAGCGATCGAGATCGCCCGGCGCGGCGATCAGGCCTATGAACCCGGCGCGCGGATCGCCTTTGAGGGCCCGGATGCGCTCGACGGCCGCCGACGACGACGCTCGGGCGTGAAAGCCGTACACGCCTTCCGCCGGCAGGAGCGCGATCTGGTTGTCGAGGAGTGCCGCCGAGGCACGCTCGATCAGCTCGGCGTCGGGCTGGTCGCCCACCGCGAGCCGGACCGCGCCCATCGGCTCTAGAGCTTCTCGCCGCGGGCGAGGCGGGCCTTGAGGTCCACGAGTTTCGCACGGAGCTCGGGATCCGAGACCGCGAGGATCTGCGCCGCGAGAACCCCCGCGTTCTTCGCCCCCGCGGAGCCGATCGCGACGGTCGCGACCGGGACGCCGGCCGGCATCTGCACCGTCGAGAGGAGCGCGTCCGCGCCGCCGAGTGGCGAGCCGCCGAGCGGAACGCCGATCACCGGAAGGGACGTGTGCGCGGCCACCGCGCCGGCGAGATGATTCGCCATGCCGGCCGCCGCGACGAACACACCGATGCCCCGCTCGGGCGCGCCACGCACGATGTCCCGCACCTTGTCGGGACTCCGATGCGCCGATGCCGACTCCATCTCGTAGCCGATGCCGAAGGAGTCGAGGACTTTGGCGGTCTCCTGCATCGTGGTGCGGTCGGATTCGCTGCCGAAGAGGATCGCGACCTTGGTCTTCGTACTCATGGACGTGAGGCTCCCGATGTTTGAGGGGACTGCGCGATGTCCTTGCGATACTGCATGCCGTGGAACTGGATCCGCGCCACGGCCTGGTAGGCGGCGACGCGGGCCTGCTCGAGCGTCTCCGAGCGCGCGGTGACGCCGAGGACGCGTCCGCCGCTCGCGACCCACTGCCCGCCGCGACGCGCCACCCCTGCGTGGTAGATGCAGATGCCGTGCGGCCAGGGGCCGTTCAAGCCTTCGATCAGGGCGCCCGACTCCGGGGACGCCGGATAGCCGTGCGCCGCGAGCACGACGCACACCGCCGCGCCTTCGTGGGCGACGAACGTGCCGTGCCGCTCGGCCGGGAGACGACCCCGGGCGGCGGCGTCCGCGAGCGGGATCAGATCCTCGGTGAGAAGCGGGAGCACCGCCTGCGCCTCGGGATCGCCGAAGCGCGCGTTCACTTCGAGGATCTGGGGTCCCTTGGCCGTGAGCATGAGGCCGAGATAGAGAATGCCCCGGTACGGCGTCCCCTCGGCCCGCAGCGTCGCGAGGAGCGGATCGACGAGCGCATGAGCGATCGTCTTCGCGTCCTCGGGCGTCGGGACGCGTGCGGGCGAGCAGGCCCCCATGCCGCCCGTGTTCGGACCGGTGTCGCCGTCTTGAAGCCGCTTGTGGTCGCGCGCCGGTGGAAAGAGCACCCAGCGATCGCCGTCCGTGAGGAGGAGGATCGAAGCCTCCTCGCCCGCGAGGAATTCCTCGATGACGAGCGTCCGCCCGGAATCGCCGAGCGCACCGCGCTTCATCCAGGAGTCGATCGCGCCCATCGCTTCGTCGCGCGTCGTGGCGACGACGACGCCCTTTCCCGCCGCGAGACCATCGGCCTTCAGCACGATCGGAAGCGGCGACGCGGCGACCATGCGCTCCGCCTCCTCGGCCGATCGCGCCACCTGGAACGACGCCGAGGGGAGCCCCGCCTTCCGGAAGAGCTCCTTCGCGAAGACCTTGCTCGTTTCGAGACGCGCGCCGTCCTTTCCGGGGCCGAGCACGGGGACGTGCTCCTCGCGGAGCGCGTCCGCGAGCCCTCGCTCGAGCGGTATCTCCGGGCCGACGACAACGAGGTCGATCGCGTGGGTGCCGACCCAGCGCACGAGCGAGGGCACGTCGCCCGCGTCGATCGCCACGCGCTCGGCGAGCGGCTCCATCCCCGGGCTGCCGGGGGCGACGAAGATCTTGGGGTGCTCCGGAGAGCGGTGGAGGGCATCCACGAGCGCGTGCTCGCGCCCCCCCTGTCCGACGACGAGAACCCTGGGCTCGCTCATCCCTGCTTGGCGAGGGCCGCCTTGAGCGCGGCCTGGAGCTTCTCCGGGTGCGCGCGGCCTCCCGAGCGCTTCATCGCCTGGCCCACGAAGAAGCCGAAGGTCTTCTCCTTGCCCGCGCGGAACTCCGCGGCGGGACCGGGATTCGCGGCCACGATCTCCTCCGCGAGCGCGAGGAGCGACGCGTCATCGTCGATGGGCAGGAGCCCGTGCTTCTTCACGATCTCCTCGGGCGAGGCCGGGTCCAGGAGCATGTGCTCGAAGACAGCCTTTCCGATTTTTCCGGAGATCGTCGCGTCGCCGATCATCCGGACGAGCGCGCCAAGGCGGTCCGCCTGCACCGGGAACGCTTCGATGGAGAGACCGTCGCGATTCCGGATCGCGTTCACCTCGGTCATGATCCAGTTCGAGGCCAGCTTCGGCCGTTTGGACAGGCGCACGACCTCCTCGTAGTAGGTCGCGAGCGAGCGCGTCTCCGTCAGCACCTCGGCGTCGTACTCCGGAATCTCGTACTCCCGCACGAGCCGCTCCCAGAGCGCGTGCGGCAGCTCCGGCAGCGATGAGCGCACCGAGTCGATCCACGCGGGATCGAGGTCGAGCGGAAGGAGATCCGGCTCCGGGAAGTAGCGATAGTCGTGCGCCTCTTCCTTGCTGCGCATCGATTCCGCGATGCTCTTCTCGGAGTTCCAGAGCAAGGTTTCCTGCACCACGCGGCCGCCCGACTCGATGAGGCCGATCTGGCGCTCGATCTCGAACGCGATGGCGCGGTCGACGAAGCGGAACGAGTTCAGGTTCTTGATCTCGGTCTTCGTGCCGAACGCCGTCGTTCCCTTCGGGCGCACCGACACGTTCGCGTCGCAGCGCAGACTCCCCTCTTCCATGTTGCCGTCGCACACGTCGAGGTAGACGAGGATCTGGCGGAGACGCGACATGTAGTCGGTCGCCTCTTCGCCCGAGCGGATGTCCGGCTCCGACACGATCTCGATCAGGGGCACGCCCGCGCGGTTCAGGTCGACGCGCGTGGTGTGCACGCCCTCCTTCCCCTCCGGATGGAGCGACTTCCCCGCGTCTTCCTCGAGATGGATGCGGACGAGGCCGATCCGCTTCCAGCCGTCGCCGGAGCGTATGTCCACCGAGCCCCCCTCGCAGAGCGGGCGATCGTACTGGGAGATCTGATAGCCCTTCGGGAGATCCGGATAGAAGTAGTTCTTCCGCGCGAAAACGCTTCGGGTGGGGATCTTCGATCCCACCGCGAGCCCCACCATCACGGCGTAGCGAACCACGCGTTCGTTGAGCACGGGGAGCACGCCCGGGAGGCCGAGGCAGACGGGACAGACCTGCGTGTTGGGCGGCGCCCCGAAGCGCGTGGAGCAGCCGCAGAAGATCTTCGACGCCGTCTTGAGCTGCGCGTGCACCTCGAGCCCGATGACGGGCTCGTAGCGCTCGCGCGCCGCGGCGATGTCGGCCGGCGAGATCGTGCTCACGCCACCTCCTCGGCGATCGCGGGGGCGCGCCACGCGTCGTCGCTCGCCTTCTCCCACGTCCGCGCGATCCGGAGAATGGTCGTCTCGTCGAAGGGCTTCCCCACGAGCTGGAGTCCGATCGGGAGCCCGCTCTTCGTGAAACCCGCCGGGAAGGAGACCGCCGGAACGCCGGCCAGGGACGCCGGGATCGAATAGATGTCGTTCAGGTACATGGCGAGCGGGTCGTCCGCCTTCTCGCCCAGCTTGAACGGAGGGGTGGGAGTCACGGGAAGGAGGATGGCGTCCGCCTTCGCGAAGGCCTCCGTGAAGTCGCGCCGGATGAGCGTGCGCACCTTCTGCGCCCTGAGGTAGTACGCGTCGTAATAACCCGCCGAGAGCGCGTACGTACCGAGGAGGATGCGCCGCGTCACCTCGCGCCCGAAGCCAAGGCCGCGGGTCGCCTCGTACATGCCCTTCAGGTCGCCGTTCCCCGCACGGAGCCCGTAGCGCACGCCGTCATAGCGCGCGAGGTTGCTCGAGGCCTCGGCCGGAGCGATGAGGTAATACGTGGCGATCGCGTGCTTCGCGTGCGGAAGGGCCACCTCGGCCTCCCCCGCACCCAGGCGCTTGAGCTCCGCCCGGACCGCGTCGAGGCTCGCCCGGATCTCCGGGTCGAGCCCCTCGCTGAGGAGGGCGGACGGAATTCCGATCGTGAGTCCCTTCACCCCGCGCTCGATCTCGTCGAGATCGACCGCCTTGGCCTCGGGGCGGCTCGTCATGTCGCATTCGTCTCGCCCGGAGATCGCGTCGTAGAGGAGCGCCGCGTCGCGAGCCCCGCGCGCGAGCGGTCCGATCTGATCGAGTGATGAGGCGAAGGCCACGAGGCCGTAGCGCGATACCGACCCGTACGTGGGCTTCAATCCAACCACGCCGCAGAACGCGGCCGGCTGACGCACCGAACCGCCGGTGTCGGAGCCGAGCGCGAGCGGAGCTTCGCGAGCCGCGACCGTCGCGGCCGAGCCGCCGCTGGATCCGCCCGGGACGCGCTCGAGGTCCCACGGATTGCGCACGGGCTTGTAGGCCGAGTTCTCGTTCGAGGAGCCCATCGCGAACTCGTCGCAGTTGGTCTTCCCGAAAAGGACCGCGTCCGCGGCGCGGAGCCTTTGAATCACGTGCGCATCGTACGGCGGGCGGTATCGCTCGAGGATCAGGGAGCCGCACGTCGTGGGCACCCCGCGGATGCAGATGTTGTCCTTGATCGCGACCGGAACGCCCGCGAGCGGGCCGAGCGTCTCGCCCTTCGCCTTGCGCTCGTCGACGCGCGCCGCCTGGGCCAGGATGGCCTCCGGATCGAGATGGAGGTAGGTGCCCAGCCGCTCCGAGGTCTTACCCGTGCGGGCGAGGAACGCGCGCGCGATCTCGCCGGCGCTCCTCGATCCCTCGCGGACCGAGCGGGCGAGCTCCTCGGCGGTTTCGTGATGGATCGGTGCGCTCATACGACCCGCGGCACTCGGAAGTAGTCCCCCTCGCGATCGGGGGCCTGCCCCAGGGCGTCCTCGTGGATGTCCGAGGGCTTCTCCTCGTCGGGACGGAGCGGCGGCGGCTCGCCCGCGACGACCGTGCTCGTGGGCTCGATGCCCTCGACGTCGAGCTCCTGGAGCTGCTCGACGTAGGCGAGAATGGCGACGAGCTCCCGCACGTAGCGCTCCTCGTCTTCGGGGGCGACGCGAAGCCGCGCGAGCGCGGCGATCTTCCGGACGGTGCCAACGTCAATCGGCATGGCTCAGCTCCGCGAAGGCGGCCAGGATCTTCTTCGTCCCCGCGCGCCGGAATTGCACCGTGAGCTTGGCCCGCTCGCCGACGCCCTCGCACGCGACGACCACGCCCTCACCGAACTGCGGATGGATGACGCGCACACCGACAGGGCTCGGCGAGCCCGAGCGGGCCGAAGACCCCGACGACGCCCCCGCGTAGCGGCGCGGAGATACCGGACGTGCCGTCTGCCAGGGCTCCGCCTCCTCGACCTCCAGGCACTCCCGCGGAATCTCGGCGATGAAGCGCGAGATGCCGCCGCCCGAAGCGTTCCAGCTCCGGCGGTAGTGGGCGTGGAAGAGATGCACTTCCTTCCGTGCGCGCGTGATCGCGACGTACAGAAGGCGGCGCTCCTCTTCCAGCTCCGCCGGATCGTCGAGCGCCGACGCGTGCGGCAAGAGCCCTTCCTCCATTCCCGCGATGAACACGACCGGGAACTCGAGTCCCTTGGCCGAGTGGATGGTCATGAGGTTGACCGTATCCTCGCCCTCTTCCCAGAGATCGACGTCCGTGAGGAGCGAGACCTCGGCGAGGAATCCTTCCACGCTCGGCTCCTCGACACGGCGCGCATAGGCCTCGGCGCCCGCGATGAGCTCCTCGACGTTCTCGATCCGCTCCGCCGCCTCGGCCGGATCCTCTTCCTGGAGGTATTCCCGGTACCGCACGCGCGCGACCAGCTCCGTGACGCACGCGGGGGGCGAGAGCGTGAGGAACGGCTTCATGGACTCGAAGAGATGCCCGACCTCGAGGAGCTTTCGCGCGGATGTGGGACCGACCGCCTGCACCAGCTCGGGATGCGCCAGGGCTTCGGGAACCGTGAGGCCGCGCGCCTCCATGAACTCGCGCAGGCGATCCACCGTGGTCTTCCCGATGCCGCGCCCGGGAACGTTGATGACGCGGAGCCAGGCGACCGTGTCCCTCGGCTGAACCACGGCCCGGAGATAGGCGAGCACGTCCTTCACCTCGCGCCGCTCGTAGAAGGAGATGCCCCCCGTGATCTGGTACGGGATCGCGGAGCGGCGTAGCGCGTTCTCCACGGCGCGCGACTGCGCGTTGGTGCGGTAGAGCACGACGAAGTCGCGGTTCGAGCGGTCGTCACGCCGGCGCGCCTCGAGAAGAAGCGACACCACCTTCTCACCCTCGGCCTCCTCGTCCGGAAGCACGTGGAGCGTGAGTGGGTTCCCGGCCTCGTTCTCGGTCCAGAGCTCCTTCTCTTTCCGGCCGACGTTGTGCTTCACCACGCCGTTCGCGGCGCGAAGGATCGTCTGCGTGGAGCGGTAGTTCTGCGTGAGACGGAGCACCGTCGCGTCCGGGAACTGCTTCTCGAACGAGAGGATGTTCCCCACGTCGGCGCCGCGCCAGCGATAGATCGACTGATCGTCGTCCCCCACCACGGTCAGGTTCCGGTGCACGCGCGAGAGCCGCTCGATGAGCTCGAACTGGATCGCGTTCGTGTCCTGGTACTCGTCCACGAGCACGTGCTGGAAGCGGCCCGAGTAGGACCGCAGCACGTCCTCGTCCGCGTCGAAGAGCCGCACCGTGTAGAGGAGGAGATCGTCGAAGTCCATCGCCGCCCGATCGCGAAGCGCCTTCGTGTACTTCGCGTACACCGGCGCGAGCTTCCGGTCGATGGGCGAGCGGATCTGCGACTCGAACGCCTCCGGCGTCACGCCCTCGTTCTTGAGGCGCGAGATCCGGGACGAGGCGGCGGCGGGTGTGAGCATGCGATCGTCCCCGCCCTCGTCGCGCAGGATCTCCCGGAGGAGTGAGCGCTGGTCGTCGGTGTCGTAGATGACGAAGGCCTTCGGATAGCCGAGGAGCTCGGAATGGCGGCGCAGAATGCGCACGCACGTGGCGTGGAACGTGCCCACCCAGGTCCGGAGCTCGTCCGTACCGAGAAGCGACTCCACGCGATCGCGCATCTCGCGGGCCGCCTTGTTCGTGAAGGTGAAGGCGAGGATCGACCCTTCGTGGACGCCGCGCTCCTGGACCAGGTGTGCGACGCGCCCCGTGAGCACGCGCGTCTTCCCGCTACCCGCGCCCGCGAGAATGAGGAGGGGCCCGCCGGGATGCTCCACGGCCTGGCGCTGGACCGGATTCAGTTCCACGCGTCTCAGTATTCCAGTCGGATCTTGAGGTCGAGATTGTATTCCTGGGGCGGTTGGGCCGGATTTGTGCTCCGGATCTGCTGGCCCTTCAGCAGGAGGTGCCGGGTCACGCGATAATCCGCGCTGATCTCCTGCTCCGCCTTGGCTGAGAAGTCCTTACTGTACTTGAAGTAGAACTGCGGGGTCACGTACTTTCCCACGCCCACGACGCTGACCGCGCTCGTCGACTTGTTGCCATCGGCCGCGCCGCCCGATCCGCGCAGATCGATGGTGTCGATGAAGCCGGAGCTGCCGATCCAGCGCTCCACGTTCTGGAACAGATAGTTCGAGATCGGCACCGCCACCGAGGGATCCACCCCACCGGTCGCGGCGGCTTCGGTGGAGACGCCGCTCATGGGGACGAACTGCCCGAAGGCGAGCGCCTTCCAGAGATCGTTCGCCGGTGTGGGGGGATCGGCATCGTCATACACGCGAACCTTGAGTCGCGACACGCGGTCCGTGAGGGCGAGGTAAACGGTCCGGGAACCCTCCGGCGTGCTTGGAGCCGGGATCTGAGTTTCGCCCACGACATTCACGTCCGGGTCGATGCGATCCGGGTTGCTGAAGTTGATCGTACCCTGGAGATTCCTGAACTCACGGGTCATCACGTAATACTTGCCGCTGCGCACCTCGAGCGTGCCGAGGGCGAGGTCCCCGTCTCCCTCGTTCTTGAAGGTCAACGGACCATCGACCGTCTCCAGCTCCACCTCGGCGTCGAGGTTCCGGTAGAAGAAATTCCCGGGTAGGTCGACGTTCACGCTGTATAGAAATGGAAGCGGCTCCGACGGCGTGGAGGGCGGCTTGGAGAGATCGAGGGTGATCTCTCCCTTCGTGATCGTGCCATGTCCGCTAATCAACGGACGCTCGCCGCCAAAGGGATCTCGCCCGTTGACGACATCGATCTTTCCCGTGAAACGGGCGGCGTAGGTCAACCGGTCGCTGGCCGTGAAGTCAGTGGCCGTGAGGTGGAACTCGTAGGTTCCGGGCGGTCCGAAGGCCGGCTTCTCCGGGTGGGAGCCCGTGGGCCACCGCCACAGGCCGGTTGCTTCCAGCTTTCCCTTCTCCCCCTGCCTCGCGGTGAGTTTCGTGATCGTGAGCTGACTCTGGTCGAACGCGCCGTCAGCTTCAACATTGGTGAGGACCTCGTCTCGGCCCGCGGGCCGGATCCTCCCCCCCGTCAGCTTGAACGAGCCGGTCACGCGTGCGTCCGACGGCGTCCCTGAGACCACGGCCGACGCCGTGTAGCGGCCGGTGCTGTAGCCGATGATGTCCGGCAGCAGGATGCGCGCGATGGAGAAGTCGCCGTTCGGGATGTCCACGGTGAGGGACATCGGCTCCTTGTCCATCACGCGCTCCTCGGCATAGATGCCGAGGTCGAGAGGCAGCTCGCCGTGCACCTGGGAGATCGATTCGTTCTGCTTCACGTCGAAGCGGTTGACCTTCAGTCTCCGGTTGTCGTAGGAGAGGTCGACTCCCGCGATCTCGCCCTGCACGCCGCGGTAGGACATCGACGAGACGCGCCCCTCGACGCCCATCACCGGGTCGGCGGTTGTGCCGCTGATGCGCGCCTTGCCGGTCGCGATCCCCTGGAGGGATCGAAGCGACGTGTCGGCCGGCGCCACGAGCTTGAGATCGAAGGAATCGAGCGAGGCCGTGAGCGCGAGGTCCGCGCGCTTGGACCAGCTCCTGTCGTTGTTCGCGACCGCCTTGAGCCATTCTTGGAGCGTGACGTGGGGCCGGATCGTTCCGTTGGCCACGAGCCGGCTCGATTCGTTCGTCCAGGCCGCCTGCTGCACGGTGAGCACGCCGGGCGCGTAGTCGAGATCGACGCGCACGCTATCCCCCACGATGTCTCCGACGGTCGGCTCCACCACCGACAGATTCAGCGAGACATCCGGATCCTTGAGCGGACCGCTCGCCAGGAAGTCGCCGTGCACGACACCGGCATAGCGGATCTTCCCGTGCGCGAGCCCGGGAATGCGGCCGAGGTCGACGTCGGCAATGGTTCCCCGCGCGTCGATGGCATCGGCCGTGGGGTTGTAGTCGAGATCGAGCCGCATCGTGCCCGGGTCGAGATCGAGCGCGAGCTCGGAGACGCGAACGCGGCTCCCGAAGAAGCCGACCTTGACCGGCCCCCGGTTTCGCACGTGGTACTCGCCCGCCGTGAGCGCCACGGAGTCGATCAGGGCTTCAGCCCCCTCCTCGGCGAAGATCACCTGCCCCTCGAGCGTGATGACCGTGTCGCCGAGCGCCTGGCGGTATCGCTCGATCCGGAGCGTCCTGCCGCCGCTCACCGTCGCGACCACGTTCCCGAGAGGCCGCGCGCCCGCTTTGAGACCGCGGATGCCCGCGTCCGCGATGAGGTCGAGCTCGGGCTTGAGCTTGCCCTGCACCTCCAGCGTGAGCGAATCGCCTCCGATTCCGTTCTTGAGGCGCGTGTCGAACAGATCCATCTGCGCCTGGTACTGCGGCGCTTCGATCGTTCCGCTGAAGGCCGCGTCGACCCGGCCGTGTCCCGCCTCGATCTGCGGCGACGCGAGGAGCACGTTCAGACCCTCGAGCTTCTGGACGATGGCGTGCGCCCTGGCGGCGAGCGTCCCATCCTTGCCGAGCGTGCCGGCGGCGATGACACGGCTGCCGGGAATGTCGACCCAGCTCGAGTCGAGCTCCACCGAGCCGTTCGGATGCGAGGCGACACGCACGTGTCCGCGTGAGATCTGAAGCCTGCTGAGCCGGCTCGACATGAGGTCCACCGAGGCGAGGACGTCGATGTTGGGCGCAGCGCGGCGGACCGTGAAGCGGCCCCGGCCAGCCAGCGATCCTTCCGGCGTGTTCTCCGGCGACTTCCACCACGGAAGCACCTTGGGATTCACGTTTCGGAATGCGAGATCCGCGCTCAGCACGCCGCGCGTGTCGAACGTGCCGCTGCCGGTCACGTTCGTGGACCGCACCCTGAGATTCAATCCCGAGAAGTCGACCGCGCCGGGGCGCGAGCTCGCTTCGAGCACGAGCGTGTCCACCGGCTCGCCGGCGAAGGTGCCCTCGAGGCAGACGCGCGCCTGTCCGTCCGTCGGCGTGCCCGCGAACGTGACCTCACCTCGTGCCGTGCCGTCCTCGGTCGCGATCTCGAGCGCCTGGAAGAACTCCTTGAGCTCGAGCGGATGGAGGTCGAGCGTCCCCTCACGCACGCGCGCTTTCTCGAGGTCCCAGTCCACCTCGGCTGTGATCCGCGTCTGCCCGAGCGCGATCTCGAGGGGGCGCGCCTTGAGCATCGCCTTCTCCAGGTCCAGCTGGCCGCTCAGCTCGAGCCGCCCCGGCCGGCCCGGCGTGACACTCACGCCCGCGAGCCGGTCGAGGATGATCGTCGAATGCTCCGGGCCGGAGAGGAGGGTCGCCACTCCGGCGATCTTGCCGTAGCGGGTCTTCATGCGGTCCATCGAGAATGCGCCGTTCTTCACCGCGATCACGACCCGCATTCCGCCGAGCCCCTTGCCCTCGCCCTGCTTCTTCCGCGCGAAGCGCGGCATGACGAGCTCGCCGTTACGGTCGTGGACGAGGTCGATCCGCGGGCTGTCCAGGTCGACGCGGAGATCCTGGCGCTGTTGGAAGAGGAACGCGATCAGGTCGAACTCGACGCGCATGGACCTGGCCTGAGCCCAGGCCACCTCGCCGTTCGGAGTCTGAACGAGGAGCTTCGGGTTCTCGACCACGGCCCCCCGGAACAGGGTCCCGTGCACGCGGTCGCTCGTGAAGCGGGTGGAATCCGACGTGGCGACCCGGTTCACCTCGGCGATGATGCGGTGCGAGAGCTCCGGGTTGCCGGTGCGGAACAAGAAGAGGAGCGAGGCGACCGCGAACGCGACGAGCGCGAGCCCGCCCAGCACCACGGCCAGGACGATCCGGAAGGCCGTGGACGCGTGGAATGGGCGCCGCTCGCGCGCCTCGCGCGCGGGAGGAGGTTCGAGGGTGGTGCGGCTCATGTCAGTATGCGTGCCCCAGGCTGAAGTGGAGCAGGCCGGGATCCGGGTTCACGTCCGGGGCGTCGGGCCGGGCGGTCCGTAGCTTCCAGCCATAGTCCAGGCGGATCGGGCCGATCGGGGTTCCGACGCGGAGGCCTAGCCCCACGCTGTACCGCATATCGTTGTACCCCGCTCCGTTCCCAAAGCTGAAGATATTTCCTGGTTTGATGTCTTCCGGACGCTCCCAGACGTTGCCTCCGTCGAAAAAGGCCGCCGCGGAGAAGATCCAGAGGAGCGGGAACCGGAACTCGGCCGAGACCAGGAGCTGCACCTGGCCGCCTCGGATCACGCTGTAGACCGAATCCGTGTTCGCGGACGACAGGGTATGCACTTCGCGTGTTCCCAGCTCGTTCTCGTAGTAGCCCCGGACGGTGGAGGCGCCGCCGGTTCGGAAGCGGTCCTCGGTCGGGATCTGGGCCAGCTCGAGCGGAACGTCGGTCTTCGAGGTATCCGGCCCCGTCGGCCTCCATGGCTCGATATAGCCACCCCGGACGCGCGTCGCGAAAGTGGCGCGGCCCCAGTGCAGGTACTTCGTCGCCTGGAGCGTGCTCGTCGTGAACTGGGCGGTCCCCGGAATGGTCCCCGCGACGAACTCGACGCGCCCATAGATGTCGCTCCCTTTCAGCGGATCGAAGATGTTGAGCCTCGTGTCGCGCTCGATCGTGAACGCGATGCGGTGGGTCGTGTAGCTCGAGTCATTCGTCGTGCTCTGGGTGAGCAGGCTGTCCTGCGTGACGTGCCGGAGCTCGTAGGAGGCCGCGTTCCGCCCGTACTTGAACATGGAACTCGAGAGAACGAGCGACGCACCGATGGCCTGGACCGGGTACTGATCGGTGAGCTGGATGATCGGCTCGTCCTCGGCGTAAACGCCCACCGTGGTCTGTACGCGGATGCCGAGCGGCCACGGGTGCGTGAGCGCGAGGTCGAGTCTCCGGTCCCCGGCGTGCGTATGGAGGGGGCCGGTATCGATCTGCACACCGAGCCGCCCCGTCGCGACGAGCCGCATCGAGGAGCGGAAGATGTTCCGCTGTCCCCATTGCCCCGTGAGACGGAGCTGATCGACGGTGCCGTACCCGATACCGGCGTCAATCCATCCCATTTTCCGCTCTCGCACCGTCACCCCGATGTCGCTGGCCGCGGTCGCGCTGTCGACCTTTCCCAGCTCCATCTGGACGTCGCTGTAGAGGCCGGAGTCGTAGATTCGCTGCTGACTCTGGATGAGCTTGGAGCGGAGGAGCACGTCCCCCGGCTTGAAAAGAAGCTCTCTGGTCACGTAGACGGGTTTCGTCTTCTGCGTGCCCGCGACTTCGATGGAGCCCATCCGCACCTTCGGCCCGGGGCGGATCGCGTAGAGGACCGACACCCGCGTGCTGTCGACGTGGAGCGAGTCGGACACGCTGACGAGCGCATAGCCGCGGTCGGCGTACTGGTACGTGATGGAGTCGCGGCTCGCTTCCAGGATGCCGAACTCGAGCGGCGACCCGACCTGA
>Ga0068858_100002783_pt1 | contig 17575 bp, 17 predicted proteins | sample KBSSwiS12_FD_66589 | JGI IMG/M metagenome (GOLD analysis project Ga0068858, IMG submission 66589) | Switchgrass rhizosphere microbial communities from Kellogg Biological Station, Michigan, USA - KBS Switchgrass S1-2 | ecosystem: Host-associated > Plants > Roots > Rhizosphere > Soil ...
GAAGCCTTGTTTCCAAAGGTGCTCGCAGGCATCGAGAAGTCGGAGATGATTTTTATGCGGCTCCAACCGGGCAACGTAGAGAATGCGCTTGGCGGAGAAATTCGGGGCTAACGCGGGAGCATCTCCAGAAAAAGGAACGGGCCAGAGAATGACTTTGGTTGGTGCGGGCTTGAGGTTGAATTTTTTCCAATAAAACTGGAGATCGCTTTCGGCTTCCTGCGATATACAGATGACCCCGTCGAGATGAGAGAGCGCGCGGACACCACGGGCGCAGAGGTAGCGATCAATGCCGGATTGTTCCGGGCGGCGCAAGGCAATCGCGTCGTGAAAAATACCGACGCGACGTGCTGCGGTTACGCCGGACTTGGCCCAGTAAGTGCCGCGATTATCCCAGAGAAGATCGGGAAGGAGGACCAGGTCTTCTTTGCGAAGCGTGGCGGGCCAGTCGAGCATTTGTGGAGCATCGCTGAAAAGATGGAGCCAATCGGAAACAAGGCCGGGTGAGAAAATGTCGTAGAGGCTGAGCCCTTTTAGTTCGCGATGGGATGTCTGTTCGAGATTGGCCCAGTCGGGGGCCTTAAGGGTGCGGTAGCCGCGCCGCGCGGATTGCCAGCATACGGGCGTGTAGGAGTGGGAGGGTTTGAGATATTCATGCAGGCCGCGCTGCATTCGCTTGACCCCGGTGTTCAGGCTCGACTGAGCTGCGCTGGTGACGTCGAGGTAGATCATCGGGTTTCGAGAAGAGGTTTTAGGTCCGACCAATAATCTGACCACGAGCGCAGAGGACGGTTATAGGCTTCCTGCGAGAGGGCATGACAGCGAGCGGAGTCTTGCAGGAGTAACTTCAGGGCTTCGGCCAAATTTTGCGCGCTGGTCACATCGGTGGTGAGACAGCCGCCTTGTTGCGACAATTCGCCAACGGCACCTTGGTTACTGCAAATCACAGGGCGACCATGCCAAAAACTCTCGATGATCGGCAGGCCAAAACCTTCGGCAAGTGAGGGGAAGACGGTGAAGGTGGCTTGGCGGTAGGCCTCGTGAAGTTCTTCCTCCGTGACGTGGCCGCACCAGAAAATGGATCGGCCCGATTCGCGAAGTTGGTTCAAGCGATCAGCGATGGCTCGCGATTCACGAGCTTCGTCTTCGCATCCGATCAACTCCAGTTCAAAAGCGAGACCTTGATTCCACAGGATTTCGCACGCCGCAAAAAGCGTCGCATGGTTTTTCAACTGTTTCAGTCGCGAGACGTAGAGAACGCGCTTTTTATCTGCGGGAGGCTCGGAAAAATCTGGGCGTGGTCCGTGGAAAGGAACGGGCCAGGGGAGGATGGCGATCGAGGCGTGAAAGGGAATCGCATGTTCAACCCAAAGTTCGCGCAACTCCTTGCCGGCGGCGGCGGAGACGGCAAGGACCGTGTTCATCTGTGATAAAAGATGAAGTGTTTTGATGTGCCGCTTCTTCTCCCAATCGGCGACGTTGGGATCGCGGAGGGGAATGGCGTCGTGGAAGATTGCAATTTTGCGGCCCGGGGATTTCGCGAGCTTTTGGAGGTACTCGAGTCGGTTATCCGGGAAAACAGAAGTCAGCAGAAGAACGTCTTCGGCGTGCATCAGGCGCGGTAAGGGTACCGCTTTCGACCACGGACGGAGCAGATCCGAGAAACTGGCCCAGAGAAGAGGAACGGTTGAGTCGCGCGGGGGTTGATCAGAAGGCCTTCGATTCGCGAACGGATTATCGAGAAGCTGACGGGCGCGGGGAGAGAGTTCGGTATAGGTATTGCGGAAAGGTTGCCAGAAGAGAGGAGATATTTCGGTGACGTGATCAACGAGCAGCTGATGGATGCCACGCGTGGTGCGGGGAATTCCGCTTTGCAGCGGCAGCAGGCACGCACTGGTCACGTCGACATAGATCATCACACAGAAGCAGGTTCGGCTTGCAGGACAGGGTCGATGTCCTTGCCATAATCATTCCAGGAACGGAAAGTGCGCTGGCGGGTTTCCTCAAAGAGTTGATCGTAAACCGCCGGATCGTTGAGAAGAAGCTGTATGGCCGAGGCGAGTTCGACCGGATTGTTTTGGTCGATTTGATAGCAACCACCACCAGCGGAGACTTCGCCGATGGCCCCGTTGCGGCCGCAAATGACGGGGCGCCCATGCCAGAGACTTTCGATGATCGGCAGGCCGAAGCCTTCGAGCCTTGAGGGGAAAACGGTAAATGAGCAATCGCGGTAAGCCTCGGTAAGCTCGGCATTGCTGATATGTTTGCGCCACTGGACAGGATATCCCTGCGACGCCAATCGTCTCATCTCGCGGAGAATTTTTCTCGTATCGGTGAAAGCGTCCTCGATGCCGATGAGATCGAGGCTGAAGTTTTCGCCCTTCTTCCACAAGGATTCGCATGCCTTGAAGAGGACGAGATGATTCTTGCGCAGCTTGAGCCGGGAAACGTAGATGATTTTTTTGGCCGCCTGATTGGGTTTGTTCACCGGGCGCGCCTCGTCGAAGGGAACCGGCCAGCCAATGACGGTGATCGGTTTGGGCGTCAGGTTGCTTTCCTTCCAATAGCGGAGAAGATCGTCCTTCACTTCCTGCGAGATGCAGATAACGCCATCGAGATTGGCGAGCGACTGGACGTAGCGCTTGAAAAGCGCGTCGTGGCTGTCGGCCTGGCCGGGAATGCGCAGGGGCATGGCGTCGTGAAAAATCGCGAGCTTTTTTCCCGGAAAGTTTCTCATTCCAGCCCAGGAATGAATGCGGGAATCCCAGCACAGATCGGGAATCAACAGCACATTGTCATCACGAAGAATTTCCCCGTGGGGAAGACCTCGTTCCTTGCGGGTCCAGGCATCCTTGCGATTTTCGACGAAAAAACTCCAGCTCCAGAGTCCCGGCGTAGCGGTGGCGCCCTCGTAGGAAGCGAAGGGATGCTCGAGAAAATTCAGCTCCCGCGCAGAAAGCCGGGAGTAGCGCTTGCGACAAAAATCCCAACGCAGAGGCGTAATCTCGTGATGATTCTTCAGGTGCGCATAGAGACCGCGCACCGTGCGCTGCACTCCCATGTTGACGGGAGAAGCGGCGGCACTGGTGGCATCAAGGTAGATCATGCCGCGGAGTCAGGCTTGGCGTGCGTGCCGCCATTAGCCATGAAGGTTTCGTATTTGTCGGCCACGACCTTGGCTTCGCCCTGGGCCACGGCCACGCCGTCTTCAATCCAAATGCAGGCGCTGCACAAAAAGCGGATGGTATGGGGATCGTGCGAAACCAGCACAGCGGTCTTGCCGCTCTTTAACCGGTCCTGCAACGCAGCCGCGGACTTTTGTTGAAATCCGGAATCGCCTACGGAGAGCACTTCGTCGATGAGCAGCACGTCGGGATCGACTTCCAGGGCGGTGGCAAAGCCCAGTCGCGCGGCCATGCCACTGGAGTAAGTATAGATGGGCTGATCAAAAAAATCGCCAAGTTCAGAGAAGGCCTTGATGCGATCGAGACTTTTAATCATGTGCTGCTTGGTAGCGCCCAGCATCATGCCATTGAGAATCGCGTTTTCCCGGCCGGAGAGTGTCGAGTGCGAGCCGACGCCAATCGAAAGCAGCGTTGTGCGGAGATTTTTCCGCATGGTCAGAGTACCCTTGTCGGGAAGGATGATATTGGAGAGCAGGCGCAAGAGCGTGCTTTTGCCGGCTCCGTTGCGACCGAGAATGCCCAGGGTTTCCCCTTCTCGAACCTGCATCGTCAGCGATTTCAACGCCCAAAAATCCGAACGGGCGCTCTTGAAAAAGCCCTGAGCACGGCGATAACAAACGCCCACATCCTCAAGAGAAATCAGATTTTCACTCATGATCGTTTAGCGGTGGATGGCCTTGACCAGTGCGCGGTCCACCAGCTGGTGCAAGAAAAACGCAATTCCCAGCCCGACAATGGAAAGGACGCCGACATAGGCCATGAGGTCCCAGCGGGGCCAGGTTCCATCCAGGAGAATAGCTCGATAGGCTTCGATCAGGTCGGCCATCGGGTTGAGATGAAAATAAATCTGATATTCGTGTGGCAGCTTGGAGACAGGAAAGAAAATTCCTGAGACCAACATGGCCGAGCGGAGAATGGCATCCACGGAGATACGAGCGTCAGGAAAATAAGGCATGACGAAGGCCAAAGGTAGAGTGAGGGCGATAATGACCAGAAATTCCAGGATCAACACGATCGGCAATGCCAGATAGGCAAGGGAAGGGGGGTGCCCGGTCGCCCAGTTGAAAAAAATGAGAATAACAAAAAGGAACAAGAATTTCCACGTGCTGCTCAGGATCGAGATCAAAGGCAGGATGACCTTGGGCAGGTAAATTTGCTTCAGCATGCCTCCGGCATCGATGACGGAGTTGGCTGCGCTCATCAAACTCCCGTTGAACCACTGCCAGGTAACCGCGCCCACGACAAGAAAGGAGATCGCGCCGACGGTGGATTGCTCCAGGATAACGGCCATGAGGACAAAGAAGAGAACCGTGTTCAGCAGGGGCTCGAGAATCCACCAGACATAGCCCATATAGCTCAGCTGTGCCTCTGCCTTTAGCTCGGCGTAGGTTCGATAGACAATAATGTCAAAATAGCGCTGCCATCCCATCGTCGAGAGAGTAGGACAGGGGTAGGGCAAGGCAACAAAATAGCAAAATCGTCGATCTCTCCGATGTCAGGAAAATCAATCGAGCAGGTAGCCGTCTTTCATCGAGAAAACCAGGTCGGAGGCCTCCCCGATTTGCGCATTGTGGGTGACAATCAACATGGCCAGACCCGTCTCGCGGGCGATTCTTTGCAGGACTTCAAAAATCTTGTGAGAATTCACGGTATCCAGATTACCGGTGGGTTCATCGGCGAGCAGAAGGCGAGGTCCGTTCGCAAGGGCACGCGCAATAGCCACGCGCTGTTGTTCCCCGCCGGAGAGATGGTTGGCGCTACGATGGATTTTGCTGCCCAGGCCGACCAGATCCAAAAGATGTGCGCCCCGTTCGTTCATTTCCGCTTTGGAGAGCTGACCCGACCGTTGCATGGGAAGCTGCACGTTCTCCAGCGCCGTGAATTCCTTGAGCAAAAAGTGAAATTGAAAGACAAAGCCGATCTCCTGGTTGCGAAAATGGGACAGCTCCAAGTCATTCATCCCCGAGACTTCCTGCCCGGCAATCCAAAGCGTGCCGCTATCCGGACGATCGAGCAGCCCGAGCAGGTAGAGCAGGGTACTCTTGCCGCAACCGGACGGACCCATGATCGAATAGACCCGTTGTGTGTGAAGTTGAAGGGAAACATCCTTGAGCACGTGGACGGCATTTTCGTCCTGGCCCAGGAAGCGATGGATGCCTTCGCAACTAAGGACGAGTTCAGGATCGGTATCGTTTTCCATTCGGATTATCGCAAGGCGAGATTCGCTTGTATGAAAAATTGACGGCAAAGACAAGCTCACGGCGCGGGAGCCAATTGGTTTCTAGAAAAGAAACGATGCCGTGCTATCGTAGAAGCATGAAGCGATTTTTGGCTTCGGTCATTGGAATTTGCGGGGGAATCTGGCTCCCGTTTGGCGGAATGGCGGCGTCTGCCGCAACGCCGTCCTTACAAAAAATCGTCGAACGTACCGTGGCTCATGACGAGGAGCGGCAAAAGACCCTGCGATCGATGCAGTACGACCAGACGGCCAATCTCGACGAATTGGACGCCAAGGGCGAGGTGATGAAGCACGAGACTTTGCAGATGATCGTCTATCCCGGAGGCAATCCGGCCATGAAGATTGTTTCCGTGAAGGGGGACCGCATTCCCGCCGATCCCGACCAGGCGGAAGCCCAGGCCAAGGGACGGGACGTGGAGGACAACAAGAATAACTTCACGCTCAAGGAGTTGGTGGATCGCTTCGATCTCTCGCTGGCCGGTGAAACCCAACTAAATGGGCATAACGCCTATATCATCGCTTTTGCGCCGAGGGCCAATCAGCCTTATCACAATCAAACGGAAAAGATCGTCAATCAATTGCACGGCAAAATCTGGGTGAGCGCGGATACGTACGATGTTTTGCAAACGGAGGCGAGCCTGGCGGAACCAGTTTCGGTGGCGTGGTTCATTGCCAAGGTGTCCAGGGTCGATTTTCACTACAGCCGGCCTGACATTTCGAAGGATTTCACGCCGTGTCAGGTGCAAATCGCCGTGGAAGTGCATGCGGTCTTCATGGGCTTTTACGAGCGACAAATCGTCGACATGAAGAACTTCAAGTCGCGAGGTTAGGTTTCCCCGGCAAAGCGCGGTTCCGTCTTTCTATTCCGTCGCGCTGGCCGTAGCCTTTTTACGGCTATGCACGGACATCAAACCGCTTCCATCGAGTCCCATGAGTAAGAAAGCCCTGATCATCGGTATTTCGGGACAGGACGGCGGGTACTTGACCCAGTTGCTCTTAGGCAAAGGCTATGAGGTTCATGGAACCTCGCGCGATCATGAATTGGCCACGTTTTCCGGTCTCGAAAAACTCGGGCTGAAGGAAAAGATCAAGTTTCATTCCCTGGCGCTCTCCGATTTTCGCAGCGTGATGTCGGTGATCCAAAAAGTGAAGCCAGATGAGTTGTATAACCTGGCCGGACAGACTTCCGTTGGCCTGTCGTTTTCCTATCCGGTAGAGACATTCGAGAGCATTTCAGTGGGCACGCTCAACATCCTGGAATGTTTGCGGATGCTGGGTCTTCCGGTGCGATTTTATAACGCGGGCTCGAGCGAAGTTTTTGGAAACACGCCGAACGGGGCGGATGAGACGACTCATTTCCATCCGAGAAGTCCCTACGCCACGGCCAAGGCCGCAGCCCATTATACCGTGGCCAATTATCGTGAGGCTTATAAACTTCATTGTGCGACGGGTGTCCTGTTCAATCACGAATCGCCGCTGCGCCCGGCACGATTTGTAACCAAGAAAATTGTCTCCGCAGCGGTGCGAATCAAGAACGGGTCCGGGGAAAAATTGCAACTGGGTCGCATCGACATCAAGCGCGACTGGGGCTGGGCTCCGGAATATATCGAAGCGATGTGGCTCATGCTGCAGCAGGAGAAGCCGCAGGATTATGTTATCGCCACGGGTGTCTGTTCTTCGCTGCAAGATTACGTTGTGAAAGTCTTTGAAGTGCTGGGCTTGAATTGGAACGACCATGTGACTTTCAGCAAGGAGCTGCAACGGCCTTCCGATATCGACATGAGCTATGGTCGCGCCACCAAGGCGCAGGACGAGTTGAAATGGACCGCAAAAAAGCAGCTGCCGGAGATCATTTCCGCCATGGTCGAGGACGAGCTCCGGGTGCAGAGCGAAAAGTAACATGAAGGTTATCGGTTCCATCGCCGCGATGCAGCGGCAAAGCGCGAAGTGGGCGCATTCCAATAAAACGGTCGGCTTTGTGCCGACGATGGGGGCGCTGCATGAGGGGCATTTGTCGCTCGTCCGGCGTGCGCGGAAGGATTGCGGGATCGTGGTCGTGAGCATCTACGTTAATCCGACGCAGTTTGGGCCGAAGGAGGATTTTTCCCGGTACCCGCGTCCACGTCGCGAGGATCTGGTGCTTTGCCGGAAGGCGGGTGTCGATTTTGTCTTTGCGCCGAACAATCTCTATTTGCCGGATCATTCGACCTACGTGGAGGAGGGCGCGGTTTCGCAGAGGCGGGATGGGACTTCGAGACCGGGTCATTTTCGCGGCGTGGCGACGGTGGTGCTCAAGCTGTTTAATCTTGTTCGTCCCACGCGCGCTTACTTTGGGCAGAAGGATGCGCAGCAGGTGGATGTTATCCAACGCATGGTACGCGACCTCGATGTGCCGGTGAAGATTGTCGTTGGGGTCACGCTGCGCGATGCCGATGGCTTGGCGATGAGTTCGCGAAACCGGTATCTCTCGCCGGAAGAGCGGGCGGTGGGGGTGAAATTTGCGCGGCTATTGCAAGAGGCGATTCGACGCAAAATGAAGCAGGCTTCGTGGCTGCAAGGGCAGTTGAAGAAAGTCGATGGACTTCGCGTCGACTATGTCGAGCTTGCCGGAAATCGCCTTTGCGCGGCGATATTCGTGGGTAAGACGCGGCTCATCGATAACGAGCGCTTGCGATAAATCTTAATTTACCGCGACATCGGGCGAGAACGGCTGTGGCTCCAAAGAGCGGAAAGCCTCCGCACCGTGAATGCGGGCTCGGGTATAGAGAGACCACTGGCGAGTGAAAACTTTGTCCCAGGAGAAGCGGGCATGGACGAGCCGGGAAGCTTCCGCGCCGAGTGCGGCGAGGTCCTGATGCTCGAAGCGTTCGATGGCGTCGGCGATGGCAGCGGGGCTGTTGCTCGTGGCCCATTGATCGAGGCCGACCATGATGTTTGCGTCCATGAAACTGCCGCGCACTCCGACGCAGGGCAGCCCGCACGCCTGGGCTTCGAGCACGACGAGGCCGAAGGTTTCGCAGACTCCGGGATGAATGAAGAGATCGGCGGCGTGATAGTAGCGCGCAAGTTTTTCATTGTCCTGAATGTAGGATCGCCACGTGAGCGCGCCGGTGCGATGACGCGTGGCCGGAAGCGTGCGACGCAACGGGCCGTCGCCGACGACGACAAGATGATAGGTGTTGGGATGGCGCGCGTGGAGGTTCTCGAAGGCCGCGAGCATCATCTCGATGTTCTTTTCCGCGGAGAGGCGTCCCACATAAAGCAGCACTTTTTTATCGGGAGGCAGATCGAGTTCTTCGCGCAAGGCAGCGTCGCGCGGCACGGGGCGAAACGCTTTGGTATCGACACCGAGGTTAAGCGTCACCGTGTTGGTCAGGCCCCAGCCGGAAAGCACCTGACGCAGATGCTCCGAGGGAACCAACGTGGCGGCGAAATGGCCGTAAAGTTTGACGATGTAATCCTCGGCATAATTGAGCACGGCATCGCGTAGCCAGGATCCACCGTACTTGAGTGCCGTGCGCAGATAGGCCTCGGGAAAATGGGAGTGATAGAAACCGAAGACGGGCGCATGAAGTTGGGCACCGGCGCGGAGGCAGGTCCACGCGAGATGATAGGGGTCGCCCGATTCGATCACGTCGGGCCGGATATCGTCGAGCATGTCGAGGACGAGCCGCGTGTTGAGAATCAGCCGGTACCGCGAGGGATAGCGGGAAAAGAAATCGAGCCGAGGTGAGCGGATGGTATGGAGGTGCAGGCGGCCCTCGCGTTCGTAGCGCGTGGTGCTGCCGGGAATGATGAGATGATGCTCATCGCGTGTATGCTGCAGGACATGCAGCCGCTTTTCCGAGATGTAGCGTTTCACCCCGCCACTGACGGGCGAGTAAAACTGGGTGACATCACAAATCTTCACGTCGGCTCCCGGCTTTGTTCAGGATGCGTCGCGATGAATTAAAGGATGTCCTTGTTACCCTTCCCGTTGATTTCAAACAGGGAGGAAACCGATTCGCCGCCATTAATGCGTTTGATCGCTTCGCCCAGGAGACCGGCGATGCTGAGGACGGTGAGCTTGAAGCCGGGAATGGGACGAACAACGGTGCTGTTTGTCGTGATCACTTCATCAATATCCGACTCCTGTAGGCGCTTGATGGCCATGTCGTTGAGAAGCGCGTGCGAGATCGCGGCAAGGACCCGTTTCGCGCCCTTTTGTTTCAGGAGTCGAGCAGCAGCGGTGATCGTGCCGGCGGTTTCGCTCAGGTCATCGACCATGAGGACATCCTTGCCTTCGACTTCACCGACGAGATATTGCGACTCAACCGAGGTGGCGCTGGTGCGTTGCTTGGCAACGATGGCGAGACTGGTGTGGAGGAGCTGTGAGTAGGCGGCGGCCATTTTCATTCCGCCAACATCGGGCGAAACGACAATCAGGTTATCGAGCTTTAGCGTGGCGAGATAACGGTAGATGACCGGTGCGGCGTAGAGGTGATCGACCGGGATGTCGAAGAAGCCCTGGATCTGCTGGGCGTGGAGATCCATGCAGAGGACGCGATTCGCACCGGCGGAAGCGAGGAGATTGGCGACGAGCTTGGCCGTGATCGGGACGCGGGGCTGGTCCTTGCGATCCTGTCGGGCATAGCCATAAAAAGGAACGACTGCCGTGATGCGCATCGCACTGGCGCGACGTGCGGCGTCGATCATGATCAACAGCTCCATCAAATTCTGGTTGGTGGGCGGCGCGGTGGGTTGGACGATATAGATGTCGCGACCGCGAATGTTCTCGTTGATCTTGACGAAAGTTTCGCCATTAGGGAACGAAGTGACCGTCGCTTCGCCGAGGGGAACGCCCACGTAATCGGCAATTTCTTTTGCAAGAGCGGGGTTGGCGTTGCCGGTGAAAACCTGGGGGCCTGTATTATCCATAGCCCGTAAAGTGTCGCGGTGCATCGCGGCGGCGGCAAGCCAGAAAGCGACATGATTCTGTAACAATTGGTTGGTGTCATCGCTTCGAGTCCCCTTAAAAGCTCGTATCGCCTTCTGGTTACGATCCCGTTAGCTTTTTTCATGGTCACACCAGCCTCACCTGCCAAACGGCCTTGGTATCATCCCATGCGCCTCCTCCAGCGACTGGCGCTCTATGCCGTGATCGGGTATGTAGTCGTTTGCGTGTTCCTTTATTCCATCCAGAATAGCCTGACCTATCCGCGCGAAGCCTCGGGCGCTCTTCTTCCGACGGAAAAGGCGGTGCAGATGGCCGACAAGTACCGGATGGTTCCCTGGAAGCAGACGACGCCCGGCGCCGAGGGACCGCAAGGGTACGTACCGCGTGATTTTACTTCGCCCGGCTTGCGCGGGACGATCGTCGTTTTCCACGGCAACGGCGGTAATGCTTTTGAGAGAACCCAGTATGTAGATGCCTTTACGCGTCGCGGTTTTCGTACTTTTCTCTACGAATATCCCGGTTATGGAGGTCGCTCCGGAAAGCCAAGTGAGGCCACGATTGTTCCGGATGGACGTGCATTGATCCGCTCGCTCGATCAGGCGGGCTACGGTCCTGTCTACGTCTGGGGCGAGTCGCTGGGTGGGGGGGTAGCGGCGGCCGTTTGTGCCGACCCGACGTTGCCGGTGCATGGCCTCGTCCTGCTCACGCCGTGGGACAACATCGCCAACGTGGGACTCACGCGGTACCCCTATATTCCTGTCCGGCTACTCATGATCGATAAATATGATTCGATCGCGAATCTCCAGAAGTTTGCGCACCCAATCTGCGTGGTGCGTAGCGCGGAGGATAGCATCATTCTGCCGAGGTTGACCTCCAACCTAATCGCCCACCTGCCCGAGCCGAAGAAAGTCATTCAGCACGAAAACGCCGATCATGACACCTGGCCCAGTTCTCCCGAACTGGCGTGGTGGGACGAGGCGCTCGATTTTATCGCGCCGATGAAGAGGCCTTAGTTTGCTCGGGCTTGGGCGGGGGAATCGGCAGCGATTTGGGTGGCGGCCCCGTGGCCTTGAGCGCGGCGATTTCCTTCGCCGTAAGCTGACGAGTCGGCACCATGTAATACGTTTCGATCTCGGTGCCATCTTCGATGACTTGTTGGCGCGATTTGAAAAAAGGAAGATCGGGCCAATGAGTCTGGAGCGAACGTGCTGTTTCCGTGGGTAGATAAGGGCTGATATCCGTGTTTCCGAAGATGCCGATGACCACGATGTACCCGATCAGGCAAAGACCGGTAATGCCCATGAAACGGTACCAGCCGTAGGAAATCTTGAAACGCTCTGCCACGCTTTTAGCTTAACGCGAAGAGAGAGGTGAGACAATCATCTCCGCCCGTCGATGAGTTCCCAGAACTCGGGGGTCTTCTGTAGCATCTCGTCTTCACCGAGGGGGAGCTTGGTACGGAAAAAGAAATCCTTGAGCGTGTTTTTGTGGAGGACCCGATGGATGAGCAGACCCTCGCCGGTGCGCTCAAAATAAATCCGGTATTCCTTCGTCCGATAACGGTAAAGGTTCCGCTTTTCGCGATGGAGCTTTCCAAATTTTTCCGGGTCGGCCTGGTCGAGGTCCTCGGGAAGAAAGTTGAATTCGCTCAGGATCTGGAGCTGCAGCATCTTGGGCAGGGTGGCCAGCTCGGCGGCGCTTCGGTCGTTGAAAACAATCTGGAACATGGGGAGGAAACCATTTAGCCACGAAAGAGCGCAAAGAGCACAAAGAAAATGATGAAGAGGGAATTTCTCTCGTAGCGGCCATTCCTTTTTGAAACCATGGATAGAACTCGGATTATGAGTGAAAAAAGACCATTACGTCCGGTCATTGTTGGCGACTGGGTACGGATTTGTGAGAACCTCGACCTGGGTCCGCTGAACAATCCGGATCGCTCCAAGCAGGATGTGGTGGATCACCACGCCTACCGGGGAAAGGATGGGCGCTGGCGTTTGTGGGCATGCATCCGCAATTCCGGGGTGGGGCGTGTTATTTACGGTTGGGTCGGCGATTCTTTTGCCAAGGGACCGTGGGAACCTCTCGGTGTGGTGTTGCGGGCGAGTCCCGAATGGGGGGAAGCCAGTGAGGGAAATCCAAGAGAACACGTAGGTGCGCCGTTTTTTGTGGAACACGAGGATTTGCTCTACTGTTTTTTTCATTCAAACGGGCATATCCATTTATTGGTCTCAAGGGACCGGGAGAATTTTGAGCGAGTCAAAGGATGGGACAGCACCTCGCGTATTCACCAGGGCGGGCGGGATGTCATGCTCATGCGCTGGGGAGAGTATTGGCTTAGCTATTCCACCGTCACCAAGGTGAGTGCGGATGGCTGGGCCGAAAGTTTTGTGATCGTGCGCAAGAGCAAGGACATCCGCTTTTGGCGATGGGCGGACCATACGATTGTTTCCCAGGGTGGTGTGGGTGGTAATGGAGCCGTGAGCGCCGAAAGCCCCTTTGTCGTTTACAAGGCCGGGTATTACTACCTGTTCCGTTCCTCCTCGATGGATTTTCGGACGTACGTCTATCGTTCAGAGACGCCATTCCATTTTGGCGTGCATGACGACTCGAAGTTGATTGCCGATTTTGATCTCAAGGCCCCAGAGATTTTTGAGGAGAACGGCGTTGAGTACATTACCCACCTGGCGGACTTCAAGGGACTGATGGCGGCAAGGTTGGAGTGGCGGGAAGAGTAGGCCGGAGCCGGGCCCTCCATGGGAACTACTTATAGAGCAGAAAAGGCTTACGCGCGACACGGAACGTGGCGAGACCGGGCTGCCAGGCGTCGATGATTTGTTGCGGTGTCTGCCCGTTTTGCAGGGCGACGCGCAGGCTGTCGCTGCCGACAATATGATCGAAAGCGGAAGGACCTGAATCGCCATCGGGAGTGGGCTTGAACATCTTCACTCCGGGCGAGTGGTAGCTGACATAAAGAATCTGAACCGCGAGATCGCACAGATTCACTTTGTCGCGATTGGTGAAATAAATCTGCGTGCCGTTGATGATCTGGCCTTTGAAGACTTGGTAAAAGGGCTTGAAGGTTACCGGCTGAAACAGCGTACCGGGAATCTGAAGCTGAGAGAACGTGCTCGTCAGCTTGAAGGAATCGAAGGTGGAATGTCCGAAAACAGCGAACGGCAGCGTGTAACCGACGCCATTGCAGACGCCGCCCGCTTCGCCGAGAAATCCCGTAGCAACGTAGTATAGCGAGGTCTCGGCTGTGGGAATGTGTGGCGACGTCGGAACCCAGATGAGTCCGGTGTCCTCCCAATACATAGAGCGGTTCCAGCCGACCATCGGAACGATGGTGAGCTTGGGCGATCGCTTGATCCATTTCGACTGCGCGATCATCGAGGCCAGTTCGCCCGGCGTCATGCCGTAGACGTAGGGGATATTCCACTCACAAGTGAAGGAGCGGTATTGCGGATCGAGCATCATGCCTTCGACGCGATTGCCATTAAGGGGATTGGGACGATCGAGCACGTAGAATTGAATGCCCGCTTCGCCCGCGGCTTCCATCGCGAGGCCCAGGGTGCTGATGAAGGTGTAGCTGCGACAGCCGATGTCCTGGATGTCGTAGACGAGGACATCGATACCTTTCAACATTTCCGGCGTGGGTTTGTTCGTCGGACCGTACAACGAGTAAACAGGCAGCCCGGTATGTGGATCGATGGAGGATGGAACATAGGCGCCGGCCCAATCGGAGCCATAGACGCCATGCTCCGGTCCAAACAACGCCACCAGCTTCACGCCTGGTGCATGGAGCAAAATATCAACGGTGCTGTTGCCGTGGGAATCGATCCCGGTCGCATTCGTAATGAGACCGACGCGCAGGCCCTTGAGTTGATCGAATTGATGTTCCTCGAGGACATCGATGCCCAATTTGATGTTGGCTGCGTGTACGACCGAGGAAAGAAGGAGCAGCGCAACAAGGGAAAAGGCGGGGCGGAAGTAGCTCATGCGTGTCATTTGGATATAGGATGGGTTATTGGGACGGTCAAGGGATCAACCCATGTCCTCGGGGATGTGGCACTTGTGTAAGGAAGAAATAAAGTCTGAAACGCAGAAGGTATCTAAGCGTCTTAATAAGTGAGGTAACTATTATGAAAAAGCTCCTGTTAGTATTGGCCCTGCTTCTCGCGGTCGCGACGTTCTCGACTTCAGCGAACGCGGGGGTTGTTGTCGGCGTCGGGGTCGGTATTGGCGGTCCGGGCTATTACCCCGGTTATTACCCTCCTCCATATTATTACGGGTACTACGGTGGCCCTGCCATTTATTTTGGCCCCGGCTATTATCCTTGGTACCACGGGTACTGGGGTGGCGGTTACTACCGTGGCTACGGTGGATATAACTACTACCATGGCGGTGGTTGGAACGGTGGGTACCACGGTGGTTACAACGGATATCATGGCGGCTACAATGGCGGGGGCCATGGTGGATATCAGGGTAACTACAATAGCGGTGGATACCACGGGGGCGGCGGTGGTGGTGGCAACTACCACGGCGGTGGAGGCGGTGGCGGACACCACTAAGCCTGCAACAATTTAAAAACGGAAAAACCCGGTTTGGAATATCCAAACCGGGTTTTCAATTTCCAATGGGACAGGCGAAATTAGAGGGAGAAACTTCCCCAGTAATTCAGCTTTGGTTCCTTGGCTTTACGGCGACGTTTTTCGCTGGGCTTTTCGTAATTGCGACGCGTGCGCGCTTCGCGCAGCGTACCTTCACGATCAAGCTTCTTCTTCAGGCGTCGCAACGCCTTATCAACGGACTCACCTTTTTTTAGTCGTACTTCACTCAACGTAATTCACCTCGATCCCATTTAAATTTAGTCCGCGAGACAGAGCTCTGCGGACAAGTATTGTAATGGTCACGGGCCAAGTGTCAAAGAAATGAGTTAAATAACTTACACTCAATCACTTGTGGGTTGTTTTTGGTCCTTTTCAGGCGATTTTGCACCCAGTTCCTGGATCAAAAAGCCCCAAATATCGGTCCCGTACTCGATGGTTTTCTTCACCTGATCGCCGCCGCCATGACCGCTTTGCGCTTCCACACGCAGCAAAATTGGATTTGGACTGCTCGTTGCATACTGTAATTCCGCCGCCATCTTGCGCGCGTGCATCGGATCGACGCGATCATCATTGGCGGCACTACAGAAGAGTACAGATGGATACGGCGTTCCTTTGACGACATGATGATAGGGTGAGTAAGCGAGGAGCGCCTTGAACTGTACCGCTTCCTGCGGCGAACCGTATTCAGGCACCCAGGTTTTGCCGCTGCCGAATTGATCAAAACGAATCATGTCGAGCAGAGGGACTTCACAAATCACGGCGCGGAAAAGATCAGGACGTTGGGTAATCATCGCGCCGGCCAGGAGGCCACCATTGGAACCGCCGCGAAAGGCAAGACGATCGGAATTGGTATATCCCTGGGCGATCAGGAATTCACCAGCCGCGATGCAATCGTCGAAGACGTTCTGTTTCTTGAGCAGCATGCCGTCCTGGTGCCATTGCTCGCCGAACTCGCCACCGCCGCGCAGGTTGACCACCGCATAACCACCACCCGCTTCCAGCCACGGATAGTAGCCGGGTGAGAAATAGGGTGTCTCGCTGACTCCAAAGCCGCCGTAACCGGTGAGGAGGAAGGGCGTGCTATTATCAAGGAGGATATCCTTGCGATGGACGATGAACATCGGGATGCGGGTACCATCCTTTGAGGGGAAAAACTTTTGCTCCACGACGTAGGGCGAGGGATCGACCGGGATTTTGATTTGGGCCCAGAGCGTTTGGTCCGCGTTGGTGACGCTGGTCTTGAAAATTTCGGTCGGCGTCGTGAAATTGACGAAGCTGAAGTAGAGCTCGTCGTATTCCGGTTCCCCGGAAATCTGGCCCACGGTGCCAAGTCCGGGAAGTTCCAGCTCCCGAACCAGTGTACCGTCGAGATTGCGAATCTCCACTTTGCTGATGACCTTCTCCATTTCGTCCAACACGAGACGATCACCCACTACGGCGAGACCCTGCAGGACGACGGTTGGCGATTCCGGAATAATTTCGTGCCAGTTGGAACGATCAAGGTCGCTCAGTTTGGCGGTGAAGATCCGATAGTGAGGCGCATCCTCGTTGGTGAGGATGTAGGCCTGCCCTTTCCACGCATACAAGGAGTAAAGAAACGGTTTGCCGACGACGATGGCTTCCCAGTTGTCGGCCAATTTGGCTGAGGGCTCACCTTTGAGCGGCTGATAGTAGAGATCGTTTTTGTCCCAGCCATTTTGTTGCTGGAAGAAGATGTATTTTCCATCGCGGGAGATATCAGCACCGATGAACTTGGTGGCATCGCCCGTTTTGGCGTGGATGATCGGGTCCTTTTTGGGATCGGTGCCCAGCTTGTGATAGCGGACTTCCGCGAGACCGGGACGGTCCTGAATGTGCGCGGGATCAGCTGGCGGAAGATAAGTGTAAACAAACCCGGAGCCATCCGGCATCCACGAGGGGCTGGCGTATTTTGCGCCTTCGATCATTTCACCTGGGAGATCGTTTCCGGTGGCCACATCCTTGACGTAGAGCGTGGCTTCATCGGCGTTATTCGGTTTCAGCGTGTAGGCGAGCAGCTTGCCGTCGAGGGTGACGGCGGTTTCGCCCAGGGATGCGTTGGTGGTGTTGACGAAAGAATTAGGATCAATCAGAACGTGCTCGTCCTTGGGAGCGTCCACCGGACACCAGTAGAGAACCGCTTTCTCCTGGGTCGATTTCCGTTTCATGTAGAAATAACGGTCGCCCGCCCGGCCCGGTGCCGTCATCGTGTCGATGTAGAGCAATTCGTGAAAGCGCTTTTCCAGCGCGGCGCGGCCCGGCAAGGCATCCAGATAAGTGCGGGCCAGATTATTTTCTACCTTCAGCCACGTCTGCACTTCGGGGGATTTGCCGTCTTCCAGCCAGCGATAGGGATCGGGCACCTTGACGTCGAAGTATGTATCGAATGCGTTGTCTCGTGGAGTGGGAGGATAGGTGAGAGGCAGCGTTGGCATGGGAATGGTGACGACGGGTGCTTCGGTCTGCGAGGTGGAATGAACAGTCGCGGTGAAAATTCCCGCAGCCAGCAAAACGAAGGCAACGCCGAATATGACGAGCGGCTGCGAAGTGGAGCGAGACTCTCCAGAGGATGGTTGAGCAGGCTCCGGCG
>Ga0068858_100002784_pt1 | contig 17574 bp, 15 predicted proteins | sample KBSSwiS12_FD_66589 | JGI IMG/M metagenome (GOLD analysis project Ga0068858, IMG submission 66589) | Switchgrass rhizosphere microbial communities from Kellogg Biological Station, Michigan, USA - KBS Switchgrass S1-2 | ecosystem: Host-associated > Plants > Roots > Rhizosphere > Soil ...
GTCCGTACCATTCGCCGCTGGATCTCGATACCGGCGAGCGATGCCTCACCGACGGCCTGCCGATCTACTTCGCCGGTTATAACAACAACTACCAGATCTTTCAGTCGCCCTCGTCTGTCGTCATCGTCCACGAGCTGTACCACGAAGTGCGCGTCATCCACATCGACGGGCGCCCGCACGCCAATATTCGACAGTGGCTCGGCGACTCGCGCGGGCACTGGGAAGGGCAGACGCTGGTCGTCGATACCATCAATTTTCTCGCGCGCGAAGGCGCTGAATGGCAGGACGCGTGGCGCGCGTCCCGCTCGACAACCCACGTGGTGGAGCGCTTCACGCGGGTGAACGCCGAGACGATGCAGTATCAGTTCACGTGGGAGGATCCGACGATGTTCACGCGGCGCTGGACGGCCGCCTGGCCGCTGACCACGAACCAAGCGGCGCGCGGCGTGACCGAGGGGGGGCTCTTCGAATACGCGTGTCACGAGGGGAATTACGCGATGACGGATGTCCTCGAGGGCGCTCGCGGCGAGGAAGCGGCCCAACAGGCCGGCGGCGCGCGTAAACAACAATAGCCGCCAACGGCCCCGACCGACAGGATGGCCGTGAACGCCAGCACGATTCCGTCGACGCCTGTCTCCTGAGCGCGCGGTACATCGAAGATCGTCGTCTGCCGGCCGTGCATCGGCTTCATGGCGTCGAGCGCCTTCAACGCCATCAGGTCGAGCGTGCCCTGCAGGATGAACGATCGATCGTCCATGACGTGCCGCTCCTATGTGATGCCGACAGGAGTGTGACACGTCTCATGTGGGTGTAAAGAGGAGTGCGCCGCTATCTCGAACCGTCGAATCTCGTATTGCACAGGGCGATTCAACGCACCGACGCGCAGCAACGCGCGAGCGGCGAAGCAATGGGAACAGGACGTGGCCGAGATGCAGAAAAACTTGCCGAAGGGCCACAAAAGAGCCACTCGCTGATAAGATCAGTCAGTCGCGTAAGGCGGGAAAGATCGTAACCCCACCGGCCATCAATCGTTTGGGCGCTTAGCTCAGTTGGTTAGAGCGCGTGCTTCACACGCACGAGGTCATAGGTTCGAGTCCTATAGCGCCCACCACATAACATCTTGGCGGAAGTCAGGGCGGGCCGCAGCTCGTGTTACGAGTCGAGCATTCGAATTAGTCGAACGTGCCACCCCACTTCCAACCATCGGACGGACGTGAGATCGTCTTCATCCGCAGACGGTGATCCGCCGGATTGCGACCGGGATTGCCCGTGACGACCAGGTGATCCCCGGGATGGGGAGTTTCTCGGGTCACACCCTGCCTTCCGCAGCGGGATAGTCGATGTACCCCTTCTCACCGCCCGAGTAAAACGTGCTGGCGTCCCATTCATTGAGCGGACGGCCCTTCGCAACGCGCAATGGCAGGTCGGGATTGGCGAGGAACAGCTTGCCGAAGACGACGAAGTCGCTATTGAAGCTCGTTCAACAAGCCCGTCAGCAATCCCGGAAACACGAGCTGCGCGCCCTGGAAGTCCGACTTGAGGACGGCGGTAATCTCCGCCTCGCTCTTCTTCTGCATCAGCATCTCGTGCACCTTCGTTCGCATGGTAATTGTGAGATCGCGGAATTTCCGCATCTCGGCCTTGGTGGTCACGTCGCCGTGCCCCGGCACCACGGTGTCGAAGTCGAGCTCCAGCGCACGATCGAGTGTCGCCGTCCAGTCCTTCGCACTGCCGCCGCCCTGGTAGTCGATCAGCATCGGCGTCATCGCGCCGAAGGTAAACGTGTCACCGGCGGCCAGCACGCGATCCGAAGGGAAGTACACGAAGACGTCGCCGCTCGTATGCGCGCGGCCGAAGTAGTAGAGCCGCACCTCTTTCCCTCCGAGATGGATCAGCGCGCGGTCGACGAAGGTGACAGTCGGCTGACCCGGCTGCTTCGCATCGACGAAGTGACGGAACGCCGCCTCGGATGCAATGACCTGCGCTCCGGCTCCCTGCATCCGGACGTTACCGCCGGAGTGGTCGCCATGGTGGTGCGTGTTGACCACGTAACGCACCGGCTGATTCGTCACCGTCTTGAGCGTCGCCAGGATATTGGGCGCGTCCACCTCGAACTTGTCATCCACCAGGACGACGCCTTCGTTCGTCACGAGCGCCGTCGTGTTGCCCGGCACGAACGCATTGTGGATGACGAAGAGATCGTCCTTGACCTTGACGAGATCCAGTTTCGCCGGCTGATTTCCGAACTGCTGGCCATGCACGTACGCGACGATCAGCAACAGTAGGAGTCCGGCACCAACCGAGATGCGAGTCTTCATGCCATTTACCTCAAAAGCTATCGCAGCGCGAAATCTTCATCAAAACAGATCACACGCCACAGGCCTTCTAACGTCACTACTCGATCATCTCCACGATGAGGCCGCCAGGGCTCCGCACCAGGACGCCTCAGTGGCCGCCTTCAGCCGTTCAATTTTCGTTACGGAGTCTTTCCCTGCGCGATTGCGCTCTGCTCGTCCAGTTGCTTCTGCTGATCCGCTCGGAGCTGTTCGTACGGCGGATTCGGTGGAAGCGTCTTCAAATAGTCCTGATACTCAGGGAACATTGTCTGCTCTCCGCCGCGGGCTGCCTCGAGCGGAATGCCCTTCGCGGCGAACTGCTCGTTGTAGTTCGTGGTGTAGAACGGCAGGCGCATCGGCACGTACCCCTCCGGCGTCGGCACCTGGTTGTGCACGGAGCACGGATACGGATCCATGTTGCCCTGAGGAATGTACGCGTACAGCTTGCTGTAGATGAACGGTCGCGACAGATACTGCGGATCCGAAATCATCATGATGTCGACCAGGATGTCTCCGTACCGGAAGATCCGCTCGTCCATCGTCGTCTTGTCGTCGAGCGGCAGACCCTGGCTCCGCTGCAAGAAGCCCGGTTTGAGGTGATCGGTGTGCACCCACAGGACGTTGCCCACCCACTTGCCCGTGGAGTACCCCTGCCAGGTATGCGGTTCGGAAGCCGACGGGTACGGATGATTGGACGCGGGCATCCAGATCGTCCGGTGCGGCGCTGAGAATGCCATCGTCGTCTCGATCTTGATCTGATCCTGAGTCTGTGAGTCGGTCGTCTCCCAGATGCGCATCGTGCTGATCGCGCGGGGGGCGTACGTCGCCATGAACGGCCGGCACATCAGCTCCGGCATCTCGAATTCATCAGCGTCGTACTGCTGCGCGATCTTCAGCGCCGCGTCCGTAAGCGGCAGGCCGGAAAAGTCTCCCGGATCCGGACCGGCAAGGTAGTGGTACGAGTCCTGATTGCCGAGCGGACTCCAGAAACCGTTGATCATCGACTGCGCAGTCGCGGGCTGGAGGGAGACAAGCGCAGCGACGCCTAGGCCGGCGAGCGCCAGCCATGAAGGACGAAGTCTCATTTAACCTCCTTGCACGGATGCGGCGCCCACTTCGAGGCGTCCGGCTCTCTCTGAAACTCCGAGCTGATGATGAACGGCGTGTTCAGGTACTCGGGGTCGATGACTTCCGTGGTGTCCGTGAACCAGTCCTTGCCGGTCGGATCCTGAAATGTCATGAAGTGTTCGATGAGACGCGTCTTCGCGCTGTAAGGCACACCGTTGCGCCGCAGCCAGCCGGGCGCGAGGTCGGTCGTCACCACTGCCAGGTCCCCGCCCGGCTGCGCGTCGCCCGCCCGGTTCTGCCCCAATCCACCGCCCCGGCCAACGGCGCCGCGTTGGAAGATCGTCTGATTGAACCGAAAGGGTTGTTCCCACGCCGCGATCGAATAACCCTGCGTCGACGCTGGTTGGCGACCGCCGGCGATTTCGCCGTTCCTCAACGCCCGCTCGATGTCGCCGGTAGGCTTGCCCGGCGGGAAATGGATCAAGCGCGTCTGGACGCCCCAGTCAGTTTCGATCTTCAGGGCGTTTGGCGAGTCCCACGTGATGTGCAGGCGCATCGGCATGTGCATCAGTCCGGCGGCGCCGTACGCGCGGCAGTCGATGATCTGAGAGGTCTGATATCTCGCGCCGCCGTACAGCTCGGGATTGAACTGGTCGGCGATCGCGCGGCCGGCGGTATTGAGCGGCACCTGCGCGTAGTCGCCCTTCGGCGGCGTCATCATGCGAAAACGCCAGTCCTCGTCGACGACAGACACCCAATAGCCCGTGAGGTCGATCAGCGCGGCCTGTTGCGCGTTTTGCGGCGGCTGCGGTGCGGCGGCCTGACCGCCGCGGCCCTGTGCCGCAACGAGTCCCGCGTGGACGATCACGAGCGCGAATACGATCGTCTTCATCAGAACACCTTGCCCGACGGCACCGCCGTCGTCGTTTTCATGGAGAAGAAGACCGGCCCCTTCGCCGGCAGCGTCTCGTACACCGCCGTGACGAAGTCGCGCGTCGTCGACGACCCGGCCGCGCCGCCCCAGCGCTGGTCGTATCCCGCGGTCGGTTTGAGGTCCAGCACCTGCTGCAGCGTCTTGCCCTGATTCTTGTAGTACTGAATGGTGTTGCGAACGATCGTGAGCATGTTCCGGTAGAGCGCGACCTCCGACTGATCGCAGGCACGGCCATGCCCCGGGACGATCACCGTTCCGCCTTCGGCCTGCGGACCCGGCGCCGCCATCGCGATCACTCGGTTCAGCGCGACCAGCTCACCGTCGATCGTGCCGCCCGCCTTCGTGTCGATAATCGGATAGGTCAGCATGTCGACAACGTCGCCTGCCGCGATCACGTCTGAACCGCGGAACAGGACGACGAGCTGACCGTCGGTGTTGGCGTCGTGCGGATGATGAATCTGCACGGCCTCGCCGTTGAAACGTTGGTTGTCGACGTCGAAGGTCTCTGGATCGGTCGGTTCGAGTCCTCGAAACGTGCCCGTGCGGTCGGCCGACATGCGCCTCAACACGTTCTCGTGCGCGATCACCTCGGCGCCCGGGTTGACAAAGGCCTGCTGCTGCGCACGTTCTTCGCCGGAGATGATCTGGCTGCCGGCTTTCGCGATCGTCGCGTTGCCGCCGACGTGATCGAGCCGCCCGCTGGTGTTCACGATCCTGCGGATTTCCTTGTGCTCGCCGCCGTGCTCCTGCGCGAGCCGCTGAATCTGCGCCAGCAGCTTCGGCGCCATCGGCCCGACGCCGGTGTCGACGACGAGCACGCCCTGATCACCGAGCTGCACGAGCACGTTTGCCTGACCGGGCTGTCCTGTCACGAGCCAGACCTGACCGCGCAGATACGTCGCGCGAATCTCGCCGTCCTCGCGAGGTTGCGCATACCCGTTGTTCGGAGGGTATATGTTGACCGGCGCGCCGAATTCCTGAGCCATCGCGACTGCGCCCATCGAGGCGGCACAGACGATGGCAAGAACCCACCTCTTCATAACGTCTCCTAGAGCACGGCGAAGTCGATGACCGCGGCGCGCTGGACGCTCGTCTTCGCCGCGCGCGTCAGCTTGCCGGTCTCACCATCGATGGCAAATGAAATCACGTCGTTCGACTGCACGTTGCAGGAAAACAGAAACTTCCCGGAAGGCTCGATGTTGAATTCCCGATGCCCGCTGCCGCCGATCTCGACGACATCGACTCTCGACAGCCGCCCGGCGTCCGCGTCGACAGCGAAAAGGGCGATGCTGTCGTGTCCGCCTCCGATGCGATTGGAGCTGTAAAGGAATCTTCCGGTGGGATGGATTCGAATGTCCGCTGGGGAGATGCGCGTGGTGCCGGCAGCATCGGCGTCTGAAACCGTGGCGATCGTCTGAACCAGCTTGACCTCGCCGGTGCCCGGATCCAGGTGATAGGACGACACGCTCGGCTCGCGCTCGTTCGTGATGAAGAAATGGGGCGCCCGCGGATGGACGGCGATATGCCGTGGCGCTTTTCCAGGAGGCGCCGGATACGCCTTTCCCTGCAGCGTCTTCGAACCCGGCGTGAAGCGATAGATGTAGATATGGTCGTAGCCGTTGTCAGTCGCGATGATCCAGCGCTGCGTGCGATCGAACGCCACGTCGTGGCACGCGGGACCGATCTGCACGAGCGCCGTCGGACCGATCGCCTCGGGCCGGAGGCCCTGCGACCCCGGCGCAGGCGGCTCCGCGAACACGGCCACATCGGACACCGTCGCAAGGGATCCATCGGCGCCGACCGTATACAGCGCCACCGTTCCGTCGTCCGTCGGACGATCGATCACCGGAACGCCGTTCTTCTTCATCACCCGCACGACGCGACTGACGGCGCCGTGATTGCCGACGATGACGCGCGAGTTGGTCCTGTCGATCTTCACGGCGACCGGCATCGCGCCCATCGACGGCTGCGTGTTCAGATGGCGGAGCGAACCGTCCGAACGGCTGATGGCGAACGCCACGACGCCACCGCCGCTCCCGGGGACGGCGCCGAGCGCCGTCGTGCGGTTGACGCAATAAACAAAACGTCCATCCGCGGACACGCACATGCCGTCGCTGTTGAGATCCTGCGCCTCAGGACCAGTCGAGCTCACGGGCTGCAGCGCTCCGTCGGCCATGTTGATGCGGAAGACGTCGATGCCGCCGCCCATCGCCGCGCCGGCAAATCCCGGCGTCTGCCTGCCGACGTACGCAAAGGCCCGACCCTGTGCCGACAGCGGCAGCTCACCAAGGCGCGCGCCAGTCAGTGCCAGCCCGGAAGTTGTGAGGAAGGTGCGTCGCGATACCGGCATACTTACGCATTCCCTTCAGCGGTACTTCGGCAGAATCCGCAACGCGTTCTCGCGATCGATTCCCGCAAGCTCCGCCGCCGTCATCCCGGCGTTCTTCAGCTGCTCGACGTGATTGACGATCGTGCTGTACGGATAGTCCGCGCCGAACACGATCTGCGTCGCGCCGACGAGGCCCTTCAGGGCCCCGAGCTGCAGGAAATCGGTCGTCTGCGCGGTGTCGTAATAGAAGCGCCGCAGATGAAACAGCTTCGAATTCGGCGCCGCAGGCTTCGCGAGATCCTGAGGCGACAGATTCCCGTACCCGAGGAATCGGTTCATCAACCCGATGAGCGTGCCACCCCCGTGCGACCAGATGAAGTGGATGTTCGCATGGCGCGTCGCCGCGCTTGTCCGTCCGCCGTTGTCGTTAATCAGGTTGAAGATCGCCCGCGACGTATCCGTCTGCCATTCGATTGTGCCCGGGCTGGTGTTCGGCAGGAGCGCGTGGCAGCAGGGAGCGTCGGTCGGATGCGTATAGACAACGGCGCTGCGGCGATTCAGTTCGTCGAAGACCGGCTGGAGCGCGGGGTCCCAGAGCCACATGCTGCCGTAGCTCGTCAACAGACCGACGCCGTCGGCCTTGAGCGTGTCGAAGGCGTACTCGATCTCACGCAGGCTTGCATCGACATCAGGTAGAGGCAACAGGGCGAATAGGCCGAAGCGGCCTTTGTAATCGCTCACCATCCGCGCGCCGTAGTCGTTCATGTCGCGCGCGAGGCCGATCGCCTCCTGCCGCTCTTTCGTGAAGTCGTCTCCGAACCACACTCCCGGCTCGGTGCAGGAGACGAACGCCGTCGAGACACCCGCGGCATCCATCGCGGCGATCGCTCGGGCTGGTGTGTAGGCCTCGAACTGCTGCCAGCCCTGGCGCTTTGCTTCAACGACGCGTTTGATCCAGCGAGGCGATCCAAAGTGATGGTGCAGGTCCAGCCGCCGCGCATTTGCCGGCACCTGCGCGACCAGAGATTGGCCTCGCGACAGCGCCGTGATCGCGCCGAACGCGGCGGCGCGCTTCAGCCACTGACGTCGTGAGAGGCTCGTGAGATCGTCTGTCGGCATCATCGACGTTTTACTTCAAACGTTGTGATAGACGGCCAGCACCGCCGCCGTCGGGGGGCCCAGTACCTGCAACGCCGCGGGCCCGTCCACGCTCTACATCAGCACGCACCGGACCGCCGCAACCTACCACCGGTTGCGCGGCACCGTGGGAGTTACCCGAGAACAGAATTTCAGCCCTGACCGGTCGGTCACATGTCCTGACCATTCGGTCAGTCGTTGGGGCGCTAACATATCCGATCGCCGGGCCGAGCGTCAATCAACCTCAACGTCTCAAGGGGCCGACAGGATGCAGGTTCTGCGCCGAGATGGCAACGGCGGTCCGAGTCGGGCACTCCGTGCTAACGTTCAGATGTGACAGGGACGAAGCGAACGCCGAACAAACGCACCAGATCGATCACATCCGTCCGCCGGCGCCGGGCCCGAGCCGCGACATCAGCGCAATCGCCTCTCAGACGACGAGACATTCTGGATCGGGCTGCGCGACTGATGCAGAAGAAGGGATACGGAGGAATTTCGGCGCAGCACATCGCGGATGCGTTGGACTTCAGCAAGGCGAATTTCTTCTATCACGTCAAAAGCAAGGAGCACCTCCTTTACCAGATCATCGTTGAGAATCTACAGTTCGCGATTCGACATTACGAAGAGATTCTGAGGCGCAAGGCCACGGCGGCCGACAAGCTACGGGCGCTCATTGATTTCTACGTGCAGCTCATGACCGAGCACGGGGCCGTCATTCAGGTGTGGTACAACGAGAAGAATCACCTGACACCGAAGCATTTCGCGGAAGTGACCCGTCTCGAGCGCCGCATCCAGGAGCTTCAGGGCAAGTTCTACCGCGAGGCGATCCGCCGCGGCGAGTTTCGCGGAATACACCCCGGCCTCGCCTCAATCTCTATGTTCGGTATGTGCTTCACGCTGACGCGTTGGCCTGAGCTGAGCCGGCAGCTTTCGCGGGTCGAACTCACGAATAGCTTGCAGTCTCTGGCGTGCGGCGGCTTGCTTCGCGAAAACAAATAATACGACGGAGGCGCACCAGGCCGTTCCTCGCCATACGGGCGAGTGTCGGATATCCGGGCCATCAGCGCGTTCGGGTCGGCAAAGACCGTCACGGCTTCCTCGAAGGCCACTAGCGCTTACCACCTAACCTCTCTGGTGGATAGACTTACTCTGCGATTACTCGATCAAAGAAGTGCAGCTCTGCGCTACGGCCAGAAGTTCGATGCGATGTACAGACAAGAGTTGAACCAGGGATTCCGCCGGTCGGAAGTCGCTGGTCCGCCAGCAAAGCACCAGGTCAAGCGCGTGCGTTGCAGCAACCTCAAGGAGCTGTTGCTCATCGCCCTCCACGATGGCCACGGTCACCCAGCCCATGGCACAAGCGTATCGTTCGATCGCCGCCAACTGGTTGGCCGCCAACGGTGAATCAGGACGGGAAATGTAAATTGCGATGCGCCGGGGTGACGGCGCCGGCGGATGGTTCGTATCTTCGATCATCGGCGAGACTTTCTGGGCGGCCACGCTTCAACATCAGGGGCCAATGGCGAGGCCGTCCAATACAGCTCGCTGCTTGCTACCGACCGGGCGCGCGAAGAAACCCGTAGTTTGCTCGACGGGCCGAAAAATGGCGGGCAGGTCCTTCACTGTTCGGTTTCAGGCCAAGCCGACACTCTATAGTCATGTCCGAGTGGCCAAGGGTCTGCCTGGCCTACCGCCCCACCATCTTCTGCAGGTGATCCGGATACCGCGCACCGTGGACTTCGATCTGTGAGGCTGCGTGGTCGATCTCCCGCAAGTCATCCGCGGTCAGGTGGACCGTCGTGGCACCGAGGTTCTCCTCGAGCCGGTGCTGCTTCGTCGTCCCGGGAATCGGTACGATCCAAAGCTGCTGCGCCAGCAGCCAGGCGAGCGCGATCTGCGCCGGCGTGGCCTGCTTCCGCCCGGCGAATGCCGTCAGCCATTCGACGAACGCGAGATTCGCCTTCCGGTTCTCCTCGGTGAATCGCGGAACGACATTGCGGAAGTCGGTGGAATCGAACGTCGTCTTGTCGTCGATCTTTCCAGTGAGAAAACCCTTTCCGAGAGGGCTGAACGGCACGAAGCCGATCCCCAGTTCCTCGAGCGTCGGCAGGACTGCTCGCTCGGGCTCTCTCCACCAGAGGGAGTATTCGCTCTGCACCGCCGTCACCGGCTGGACCGCATGCGCGCGGCGGATCGTCTGCACGCCAGCTTCTGACAAACCGAAGTGCCGGACCTTGCCTTCGCGAATCAGGTCCTTGACCGCACCCGCGACGTCTTCGATCGGAACGTCCGGGTCGACGCGGTGCTGATAGAAGAGATCGATCCGGTCGGTCTTGAGCCGGTTGAGCGACGCCTCCGCTACTTCGCGGACGTGGGATGGGCGGCTGTCAAGACCTGCCTGCTTTCCATTCTCGAACTTGAAGCCGAACTTCGTCGCAATGACGACGCGATCGCGGACCGGCCTGAGCGCTTCACCGAGAAGCTCTTCGTTCGTGAACGGCCCGTATGCTTCTGCCGTATCGAAGAACGTGACGCCGCCGTCAAACGCGCCGCGGATGATCGCGATGCCTTCTTCCCGGCTCGCAGCAGGTCCGTAGCCGAAGCTGATTCCCATACAGCCGAACCCAAGCGCCGAGACTTCCAAGCCGCTCCCGCCAAGCCTGCGTTTTTGCATTTCTCCTCCTGCACCCAGAGTATTTCAGTAGCTGGTCAAATCAGTACCGAGGATGCCGCCACGTTTCCGGATGACCAGGGGCCTGGTGCTGAAATTCCGGCAGTTCGAGGGAACGAATTCCCGGTCCGCATGGCGGGATCATTACCGGCACGATGTGCAGCGGGGAACGTTCAAACGGCGCGGGCGTAAGCCCGCGCCGCTCATGACCGAATGTGAGCGTCAGGCGACTTTCACCGCGATGGCTTTTCGAGTGGTCGCCGCCTTCGGAAGGTGCACGTTCAGGACGCCTTCCCGGTACTCGGCGGACACCTTCGCCGGGTCCACTTCGGTGGGCAGGCCGAAGCGGCGCACGAACTTGCCGTATCCGCGCTCGATCTTGTGAAACTTCTTGCCGTTCTCCTCCTTCTTCTCGAATTTCCGCTCGCCTTCCACGGTGAGAACGCCGTTCTCGTACTCGACCTTTACGTCTTCCTTCTTGACATCTGGGAGATCGGCCTTCACGAGGTACTCCGCGTTGGTCTCTTCGATGTCAACTGCCGGCGTCCATCCCGCGAACGAGAACTCCTCGTCCTCGACGCCGCGGAATGGGCGTTCGCCGAACATCCGGTTCAGGCGTGCGTGGATGCCTTCGAGCTCCCCAAACGGATCCCATTTGACGATGCTCATATGCGCCTCCCGCAGGGCGATCGAGCAACGCACGTACCGATCGCGCAGCCGCGGAACACGCCCCATTCCGGGATCCGCTCACGGATTCCCGGCGCGGGCCACAACCGTGGTGACGCTATGCCGGAAATACGGCGACGAGATCGCGTTTACTGGCGTTCCAGCCCGACCAATCATGGCCTCGATCGCGCTTGCCGGCTTGACGACGCCTTCTGCGCAGAACAAGATCGCTGTCGCACCCTGGCCCCCTTCTCGAGGCGACGGTGTCTAAGCTGTCGGTGGCCCCCTGTGCAGGCGGCTCGACGCCGACCGATCATTCCCGTTAACCCCTCAAGGACATGGAATTCAGACACTTCGTTCAATTGATCGCGATCGGCCTGCAGGCTCGCATCCCAATGCACATGACGGGTTTTCCCGGCGTGGGCAAGACTGAGTTCACCAAAAGCCTCGAGACGGGGTTCGCGCGGGTGGGGATCAAGTGCAAGGTCTTCATCCTGATCGGCTCCATTCGTGAGCCACAGGACTTCGGCGGCTTTCCGGTTTCGACGCAGGATGGCGTGCGCCTGCTGCCAATGGCCTGGGCGCACGACGCGAAACGCCTTGCCGAGGAAGGTTACATGGTGGTGGTCTTTCTGGACGAGCTGACCACCGTTCCGCCGACGACGCAGGCAGCGATGCTGCGCCTGTTGACCGAGAACGTGTGCGGTGAGCTCAAACTGCCGGATTACGAGCCCGGGAAGGGCGGCGTCGTCTATCTGTGCGCCAGCAACGCCGTCGAATGGGCGGCTGGCGGACAGGAGATCCAGGCGCCGATGGCGAACCGGTTGTGGCACGGCGAGTTTCCGATGGACCACGAAACCTGGTGCGACATGATGGTCAGCGACTTTCCGGCGCCGAGCGATCTGCCGGTGGTGCCGGCCGACTACCTGCAGCAGCACCAGCACCGGCAGCGGGCGATGATTGCCGCGTACGTGAGAGCAGCGGGGCGCAATGCCTGGCTGGCGCCACCGGACGATCCGGCACGGCGGAGCGGTCCGTGGCCATCGGGCCGCACCTGGTACCTGGCGTCACGTTTCCTCGCCGCTATCGAGGCCGTGTCACCGGGCAATCGCCTGCTCCAGGGTCCGGCGCTCTCGGGTCTCGTCGGCGACCAGGCACTGCCCTTCCTGGAGTATCGTGAGAGATTGAACTTGCCCGATCCCGAGGACATCCTGAAGGATCCACGCGGCTTCGTGCTGCCCGACCGCGTCGATCGCGCCTACGCTGCGTGCTATTCGCTCGTCGGCGCCGTCATCAACAACAAGACGCCGGCGCGATGGGAGGCGGCGATGATCGCTCTCGGCGTCGCGTGCAGGAAGAACGCAGACATTCCGACAGCGGCCGCGCGCACGCTCTGCGACAAGACGAACCGTCCCGAGGGCCTGACGAAGCTGCCTGAGGAATGCCGCCCGTTCTACGAGCTGATGCGGCTGGCGAAGCTCGTGCCGAGGGACTGACCGATGCCGATCAGGCTCGTCGATCTGATTCTCGGTTCCTCGCGAAGCTCCGACGAGTATTCGCGGGCGCTGCAGGCGGCACGAGTGCGGGCGGCGTATCAGCGTGCCTATTTCGCCCCCGCGCTCTTCAATCTCGTGCCGGTGGAGACCGACCTGATCTCCAGCATGGCCGTCGATGCGTACTGGCGCCTGTACTACAACGACGCATGGGTGGCAACACACACGGTCGAACAGAACGCGGCCCTTCTGCTTCACGAGGTCAGCCATCTGTTGCGCGATCACCATGGGCGCAAGCAGGCCGCCGCGGTACGGGACGATCAGCGTTGGAACACGGCGGGTGACTGCGAGATCAACGACGATCTCAACGCCGAAGGACTACCGCTGCCCGGCGATCCGCCGCTGCCAGACAAGTACGGACTCAAGACCGGGGAGAGCGCCGAGACTTATTACAACCAGTTGCCGCAGGCCCCACGCTCGGGCCGGCCGCGGCACACCGCCGGGGCCCCGCACTCGCAGGACTGTGGGTCGGGCGCCCACGGTGAAAGACGAGCCTGGGAGCTGCCGGCCGACGACGGAAGCCCGGACGGAGTGCCGGGCGTCGACACTGTCAAGGCCGAGCTCGTCCGCCGCGAGGTCGCGCAAAACATCCTGGACAGATCGCGCGACGCAGGCGACGCGCCCGCGGGCTGGCGACGCTGGGCCCACTCGACGCTCGCTCCGAAGGTCGATTACATGGCGACCATCCGTCACGTCGTGCGCAAGGCGCTGCGGGACTGCACTCTCGGCCGATACGATCGCACCTACAGGCGCCCGCATCGCCGGCAGGCCTGCTACGGCGAGTTCATCATGTCGAGCTTCTATCAGCCGCGGCCGAGACCAGGATTTCTGATCGACACATCCAGCTCAATGGGAGACTCGCAGTTGGCGAGAGCCGTCGCGGAGCTCGCCGGCTTGACACGCCAGCTCGGGTCCGGTGCGGAAGTGGCCGTCGCCTGCTGCGATGTGGTCGTGCACGAAGTGAGGAAGGTGTTCACGGCGGCGCAGGTAGAATTGTACGGCGGCGGCGGCACGGACATCGGCGCCGGGCTGCGCACGTTCATCGAAAGGAAGAGCGCCCCGATCGACCTGCTGGTCATCGTCACCGACTGTCACACGCCGTGGCCGAAGGAAGTGCCGCCGTTTCCAGTCATTACCATCCGCGTCGGCGATGGCGCGGCTCCGCCGTGGGGAGATCGAGGCGCTAACAAAGTGATCACGATCAAGGACCCGAGCGTCGGGCCTCCCGTGAGCGATCCTCGAAGGAGATAGCGATGGCGGCGTGGTCGCGGCCCGACATGAGCCCCTGGAGGCGACACGAATTGACGATTCCTCCGGGCTCGTGGCGCGCCTGGGTCAGATTCGTCGCGTGGGAGTTCTGGATGGGAATGCTCCTGTGCTGCACTCTCGGCTTCGGCATTCACCTGATCCTGATCGCTCCACACGGGATCGTGACCGTTCCCGATCTCACGAACTGCTACGCACCGGGGCCGGTCGTCCAGCCCTGTGAAGGGGTCGCCTACAGGACCGGGCAGCTGAATGCTGTGTTCGTCGTGCTCTGTGGCTTGCAGCTGACAGCCGTCGCAACGTGGTTGTTGTGGGAATTGTGGACCGCGACCGAACCGAAGCCCATCACCGACGATTTCCTGAAGCTGCTCAACGACTCGTTCGGGCGCGACTGGCGCAACCCGCTCACCTGGCCCTGGACGCGACTGCTGTGGGCCTACGGCTTCGTGCTGCCCGGTGCCACTTCGGCCCTGTTGATCTGGACTCTCGTGTCGTCTTCGTTCCCAGTCAAAGCGCCGACTGCGCGTGTCGAAACCTCTCAGAGGTTCCGGCTCGTTCGGTAGCGGTCGCCCGTTCACCAAGGTCGAAGCTCTGGAACTCCTCCTGTCCTAAAATGGATCTTGCAGGGCGGACGCTTCGGGGGATCGGGGCAATGAAGGACAGTGATTCCGGGACGATCATCGAGTACGGCGTGCCAATCGACCCCAAGAGCATGGTCGAGCCGCACAACCCGGACACGCTGGAGCTGGAGCCCGGGCACCCCGGCCTGGGAGACGCCGGATATGTGCAGCGCCGCAAAGACCTTTTCGCCCTGTGCAGGCGTCACCGGTTGGAGAATCTCGGGCCTCCCATCGTTCAATACACACCCGAAGAGACGCGCATCTGGCGCGAGCTGAGTCCAAAGCTCGACGAACTGCACCGCAAATATGCGTGCGCGACCTATCTCGAAGCCAAAGACGCGTTCGCCATCAGTGCGACCGAAATTCCTCAGCTTCGATCTCTCAGCGATCGGCTCAGACAAGAAACGCAAATGCATCTCGTCCCTGCCGAGGGACCGCTCGCCTATCGCACGTTCTACAGCTACATCGCGAAGCGCGGCTTTCCGGTGACACAGTTCATCCGCCACGGCTCGCGACCGGAGTTCACGCCGGAACCGGACATGATCCACGACTGCCTGGGTCACGTTCCGCACCTCATGAACCACGACTACGCAGAGGTGTTGACGCTCATCGGCAAAGCGGCGTTCACGACAGCCGACCCGCTGAAGGTCCTGGCGCTGAAGCGCTTCAGCTGGTATTCGATCGAGTTCGGCCTGATCGAAGAAACCGGCGGGCTCAAAGTGTTCGGCGCCGGCATCCTTTCCTCGACCGGCGAGATTCCGTTCTCACTGTTCTCGAAGGACGTGTCGCGCCGGCCGTTTGTGACCGAGGAGGTCATCGAAACCGACTACGACCCGTCGCGGATGCAGGACCACCTGTTCGTCATTCCGTCCTTCGCCTGGCTTCGCGGCGAGATCGAGGCGTTGGTGCAACGGTTCGGAATCCCGATACCCTGAGCACGGGAACGGGCTCATGGCCGCCCCTGAGACCGAGCTACACAGAAGGTTCGGCGAGCGTTCCTCAGTCGCCTCGAAGTAGTTCGTTCGGGCTCAGCGCGGCACCAGCTGCTTCAGCTCCTCCAGCCAGTTGAGCACGACGTTCAGCTGGGTGATCGGTACATCTTCCTTGGTGGGTTTCAACATCAGGAACCTGCGCCCGTCGAGAGAGACGTCGTAATTCCGCCACGGCCCCCCCTTTGCGAAGACGCGCTCGAACAGCACGTGCGGCTTGCCAGGCTTGAGCGTGGGCCGCGTGACAATGTCGACGGCCATCATCCGATCTCCGCTCCGGTAGAAGAGCTCGTGGCCGTCCGGCGCCCACGCGAGCTCCTGGCCGCCGTCGTTCGAGATGCGGGTCTTCTTGCGCGAGCCGGAGAACTGGCGCACGTACACCTCGTTGTCACCGGACTCGTTCGAGACGAACGCGAGCCACTGCCCGTCTGGCGACACCATCGGGCCGCCCTCGACGAACTGAGTCGTCAGGAGCGGACGCGGCTTGCGACGCGCATCCATCGGCAGGACCCAGATGTCCTGGGCGTTCGCCGGATCGAGCTCGACGAAGACGAGCAGCCGTCCATCGGGCGAAAACGAGGAGGGATCCTGAAACAACACGCTCTTCGTCAATCGCTCAGCCGCTCCGCTCCCGTCCGCAGGCATCCAGAACATGCTCAACGCACCATCCTGGTTCGAACTGAACGCCAGCCGCGACCCGTCCGGCGTCCAGACGGGAAAATTGCTTTGAGCATCCGCGGCCGTGAGGGGCGTCAGGATGGCACGCGAGAAATCGTACGACCAGATCTGGCGGTTGTCGACGACGACGGCGACCTGACGACCGTCGGGCGAGAGCCTGGGCTTCGAAAAGCTGCGCAGTTCTGTTGGAAGAGGCTCCTCCCGCCCGTCGCGATCGACCCACACGAGAGTGTGGCCGATCAATTGGGCTCCGCCCGGGACATATACCAGCGACCCGGTGTCTGACACGGAGAACTGCGCCGCGGGCGTTCGCACGATACCGTCGAGAATCTGGGCCGGTTTTCCGATCATCTCGTGGCGCGCGAGATCGAACGGGACCGCCTGCAAGGTCGCGCCACGAGTAAAGATCAGGTGTCCACTCGACACGTACCGAGGATGATCGCCAGGCCCGAGCGCCTTTCGCGTGCCGCTCTCCAGCGACTGCACGACGATTTGACCTTCGGCGACTGTCGTTCCGCCGACCTCGCTGAAGAGCACTGCCTTCTCGCCGGGCAAGACCTGCGGCGTGCGCTGCACGATTTCGCCCCGACCTGCAGTCGGCATGGTGAGCGCCACCGGCACTCCCCCATCGGCGGACACCTGCCGGAGGCCGGCGTCACCGGCCGATGCGAAGACGATACTGTTGGTCGTCCCCCAACTCGCGCCGAGAAGACCTCGAGCGGCACAAAGGGTCTGTGGACGGCCACCCGCAATCGGGACTTTTCTCAGTTCGTCGCCGGCACCGAATCCGACCCAGTTCCCGTCAGGCGAGAAGAATGGACTGACTGCATCCTCGGTCCCTGGAATCGGCGTCACATCCAGCTCGCTCACGGCGCGCGTGTACAGCTGTTGTATCGGACCTCGACGTCCCACATAGACCAACCGAGTGCCGTCCGCCGAAATCGCCACGTCGGTGGTCATGCCGCCGCTGGCGCCTGTGACGAGCGGAGGCCGCAGCAATGTCTGGAAGCGCGCGACGAAAGGAAAAGCTGCAGCGCGCGACAAACCCGACGGGGGGCGAGGGGGTCGCCGCGTGCACGCAAGAGTCGTCGCAATAGAGACAGCACAGAATGTCAGCATCCACACGCTCGCTGACACCCGAGCTCTGCGCGATCCTCTTCCCTGCTCCACCCTCGCGTGACCCGTATTACCCTCCTCGATTTCAAGTCGCTCGGCGTTTTCTTTTCACTTCGCTCCGCTCGGGACCAGGCCCTTCAATTCGTCGAACCAGTTCAGCACCACGTTAATGTGTGTGGCCGGTTGCTCCGGCACCTTCGATTGGATCATC
>Ga0068858_100002792_pt1 | contig 17551 bp, 15 predicted proteins | sample KBSSwiS12_FD_66589 | JGI IMG/M metagenome (GOLD analysis project Ga0068858, IMG submission 66589) | Switchgrass rhizosphere microbial communities from Kellogg Biological Station, Michigan, USA - KBS Switchgrass S1-2 | ecosystem: Host-associated > Plants > Roots > Rhizosphere > Soil ...
AGCCGCGCAATCTAGCGAAGTCGGTCACGGTGGAGTGAGCATGGCACCGCTCATCGCGGGAATCGAACTCGGCGGGACCAAGTGCAACTGCATTCTCGCCACCGGCCCCGGCGACATCCGCGACGAGGCGCGCATCCCGACCACCACGCCGGACGAGACACTCGCCGCGATCGAGGCGGTGCTGGCGCGCTGGCAGGGCTATGCCGCGCTGGGAATCGCCAGCTTCGGCCCCGTGTCGATCGATCGTCAGGCGACCGATTATGGCTTCATCACCGCGACGACCAAGCCGGGCTGGTCCGATACGGATGTCGCCCAACGCCTGGCGAAAGCGGTCGGCGTGCCGACCGGCTTCAACACCGACGTTGCCGGCGCTGCCCTGGGCGAGGGGCGCTGGGGCGCCGCGCATGACGTCGCCGACCACGCCTATGTCACCGTCGGCACGGGGATCGGCGTCGGGCTGGTGCTGGGCGGCGCGCCGGTCGAGGGGCTGACCCATGCCGAGCTCGGCCATATCCGGCCGGTTCGCCTGCGCGGCGACGATTGGCCCGGCAGTTGTTCCTTTCACGGCGATTGCGCCGAGGGGCTGGCCTCGGGCAGCGCGATCCTTGCGCGGACCGGGCACGGAGCCGATCAGCTCGCCGATGATGATGTCGTGTGGGACGGCGTCGCGCATGTTCTTGCCCAGATCATCCATACGCTGGTGCTGACCGGCATCCCGCGCCGCGTGGTGATGGGTGGCGGCGTGATGACCGGCCAGGGGCACCTCTTTCCGCGCATCCGGCGCAAGCTGCTCGACAGTCTGGGTGGCTATGGCACGACGGGCCTGATCGCGCCCGTCGAGCAATTCGTCGTGCCGGCCGGGCTGGGCAACCGCGCCGGGCCGCTCGGCGCGATCGAGCTCGGCAACGGCGCGCTTCTGACGGCCTCCCGCGAAAGATCGCCAACAGCGTTTACGGCGCCTTAACCGCATTTGCTTACGCCGTGGCAACGGGCGAGCGCGCCCCAACGACGAGCCACGGCGGTGCCTGACATGCGAATTCTGATCGTCGACGACGAACCCGGCATGCACGATTCCTATCGGCGTTGTTTCGCGCCGGCGGGAGGTGGGGGCGTGGCGCTCGATGCGATGGCGGCCGAATTGTTCGAAGACGCGCCCGCGCCGGGCGACGATCCGGCCGAATATGCGCTGACCCACGCCGTGCAGGGCCTCGATGGCGTGACCGCGGTGCAACGGGCGATCGCCGCCGGCGAGCCTTTCGCGGTCGCCTTCATCGACGTGCGCATGCCGCCGGGGATCGACGGCAGGGAAACGGCGATGCGGATTCGCGCGCTCGATCCCGACATCAATCTTGTGATGGTCACCGGCTATTCCGATTTTTCGCCGATCGAGATCAGCAAGGCGGCCGGCCCGGCCGACAAGATCTTCTACATCGCCAAACCGTTCGAGGTCGCCGAGGTGACGCAAATGGCGGCCGCGCTGGCGCATCGCTGGCAGGTCGACCGCCAACTGGCCGCCGCACGCGAGGCGCTCGCGGCGCAGATCGTCCAGCTCGAGGAGCAGGGCGCCGAGCTCGCCGCCAACGAAAGCAAGGCGATGCACATCGCAACGCACGATTCGTTGACCGAGGCGCCCAACCGGCTCGCTTTTCTGCGCACGCTGACCGACTATGCCCGCGGTCCGAGCGGCTTCGCCACCGCGATGCTCGATCTCGACCGCTTCAAGCTGGTCAACGATACGCTTGGCCATTACGCCGGCGACGAGCTGATCCGCCAGATCTGCACGCTGCTCGAGGACAATGTGCCCGAAGGCGGCATGGTCGCGCGCCTGGGGGGCGACGAGTTCGGCCTGTTGTTCGAATCGCCCGGTGAGGAAGCCGCCGCCATGGCGTGCGAGCGAATCAACCTGGCCTGTGCCACCAATCTGCGCATCTTCGGTCATCCGGTAGAGACGGCGTCGTCGCTCGGCTTCGTCTATTCCGAGGCGGGCAGCGAGCGCGAGCCGGTCGACCTGATGCGTCGCGCTGATCTTGCGCTCAACGACGCCAAGCAGGCGGGGCGCGGCATCGTCCGCGTGTTCGACGAGAGCATGGACGAATCGATCCGTTTCCGCCGGCGTATCGAGGGTGGCTTGTCCCACGCGATCGATCGCGGCGAACTCAGCCTGGTCTATCAGCCGATCGTCGCGCGCGACGAGCTGGAGGTCGTCGGCTTCGAGGCGCTGGTGCGCTGGAACACCGAGGAATTCGGCCCCGTCAGCCCGGCGCTGTTCATCCCGATCGCCGAGGAATCGAACCTGATCCATGAACTCGGCGACTGGATTCTCGACCAGTCGCTGACCGTGCTGAAGGACTGGCCGGGGCAATATGTCTCGGTCAATTTCTCGCCACGCCAGTTCCGCCGTCACAATTTCGTCGGCCATGTCCTCGAATGTGTCCAGCGCGCCGGGATCGAGCCGCATCGCGTCCAGATCGAGATCACCGAAACGGCGATCTTCGACGATGCCGATCGCGCTGCCGACACGCTCTACAAGCTGCGCCAGATGGGTTTCCGCATCGCGCTCGACGATTTCGGCACCGGCTATTCGAGTCTCTACAATATCCGCAAGTTCGCGCTCGACAGCCTCAAGATCGACCGCAGCTTCATCGACGGCATGGGCCGCGAGCGCGAAAGCGCGGCGATCGTCCATTCGATCATCCATCTCGGCCGTGCGCTTGGCCTGGGGGTGATCGCCGAAGGCGTCGAGACCGAGGCGCAATTGCAGGCGCTGCGCGTCGCCGGGTGCTCGCATCTCCAGGGATATCTCTTCTCGCACCCGGTCATCCCGGAGGTCGCCGCCGAGATCGCGCATCGCCGCTTCATCGCCGATCCGTCGGCCGGCGAAGACATGGATGAAGAGCAGCCGGGTAACGGGACGAACGGCTGATGGCACCCGTTGTGCGCGCCGCGTCCCGCCGGATCGGGGCGCTGCGCAACCCGTCCTCGCTCGGCGCCAAGCTCGTCCTGATCCTGACCGCGGTCGGGATCGCCGGCTCGATCGCCATCACCCTGATGCTGGCCAGCGTCATCATCCCCAACTTCAACCGGCTCGAGGCGAAATCGGTCGATGCGCATGTCGAGCGCACGCGCGCCGCGCTCGGCGAATATGCCCGCAAGGTCGAGAGCGCGGTGCGCGACTATGGGGACTGGAACAGCAGCTACGATTATATGGCGCACCAGACGGCGGCGTTCGAACAGGAGAGCTTCTCGCCGCTCGCCATGGTCAATCTCGACGTCAACGGCATGGCCTATGTCACCAATGATGGCCGCATCGTCATCGCGCGCTGGCGCGATCTCAAGGCTGGTGCCGACAGTCCCGGCCTGCGCCAGGCGTTCGTCGACCAGATTGGCCGCACGGATTTCCGCAAGGTGTTGAAGGGCCGCAACTCGGCCAACTTCTTCGTCCGGCTCGGCCCCGTCGTCGCGGCGGTCGGTGTCGCCCAGGTGCGCCGCAGCGACGGGACCGGCGCGCCGCGCGGCCTGGTGCTGATGGCCCGCCAGATCACCTCGCGGCAGCTGTCCGACCTGCTGCAACTGGGCGCGCGGCTCGATCTCGATCATGCCGCCGATGGCGATGTCATCACCCCCGGCGCCAGCATGATGACCATCGCCGTGCCGATCGTCGGGGCCGACGGCCATGCCGTCGCCAGCGCGGCGTTCAGCGTCCCGCGCGATATCTCGACGCTCGGGCGGCGCATGCTGCTCCTCGCCGTCGCCGGATCGACATTGCTGCTGCTGGTCGTGCTGTTGGTGTTGCGGCGCATGATCGCGCGGCAGGTGCTGCAACCACTCGCCCGCGTCGAAAGCCACATGCAGGCGGTGCGCGCATCCGGTTCGCTCGGCCTGCTCGACGAAGAAACCCGGCAGGACGAGATCGGCTCGCTCGGCCGCAGCTTCAACTCGATGCTGCGCCAGTTGAAGGATCTGCGCGAGCAGGTCGAGGTGCAAAGCTTCGCGCTGGGCCGCAGCGAGAGCGCGGTCGCGGTGATGCACAATGTTCGCAACGCGCTCAACCCGATCAGCACGATCATCAGCCAGGGTATCGCCCAGCCCCCGCCGATCGACCGCGGGATCCTCGATCGCGCCATCGCCGAACTGGCGAAGGACGATCTGCCCGCGCCACGCCGCGCCAAGCTGCTCGCCTTCGTTTCCGCCGCGGTCGAGGCGGAGGCGCGCGACCGCGAGCGGCGCCGCCAGGAATTGCAGGTCGGGCGCGAGGCGATGAGCCAGGTGCTCGACATTATCGGCGGGCAGCAGGAGGCCGCGCATGAGCGCCCCGCGCTCGCGGCCTGCGACGTCACCGACATCATCGCCAAGAACGCCACGATCGCGCGCTATTCCGGCGACGTGTCGATCGCCTTCAGCTTCCCCTCGCGGCCGTGCCGCGTGATGGCCAGCCGCGTGATCCTCAGCCAGGTGATCGGCAATCTCTTCTCCAACGCCGCCGAGGCGATCGCCGCGACGGGCTCGTGCAGCGGCACCATCACCGTCACCATCGACGAGATTGACGGCCGGGCGCGGATCGCGATCCGCGACGATGGCGAGGGCTTCGCGCCGGGCCGTATGCCGGAACTGTTCCAGCGCGGCTTCTCCACCCGGGCACACAAATCGGGCGGGCTGGGGCTGCACTGGTGCGCCAATTCGATGGGCGCGATGCACGGCGGGCTGCGGCTCGAAAGCGAAGGCGAGGGCCGGGGCGCCGTGGCGATCCTGACGCTCGATCTGGCGCAGGAGGCCAAGCGGGAAATGGCCGCCTGACCCGGCGCGATTGAGTCGTCAGCGTAACGGGATTATCCCTTCGATGCGACAACCATCGTCGCGTCGAGGGGAATGCCGCATGCCGCGCTCGATCCCGTTTGCCCTGCTGCTGGCGGCCCTGCCGGGCACCGCCGCCGCACAAGCCACCGCGCCGATGCCCGCAATGCCCGGCATGGCCGACGCGCCCGCCATGCCGGCGCTGCCGCTGAGCATCGCCGACTGGGCGAGGGGCGCCCGGCTGTTCGACGGCCTCGGCACCTTTCACCGTCCGATCGCCACCCGCTCACCCGAGGCGCAGCGCTATTTCGACCAGGGCATGCGGCTGATCTGGGCGTTCAACCATGACGAGGCGGCGCGCTCCTTCGCGCGGGCGAGCGAGCTCGATCCGAATTGCGCGCTGTGCTTCTGGGGCCTCGGGCTGGCGCTCGGCCCCAATTACAACATGCCGCTGATGGCCGAGGCGCGCGCGAAGGTCGCGTGGGAGGCGCTTGGCAAGGCCAAGGCGCTCGCGCCCGGCGCGACGCCGGCGGAACAGGCGCTGATCGCGGCGCTGGCGCGGCGTTATACCGGCCCGACGCCGCTCGATCCGTCGAACGAGGCGCCGCTGCTCGCCGCCTATGCCGGCGCGATGCGCGACGCCGCGCGCCGCTTCCCGACCGACAATGACGTGCAGACGCTCTATGCCGAGGCGCTGATGAACATCACGCCGTGGAAGCTGTGGCGCGCCGACGGCACGCCGGCGCCCGGCACGACCGAGATCGTCGCCACGCTGGAGCATGTCCTCGCCCGCGATCCCGCCCATCCCGGCGCCAATCATTATTATATCCACGCGGTCGAAGCCTCGAAGCATCCCGAGCGGGCGCTGGCGTCCGCGCTGCGGTTGCGTGCGATGATGCCGGCGGCCGGGCATCTGGTGCATATGCCGTCGCACATCCTGCAGCGCGTCGGGCGCTATGAGGAATCGGCCGAGGCCAACCGCAAGGGTGCGGCCGCCGACATCGCTTATTATGCCCAGACCGCGCCGATCGACTATTACCCGATGTACACCGCGCACAATTACCAGTTCCTCGCCTTTGCGGCGGCCATGGAGGGGCGGCGCGGCGAGACGATCGACGCGCTGCGCAAGTCGCGCCAGGGCCTCAGCGACGAGATGCTCGCCGCAATGGGCGGCGTCGACTGGTATGTCGGAGCGCTCTACACCGCGATGGTGCGCTTCGGCCTGTGGGACGAGATACTGCGCGAGCCGGCACCCAATGCGAAGATCGCCGGGCTGAACATCGCCTATCTCGAGGCCAAGGCGACCGCGCTGGCCCAGACAGGCCATCCCGATCAGGCCGATGCCGTTGCCGACCAGCTCGACGCGGCGATCAAAGCCGCCCCGGCCGAGCTCATGGCGGGCATGAACAGCGGCCGCGCGGCCTATCGCATCGCCGGCCTCAAGGCGCGGGCGCGGATCGCGCTGGCGCGGGGCAAGTCCGCCGAGGCCATCGCCTTGTTGCGGGAAGCCGTGAGGGCCGAGGATGCGCTCGATTATGACGAGCCGTCCGACGAATTCTTCCCCGTCCGCCACTTGCTCGGCGCGGCGTTGCTCGTCGCCGGAAAACCAGCCGAGGCCGCGCGGGTCTATCGTGACGATCTGGCGCGCAACCCCGCCAATGGCTGGGCGCTTTTCGGGCTTTACCAGGCGCTGAACGCGCAGGGTCGCAAGACCGAGGCGCGTACGGCCCATTGCCGCTTCGTCGCCGCCTGGATCCATGCCGATACCAAGCTGGAAATGTCTGCCTTTTAGCGCGGCGCGGCGCGGTAACCTCTGGGTATCTGCTGCTGGGAAATGCGCTCGGCGCATAGCTCGCCGGCAATCGCCGCGAGCGCCGCGTCGATATGCTCGCGCCCACCGCACAGGAAGATATCGACCGCGGCATAATTCCGCTCAGGCCAAGTGTGGATTGAAATATGCGATTCGGCGAGCAACGCGACGCCGGTCACGCCCTGTTCGGGCCCGAAGCTGTGCAGTTTAAGCTCGAGCAACGTCGCGCATGCCGCGCTCACCCCGGTGCGCAACGCGCGCTCGACCCGCGCGATATCGTCGAGGCCGGTGCAGCCGAACAGGTCGGCGAGCAGATGGGTGCCATCGAAATCCACCAATCGCCCCTAGATCAAGGTGCTGTGATGCGGAATGCTAAGATGCACCATCGCCTCTTCCGCGGCGCGCGTGCCATGATAATGCGCTTCCTCGAACAGCGACAGGCCGCTGAGATCGGAATTGGCGAAGAACAACGGCGGCTGGGCGGTTGCCGCCGCCTCCCGCGCGCCGCTCCAGAAGAAGCCCGGTACCGGTCGTATCATCGCATGGCCCCAGCGCCACACGTCGATCCGGCGGATGGCGCCGGCGAGATCGGGGTTCATGCCGAGAATGTCATCCCGAATGATGCGCTGCCACTCCGCCAATGGCCGGTCGAGCAGCAGGCGCCGCGCCGCCGCCGGGGTCACGTCGGACAGCGGCAGATACCAGCTTAACACGGTCGCGCCCGGCACTGTCGTCAGCGACTGATGCGTATCGACGACATAACCGAGCGACGCGCTGGTCCACGACACATTGTCCCACGCCACCGCCGTGCCCGGCCCCTCGGGCAGGCGGTCGACGGTGACGGCGGCCACCACCCAGGGCGCGTAGCCGAAGTCCTTGCCCGCTGCCCGGCCGGGCAGCAGGCGCGCGGCGACGAACTGCGGCGTTGCCAGGATCACCGCTTCCGCGGTCACCCGCACCGCCTCGCCGCTCCGCGCATCGAGGCTGTCGATCGTGACCGTGTCACCCGCCGCATCGACCCGGTGCACCAGCTGCGCGCAATCGAGATGCGCCTGCAACCTTGCCGCCATCCGGCCGACCAGATGGCCATTGCCTTCAGGCCAGGTGAGCACCGTATCGGAGGCACAATTGGCCGCCACGCCGCGCCGGCTGGCAAAATAATGGATCCCCGCCCAGGCCGAGACCTCACCCGGCTCGGTGCCGTAATCGTCGCGGCAGGCGTAACGCACATGGCCGCGCAGGATCGGCGAGTGCCAGCCCTGCGCATCGAGCCACTGGGTGAAGCTGACCCGGTCGAGCGCCATCAGGTCGGCATCGCGCGCACTGAACGCCATGGGCAGCGCGAAGGCCGGGCGGCCCTGCGCATCGCGACGATCGCGGAACCTCACCATCGCGGCGAAGAAAGCGGCGATATCGGTGCGATCGCGCTCGTCGAGCCCGGTGGCCGGAATCAGTCCTTCCTGCCACTTGCCAAGGTACAGGATGCGCTCGTCGGGGTCGCTGACCAGCTGATAGGCGTCGAACACCGGTTTGCCGTCCTGCCATCCGGTGATGATGCCGAGTTGCTCGAGCAGCTTCACCACCCCCTTGGCCTCGGCATTGGGGATTGGCAGATAATGCGCGCCCAGCGGATAGGCGGAAATCGCATTGCGACCAGCGCGCGCATTGCCCCCGGTGCGATCTTCCAGCTCCAGCAGCCGGAAGTCGCTGACCCCGGCATCGGCCAGCGCCCAGGCTGCCGACAGGCCGGCCACGCCGCCGCCGATGATCGCGACGCGGGTACGGATCTCGCGGCTCGGGGCGGGGAAGGGGGCCGGCCCGCGCAATTTATGGCCGCGCGTGAAGTCCGCGCCACCCAGCGTGCCGGGGATCGCCTCGTCACCCCGCCCGCGCAGCACCACGCCGGCGCCGAGCGCGGTCGCGCCGGCAAGCGAGCCGGCCATCACGGTGCGGCGCGATATGCCCATCAGCCTTCGTAGACCGCCCATTCGGCTTCGAACTCGCGCACCAGCGCCTGGTTGTCGAGCCGGTTCACCGGCGTCGCGCGCCGCGCCATGTCGGGCGGGAAGAAGAAGGCCAGCGCATCGCTTTGCGGCGTCAGGAACCGCAGGCCGGCGGGCAGCGCCCCGGGCCGCGGGATCGCCCGATTCGAGGCCATCACGAAACCCCATTCGCCAAAGCTCGGCACGTAAACATGATAGCCCCGCGTCGTCAGCCCGGCAGCCTCCAGCGTCGTCGCCACTGTCCAGTAAGCGCGCGGCGCGACCAGCGGCGAGGTGCTCTGCACGCTGAGCACCGCCCCCGGCGCCAGCGCGCGCGCCAGCTCGCGATAGAAGCTGACGGTATAGAGCTTGCCGATCGCGAAATTGGTCGGGTCGGGGAAATCGACCAGCACCGCGTCGAACCGCCGCTGGTTGGCGCGCAGCCAGCTGAACGCATCGGCGGTGACGACATGCACCCTGGGCGACAGCAGCGACCCGTGGTTGAGCGCGGTCAGCATCGTCGTGCGGCTGAACAATTGCGTCATTGCGGGATCGAGATCGACCAACGTCACCGAGGCGACACCGGGATATTTCAGTATCTCGCGCACCGCGAGCCCATCGCCGCCGCCCAGCACCAGCACGTTGCGCGGGCTGGCGACGCGGCTCAGCACCGGATGCACCAGCGCCTCGTGATAGCGATATTCGTCGCGCGACGAGAATTGCAGATTGCCGTTGAGAAACAGCCGCAGATCGTCGCCGCGCTTGGTGATCACGATCCGCTGATACGGCGTCGACGCGGCATAGAGGATCGGGTCGCCATAGGCCGCGACCTCGGCGGTGCGCTCGATCTGCTCGGATGCGAAGAAGCCCGCCGCCAGCACGATCGTGACGATGATCGCGGCGACCAGCTCGGCCCATAGTCGCCGCCGCCCCGGCAACATCAGGATCACCGCGATCGCCACACCGACATTGAACAGCCCGAACAACAGCCCGGTGCGGATCAGCCCGAGATGCGGCACCAGCAGCAGCGGAAACAGCAACGATGCCGCCAGCGCGCCGATATAATCGAAGGTCAGCACCTTGGAGATCAGGTCGCTGAACTCGAGCCGATCCTTGAGGATGCGCATCAGCAGCGGGATTTCCAGCCCGACCAGCGCGCCGATCGCCAGCACCAGGCCGTAGAGCGGAATGCGGAAGTCGCTGACCCGGTCGAACAGCAGGAACAGGATCGCCGCCGAGGCGCCGCCGATCGCCGCGATCAAGATCTCGACGCGCACGAACAGCGCGAGTTCGTTGTGCTTGAGGTAACGCGAGCACCATGAGCCCACGCCCATGGCGAACAGATAGCTGCCGATGATGGTTGAGAATTGCGTGACGCTGTCGCCGAGCAGATAGCTCGCCAGCGTGCCGGCAAGCAGTTCGTAGATCAGGCCGCAGGTCGAAACGACGAAGGCAGAGACGAGCAGCGCCGCGCCGAGGCGCGACCTGTCGTCCTTTGGTTCAGCCATGAATGGCCGCCGAGATGATGATCGCCAGCGACAGCGCGATCGATCCGGCGAAGATCGCCAGCGCGACGTTTTTCTCCTCACATATCTGGCGCCACAGATTGACTGGCGTGAGGCGGTCCCAGATCCAGAAACCGATAACGAAGATAGCGAGGCCGATGCCGGCATAGAGCAGGGTGGCCAAGAGAACGGTGGTGCTGAGCATGTTCAGTCCTTCACTTGTGGGTCGGGCCGTAGAAAGCATGTGACATCGGGCGCGCCCCGCCGGTCGAGAAAGGCGAATAGCCGTCCGAGGCGGTGAGCATGAACAGTCCCACCACCGCGAGGCAGAAGACGCCGTAGAGGATGACGTGTCGGATCATGGCGCGCCTTCGTTCATTCAAGATACGCCTTGCGGCGGCTCTCGAACTGCAAATGGAGCAGCGCGATGACCGCCGGCCAGGCCGCGATCAGCAACAGGCAAAGGATCAAATTGCCGCCGAAGATGCCGCCATGACTCACCGCGAAGCCGATGTTCAAGGGGGCGGGCTCCGGCGTCCCGGTGGGCGTCCCCCAATAACTGCTCGCCGACTGGCTGGGATTGACCCAGCGCTTTGCCGACATTTCGATCACCAGGTCATAGGTCCCGCGCGGGATGCTCGACAGCGTCACCTGCGGCGCGGTGTCGCCCTCGCTCCACGAACCGTCGCTGTCGGTGCCGTTATAATGTTCGGCCAGGGCATAGGCGTCGTAATTCTCCTGGGTCTTTTGCTCGACCAGCGAATAATCCACATCCACCCAGGCATTTTGCAGCGCGCCGGCCTGCGCCTCGATCACCACGCGATTGCGGACATTGGGCAGGACGATATTGTGAATCACCGCGGTCTGCGTGCCGCCGTCCAGCACCGCGACGGCGGCCTGGGCCGCGACCTGCGTCGTCCCGCTGGCCATCGTTGCGATCACGATCAGCGTAACCATCGCCACCGCCCCGATGATCAGCGCCTCGATCAGGCGATCGCGCCACGGGGAGGGCTCGTGCGGGGAAGGATGGCTCCAGTCCGTCCTGCGCCGCGTGATGCCGAACGCATCCTCCGCCTCGCCCAGCGCCAGCATGTCGAGCCGCGTCCAGATGCGCTCGCCCTCGGATTTCTCGCAAGACAGCATCACGCCCGGGCGGACATGATCGATGATCCTGACCTCTTCGCCGACGGCCACGCGCCAGTAGAATTCGCCGACCACGAAGGTGACCCGCGCGGTATATTCCGTGCCGAAGCGTTCGAGTTCGACACCATCGAGGTTGAGGTGCAGCCAGTCCGAGCGCGCCGCATGATCGAGCAGCCGGCCGAGGCTGAACCGCCGCCCGTCATCGACCAGGAAGGCATAACCGACATAGGGGTTGAACAGCAGATATTCCGACCACGGGCTTTCGCCATCGGTGCGTTCGAGGAACCCCACCACCTCCCATTGTTCGCCGCGCAGCGTGGCGCGCGTGCCGAGCGCGATCTCGGGGCGCAGCATCGCCTCGCGCGCCTTGACGATCACCGCGAGATCCGGCGACGTCGCATCGAGCGTCGAGCCGCAATATTCGCAGATCAGCGAGACGCTGACCCCGGCCGCGCGCAATGCGATCGAACCGCCGCAGTTGGGGCATGTCAGGACGCGGACGGTTGAGGCCGGCGCGTTCATGCGGCGAAGTCGGGCATCGGCCAGCCCTCGAAAGAGCGCAGGTTGGTGAAGCGGAGTTCGGCCAGCGAGGCGTAATGGCCTGTGTAGAGGCTGACCTCACCGCGATCCTTCTGGATGCTCGCGCAGCGGCCGTCGCGTCCCATCAGGTCGACGCTGCGGATGGTCAGGCCAAGCGGCGCGCTGAACGGCAATTCGCCCTCGCTGCCGGCGCAACTCGCCTCTTTCACATCGGTCACCATATAGTCGGTACCGGCGATAGTCGTGCTCGTCCCGGCGACGATTTTGGCATCGTCCTGCATTCGCTTTATAACCTTGTTGCCCGGCCCCGGCTTGGCCAGTCGCAGCATCATGAAGCGGCCCATCGCTTCGCCGATCCACGCCGTGCCGCCATCCGCGCGCAACGCCAGCCATTCGTTCCAGCCGCCGCCGCTCCAGCGCCAGCGCACCCGCCCGATCAGTTCGAAGGCGACCTCGCCATCCATTCCGCGGCTGCCGATCTGCAGCGGGCTGACATCCTCGGGTACTTCGGCGATCTTGCCCATTGCCTGGAGATGCTCGCCGTTGCGCACGATCGCGCTGCGACAGGAATCGCACACCTTGACCGGCAGGTCGGCCGAACGGAAGCGGATCGCCGCGCCGCAATTGGGGCAATTCGCCTCGAGCATTCAGTCAGGCGATCTTGGCCAGCAGTTCGATTTTCTTGGCGTCGAATTCGGCCTGGGTGAGCGCGCCCGCCGTCATCAGCGCGTGCAGCTTCTCGATCTGCTTGTACGGGTCCTCGGCCGGTGCCGCAGTCGCCGCGGCAGCCGGCGGCGCGCCCGACAGGCCGCCCGTCATGCTCGATCCGATCGCCGCGCCCACTGCCGCACCCGCGCCGATCCCGGCCATGCCGCCGGGCTGCGCCGCCGCAGTGTCGATCGCCTCGGCGGTCTGGAAACGGATATAACGATCGACATCGCCCAGCACGCGCATCGAGCTGCCCTTGTCGAGATGCTCCTGCACCGCATCGGGCAGCGACAGGCTCTCGACCTGGAAGCTGGTGCAGGCCAGGCCCCATTGTGCAAAGGCCGGCTGTACCGCGGCGAGCAGCCGTTCCGACATCGCCGCCTGATCGCCGGCCAGATCGACGAAGGCCGTCTCGCCCCGTCCCAAAGCAGACGCCAGCGCGGTCGCGATCGCGCCGCGCAATTGCGGCTCGACATCGGCGACCGTCAACCGCTCCAACGTGCCCATCAGCTTGACCGAGAAGACCGGCAGATTGTCGATGCGGAAGGAATAGCTGCCAAAGGCACGGATGCGTAGCGGCCCATATTCCTTGTCGCGCACCGTGATCGGCTGTGTCGTGCCCCATTTCAGCCCGAGTTGTTCCTTGGTGGTGTAGAAATAGACGTCCGACTTGAACGGCGAGGCAAAGCCCTTGTCCCAGTTCATCAGCGCGGTCAGCATCGGCAGATTGCCGGTCTCCAGCCGGTACTGGCCGGGCTTGAACGCGTCGGCGATCTGACCCTCATTATGGAAGAAGGCGGTCTGCCCCTCGCGCACCGTCAACTGCGTGCCGTTGCTGATCTCGCGGTCGCGCATCGGATAACGGATCGCCAGCTCGCCGGGCTGCTCGACCCAGTCGATCACATCGACGAACTGTTTCGACAGAAAATCCAGCAATCCCACGCGCATCACTCCCGGTCTGCGTTGTCGGGCGGGATATTAGGCGTTTGCGCGGCGGGTGCGAGGGTAAAATGGCTGTCCGGGGCATCACGCGATTCAACGCGCGCGAGATCGTGTCATCCTACGTTCTCGCGCACCAGCGCCGCTCTTTCTCATCGTTGTTCAGAACCACCGGTAACACGGCGCGCTATTGTCGCGCTGGTACCCGGCCGTCCGTCACCTGTTCCCCACCTGCTCAGCAGGTGCCGCCGTCCTGCTCCCCACCTGTTATGTTGGACATGGCAAGCCAACATATTTAACGGTAACACGTTGTAAAATCACGCGATGTGATGGCCCGCTATCCATCACGCCGCCGCCGAAAAATACAATCACCTGATAAAACAGGTGGAACAGGTCGCCTCACGGGTTCCGGTCGGGCCGCCTTGTCGTGCAATGATCGACGACCCAAGGCACGATCAACCCGGCGTAAAAGGCAGTATCGCCTCATAGCTTTCGGGCGTCGCCGTGCCGGCCGCATCACCGCCCTGCCGCAGCAGGAAGGCATGCGCCACGATCTCGGCCTGTTGCTCGATGCCATAGCGGTGCAGCGGTCGGCCGGGCCGCAGCACATAGTCGTAGCGGCAGAAGGGATGGCGCGCGAGCGGCAGGAAGATGCCCTTCTGGTGCTGCCAGACATGCACCATTTCGTGGATGAACAAGGCCTGGTCGGCAAGGCCGGCGGCCGCGAAGTCTTCGCGGTAATGGGGCCCTTGCGGGTGGAAATGGATCGTGCCGGTCGGCGCCATCACCGTGTCGCGCGGCTGGAAGAAGGCCCATTTGCGCCGCGCGATGCGCACCCGGGCATAGTCGATCGCCGCGCCGAACATGCTGCGGGCGAGCGCGATCTCGCCGTCGGTCAGCGGCCGGCCGGTCGGCGCCACCTCAGCCCTTGGGCGCCGCGTCGCCGGCCGCGATCACCAGCGCGGGATATTGCACCCGCGCGCCATCGCTGAAGGTGAAGGTCAGCGCGAGCGTGCGACCCGGCACGATCTCCGGATTGACGTCGTACAGCATCAGGTGCTTGCCGCCGGGCTCGAACGCGATCGTGCCCCCCGCCGGGAGCGGGAGATGATCGATCGGCTTCATCGACGACATGCCGCCCATTTTCATCGATTCGTGCATCTCGCTGCGAATCGCATATTCGGTGCTGATGGAGATCAGCGTATTGTCCTTGCCGCTGCCATGGAGCGTGAAATAGGCCGCCGCGGGTTGCCCCTTCACCGCCGCGAGCCGCACATAGCCCTTGTCGATGAACATGTCGTGCCTCTGGCAGGCACCCAATGTCACGAGCGCAGCGAGCAGCGCGATCATCCTTCGCATCGGTCATCCTTCTCCCGCTTTGGGAAATGTCTTGTTCGTCCTATGCGCCCGGCAATCTTGCGACAAGCGAAAGCCCCCCTATATCCCGGTCTGCAAGTGCCTTCGCGTCGCCGGGTTTAGGGGCGCGGGGGTAGTGGATGATTGTTTTTTTGACGGGGGCCGAAGAGGACCATGGCTAAAGTTATCGGAATTGATCTGGGTACGACCAACAGCTGCGTTTCCGTGATGGAAGGCGGCAAGCCCAAGGTGATCGAAAATGCGGAAGGCGCGCGCACCACGCCGTCGATCGTCGCCTTCGCCAAGGATGGCGAGCGGCTGGTCGGCCAGCCGGCCAAGCGCCAGGCGGTGACCAATCCGGAGAACACCGTGTTCGCCGTGAAGCGCCTGATCGGCCGTCGCTTCGACGACCCGATCACCAAGAAGGACACTGAACTGGTGCCCTATCATATCGTCAAGGGCAGCAATGGCGACGCCTGGGTCCAGGCCGGCGGCAAGGATTACTCGCCGTCGCAGATCTCGGCGTTCACGCTGCAGAAGATGAAGGAAACCGCCGAGGCCTATCTCGGCGAGACGGTGACCCAGGCGGTCATCACGGTGCCGGCCTATTTCAACGACGCCCAGCGCCAGGCGACCAAGGATGCCGGCCAGATCGCCGGCCTTGAGGTGCTGCGCATCATCAACGAGCCGACCGCGGCGGCGCTGGCTTACGGCCTCGACAAGGACAACAACAAGACCATCGCGGTCTATGACCTTGGCGGCGGCACGTTCGACATCTCGGTGCTCGAGATCGGCGACGGCGTGTTCGAGGTGAAGGCGACCAACGGCGACACCTTCCTCGGCGGCGAGGATTTCGACGACAAGCTGCTGCGGTTCCTGGCCGAGGATTTCAGGAAGGCCGAGGGCATCGACCTGACCAAGGACAAGCTCGCGCTGCAGCGGCTGAAGGAAGCCGCCGAAAAGGCCAAGATCGAGCTGTCGTCGGCGGCCACGACGGAAGTGAACCTGCCGTTCATCACCGCCGACCAGAACGGCCCGAAGCATCTCGTCAAGACAATCACCCGTTCGGATCTCGAGCGCCTCGTCGAGGACCTGATCCAGCGCACGCTGGAGCCGTGCCGCAAGGCGCTGGCCGATGCCGGCGTCAAGGCCGCGGACATCGCCGAGGTCGTGCTGGTGGGCGGCATGACGCGCATGCCCAAGGTGCGTCAGATCGTGAAGGAGTTCTTCGGCAAGGAACCACATTCGGGCGTCAACCCGGATGAGGTCGTGGCGATGGGCGCGGCGATCCAGGCCGGTGTGCTGCAGGGCGACGTCAAGGACGTGCTGCTGCTCGACGTGACCCCGCTGTCGCTCGGCATCGAGACGCTGGGTGGCGTGTTCACCCGCATGATCGACCGCAACACGACGATCCCGACCAAGAAGTCGCAGACCTATTCGACCGCCGACGACAATCAGCAGGCGGTGACGATCCGCGTGTTCCAGGGCGAGCGCGAGATGGCGGCGGACAACAAGCTGCTCGGCCAGTTCGACCTGGTCGGCATCCCGCCGGCGCCGCGCGGCGTGCCGCAGATCGAGGTCACCTTCGACATCGACGCCAACGGCATCGTCAACGTGTCGGCGCGCGACAAGGGTACCGGCAAGGAGCAGCAGATCCGCATCCAGGCCTCGGGCGGCCTGTCGGATCGCGACATCGAGCAGATGGTCCGCGACGCCGAGCAGTTCGCCGAGGACGACAAGAAGCGCCGTGAGGCGGCCGAGGCGAAGAACAACGCCGACAGCCTGATCCACACGACCGAGCGCCAGCTCGCAGAGAATGGCGACAAGGTCGATGCGAGCCTCAAGTCGGAGATCGAAGCGTCGATTGCCGATGCCAAGGCGGCGGTCGAGGGCGGCGATCCGGAAGCGATGAAGGAGAAGGCTGCCGCGCTCGCCCAGGTGGCGATGAAGCTCGGCCAGGCGATCTACGAGAAGCAGGCCCAGTCCGAGGCATCGCCGGGGGGCGAGGCAGCGGCCGAGGAGGCGCCGAAGGAAGACGTGGTCGACGCCGAATTCTCGGAAGTCGACGACAGCAACAAAGCGTAACTTGTAATGCGTACCCCCCGTCATGCTCGCTACCCGCGGCATGACGGGGAGGGCGGGGGCCCGGCATGACCACGGAAGTCGACTATTACGAACTGCTGGAATGTGAGCGCGATGCCGACGAGGCAACGCTCAAATCGGCCTATCGCAAGCTGGCGATCAAATATCACCCCGACAAGAATGACGGGTGCAAGGACAGCGAAGCCAGGTTCAAGGCCGTCAGCGAAGCCTATGACGTACTCAAGGACCCGCAGAAGCGCGCGGCCTATGATCGCTTCGGCCATGCCGCGTTCAAGAACGGCATGGGCGGTGGCGGCGGCGGCGCGCAGGACTTCGGCGCGTTCAGCGACATCTTCGAGAATATCTTCGGCGAGTTCATGGGCGGCGGCCGCGCCGGCACGCGTGCTCCACGGCGCGGTGCCGATCTGCGCTATGATATGGAGATTGGCCTCGAGGATGCCTTTCGCGGCAAGTCCACCCAGGTAACGATCGACGTCTCCGCCTCGTGCGAGACGTGCAACGGCACCGGCTCCAGGAAGGGCACGGCCGCCAAGAGCTGCGCCACCTGCCACGGCGCCGGCAAGGTGCGGGCGCAACAGGGTTTCTTCGTCGTCGAACGGACCTGCCCGAGCTGCCACGGCGCCGGCCAGGTGATCGCCGATCCGTGCGGTTCGTGCCGCGGCGAGGGCCGGGTC
>Ga0068858_100002795_pt1 | contig 17547 bp, 14 predicted proteins | sample KBSSwiS12_FD_66589 | JGI IMG/M metagenome (GOLD analysis project Ga0068858, IMG submission 66589) | Switchgrass rhizosphere microbial communities from Kellogg Biological Station, Michigan, USA - KBS Switchgrass S1-2 | ecosystem: Host-associated > Plants > Roots > Rhizosphere > Soil ...
CCGGCATCCGCCGAGCCGGGCCAGGAGCCTCGGTATCTGGTCAGCCTCGGCGACATCTCGACCGACCTCCTGCTCGCCGCGAAAAGTCACGTCGACAACCTCATTCGTGAGTTCGCGCTGGCCGCGTCCGGAGCGACCAGCGGCGAGACCTCGGCGATCCCGCCGCGGCTGGCGGAGCTGATCAGCCAGATGACCACCCGGTTCGCGGAGGCCAGGCGAATGATCCGCGAGCAGGCGCTCGCCGCCGCGGCCGCCGGGCAGCGGCGGACCAGGCTTGAGCTGCTGTTGCCGGCAAGCGCGGCCGACGCCGGCGAGGACTACCTCGCGGCGCTCGACGTGGCCGACGAGTACGCCCGGCAGGCCCGGCTACTGACCCTGGAGACGCCGCCCGAGCACTGGGCGTTTAGGCGCTGGTACGTCTCGTCGCTCGTGGCGCAGCTGCGAGCGGCGTCCCGCGGGCAGCCGGCGCCGTCCCAGCCGAGCTTCAAGGAGTACCTGCGCGCCGGCGAGCGGGCGCGGGAGCGGCGGGGGCCCGCGCCCGGCCCGGATACACGCTGAGGCCGTTCAGTCGTTGGGCCGCGGTGCCGCCGGCCTGCCGTTGCCTGTTGGGCCCACGGGGGCGTGCCCGTCCCGGCTCACACCTGGTCGACCCCTGCTCGACGGCCGAGCCCGGACTGGTTGGTTCCGCTGCTCCTGGCTCGCGTTACCGCTGCCTGGACCGCGGTCTACCGTCATACTTGAGGCAATCGACGCACAGGCGGCAGGGGCGGCGGTGGGAGCACGGCGGCAGGCTGAGCACCTGGAGGTGCTGATCATCGGTGCGGGTCTGTCCGGCATCGGGATCGCCACCCATCTGCGTGACCGCCACCCGAGGCGGTCGCTGGCGCTGCTGGAGGCACGCGGCGCGCTGGGCGGCACCTGGGACCTGTTCCGCTACCCGGGGGTCCGCTCGGACTCCGACATGAGCAGCCTGGGCTACGCGTTCCGGCCGTGGACCGACCCGCGCGTGATCGCCGACGGTCCGGCCATCCTGCGCTATCTCACCGAGACCGCCCACGAGCACGGCATCGACGGCCTGATCCGTTACGGCCACCGGGTCGTCGCGGCCAGCTGGTCGAGCGCGCGGGCGCGCTGGACCGTCGACGTCGAGCTGACCGCGGCCGCCGGCCCAGCCCATGCGTCCGAGGCCTCGGGCCCCGATTCCGCGGGCACCGATCCTGGCCGCGATCGCGCGAGCCCGGATCCTGCTGGCGCCGATTCCGGGAGCGTCGCGACCGGCCCCGGCACCGCCGGCCGGCGGCGGATCCAGCTGACCTGTGACGTGCTGGTCGGCGCGACCGGCTACTACGACTTCGACCACGGCCACGAGCCGGACTTCCCCGGCCGCGCGGCATACGCGGGGCGGGTGGTGCACCCGCAGCACTGGCCGGACGATCTCGACCACGCCGGGGCGCGGGTCGTCGTGATCGGCAGTGGCGCCACCGCGATGACACTCGTGCCCGCGTTGGCCGCCCGCGCCGCCCACGTCACCATGCTTCAGCGCTCGCCGACCTACGTCGTCTCGGTGCCCGCGGTGGACCCGCTGGCTGCCCGGCTGCGCCGCGTCCTGCCTGGCCGCTGGGCCGGCTGGCTGGTCCGCTGGCGCAGCATCCTGCGCCAGCACCTGGTGTTCCAGTTCAGCAGGCGCCAACCGGGGGTGGTCAGACGGGCGCTGCTCGCGCGGGTCGCCGGGCAACTGCCGACCGGTTACGACGTCGCGCGGCACTTCACGCCCACCTACGACCCCTGGGACCAGCGGCTGTGCGTGGTACCCGACGGTGACCTGTTCGCGGCGATCCGGGGCGGCAACGTCGACGTTGTCACCGATGAGATCGACACGTTCGTCGGCACGGGGATCAGGCTGCGCTCCGGGACCGAGCTGGCCGCCGATCTCGTCGTCACCGCCACCGGGCTGCGGCTGAAGATGTTCGACGGGATCCCGTTCACGGTGGACGGGGCGCGCGTGCCGGTCCCGGCTCGACGGATGTACAAGGGCCTGATGCTGGAGGGAGTCCCGAACTTCGTCTTCGCCTTCGGCTACACCAACGCGTCCTGGACGTTGAAGGTCGACCTCGTCGGCGAGCACCTCGCCCGCCTGCTGGGGCACCTGGACCGGCGGGGTTACCGGATGTTCGTCCCAGTAGCCGAGCCGGACGAGCCAGCCGAGGTGACGACGGCGGCGGGGGACCGGACGTTCTTCGGCTTCAGCTCGGGCTATGTGCAGCGGGCCGCGGCCGAGCTGCCGCGGCAGGGCGCGCGCGGGCCGTGGCTGACCCGGATGAGCTATCTCGCCGACCTGCGGACGCTGCGGTTCGGCCGGGTCGACGGCCCCGAGCTGCGCTTCGGCCCGCTCCCGCGTACCCGCCCGCAGGGCGAGGCGTTGTCAGCCGGCGGCGCGGAACAGGCACTCCTGGCTGATGGTGGCCGCGAGCCGGCCGTCGGCGGTGTGGATCGTGCCGGTGTAGAGGCCACGGCCTCCCGCGGCGGACAGCGGGACGACGTCCATCAGAACCCAGTCGTCCAGCCGGGCCGGGCGGTGGAACCAGACCGAGTGGTCGAGGCTGGCACCTGAGCGCGACCGCCCGTCGTGCCAGGCGGCGAGGCCGCCGGATATGTCGGACAGATAGGTCAGCACGCTGGCGTGCACCAGCGGGTCGTCCTGGAGCGGCACCGTCGCGCGGGCCCAGAAACGGGTCGCCCAGGCCGCGTCCGGGTAGGGCTGCGCCGGCAGCCGGCCTTCCATGTCGAACAGGCGGTCGAACCCCATGTTGAGCAGGCGGTGGAACTGATGCGGCGGAAGCGTCTCGGGTGGCCGGGCGGGTGGCGGCGGCCCGGCCTGGCGGTCGAGACCGGCGCCGGGCCGGTGGAACGAGCAGGACATGTTGAAGATCACATCGCCGCCCTGGATCGCGACCACCCGGCGGGCGGAGAACGACCGGCCGTCCCGGTCGCGTTCCACCCGGAAGATCGCGGGTCTGGCGGCGTTGCCGCGCCTGAGGAAGTAGCCGTGCAGTGAGTGCGGCACGCGGTCGTCGGCGACGGTCCGGCCGGCCGCGAGCAGCGCCTGCGCGGCGACCTGACCGCCGAACAGCGAGTACGGCTCCTCGAACACGGCCGTGTTGCGGTACAGGTCCCGGTCGAGCTCCTCCAGGTTCAGCAGGTCCCGCAGGGTGACGCCGGACTGGCCCGGAGGCACGGTGCCGTCGAGCGACCGGCCAGGGCTCGTCGCGTCGCCCGTCGCCTCAGCCTTGCTCTGACTGTCCGCCACGCTCACGGCTCACCCACCCCCGCTGCCTGCCATCTGGTCACCGCCGCCCGCCGGGCGCGCTGGAGAGCGCGCACCGCGCCGTGCGCGCCCGAATCCTGACGAACGCACGCCGCGCTTCCGAGCCGGATCTCGTGAGCGCCGGCGGCGGATGTCGCGAAGCCGGAACAAACTCGCGAGCTGGGTAATGGCCTCGCGGGCACGGGCCCGGACGTTCTCGGATGACGGTACCGGTCGGGCGACGTTGAGCCTGAGCCTGGCGCGGCGTGACCTGTCCTACACCGCCCAGGTCAGACGGGCCCTGGGCCCGGCGCCGGCCACCGGGCTTGCTCGGAGCGCGCGCCCTGATCGCCGGGCAGGAGAATCGGTCCTGGACTTCGCGGGCCGATTCGGCCCAGCGGCCGGTGACTCGGGGCCGGCAGGGAATGCGGGCCAGGGCACCGTGGGGCGGGGGGCTGGGGATCAGGCCCGATCGGGCGCCGGGTGGGCCAGGTGGTGCCAGGCCGCTGTCCGGCGCGCGGGCTGGCGGGACGGAGCCTGCCGGGAGAGCGGGCCCGGCTGCCGCGCGCCCTGCACGGCGTCCTCGCTGACGTCGTCGCCGCTGAGGCGCAACAGGTCCTCGTCGTTCGCCGCCGCGATGGCCGCGGCCACCCGGCGTAGCTGGTCGCGCAACACGCAGCCTCCCGTCGCCTCGGCACCGCATGGCGACGGACGCCGGTCCAGCGCATCGACCCTGGCTACGAACCATTACCGATAGTAAATGATTGGGCACGTACAGGCATGGGCTGAGGTGTTGTCCCCGATGGGCTAGCCGCGGCCGCGGCGCGGTGTCCCGCGCCTACCGCCGGATCCGGCGCGGCGGGCCAGGGGGCCGGCGCCCCGGCCGACCAGCTGGCTTTCACGGGGCGCTGCGCACCCGGGGTCGGCGGGCCGCCGAGTGGGTCACACGAGGCACGGAAGAAGGGGCAAAAGGGGTGTTCTGTCATGGCGGGCCGCGCGCCGCGAGCCCCGCGGCCGCCGCCGGTCACACCGGGCAATGTGGCTATGTCGTGGACCGGACGCCGCGGCCGTGAGCCGCGTCATGAAGAACGCGGTGCCGGCCAGGCTGACCAGGGCAAGGCCGGGACCGGCCCCCGGCCGCGGACAATCCAAAAGGAATATGCGGAGTGTCCCCCCATAGGAAAAGCTGTGATGGCCGCCACCAGATAGCCCGTTATACGCCGGGAATTGTGGCCCGCGACACGTGTGCCGGATGGCCTGCTGTGTCGTGCATCCCGCCCTGCGTCGCAACTCACGCCGAAGAGTCTCGAAATCTCCTGGGGAAAGGTTAAGAATGAATATGCGGCACCGAGAAAGCGGTCGCCGTCACACCTGCCCCAGGAGTCAGATATGCGTACCGAGCCTTCCACCATCGAGCGGCTGCTCTCGACCGCCAGCGCACGTCGCACCGCCCGCCGCGAGCGGCGCGCCCTGGAGAGCTACCTCGCCCACGACACCCTCTCGCCGAACGCCCGCCACGAGATCGAGGTCATCGTCTACCGCCAGGGTGCGGCCTTCTAGGAGCCCCTGCGCGCCATGGCGGTCCGCCTATGGCTCGCGGGTGGCCCCCGTCACCCTTTCCGTGCAACTCCAGTCACATTTCTCGTAGCCTGGTCGCTGGTATTTCGGAACGGGGCCAGTCAGCCCCGGCCGGATCAGCCGAGAGGCCGGTGGCCCGCCCCGGCGAACCGCTGGTGAGGCCGGGCCGATGAGACGAGGAAAACAACGCGGCCGCGGGACGCGCGACCGCTCACCCCAAGAGCCGACCGGGATTACCTGGCCGGCTCTGGGCCTTTTGTGGCGCTTGCTGCCGCGGGGTCAGCGGCCCGCGCCCGCGCCTGCACCCGCTACTGCCTGCCCGACCGGCCGGCCGCGATACCCGGCCTCGTAGCGACGACTGCCCGCGGCGCCGTGCTCCATCACCTGGCCGCACGCGTCATCACCGGGGCGGACGCGGAGACAGCACCGAGACCCATCCCGGGCTCGCGCTGCCGGAGGCCGCCTACGGCAACGTGCGCGTTCGCCACGCCGAACCAGCGCGCGACCGCGCACCCGCTCGGCGGCGTGTGCCGATGGGCGGCGGCCCGCGGGACGGCATCGTCGACGAGTTCGGCGAGGCGTTCGGGCATCCCAGCCTGTACGTCGTGGACGGGGCCACGATCCCCGGGCTCAGACCGGTGATCTGGGACGGGTTAGTCGGTGTGTTTGTCGGTGACGCCGGCGCCGTCGAAGGTGGCGACCTCGGCGAGGACGCGGGCGGCCGCCTGGACGACGGGCACGGCGAGAACCCCGCCGGAGCCCTCGCCGAGCCGCATGCCCAGGTCGAGCAGGGGCGGCAGCTCCAGCGCGGCCAGGGCGGCGGACGCGCCGGGCTCGACTGACCGGTGGCCGGCGAACATCGCGGCCCGTGCGTCGGGCGCGAGCCGGGCCGCGACCAGCGCGGACGAGCAGGCGATGACTCCGTCGAGCACGACCGGCACCCGGGCGGCCGCGGCCATGAGCACGAAACCGACCGTCGCGGCGTGCTCCAGTCCACCGACCGACGCGAGTACCCCGACCGGGTCGTCGGGGCCGGCGCCGTCCGCGGCCGCTCGGGCGACGGCCTGGGTAACGACGGTGACCTTCTGCGCGAGCGTCTCGTCGTCGATCCCGGTGCCGCGTCCGGTCACCGTGGCTGCCCCGACACCCAGGAGCGCCGCGATGATCGATGCGGAGGCGGTGGTGTTCGCGATGCCCATGTCTCCGGTCACCAGCAGGTCGTGGCCGGCGGCGACCAGGCTCTCGGCGACCGCCGCGCCGGCGGCGATCGCGGCCAGCGCCTCGGCGCGGCTCATCGCCGGCTCGACCGTGATGTCACCGGTGCCGGCGCGCACCGAGCGCCGTTCCAGCCCTGGCAGCCCGGCGACGACGGCCGAGGCTTCCGGCGACATGCCGACGTCGACCACCCGGACGGCCGCGCCAACCTGACGCGCGAGCGCGTTGACGACCGCCCCGCCGGCCAGGAAGTTGGCCACCATCTGGCCGGTGACCTCCCGCGGCCAGGGGGAGACGCCCCGGGCGTGGACCCCGTGGTCGCCGACGAACACGGCGACGGCCGGCGCGGCCGGCACCGGCGCCGGCACCGCCCCGGCGAGCGCGGCGAGCCGGACCGACACGTCCTCCAGCCGGCCGAGGGAGCCGCGGGGCTTGGTCAGCCTGTCCTGGTGCTCCCGCGCGGCCTCGGCGACGGCCGGGTCGGCCGGGCGGATCCGTCCGATCAGGTCATCGAGCCCGGCGGTGTCTGGCGAAGCGGAACTCATCTGGCGCCTCCCTCGGCCTGGGCCGGCACGCTACCCAAGGTCGGGGGGCAGCGGCGGCCGAACGTGACCAACGAGCTTTTCTCCCGGCCACCGGCCGGGGCGGCCGAGCTCGACCGGCGCGGTTCGGCCGCCGCGGGCGCCATCATCCGGTGGCCACCGAGGAGGTTCAGACCGCTGTGGTCGCGGTCAGAGCAGGCCGCCCCAGGCGACGACCGCCGCGACCGCCAGCAGGGTGACGGCGGTGGAGATCTCGAGGACGGCGCCGAAGACATCTCCGGTGATGCCGTCGAGCCGGCGCACGGCGTGCCAGGTCGCCAGCCGCCCGGCGACCAGCCCGACGAGGGCCGCGAACGGCAGCCACAGCGCCTGGGTGACGCTCGTCGCCGTCAGCGCCAGCACCAACCACCCGAGCACCAGCGTTGCCGAGATGGCCGCGGCGCGGACCGTGGCGGACGCGGTCCCGGCGACGAGCGCGCCGAATCCGCCGGGGCGCGCCGGCGGCACCGCCGGGCGGGCCGCGTCGAGCACGGCGAGCCGACCGGTCACCGCGACAACCACCAGCACCACCAGGCCCTGCGCCCGGCTCGCCGACCCCAGCACCGTCAGCACCGCGCCGAGCTGCAACAGGAGGACGGCGACGACGGTCGACACCCCAAAGGGGCCGATGTCCGAGCGCCGCATGATCGCGAGTGCCTCCTCGGCGGGCCGCCGGCTGCCCAGCCCGTCGGCGAGGTCAGCCAGCCCGTCCAGGTGCAGGCCGCGGGTGAGCAGCGCCATCACGCCGACCCAGACCACCGCGCCGACGAACACGGCGCCGGTGCCGTGCCCGCGCCAGAAGACCAGGGAGACCGCCCAGGCGAGCGCGGCGAGCAGACCGCCGAGCACCGGCAGCCAGCGCAGCGCCCAACCGGCGTGCCCGGAGTCGACCGCGTCCCGGCCGGCTCGGCTCGGCGGTACGGGAAGCACAGTGAACATGCCCATGGCCAGCGGCAGCGCCTGTAGCGCCGCCGGTTGGGTACCGGGAGCCCGGCGTCGGCTCGCCGCGGGGGTTTCCGCCCGGCGGTTGCGCAGCGTGGTGAGGCCGCCCGCGGCCCGCTCGCGGAACCAGCCGGCACCGTCACCGATCTTGCGGCCGAACCCCGCGGCGCCCTGCGGCCGGTGCGACCGGCTGGAGACGGGCCGGGTGGGCGGAGAGTCGAGGGGGCCCCTTGCGTCCGCGGGGACTCCCATGTCCGGTGGGACCCTGGCTTCCGGCGGCACCCCCATGCCCGGTGGTATTCGCGTGTCCGGTGGGACCCGCATGCCCGGCGGGACGTCGGCGTGCGGGGGCAGGCCGGCGCCGGGCCGCTCTTCGCTCTCGCCTCGGCCGCTGCCGGGAGCGCGCCAGCCCCGATGTGAGCGCGGGGGCACGTCGCCCGGGTCGGCGCGCGAGAACAGGTCGTCGACGCCGACTTCCTCGAAGCCGCCGCCCGGCCAGCCACCGGTTCCGGCGGGCGGCCCGTGCCGGGCGGGCTGTGCCAGGTTGCCGGTGTCCTGCTCGGCGTCGAAGCCCCCGTACCGCCCGTAGCCGTCGTCCGGGTAGTCGTGCTCGTTGCCGGGGCCCCCACCGCCGCTCGGTGTAGTCATGGCCGGTCCTCCTTTGCCGCCGCTTTCGACGGGTCTCGACGTACTTCGACCGTTCTCGACGTTCTTCGACAGGTCTTGACGCACTTCGACTGGTCTAGACGTACAAGGTGGTTTCCGCGTGCACACGCACGCTCCGCGCCAGGTGGTACCGATGATCCTGCATCATTGCCGCCGAGTCGCCCAAGCCCGACACCCCGCATCCGCCGCCGAAGCCAACGGATATGCGAGAGTGCGGATGCGCGGCGTTACCGGATCTGGTGGCACGGGAGGCCGGCATCAGCGGACAAGAGCCGTTGGGTGTCAGCGGATGCGCAACGGGATGCCCGCCGTGCAGAGCCAGACCTCGTCCGCGGCGGCGGCGAGCCTCATGTTGAGCCGGCCCAGCTCGTCCCGGAATCGCCGGCCGGACGCCGTCGCCGGTACGACGCCGGACCCGACCTCGTTCGTCACCGCGATGACCTCGGCCGTCGTGCCCGCCCAGGCCGCCACCAGCCCGTCGACCGCGCGGGCGAGCGCCGCGTCCGCGTCCTCGACAGCGCCCGCCTCGGCGGCCGCCCAGATTCCGGCGCCGTCCATCGCGGCGGTCAGCCAGGTACCGACGCAGTCGAACAGCACCGCTCCGTCCGGCCCCGTCACGCGCGCCCCGGCGGCGCGAACGGCTGACGGCTGCCCGGCGCCGGAAGCCGCGGACGACCCCTCTGCGGGTGCGGCTGAGGGGCCGGCGGCGCGAGTGGCCGATGGGCTGGCGGCGAGGACGGCTGACCGGCCCCTGGCGAGGACGGCGGCGGCGTCCCAGGTCTCGATGGTGGTCCAGCTCGCCGGCCGGCGGGCCTGGTGTGTCGCGACCCGCGCGGTCCATTCGGGGTCGTCGGGGGTCGGGACGGCGCCGGTCGCCAGGTAGACGACCCGCTCGCGGCCGGCGAGCATGTCCTCGGCCAGCTGCGACTTGCCGGACCGGGCCCCACCCGTGATCAACACCCGGCGTCGTGGCGGGGTGGGCTGGCCAGCGCTGCGCGGGAAGGCGAAAAACCGACGAAAGCTCACCCGTCCGAGGATGCCCGTGCCCCGGCGCGCACGCCGTTGGGGCGGGGTCGCCGCCGGCCGCCTTACTCGATGTCGAAGAGGCCCTGGCGGACGGCGTACATGACGGCCTCCATCCGCGAGTGCAGCTGGAGCTTGTCCAGGATGTTGCGGACGTGGTTCTTGACGGTGTTCTCGCTGATGAACAGCTTGCGGGCGATCTCCCGGTTGGCGCGTCCCTCGGCGACGAGCTTGAGCACCTCGAGCTCCCGGGCGGTCAGGTGCGGGGTGTGCAGCCGGGGTCGGTCCTCGGTGCCGCGGGCGATGCTGGCAAACTCCGCCATGAGCTTGGAAGCCATCGACGGGCTGATCAGGCTCTGTCCGTGGTGGACGGCGCGAACCGCGTCGGCCACCTCGTGGGGTGGGATCGACTTGAGCAGGTAGCCGACGGCGCCGGCCTTGATCGCCTCGAAGAGATCGTTCTCCTCGTCGCTGACCGTCAGCATGACGATCTTGACTCCGGGCACGGCCCGCTTCACGGCGCCGGTGGCGGCGATTCCGTCGCGCAGCGGCATCCGGACGTCCATGAGCACGATGTCGGGAGCCGTTCCGGCCGCGAGCGAGACGGCCTCCTGGCCGTCGCCGGCACGGCCGACGACCCGGATGTCGTCCTCTATCTCCAGGACCGTCTGCAGGCCCTGCAGGAAGAGCTCATGGTCGTCCACCACGAGGACTCGGATCGGACTCATCTGACGGATCGGGTCGGCCTCGGCAGCGGCCGACGGCGGAACGACACTAGCCGTCATCACACACCCGGAAATCTACGAACGGATCGTTCGGAAGTTGCTAATGGGACTACCGGCGAATAGTGGTTCGGGTACGCCCCCACTCTACGTGATGAGGTGGGTACCAGCGGTTGCGTTGAACTGCGTGCCGTGTCATGCATCGCGCCCTCGGGAGGTCCGGCCGAAGGCCGGGCCATCAAAAGTCTTCTGCGGGAAGGCCCGGGCAGGCCTGGCCGGCGCCGGCGGGCTGGGCGCCCCGCAGACCGGTCCTCACCTCGGCGAACACTTCCAGCATGACCGGATCGTACCCTTGTGAAGTGGAATTTTCCGCCCAACCTCCGCAGATGGGACGAGAAGTCTGATTCGCGTTGCATCGGCCCCGGGGGTCGACGTCCAGACGGCAGTGTCGACCGGTCAGTCCAAGATTCGGCCGGATAGCGGCGCCGTGCCGGTGTCGCTGCCGGCGCAGGCCGATCATTGCTGTGCAGATGCCCAGGCGGGCGGCCTTCTCTCCGATGTCGAAAAACCATTAGATGTATCGGGCGTCCTATTTCTCCGCCGCCCCTCGTGGCCGTCGCTGAACGGCCCGAGGCATCGACGCCGGCAGCCGGTCCCGCCGCGGCCTTCGGATGGCGCGCCGCCGCCATCTGGCGCACCGTGCAGACATGGTTACCGCCGCCCGCCCGAGTCCCGTCACCGCCCCCGTCAAGGAGCCGGCGAGCCGGCAGGCCGACCCGGCGACGGGCCGTCGCCTACGGCTGAAGCCCGGGACCGGCTGGGACGACGTGATCGCGCGTGCCCAGGCCGCCGCGCCGGAGGCGTTCGGTAACGGCCGGTTGCTCAACCTGTGGGGCGGTGCCTGGCGCGCGACCGGGGTGCCCCTGTCGAACAGCGTCTCCCCGGTCGACGGCAGCCCGATCGCGGGGCCGCCGATGATCGAGCTGGCCGAGGCCCGGGAGGCGATCGGGGCGGCGCTGGACGAGCACCGTCGCTGGCGGGACGTGCCGCTCGCCGAGCGGCGGGCCCGGGTGGCGGCGGCCGTCGACGCTCTCGATGCGCACCGGGACACACTCGCGCTGCTGCTGGTCTGGGAGATCGGCAAGCCCTGGCGGCTCGCGAGGACCGACGTCGACCGGGCGATCGACGGCGTGCGCTGGTACCTCGACGAGATCGACCGGATGGTCGCCGGGCGCGCGCCGCTGCCCGGGCCGGTCAGCAACATCGCCAGCTGGAACTACCCGATGAGCGTGCTCATGCACGCCATGCTGGTGCAGCTGCTCGCAGGCAATGCGGCGATCGCCAAGACGCCGACCGACGGAGGGGCGGCCTGCCTCACGCTCGCCTGCGCGCTGGCCCGTCGGGAGGGCCTGCCCCTCTCGCTCGTGTCCGGGCCGGGCTCTCGGCTGTCCGGCGCGCTGGTGCGGGCTTCCGAGATCGGGGCGCTCGCGTTTGTCGGCGGTCGTTCCGCCGGCGGGCAGGTCGCCGCGGCGCTGGTCGACACCGGCAAGCGGCACTTTCTCGAACAGGAAGGCCTGAATGCCTGGGGTATCTGGGAGTTCTCACAGTGGGACCTGCTCGCCGGGCACCTGCGCAAGGGCTTCGAGTACGCCAAGCAGCGCTGTACCGCCTACCCGCGTTACGTGGTCCAGCGCCAGTTGTTCGACGAGTTCCTGAAGATGTATCTGCCGGTCGTCGAATCCATCCGGTTTGGCCATCCGCTCGCGGTCACTGCCGACGGCGAGGACCCGCCGGAGCTCGACTTCGGGCCGCTGATCAACTCTGTGAAGGCCGCCGAGCTGGCCGGCCGGGTGGACGAGGCGATCACCAAGGGCGGCGTCCCGCTCTATCGGGGGAGCCTCTCTGACGGGCGCTTCCTGCCCGGCCAGGACACCTCCGCCTACGCGTGCCCGGTGGCCATCCTTTCCCCGCCGAGCTCGTGCGCGCTGCACCACGCCGAGCCGTTCGGGCCAGTGGACACGATCGTGCTCGTCGACTCGGAGGCCGAACTGCTGGCCGCGATGAACGCGTCCAATGGTGCGCTGGTTGCCTCTTTGGCCTGCGATGACGAGGACAAGGCCCGGCGGATGTCCGCTGAGCTAGCCGCCTTCAAGATCGGCATTAACAAGCCGAGGTCCCGCGGCGACCGCGCGGAGCCGTTCGGTGGCCGGGGCGCTTCCTGGAAGGGCGCCTTCGTCGGCGGCGAACACCTCGTCCACGCCGTCACCGTCAGCCCCGACCCGCAAGAGCGCCTCTACGGCAACTTCCCGTCCTACTCGCTCTATCCCGAGACCTGAACCGTCGGGAGGGTAGCTTCCGCCGTTAGACCTTTGCATTGCGCTGGCCGTGCTCGGCGAGCCCCGTATAGTCGTTCGGCCCCGGCTGGCCGGTGAAGACGGGAATGATGCGGTAATTCTCTCACTCGTGCGGAGCGGGCACGGGGAACTTGTGGACTGCGGGTGCGACTCTTGGGCGAACATGTTAGGAAGTTGAGCGACATCATCCCGAGACGAGATCACCCGACATGCGATCACCCGACGAGGTCACCCCGAGATACCCGTCGCCCGGCCCGTCACGCCATCCCGTGGACCATTCCACGGAGCGTCCGGTGCGGGGGCTACCCGGGTTCCGGCACGATGCGAGAGGCTGGGCCTTGACCGCTGCGCCCCCATTCACCGCTGTGACCCCGCCGACGGCTGTGATCTGCCGACGGCTGTGACGACCCGATCGGCCGTCCTGGCCCGTGCGCCCGCCGCGTGACGGCACGGCCGCGTGGGCGGGTCGACGGGTGACCTGCAGGCGGGTGCCTACCCGCTTCGCGGCCCTGCCTGTCCCGTCCCGCCGCGCGCCTGGTCACGTCGACCGCGTCCCCCTGCATGGCCGCCTCTCCCCGCACGGCCGGCCTCGGCCGCCGATCGGCTCGTCCGAAATCTGACCATCAGGCATGACGGGTGATTGGCGGGGGAACAGACCGCACACCCTGGGACTTCGACTTCCGGAGGATCATCGCCATGGCCCACTACGTATGCCCCGGCTGCAAGACCAGATCCGACAAGGTGCCGACGCGGGCCGAGGCCGCCGCGCTGCTGGAGACCCACCGCCGCTATTTCTGCACCCCCCGACCGACCGTTCGCGAGCGCAAATCCAGCCGGAGGTAGCGGTACGCGACGCCGTCCGGCCGCGGCTCGGCGCTTCGGCGGCGGCGCCGTCCAGGTGACGCCGCCGACCCGGCGCTCCGAGACGGCACGGAGGACTGCTATTGCGCGGCTTCCTCGACGGCGGCCAGCGCCGCGTCGACCTCGTCGGCGGTCGGCATGGACGGCCCGGCTCCGAACCGGCCGACAGCGACTCCCGCGGCGGCGTTCGCCCGCTCTAGCGCCGCCAGGGCCGGCAGCCCGGCGGCCAGCGACGCGCCGAGCGCGCCGCAGAAGCAGTCGCCCGCTCCGGTCGTGTCGACCACCGGTACCTTCCGGCCCGGCAGGGCCAAGACCTCGCCCCGCATGCGGGCCAGCACGCCCCGGGCACCCAGCGTCACCACGAGATCGCCGACCCGATCGCCACGCGGCATCGTCGGCCCGGCCCGTAGCCGCTCGGCGATCTGGGCACCACCGTCGCTCGGCACGCCCAACAGCGCGGCGAACTCGGTCTCGTTGACGACCACCAGGTCCGCGGCGGCCAGCAGCTCCGGGCTCGGCGCCCGGAATGGCGCGAGGTTAAGGATCGTCAGCGCGCCGACGGTCTTCGCCGCGCGGGCGGTCGCCTCGTTCGTCTCGGCCGGGATCTCGTTCTGCAGCAGAACGACGTCGCCCGGGTGGATCGCCGCCTCGGCCAGCCGGGCCGGGCCGACGGCCCGGTTGGTCCCGGGCACGACGATCACGGTGTTCTCGCCACCGTCGGCGACCGTGATCAGCGCGGTGCCCGACGGGCCGTGCTCCGTGCGGACCAGCGAGGTGTCTATCCCCTCGGCGCTCAGGAAGCCGGTGAGCACCGAGCCGAAGCCGTCGGCGCCGACCGCGCCGACCAGTGTCGTCGGTGCGCCGAGCCGGCGGGCGGCCACAGCCTGGTTCGCGCCCTTGCCGCCGGGCACCTGGTGCACGGAGCCGCCGGAGATCGTCTCGCCGGGCAGCGGCATGCGGGGCACCGTCACGACGACGTCCATGTTGATGGAGCCGACGACGACCACCCGCCCGCCCGTCCATCCGGCGATCCGTCCGCGTTCAGCCACGCCTCATCGTGAACCGTTCCCGGCTGGCGTACAAAGGCTGACGGTGCGCGACAGCCGCGAGCCAGCCCGGCCCACCCCTATCGGGCGGCCGCACGCGACGCAGCCGTCTCTACCATGGGGGCGTGCGGGAGGACGACGGCGTGCCGGCCGAGCTCGGGGCGCGGTTCGGACCGTACTTCGCCCTCGACCTGATCGACGTCTCCGCCGGCCCACCCGCCGGCTGGATCGCGGTCGCCGACCTGGCGGACTCCGCGACTGACACCTTCGGCCGGCGGGTCCGCGCGGTCCGCGCCGCCCTCGCCGGCGGGCGGTCGCTGCCGGCCGAGGCGGTCGACGAGCGGGTGGCGGTGTCTGTCGCCCAGCTCGGCCTGTGCGCTCGGCTGGTCGCGCCGGCACTCGCGTTCGCCGTGCTCACCGGCCGACCACCGTCTCTCGACCCTCGCCGGCTGTACTGGCGCGACGTGCTCGGCGGCCCGTTCCCCCTCGCTCTCGGCCACCCGCCGGGCGGATCCGGCGGCGCCCGGCCAACCGTCAGGGGAGCGGACCGGTTGGCCGTCGGGTTCGCGGCTGGAGTGCTCCGTCCCGTCGTCGAGCCGATCGTAGACGCCGCCGCGCGTGGCTATCCGGTGTCCAGGCGCGTGCTGTGGGGCAACGTCGCGTCCGCCGTGGCCGGCGCCGCGAAGATGCTCGGCCGCGCCGAGCCGCCGCTCGCGGCGCCGGCCTGGCGAGTCGTCGACGAGCTGTGCGGCGGCGGTGAGCTGGGCGGCAGCGCTGGCGGGCCGTTGCGCGGCGCGGGCGGGCGCGTGGGCCCCGAGCGGTTCCGCCGCCGCAGCTGCTGCCTCATCTACCGGCTCGCTCCCCCCGGCGCCCGCGCCGTGTGCGAGGACTGCGTGCTCACGGACATCCCGCCGCCCGGCCGCCGGACCTGACGGCGGGGGCCGGCGCGCTCGGCTGGCATCGCGGCGGACGAGGGCTGGTCGGAAGGCCATGGCGGCCGGCGGGCTACAGTGACACCCCCAGGAGACCACATCGCGGTCTGAACGGGCGGAAGGTGCGGTGGCGTGGACGCGGTCCGGCGGGGCTATCTCGGCCTGATGCTGTTCATCATCGCGCTGGTGCTGATGCCACTGCTGGTCGTCGACTACCACCGCAAGTCCGAGGCTGATTCCGGGAAGACGACGCCTGCCTCGACCAATCTCCCGGTCTCCGGCGCGGCCGGCGGAGGCGCGGGGGCACCGACCGCCTCGCCGGCCGTCGACTTCCGTCCGAGGATCGTCTCGTTCGAGGGCGTCGCAGAGGGCGGCACGCTGAACGGCGTCGTGATGATCAGTCTGATCACGGCGGGTGACGTTGGGCCGATCATCTACAAGCTGGCCGGCATCCCGGGCCAATGGACGGCCCAGAGCTCGCCCTACCTGTTCTCGCCGTACCCCGGGGGCTGGCGGACCTCCCAGGTACCGAACGGCTCGTACACGCTGACGGCGACCCCGCTGAACCCCCAGGTCAGCCCACGTTCGGTGCACTTCCGGGTCGAGAACGCCTGACCGCGATGGATCGGGGGATCCTGGACGCGGCTCGTCCGCTGATCGTCTGGTGGGGGGCCGCGTGACGGCCCGACGGGGAAACCCTAGGGTCAGACAGATGGACCGCCTGGTGTGGATCGACTGTGAGATGACGGGGCTCGACCCGGAGGCCGACGTGCTGCTGGAGGTCGCCTGCCTGGTGACCGACGGGGAGCTGAACGTCCTCGGTGACGGCGTCGATCTGGTCGTCTCCGCGCCGGACGCGGTCCTTGACACGATGGTGCCAGTCGTCAGGGACATGCACGCGACGTCCGGGCTCACCGAAGCGGTCCGTGCCTCGACACTCAGCGTGGCGGAGGCCGAGCGCCAGATACTCGCCTACGTGCGGGCGTTCGTCCCGGAGAACCGCCGCGCCCCGCTGTGCGGGAACTCGATCGCCACGGACCGGTCGTTTCTCGCCAAGTACATGCCGGAGCTCGACGGCCACCTGCACTACCGGATGATCGACGTCTCCTCGGTCAAGGAGCTGGCCCGCCGCTGGTACCCACGGGCCTACTACGCCGCCCCCGTGAAGCGCGGTGGCCACCGCGCCCTGGCCGACATCCGGGAGAGCATCGAGGAGCTGCGGTACTACCGCCGTGCCGTCTTCGTCCCGGCCCCCGGTCCCACCACTGACGAGGCCCGCGCCGCCGCCGCCGAGACCAGGGCCGAGACCGACGCCGAGCTGGCAGCCGCGACCTCCCCGAACGGCGGCGCGTCCGATCCAGCCGCGGCCATCCCCGGAGCATCCGCCGTCTCGGGCGACCCGTCGGCCACCTCCTAGTCCAGCCTCCGCAGCGCCCGGACGACAGGCGTCGGCGCTGCTGATTCTGCTAGGACCAAGCGCGCGGCTGGCCCGCGTTCTCCGTCGCCTCACGCGGCTGCGCCGGGGCCGCCTGCTGACCTTCCGCGACCCCGACAACATCGCCCTTGAGGCACTCCTCGGTCGCTGACGCCCGTCCGGCAGCGGAGTCGGAACTGGCCACGTGCCCTGGAGCCTGTTTCCGGGGACGTACGTTGGAAGCGCCCGCTCCCAGCGTGCTCCCAACACGATCTCGCAAAAGATCAGCTGACCTGGGGTGAGTGACGGGATTTGAACCCGCGACACCCGGGACCACAACCCGGTGCTCTGCCAACTGAGCTACACCCACCATGCCCGCACCGGGACACCCGGTAGAGCGCGCCCGGTAGAGGTCGGCGGGGCCTCCCTGACCGGGCTTCGCCATAGTACCGGGCGGAACGGCCGATGCGGCAACAAGGTTTCGCGCTGGCCTACCGGGCATCGTGACGATCACTCTGCGTAGCCGTGGCGGGCCTGGGTCGCGCGATGGTCGTCCAGTCGTCGTTGCCGGGTGAGTCCGGGGGGTGCACCCGGGATGGCGTGCGTCCGGGCTGGCCCGGCGTCTGGGGGAGGGGCCTGCGTCCGGGCGAGGCGGAGCCGTCAGCGGTGTCGGCGCCGGCCCGGCGGCCGGCTGGGGAGGTGCGCCCCGCCGCGGCTGTCACGGGGGCGTTGGCGTCCGCGCAACCGGCTGCTGCCCAGGATGCGTTCCTGGATGATCCGCTCTTGCCGTGAGCATCGGCGATCCACGTCCCCGAAGGTAGCGGTCCGTGGAGCATCTGGTGTCCATCGTCACACGGTGTTTACCAAAGTCCTGGCGAGTCATGGGCGCCGCGGGCCGGTATATCACTC
>Ga0068858_100002796_pt1 | contig 17543 bp, 15 predicted proteins | sample KBSSwiS12_FD_66589 | JGI IMG/M metagenome (GOLD analysis project Ga0068858, IMG submission 66589) | Switchgrass rhizosphere microbial communities from Kellogg Biological Station, Michigan, USA - KBS Switchgrass S1-2 | ecosystem: Host-associated > Plants > Roots > Rhizosphere > Soil ...
GCTCGTCTTCCGCAGTGGCACGCTGGACATTGCTGGCAAGACGTTCACGGTAACGCAGTCCCGGTAGCGCAGGCGGCAGCTTCGAGCCTCATAGCGTCCGGCTCTGCGAAGGAGCCGCCCACCGCAAAGCGGCCTTGCAGCAGCAGGTCGCCGCCTTGCTTGAGAAGCACCCGTTGACCCGCCGCGTATGCTGGGGGACCATAGCGCCATCTGGTCGCAGGAGACAGCGCGCGTCGGCAGCAGTCTGGTCGTGAACACTGGCATCGTTACCTTACTGTTCACCGACATCGAGGGCAGTACCGAGAAGTGGGAACAGGAGCCCGAAGGAATGGCGGACGCCCTGGCTCGCCATGATGTGCTGCTGCGTACTGCCGTTGAAATGCATCACGGGCGCGTGATCAAGACGACCGGCGACGGGATCTACGCCGCCTTTGATGATGCAGCCGAGGGCCTGAACGCCGCCATCGCGATCCAACAGTCCGTTGCCGATCCAGCGGCGACGGCGGGAATGTCGCTCCCCATTCGCTGCGGGTTGCATGCCGGCCCGGCCCACGAGCGCGACAACGACTTCTTCGGTGGCACCATCAACCGCGCCGCACGAATCATGGGACTCGCGTACGGGGGCCAGGTGCTCGCTTCGCAGGCTGTCGCGGACCTCGTCGCGGGCCGATTGCCCGCGGAAAGTTCCCTTCGCGACCTCGGAAGCGTACGCCTCAGGGGCATCGCGAGCAGCGAGCACGCTTTCCAGGTCGTTCACCCAAGCCTGCGCCAGATGTTTCCGGCGCTGCGCTCGCTGGAGGTGACGCCTAACAATCTTCCAAAGCATCCGACGTCATTCATCGGGCGCGAGCGCGAAATCGAGGAAGCCGAACAGCTGCTGCACCGCGCGCGATTATTGACACTCCTCGGCATCGGCGGCCTTGGCAAGACCCGCCTCGCGCTGCAGATCGCGGGCGATGTCCTGGAGTCCTATCGCGATGGTGCGTGGCTCGTGGACCTGGCGCCCATACGCGACCCTTCCATCGTGGCCAGCGAGGCGGCCAAGGTCCTTGGCGTGCGGGAGGAGCCCGGCAGGCCGCTCATCAAAACGCTTTGCGCGCATCTGAAGCCGCGAAATCTGCTGCTGATCCTGGACAACTGCGAGCACCTGATCAAACCATCGGCGGAACTCGTCCATGCGATTCTCCGGGCTGCGCCTGAGGTCCGCGTCATCGCCACGAGCCGCGAGGCGCTACGCGTTCCCGGGGAGCAGTCGTACACGGTGACGCCTCTTCCCGTTCCGAATCGGTCCGACGGAATCGAGGCGCTGGCAAGGTCACCGGCAGTCAGATTGTTCGTCGAGCGTGCGCAACTTCATCGACCCACCTTTGTGCTCGACGAACAGGGTGCCCCCGCGGTGGCCGAACTGGTGGCCAGGCTGGAGGGTATTCCGCTCGCGATCGAGCTGGCTGCCGCGCGCGTGAGGGTGCTCACGGTTGCCGACATCAACCTGCGCCTCAAGGATCGCTACAAGTTGCTGACTGGCGGCGGCCGCGTGCTGCTCGAGCGACAACAGACACTGCGGGCATTGGTCGATTGGTCGTACGACCTGCTCCGGGAGCATGAGCAGGTGCTGCTTGCGAGGCTTGCGGTCTTCGCGAACGGATTCGAGCACGCGTCGGCCGAGGAAGTCTGCGGCACCGACCCTCTGACCCGGGAGGACGTTGTGGACTTGCTCACCTCCCTTGTGGAGAAGTCGTTGGTCTTGACGGAGGAGCGCCAGGATGGAATGCGCTATCGATTGCTCGAGACGATCCGGGACTACGCCGTCGAGAAGCTGACTCAGCGCAATGAATTCGCGGCGACCGCCGTGCTGCACTGCAATCACTATTTCGTGATGGCGAAAGCCGGCAATGAGGGCTTGCACGGAAACGATCAGGCGGAATGGATACGGCGCTTCGAGAGCGAACTTGACAACCTGCGCGCGGCGATTGCGTTGACGCTTGAAGGCGGTGTCGATCCGATCATCGCGGTCAAGTTCGAGGTTGCAATGCAGGGCTTCAGGACGCTTCGGGGATATTCGACCGAGGGCCGCAAGAATGTGCGCGCAGCGCTCGCGCTCCCGGCGGTCGAGGCGTCGGGCGTGGCGCAGGGGCACGCGCTGTACGTCGGGGCCGCACTTGCAGCGGCGCAAAGCGACTACGCGGAGGCGCGGCGAATGCTGGAGAAGAGCCTTGTGCTGCGACGGGGACTGGGCAACCCGATCGACATCGCGGCGACCCTGTCCACGCTCTCGTGGGTGCGCCTGCACGAGGGCGACGCGATGGAAGCGCGAGCGTGCGAGGAGGAGGCGCTCGCACTCTTTCGTGAGCTTGGCGATCGAGACGGAGAGGCGATCGGCCTGCAGCATCTTGGCGAGATTGACCTGGAGCTGGCCGATCACGATGGCGCTCGTCGCCACATCGAGGAGTCTCTGGCGATTGCTCGAACGATCATGCACCGGGAGCTCGAGAGCGAGTGTGAGCGAATGTCGGGCGAGGTTGCCATGGAAGAAGGCGACCTTCCCACTGCCCGGGCGAAGTTCACACGTGCGTTGGACGTCTCCAGCGGCGTGGGCGACAAGCGCGGGGAGGCGACCGCACTCTGGCTTCTGGGGAAGACAGATGTCGTCCAGGGCCACCTTGATTCCGCTCGAATGAGACTAAGGGGGGCATTGCTTGTCTTCCGCGCATTCGAGATGCGCGCAGAGTTGCTGGGGTGCCTCGAGGACATTGCAATGCTCGAGCGTTCAGTCGGCTCGGTCGAGGAAGCCGTGCGTCACTACGCGACCGCCACGAGTGCCCGCGATCGACTTGGATTGGCGTTGCCACCGCGCGACGAGCAGCGCCTGCGGGCCGAGTTCGCGGCGATGCGGCAATCGCTGGGTGACGCCGCGTTCGAGGCTGCGTGGGCGGAGGGTGAGCGCTGTGAAGTCGAAGAGGCAATTCGGCGCGCGTTGAATTCTTCAAGATGGGACGTCCCACGGACTTCGAGTACGGGTTGAGTGATGAATGGCGATCGGTGTGCGCACCAGATCGTTGATCTCTTCGAACGCAGCGCGTCCGCGCCGTTTACAGGCAGGCCGCCGACGCTCAGAATTGCCCGATCCAACGAGGAGCGTCGCATGGACCTGGGTCTCAAGGGCAAGAGCGCCGTCGTTACCGGCGGCAGTCGCGGCATCGGTCGGGCGGTGGCCGAGGCCTTCGCGGTGGAAGGCGCGAACGTCTCGGTCTGCGCGCGCAAGGCCGAGGAGGTGGCGGCGACCGTGCGCGCGCTCGAGGGCGGCGGGGTGCGCGCCTTCGGTCAGGCGCTCGACGTGGCCGACGGGGCTGCCCTGGCCGCCTGGGTGACGGCAAGTGCGGGCAAGCTCGGCGGCATCGACGCCCTGGTCTGCAACGTGAGCGCGCTTGCGGTCGGCGACAACGCCGACTCCTGGGAGAAGTCGTTTCGTACCGACATGATGCACAGCGTCAATGCCGTCGCCGCCGCCGTTCCCTTCCTGGAGAAGTCGAGCAGCCCGTCGATCGTGCTGATCTCGAGCGTCTCGGGCTTCGAGGTCGACTTCGCCGCCGGTTCCTACGGCGCCATCAAGGCCGCGCTGATCCACTACGCCAAGGGCCTGAGCCGGCAGCTCGTCGGCAAGGGCATCCGCGTGAACTGCGTGTCGCCGGGCAACACCTACTTCGACGGCGGCATCTGGCAGACGATCGAAAAGGGCATGCCCGATCTGTTCGCCTCGACGCTGAAGGCGAACCCGACCGGCAAGTTCGGCACGCCGGCCGAGGTGGCAAATGCGGTGGTCTTCCTGTCCAGCCCGGCGGCGAGCCGCATCTCGGGAACCAACCTGGTCGTCGACGGCGCGCTGACCGTCGCCGTCTGAGGAGACGTGCCATGAGCGAGCTCGCCGGCCACACCATCCACCGCAATCACATCCACCATGGCTGGAACAACGCGTTCGAGCCCTGTCTGCGCATCGCGCCAGGGCAAAGCGTGCAGTTCGAGACCATCGACGCGTCGTCGGGTCAGCTCACGAAGACCTCGACGGCCGCGGATCTCGAGAAGCTCGACCTCGGCCGTGTCAACCCGGTCACGGGGCCGGTCTGGATCGATGGTGCGATGCCGGGCGACGCGCTCAAGGTCACGATCCTGGAGTTGCGACCGTCGGGCTGGGGCTGGACGGGCAACATCCCGGGCTTCGGCCTGCTCACCGATCAGTTCCCCGACGCACGCTTGCATCATTGGCACTACGACCCCGCCCTGACCCCGGCGATGTACGGGCCCGGCGGCCGCGTGCCGTTGCGGCCGTTCACGGGAACCATCGGCGTGGCCCCGGCCGAGCCGGGACTGCACAGCATCATTCCGCCGCGCAATGTCGGCGGCAACATGGATGCACGCGACATCTGCGCCGGCACCGAGCTGTACCTGCCGGTCGAGGTGGAAGGCGCGTTGTTCTCGGTCGGCGACACCCATGCGGCGCAGGGCGACGGCGAGGTCTGCGGCACGGCGATCGAGAGCCCGATCGACGTCGCTCTCAAGTTCGAGCTCGTGAAGGGCGCCCGGCTGCGCTCGCCGCGCTACGTGACGCAGGGCCCCGTCACCGACCATTTCGACAAGCGCGGCTACGAGGTGACGACCGGCATCGGCCCGGACCTGATGGCCGGTGCGCGCATGGCCGTCTCAGAGATGGTCGAGCTGCTGAGCAAGCGCTATGGCTACCAGCCGGTGGACGCGTACATGCTCTGCAGCGTGTGTGCCGACCTTCGCATCAGCTCGATCGTCGATGTCCCGAACTGGGTCGTCTCGTACTACTTTCCGCGCATCGTTCTCGAGTAGCGCGAGGCCCGCGGATGGGCATCGGGGCCAGCGCCTGCTAGCCGTCCGCGGCTCCGCAGGTGTGGCGAGCGCAAGAGTGCCAACCGCGCCGCTCAATCGGCCTTGATGTTGGCCGACTTTGCGAGCTGCACATAACGCGCCCGATCGACCTGAATCAGCCGGGCGAGGTCGGTCGCGCTGCCTTCCACGGGCTCGACCCCGGCCGACGAGAGATTGCCTCGCACTTGCGGATCGGCGAGCACCCGCTGCACGTCGGCTGTGATGCGTGCGACGACGTCGGCCGGCAGCTTGGCCGGCCCCATCAGCGCGTACCAGATCGAGAAGTCGAGGGGCTTGAGCCCCTGCTCCTCGAACGTGGGAACCTCGGGCATGAGCCCGTAGCGGGTGCTGCTGGAGACGCCAATGGCCCGCAGCTTGTCCGACTTGACATAGGGCGCGCCGAGGTTGGCGCTGAGCGTGGCGAGCAGCACATGGCCGCCAACGACATCGGCGAGGCCGGGCGCGCAGCCCTTGTACGGCACATGCGTAGCGGCGAAGCCGGCCTTCAGCTTGAGCAGCTCCATCACGAAGTGCTGCGGCGTGCCGTTGCCGCAGGAGCCGTAGCTGAAGGCGTTCGGGTTTGCCTTGGACGCGGCCACGATCTCCCGCAGGTTCCTGACGTTGGCGCTCGGGTGCGCGAACAGGGCGATCGGCGTCACGCCAAGCAGCAGGATCGGCGTCAGGTCCTTCTCGGGATCGTAGTTGGAGGTGCCGGAGACGGCCGGGTTGACGACCATGGTGCTGTTTTGCAGCAGCAGCGTGTAGCCGTCTGCCGGCGAGCGCACCACCGCCTCGGTGCCGATGTTGCCGGACGCCCCGGCGCGGTTCTCGACGATGACGCCTTGGCCCCACATCGGCTGCAGGCTCGCCCCGAGCTGCCGCGCCAGGATGTCCGAGCCTCCGCCGGTGCCGTAGGGGACGATGATGCGCAGCGGCTTGGCGGGCCAGCCCTGCGCCAGGGCAGGAGGCGCGGTGGCCGGCAAGGCGAGCAGGGCCGCCAGGCAAAGAACGATCTTCGATCCCATGGCGTCGCCTTCAGGGCTCGATCAGGCCGATGCGTCGCTGCCACAGGTCCCACGAGCGGCCGATCTGGCTGTCGTTGGCCATCGCCGCGAGCCGCGCTTCTTCCTCGGAGAGGTAAGTCACGCTCCCGAGCGCGAGTGCCTGCGCCTGCAGCTTGGCGTTGATCTCGGCGTAGATCGCGCGGAAGACGGCCTGCTCGATCGAGTTGCCGACCGTGGTCGAGCCGTGGCCGCGCATCAGCACGCAGCTCCGGCCGGCGAGGGACTCGGCGAGTGCCTTGCCGAGCGCCGGGTTACGGATCAGCATGTCGGTCTCGCCGCCGCTGTCGCGGATCTCGAAGGTGGCCGAGCCGTTGCCGAGAAAGCCGGCCATGTGGTAGATCGGGCGCAGGCGCTGGCCGGTGACGCCGAACGGGATGACGCTGGGCGAATGACTGTGCACGACGGCGATCACGTCGGGCCGTGCGCGGTAGATCTCGCCGTGGATGAAGCGTTCCAGATAGGGGCGCTCGGAGCTTGTCGACACCGCGTTGCCATCGAAGTCGTAGCTGACGATATCGGCCGCCTTGACGAGGCCAGGGGCGCGATTGCATGAGAGAAGAAAGACGTCCCCCGCGCTGTCGTGGCGGACGCTGACGTGGCCGAGGCCGTCGACGATGCCCTGGTCGTAGAGGATGCGGTTGGCGACGACAAGCTTGTTGACGAGTGCGGGGTCGGGTCTGGGTGGGGTGATCACGGGGGGTCCTGCTGGTCGAGACTGATGTTTGCGCCGTTGAACTGACCGTCGTGGTGCGCCAGTTCTGGTCGGCATGGCGGCAGATTTGCGCAGAAGAGCGGCTTCGAGGCATTGTCCCGAAATGTGCCAAGCCGATGGAGATTGCTCCGGCACGGAGGCGGTAAGCCCATGCCGGCCCCTCCGGTTAGTGGCCTGAAGCGCGCCACCGAACCGCGCGAGAGCAGAATCCGATGTCCCCTTTTCATGCAGAGGAGTGCGCCTCGCGTGGCTACCGTTCTCGACAAGGAACTCAAGCGTCAAGTGACAGTCGACGGATCGGATTACACCGTCGCCGTGAACCCCGACGGCCTCCGGTTGACCGGAAAAGGCAAGAGAAGGCCCGAAGTCGAGCTGCACTGGCGCGACCTCCTGAGCGGTGAAGCCGCCATGGCCGTTGCCTTGAACGCTTCCCTCACCAAGCGGCAGGCGGTCCCCAAACCGGAAACCGAACCGTCGCCAGATCGGACAACCAAGGGTCCGCCAAAGAAGCGGGCGGGCTAGCCGCCTTGCTCCGTTTCGCGGCAAGCTCGGGCGCATGGCGACACCCATCACCGTCAACATCCCGCACCAGCTCGGCCGGGCTGAGGCGCGCCGCCGCATCGAGACCGGTTTTGCGAAGATCACTCACCTCTTGCCAGGCAGCGGCGGCCACTGCAACGAACGCTGGGACGGTGACCGGCTCATCTTCAGCGTCGCGGCGATGGGCCAGACCGTCGCCGGTGTCATCAGCATCCTCGATGCCGAGGTGACGATGGAGATCGAGCTGCCCGGTGTGCTGGGAATGATCGCGGGCGGCCTCAAGGACAGGCTCCAGAAGGTCGGGCATCTGCTCCTCACGAAGTCGTAGCGCGCTTCGGACCGCGCCCGCCTGGGCCCCGGCTCAGACCGGACAATTCACGACGTTGAATTCCACCCGCCGGTCGAGCGCGTCGCGCGCGTCGTCGGTGCCGAGCCCGACGATATTTTCGGCCGAGCCGCGCCCGGCCGCGACGCTGCGCGTCGAGAGGCTCGGCACGATGGACTCGAGCCGCTGTTTCACGAGCTGCGCTCGCATCGTCGACAAGCGCTCGTTCAGCGGCTCGGGCCCGGTGCGGCTGGTGTGGCCCGTGATCCGAAGGCAGCTCTGCTGCTGGCCGGAGTGGGTGGCGATCTGCCTCAGCCAGATGCGATAGGACTCCGCCAGCTCCTGCCTGTCGATGAACACGGTGGAGCCGGGCCGGAACAGGAACTTGACCGCCAGGCGCTTGTTCGCGAGGCCGTAGTCGACGATGCGCCCGAAGGCCTCCTCGGCCTCGGCCTTGCGGCCCAGGTTCCAGGCGCTCAGGTAGATGCCGTTGTGGACCCGCAGCTGGTCGCCCTGGGGCGTGCGTGCCACGCCGCGGTAGAGATCGAGCGCTTCCTGGTAGCGCCCGCCTTCATAGGCCTGGAAGGCCTCGTTGATCAGGGCCGCGGCGACGATCTTGTCCCAGTAGTTGGGATTGATCGGGTCGCCCGCTCGCGTTCCCTGGCACGTCTTGACGTAGCCGTCGGTCGCGGTGTCCGGAACCCACGTGGGACTGTCGAGGAAGTACTGCACCGGCGTGGAATCGACGCCCTCCGTCCGCGAACGTGCGAACCCCTTCGACACGATCTTGCCGGAGCGCAGGTCGAGCATCGCGAGGCACACCCGGTACCACTCCTTTGCGCCGGCGTTCTTTCCTTCAGCGTCGACGGCAGTGAAAGTGCCGATGAACAACAGCGACGCCTTCGCGAGCGTCGATGCGGCGAAGGGCTGGACCTCGAATTTCGGGTAGCTGTTGCGCACGAGGCCCACGAACTCCTTTTCGAGCGTCTGCGTGGCCACCGACTGCACCCCGCTGTTCCCGTCGATCAGCGGGTCGACCACCAGCGGTACCGTGCCGGAGTCGGGGGTTGCGATCGTCGCGGCCTTCAGCATGTTGTTCGCGGCGAACAGGACGGCATCGCGAAAGCCCATGATCGGCGGCAATGGTGGCGGACTCGGCGGTGCCGAGGCCGCCGGCGCCGCGGCGACGGGCGATGGCGCCGCGGTCGGCGCAGCCGCGGGCGCGGCCGCCGTGGTGGGCGGCGAAGCCGACGTGCGCGGCTGGCTGCCTCCGTCGGCAGCGCATCCGGCCAGTACCAGCAAGGCCGGGAAAACGAGAGCCGACCGAAACGGGACATCCATGATCACCCTCCGGAAGGGGCTGGACCTGGCAGACGTCGCACCGATCGGGCAACACGCCTGCACGCAGGCACTCGGCTGAAGACTACGACTCCACGAACCGTTCGTCCACCGCCTCGCGGGCATCCGGATTGCTCTCGCTACGACAGCAAGCTGACCACGGCCACGCCTGCCAGGGCCATGACCAGTGTCGTCCCGTACAAGGCCGACACGAGGCAGGCCCGCAGCAACCGCGGCCACCAGCGGCCGCCGTACACCCGCTTCATGGCCATGAGTGTGTAGATCGGTACGGTCAGCAAAGCCAACGCGGTCAGCAGGCCCCAGTCCGGCAGGGTGAGGAGAAGGGCCACGAACCAGAACGCGTGGACGTGCAGCGCGAACACCAGGTGCTCGGTGTAGCGCAGGCGCCGGTTGCGATAGGCCAGCTTCAGCCATAGCGCAAAGCTCGGCAGCAGCACGAACATCGCCGGGCCGAGATTGCTGAGGAAACGGTCCTTCAAGGCCTCGACTTCGCCAAGCATCTGCTTGGGGTCGGTGTCGAGGCGACGCTGGATGCGCTTGCATACCCAGCCGGGCAGCCCTTCGCAGAAGAACACGCCGTCGCGAATGCCGGCCCGGTCCCGGCCGATGTCGATCGAGATGTTGCGGTTCTCCTTGGCGATCCGGGCCGTGTCTTCCACCTTGACGTCCACCGGGCCGCTGCCCGCCAGGCGCACCAGCAGCAGAACGACGAGGCTGATCGTCAGGTAGAGCCGCAAGGGCAGGACATAGTGCTTGCGCCGGCCCGCGAGGTACTGCTCCGTCAGCGCCCCAGGCTTCCAAAGCAGCAGCCTCAAGCTGCGCCACAGCGCGCCCTCGGCGGCGAGGTAGGCGCCGCCGAATTGCTGAGCGAATTCGCCGATCGTCGGCGCCCGCACCGTTGTTTCCTGCCCGCACTCGGGGCAGAAGCGGCGGCGACGTTCGCCCCATTGGCCGAACGATTCGCCGCAATTCGGACAAGCGGTCGCCATGTCGGCTTCAGCGGGCGGGGCGGCAGAGGCGGCGCGAGACACAGTGCAGCACGGTAACTTACTGGCGGCCTTGTGCATCTTCAAGGCAACGCACCCGCTGCCGCGCCTGCCCCGACTCGCATCGGCCTTGCTACATTTGACCAATGGTCGATTCCGGCGCCCCTGCCTGATGCCACGAGCATGACTTCCGAGCCTTCCGACAGCAACATTCCGGCCCCCGCCGCGCCCGGCGGCGGCACGGTCGCGCGCCGCCACATCCGCCTGACATCGCACAGCGGGGGCTTCGGCGCGCTGCCGATCGTCTGGGGCGCGCCGAGCGCTGTGGAGCGCGGGCCGATCGTCGCGACCACGACGACGCGTGCGCACCGCAACGTGATCGGCACGCACTCCGGCTCCTACAGCGTCTACCGTGCCCTGGCAGTCGCCTCCGGAGCGCTCAAGGCGGCGCACAAGGCCGACCTCACCGACACCGCGCCGACCGACACGATCGGCCCGCATCCGTCGTGGAGCGAGCCGGGCCGGATCGTCAGCATGGACCCCTGGGGCGCCGTCGTCGCCCAGGCCTACGCTGCCGAGATGGCGGCGGGGTACGACATCCGGCCGACCATTGCCGTGACCAAGGCGCACGTCATCCTGCCGGAGGTGATCGAGGCGCTCCTGAGCGGGCGGCTGGTCGCCGACGGCCGAGTCCTCGCCGCCGGCGGCGCGGCGCTGGTCACCAAGGTGGCGGTTGAGCCGGTCTGGTACCTGCCCGGCATCGCCGCACGCTTCGGATGCTCGGAGAATCAGCTGCGCCGGGTGCTGTTCGAAGAGACGGGCGGCATGTATCCCGAGCTCGTGACGCGCTCCGACCTCGAGGTGTTCCTGCCGCCGATCGGCGGCCAGACCGTCTACATCTTCGGCCGCCCCCAGGATCTCGCCGATCCGTCGGTGGAGCTCACGGCGCGGGTGCACGACGAGTGCAACGGCTCCGACGTCTTCGGCTCCGACATCTGCACCTGCCGGCCCTACCTCACCCATGCCATCGAGGAGTGCATCCAGGGCGCGCAGCGCGGCGGCGTCGGCCTGATCTCGTATTCGCGCAAGGAAGGCCGGGCGCTCGGCGAAGTCACCAAGTTCCTGGTCTACAACGCGAGAAAGCGCCAGGAGGGCGGAGACACCGCGGCGCGCTACTTCGCCCGCACCGAATGCGTCGCCGGCGTGCAGGACATGCGCTTCCAGGAGCTCATGCCCGACGTCCTCCACTGGCTCGGCGTGCGCAAGATCCACCGCCTGGTGTCGATGAGCAACATGAAGTACGACGCCATCACCACTTCGGGCATCGAGGTCGGCACGCGGGTGAACATCCCCGATGCGCTGATCCCGGCAGACGCCCGGGTCGAGATGGACGCGAAGATGGCCGCCGGCTACTTCACCCCCGGCGTCGTGCCCGACGCCGCCGAACTGGCCAAGGCCAAAGGCCGCGGCTTCGACGCGGGTGGAGCGAGTTGACCGAGGCGGTCGCCCTGTTGCGCAGCACGGTCGCCGTGCGCGGGCGAGCCGGCCTGCTGCTGGCGAGGGCACGCGAAGGCGGCTCGGCCGAATTCGTCGTCGATGACGCCCGGCTCGACAGCGCCGCGGCCGAGGTGGCGGCGGTGACGCGCGCGCGCTATCCGTCGCTCGAGATTCCGTTTCATAGCCGCTGGCGCCATTTCGAGGCCGGCGGGGTCGACCGTCGCGACGCGCTCGACCGACGGCTGGGCGATGCCGATGCCGCCGAGCGGGCGAGGGCGCAGATCGACCTGGCCCTGGTGAGCGTTCTGCTCGATGCCGGCGCCGGACCGGCCTGGCGCTACCTGGAACCCGGCACCGGGCTCGTGCTGACACGCTCCGAAGGCCTCGGCGTCGCCAGTTTTCATGCCTTCGTCGCCGGCCTCTTCTCAAGCGATCCGTCGCAGCCCTTGCAGGTCGACGCCGCCGGTCTGCGCCGCCTGGATGCGGCGGCGCTCGCGCGGGCCTTGCAGGTCGGGGCCGGCAATCCGCTGGTGGGGCTCGACGGCCGCGTGGCCCTGCTGCGCCGGCTCGGCGAGGCCCTGGCTGCGGCTGCGGCGGTGTACGGGGCCGATGGTCGTCCCGGCGGCCTGTTCGACCACGCCCTGCGGCAGCGCGCGCCGGTGACCGACGGCCGGGCGGGCCCCTTGCAGGCGCACGATCTCCTGGTCGTCTTGCTCGACACCTTGGCGTCGGTCTGGACCACCGGCAACGCCCTCGACGGCCTGCCGCTCGGCGACTGCTGGCGTCATGACGCGGTGCCCGGCCCCGGTGCCAGCGCCGGCTGGGTGCCGTTCCACAAGCTCTCGCAATGGCTCTGCTACTCGCTGCTGGAGCCGTTCGCCTGGGCCGGCCATCCGGTCGCCGGCCTCGATGCCTTGACCGGCTTGCCGGAATACCGCAATGGCGGCCTCCTGATTGACACGGGCGTGCTGCAGCCGAGAGACCCGCAATTCGCAGCCCGGCCCCATGCCGTCGGCGATGCCTTCGTCGTCGAGTGGCGGGCCCTCACCGTGGCCCTGCTCGACGAGCTGGCGCCGCGCGTGCGCCACGCCCTGGGCGTGCCGCCGGAGCAGATGCCGCTCGCCTGCGTGCTCGAGGGCGGAACCTGGGCCGCGGGGCGGGCGCTGGCACAGCGCTTGCGCGCCGGCCTGCCGCCGGTGACCGTTGTCAGCGACGGCACCGTCTTCTGATTGCGCCGACCGATCACTGCCGAACCGGAGCCCGCATGAACAACGTCCACCTCATCGACCACCCGCTGGTCCAGCACAAGCTCACGCTGATGCGCCGCAAGGATGCCTCGACGGCGAGCTTCCGCCGCCTCCTGAACGAACTGGCGACGCTGATGGCCTACGAGGTCACGCGCGAAATGCCGATGCAGGAGATCGAGGTCGAGACGCCGCTCGAGACGACCACCGGCAAGGTCATCGACGGCAAGAAACTGGTGTTCGTCTCGATCATGCGAGCCGGCGCCGGCATCCTCGACGGCATGCTCGCGGTCGTTCCCGGTGCGCGGGTGGGCCACATCGGCCTCTACCGCGACCCGAAGACGCACACCGCCGTCGAGTACTACTTCAAGATGCCTTCGGAGATGCACGAGCGCGACGTGATCGTGGTCGATCCGATGCTGGCCACGGGCAACTCGGCCATCGCCGCCGTCGATCGCCTGAAGGAAGTGCGGCCGCGCTCGATCAAGTTCGTCTGCCTGCTCACCTGCCCCGAGGGGCTGAAGGCGATGGGCGATGCGCACCCCGACGTGCCCGTCTACACCGCCGCCATCGACCGCCAGCTGAACGAGCACGCCTACATCGTGCCGGGCCTCGGCGATGCCGGCGACCGGATCTTCGGCACCAAGTGAACGTCCCGTTTCCCACCCAAGAGGAGAACCTCCCCATGACCATCCGTTCCACCGCTCGCCGCCTGGCGCTCGCCGCCGCCGCGCTCGCACTGACCGTGCCCGGTCTCGCCTTCGCCCAGGCCAAGCTGAAGGTCGCCGCCGTCTACACGGTGCCGTTCGAGCAGCAATGGGTCGGCCGCCTGCACAAGGCGCTGAAAGCTGCCGAGGCGCGCGGCGAGATCGAATACAAGGCGAGCGAGAACGTTTCCAACGCCGACTACGAGCGGGTGATGCGCGAGTACGCCACCGCCGGCAACCAGCTCATCGTCGGCGAGGCCTTCGCCGTCGAGGCCGCCGCGCGCAAGGTCGCCAAGGACTTCCCGAAGACCATGTTCCTGCTCGGCTCCTCGGGCAAGCCGCAGGCGCCGAACTTCAGCGTCTTCGACAACTACATCCAGGAGCCGGCCTACCTCACCGGCATGATCGCCGGGGCGATGACCAAGTCGAACAAGATCGGCATGGTCGGCGGCTTCCCGATCCCCGAAGTGAACCGGCTGATGAACGCCTTCATGGCCGGGGCGAAGGAAACGAACCCGAAGGTCGAGTTCAGCGTCGCCTTCATCAACAGCTGGTTCGATCCGCCGAAAGCCAAGGAAGCGGCCTTCGCCATGATCGACAAGGGCGCCGACGTGATGTATGCCGAGCGCTTCGGCGTCTCGGACGCGGCCAAGGAGCGCAAGGTCCTCGCCATCGGCAATGTCATCGACACGCAGAAGCAGTATCCCGACACCGTGGTCGCCTCGGCGCTCTGGAACATGGAGCCCTCGATCGACCGAGCGATCAAGCTGGTGAAGGAAGGCAAGTTCACCGCCGAGGACTACGGCCCGTACTCGATGATGAAGCACAAGGGCTCGGAGCTCGCACCGCTCGGCACGTTCGAGAAGAAGGTACCGGCCGACGTGGTGGCCAAGGTCAAGGCCAAGGAGGCCGACATCCAGGCCGGCAAGTTCAGCGTCAAGGTCGACGACGACCAGCCGAAGTCGACCGCCAAGTAAGCGCCGCGCCATGGCCGGCCCGGCACCGGTCCTGCGCCTCTCGGGCATCACCAAGCGCTTCGGCGCGCTGGTGGCCAACGACGCGGTCACGCTCGAGCTCGGCGCCGGCGAGGTGCTGGCGCTGCTCGGCGAGAACGGTGCCGGCAAGTCGACCCTGGTCTCGATCCTGTTCGGCCATTACGTCGCCGACGCCGGCTCGATCGAGGTCTTCGGCCGGCCGCTGCCGCCGGGCCAGCCCAAGGCCTCGCTGGCGGCGGGGATCGGCATGGTGCACCAGCACTTCACGCTCGCTGACAACCTGAGCGTGCTCGACAACGTGGTGCTCGGCACCGAGCCGCTCTGGCAGCCGTTCTCGCGCCGTCGCGAGGCGCGGGCGAAGCTCGCCGCGGTGGCGGCCCGCTTCGGCCTGCCGGTCGATCCGGACGCGCGCGTCGGCTCGCTCTCGGTCGGCGAGCGGCAGCGGGTCGAGATCCTGAAGGCGCTCTACCGCGGCGCCCGCATCCTGATCCTCGACGAGCCGACCGCGGTGCTCACGCCGCAGGAGAGCGAGGCCCTGTTCGACACGCTCGGCCAGATGGTGGCGCAGGGGCTCTCGATCGTCTTCATCAGCCACAAGCTCGGCGAGGTGCTGCGCGTCTCGCATCGCGTGGCGGTGCTGCGCGCCGGCAGGCTGGTCGCCGAGGCGCCCGTTGCCGGCACCACGGAGGCGCAGCTCGCGCAGTGGATGGTCGGCCAGGCCGTCGCGGCGCCGGTGCGGCGCCCGGCCGTCGGCGTCGGCGACGTGGTCTGCGCGATCGAGAACGTGAGCACGCCGGCCGGCGTGCGCGAGCGGCTGGACGCGGTGTCGCTGCAGCTGCGCGCCGGCGAGATCGTGGCCGTCGCCGGCGTCTCCGGCAACGGCCAGGCGGCGCTGGCCGAGTTGCTCTCGGGCGTGCGCCGGGCCAGCGCCGGCACGGTGCGGCTCGACGGCGTGCCCCTGCCGGCCGAACCGGCCCGGCTGGTCGAGCGCGGCGTCGCGCGCGTGCCGGAAGACCGTCATGCGGTCGGCGTCGTCGGCGACCTGCCGGTGTGGGAGAACGCCGTCTCCGAGCGGCTGCGCACGCGTGTCTTCTCCCGCTGGTCGGTGGTGCGGCGGGTGGCGGCGCGCCGCCACGCGGCCCGGGTGATCGAGGCCTACGACGTGCGCGGCGGCGGGCCGCTGGCGCTGGCGCGCTCGCTCTCGGGCGGCAACATGCAAAAGCTCATCCTCGGGCGGGCCCTTCTCGCGCCCGAAGGCCAGGCGGCGACGCCGCGGCTCATCGTCGCCCACCAGCCGACCTGGGGCCTGGACATCGGCGCCGTCGCCTACGTGCAGCAGCAGCTCCTCGCCGCGCGCGACGCCGGCGCCGCCGTGCTGCTGATCTCCGACGACCTCGACGAGGTGATGACACTCGGCGACCGCATCGCCGTCATGCACCACGGCCGCCTGACGGACGCGCGTCCCGTCGATGACTGGACGCGCGAAGGCATCGGCCTGGCGATGGCGGGCGCGGCATGAGGGTGGAGAAGCGCCTTCAGCCGTCGCCGGCGGCCCTCGCGCTGGCCTCGCTCGGCGCCGTCGCCTTCACCCTTCTGGTCTCCAGCGTACTGGTGCTCGCCGCCGGCGCGCCGGTCGGCCGCACCTACGGCCTGCTGCTGCAGGGCGCGTTCGGCTCCGTCTTCGCCTGGAGCGAGACCCTGACCCGCGCCGTGCCGCTGCTGCTCACCGGGTTGGCCGCCGCCGTGGCCTTCCGCGCCCGCCTCTTCAACATCGGCGCCGAAGGTCAGCTCTACGCCGGTGCGCTTGCCGCCGTCGCCGTGGGGGGGCTGCACGGCGGCAGCGGCTTCGCCGCGCCGACCTGGATCCTGTTCCCGGCGATGCTGGTCGCGGCGGCGCTCGCCGGTGCGTTGCTGCTGCTCGGCCCGACCCTGCTCAAGGCCCGGCTCGGCGTCGACGAGGTGGTGACCACGCTGCTCCTCAACTTCATCGTCCTGCTGTTCGTCTCGGCCATGCTCGACGGGCCGATGAAGGACCCCGGCGCCATGGGCTGGCCGCAGAGCGTCGCCCTGCAGCCGGAGCTCGAGCTCTCGCGCCTGGTGCAGGGCACGCGCGTGCACAGCGGCTTGGGCGTCGCGCTCGTGCTCGCCGCCGGCGTGTGGGCGCTGCTGCGCCACACCGTGGCCGGCTTCGACATCCGTGCGGTCGGCGCCAACGCCCGCGCCGCCGCCTTCGCCGGCGTGCCGGTGACGCGCACGCTGGTGCTGGTGGCGCTGCTTTCGGGGGGTTTGGCCGGCCTGGCGGGCGCGATCGAGGTCGCGGGGCGCACCAGCTACGTCACCCTCGACATGTCGCCCGGCTACGGCTACAGCGGCATCGTCATCGCCATGCTGGCGGGACTGCACCCGCTCGGCGTCGCCGCGGCGGCGGTGTTCGTCGCCGGGGTGCTGGTCGGCGCCGACAGCATGAGCCGCGCGATCGGCGTGCCGACCTACCTGGCCGACGTGATCGTCGCCGTGTCGCTGCTCTCGGTGCTGGTGGCGACGCTGGCGGCGCAGTACCGGCTGCGCCTGCGCTGACGCGGCATGAACGCGCTCGCCGAGATCCTCGCCAACGGCTCGTTCTGGGTCGCCGTGCTGCGCATCGCCACGCCTCTCATCCTCGGCACGCTGGGCGTGCTGTGGTGCGAGCGGGCCGGCGTGCTCAATCTCGGCATCGAAGGGATCATGGTCGCCGGCGCGTTCACCGGCTGGCTGGTCGTCTACCTTGGCGCGCCGCTGGCGGTCGGCGTTCTGGTGGCCGCGGCCACGGGCGCCGCGCTCGGCCTGCTGCATGCGCTCCTCACCGTCGGCCTGGCGCTCTCCCAGCACGTCACCGGGCTCGGCATCACGCTGCTCGCCACGGCCGCCAGCTACTACGGCTACCGCGTCGCCTTCCCCAAGGTCAACACGCCGCCGACGATCGTGCCGTTCGCACCGATGGAGTGGCTGCCGCTGCCGATCGTCTCGCAGCAGACGGCGCTGACGCTTCTGGCGCTGCTGCTGGTGCCCTTCTCGTGGTGGCTGCTGCAGCGCACCCCGGCGGGCCTGGCGGTGCGCATGGTGGGCGAGAACCCGCAGGCGGCCGAGGGCCAGGGCATCCCGGTCGTCGCCACGCGCACCGCGGCCATCGTTGCCGGCTCGGCGCTCATGGGCGTGGCCGGCTCCTTCCTCACTCTTTCCGCCTT
>Ga0068858_100002800_pt1 | contig 17533 bp, 25 predicted proteins | sample KBSSwiS12_FD_66589 | JGI IMG/M metagenome (GOLD analysis project Ga0068858, IMG submission 66589) | Switchgrass rhizosphere microbial communities from Kellogg Biological Station, Michigan, USA - KBS Switchgrass S1-2 | ecosystem: Host-associated > Plants > Roots > Rhizosphere > Soil ...
GAATTGCGCCCTGGGCGTAGATGCCAACCCCTCATTGTCCTCGCCGCGAATTCGATCCGACCGATCCTCACCTCGCCCAACCTCTTACTCCGGGCGCGTAGCGCCGGACGCGGATCGACTGCCCGAGCGCCTCGACCGACGGACCGCTCACAACCCAAAGCCGCTGGTCGCCAGCGTCCGCTCTTGCTACATCAAATTGCAATCGCAACACTCGCTCTGGTGCAGCGACGGTAAACCTCAGTCGTCGAGCACAACGTCGCATGGAGCACCGTCCTTAAACGGGACGGTAATCATCGCGTCGGGCCACTTCGCAAGAGAAAAGTCGACGGTGAATTTGCCAGACTCATATACCGTGAATCCGTCGCAAACCAGTTCGCCGTTGCCTTCGATGTATTCCTTCGCGTGACTGTTTGCTCTGACAAACGCCTCAGCAACGCGAATTAGTCCGCTGGGATCTTCGAGGAGCTTGCGTGCCATTTCGATGCTCTCGGGGCTCGGTCGATCCTTGCTCCCCTCGAGGCTGACTTGCAGACCGTCAGCCGTCTCAGCGGGATACCACATCGTACGGACGCGCGTAAACCGCCCGAGTTGCGGGTCTTCAAATGTTCGACGGCGCCAGAGTCCGAACATCTGAGACCTAACTAATTTCCGTACGACGAAAAGGGCCATATATACAGTTCCATTAAATGCAATCATTGCACCATTGCCGGTTCATCGATTCGTCTCCTACCGTACCGCATGCCACGAATGGCCCCTTAGCCCCGGTGATCTCGTGACCGCCAGCGCCCGCTGGGCCCAACGGAGACGATCCCAACCCCCAAACACACATCCGCGCCCGCCCGATCCGCAGGCGCCCTGCGCCGCCCCAATCTTCCCACCGCGGCCCCGAAAAACCGCCCCGCCTCCGACCGCGGGTCGAACCGCCGCAACACCGTGCCACCATATGCCCGGGTCATGGGCCTTTTATCTCTTCTTCCGTGGTCGAAATCGGGCTCAGCTTGCTCATTGTGTGGTATGCGTGGTGCTGGCCTCGAGTGAGATGACAACAGACCTACCTGGCAAATCGATCAATACGGGGCACCGTCCCATTGCTCGCTAATACCGTCCCTCTTCGACCGGATCGCCCAGAGGATCGAGACTCTGCCACCGGCAACTTGGCGCACCCAATATGTCAAGACGCTCTGACGGCGTCCCCGATGACATATGATCCGGTCACGACCGCCACTTCAATCGGCACACATGAACGATCTACACGTCACTGCCGTACTCCTCGGCCTGGCAGGCGTTGGGATGATGGGTTACTCACTCACCGGCATCCTGCGCCGTCGGCTGGTCTACAGCAGCCGAGGGCGTCGGTTGGAATACAACGGGTGGCCTGCCGTCAAACGAGGACTGGCCGGAGTTGCATTCGGCCTGCTGTTCATACTCATCGGATTAGCAACCTACCTCGAGCGAAGTTGAGTTTCCAGCCGCTCCGCCCGGTCGCACCGCTCTCACCAACCGGATCGCCCCAGCGGATCGAGACTCAGGCACCTCCAGGTGAGAACAACAACCCCTTGGCAAAGACGGTGACTAGCTCGATTGCGCCGGCGCCCAATGCTGCGAATTCCATCGATTCTCGTCTACATCTGGGATAGGTTCCAGCGGCTGGAACCGATGCGCCGCTCCTCAGCCACAATGCAACTTGGACCGACAGCTTGATCATGTCCACTGGATGACACATGACCTCCGCCCATCCGACACTCTTCAACTTTGAACTCACGCCCCTGGACCACCTGCGTCCATGGGGTCGGCCCGGTCAGCATCAGCTCCACTGGTTTGGCCTGACTGACGGGCAATACTGGATACAAGCGGGCCCGTCGACGTTGCTCGAGTACAGCGAGCTCGCGCGAACTCGCGGGGCGCCGCGCTACTGCAGCTATCAGGTCGTGCGACTGTACGAAGATCTGATGGACTTGCTCCCCTCGGTCGTCGAACCCGTGCCGGCTTCCTTGGCCCCTTATCTCTCCGGTGATCATTCAATTGCATGGGAAACGACATTTCGCGCCTGGCGCGAAATACCGCCGGCTCAATTGAATGAACAGCAGTTCCGGGACGTGGCCGATGCAGCCAGCACCTGGATCGGGAAACGGACTCTCGACACAAGCTATTTATCACCATCAGCGAAGATTCGACTCTGGTTTGATGGCCAACTCGTTCACCTTGCATGGGACAACAGGCTCAAAATCTTTCAGGGTACGCCGGCCTGGTCAGCGCTTAGCGGTTGCTTTCAAATGACCCTTGAGGACTTCATCTCAGAAGTGGTCTCTTTCCACACTCGGCTGATGGAGCAGATGAGCGAGCGTGTCATACACGTTCTAGCGGGCGCACTGCCGGACAGCGTGCACATTGATCTCCCCGAATTGAGGCACGAACATCAGTATCGGTCTCACAATGACGTCCGCCACCGAACAGTCCCTACGAACACCGATTGGAGCCTCGTGCGCGCAGCCCTTGCAAAGATCGAGGGCAACTCAAAACCTTTGACCCTGTAGTGTCCGCCGAGATCAACGCTACAACATACTCGGCCCGTTATCCCACTCTCTTCGACCGGATCGCCCCAGAGAATCGAGACTCGCGCACACGGACGTCATCATGTACGCGGCCGACAGCGATACCGACGGTCTCCGCGAATCCGAGCCGACCGATCCTCACCTCGCCCCACCTCCCACTCTGGTCCGGGCGCGCAGCGCCGGCCGCGGATCGATTCCCCGATCGCCTCGACCGACGGACTGCTCGAGACCCAAAGCGGACAACGCAGGATCAGAACACGCCGCCCAGGTTGGCCCAAAAGTCCAGCTCTCTGACAACGTATTCCGCGACGGCTTGCTCAACAGATTGAAAGCTCACTACCGAATCGACGATGCCGACGCGACCAATGTCGAGACCCGAGAGATACCATCCCCCGTTAGTGCGCTTATCCTCAGAATACTGGGCCCACTCCTCCATTAAATGCGGATGTCTTCTCAACATCGGCATTAGCTCCGCTGGACCAAACTTGCTTCGCAGTTTCCTGTAGCGCGTTTCCAGAAGCACGTCGCGCATTGACACTCCCGCACCTCGATGCGAGGTCTCATGCCCAATCCGGAGAATCCCGAGCAGATCCCGTTCTGTTGCACTCATGTAAAAGATGATAGCAGCTTCGTGAACGTCCGGTTCCTGGCCGACTGCGGACGCTGACGTCCCGCCGCTCTCTCCGACCGGATCGCCCCAGAGGATCGAGACTCTGAAACCCGCACGTTAGAACAGCAACTCGCCGGCAAGGACTTCAACTGAATCAATTGCGCCCTGCATATCAATGCTAACTCCACCGCCGGCTCGCGCAAATTTGATCCGGCCGACATTCACCTCTGCCTCTTATCCTCCGGGATACGTAGCGCGGAATGCTGATCGATGCCCTCAACGCCCCGGCGCGCGGCACTTGTCACAACCGAAGCTGTATTAAAGCGCAAGAGCCGATTCCTCAACGAAAAATTTAGTCACTTCACAGAAGTGAGCTGACCTTCGAGTGCCTCCCTTTCAGCAAACAAGCTTCAGCGGACCCACCTCTTCCATGAATTTCTGATGTTCTGCAGTGTCGTAGATGACGGGGGGCGCCCTGAGGAATCCGTACACGCGACACTGAAATTCCTGTGTGGCACATCGAACACCACACGAGCTTCCAACCGAAGTCGCTCTCCGGAAAGCCAAAATACTGGTACTCGAGGCTTCCGCTCGCGCCGCAGGTGGGGCATCCAACAGAGACATACTCGGCATCTGATTTAGGTAGGCTATTCAGCCAATCCCGGTAACTCATAGTATCGATATGCCTCTGACGCCCGACTGCCATTGAATATTCCACACCACGATACCATCATGCGCGTCGATGCAGCATCTTGTCGGACTTTTATCCACCCACCCTTTCTTTTGGGCGGGGGTGGGCTGTCGGTAACTCCCTCCGCCGGCCGCCGTCCGAGCCGACAACGGATTCCGGGACTGGGACGTGAGAGACGACTCGGCAGCCGCTCGCCGAGCAACACCAACACAACTTCCCAAGGTCCATGGGGAGCGGGTGGCCGTTCGCCGGTTCCGACAGTTCCTGCCCTCGCCCAACCTCCCCCTCCGAGGCGCGCAGCGCCGATCGCGGATCGACTCCCTCATCGACTCGACCGAAGCACCGCTCACGACCCCAATGCGACCATCTGTGATTTCCACAACGATGGTCCAACACCATCTGAAGAAGCCAATCGGCGAATTTTCATTGACTCTTACTTCAATGTCAGCTACATTTTACCTAAAGGTTAATTAACCTTCTAGTGTATTATACATGCATACTGATTCACTAAGCATCACATTTGCCGCGCTCGCTGATCCAACCCGTCGCGCCATTCTTGCGCGGCTTGCACAGGGAGGGACTTCGGTCACCGAGCTTGCGAAGCCGTTCTCGATAAGCCCGTCAGCCATAACGAAGCACCTCAAGGTGTTGCAGCACGCCAAACTAATCACGCAAGGTCGCCAAGCGCAATGGCGGCCTTGCCAACTAAATGCCGCGCCGTTGAATGAAGCTGCCGACTTTATCGGCCAATATCGCCAGCATTGGGAACAAAGCCTCGATCGCCTAGATGGTTATCTCCAAAACCTTAAATCCGTGAAGACAAAAAGTTCAGGAAAGAAAAAATAAAGTGGCGAACAGTGCAGATACCAAGGACCGCGAAATCATCATGTCTCGTCTGATAGACGCTCCACGCGATTTAGTATGGGAGGCGATGACTAAACCTGAACATGTTGTGCATTGGTGGGGTCCAAATGGTTTCACCAACACGCTGGAGAAATTGGATTTTCGCGTGGGAGGTGAGTGGCACCATGTCATGCACGGGCCGGATGGAAGGGACTATCCGAGCCGCAGCGTCTATACCGCGATCGAGAAACCTTACCGGATCGAGTTTTGCACCGGCGGCACCTACAAGGGCGATCCGAAGGCGATGTTTGAGGCTATCTGGACGTTCGAGGCGGTGGCTGCGCAAACTAAAGTGACGATTCATCTGCTTTTTCCCAATGCGCAAGCACGCAATATGGCAGTGGAAAAAATCGGTGCGATTGAAGGGGGCAACCAAACCCTTGCGCGCCTTGCCAACTACGTGATCAAAATTTAATCAAGGGGAATATCGTGAGAAAGATCGTTTCATTTGTACATCTGTCGCTGGATGGCTTTGTTGCTTCTACCGCGAAGGGCTCGGCCGGACTAGGCTGGATAAGTAGAAGCGCCGATCTATTTGAATACGTGGAGAAGCGGATCCAGCAGACGGACACCGCGTTATATGGGCGTACGACCTTCGAGATGATGGAATCTTACTGGCCAACCGCTGCCGATAAGCCCGATGCCAGCCCGCATGATCACGAGCATTCACGCTGGTATAAATCCGCCCGCAAAGTGGTGCTGTCTAAAACTCTGGTGGAGAAAAATCACGCTAATACGAAAATCATCAGTAACAATTTGAGTGACGAAATTAACGAGCTCAAGCACAGCTCGGGCAGCGAAATCTTGATTTTTGGCAGCCCCTCCGCCACTCATGCGCTGATGGACGACAATCTCATCGACGGGTACTGGTTGTTTGTCAATCCGATATTGTTGGGGCAAGGTTTTCCCTTGTTCAAAAACATCAATGACCAAACCGCACTTACTTTGGTGAACACTAATATTTTTCCATCAGGCGTGGTGTGCCTGCAATACGACGTGAAACGAAATTGATACTGCAAAGTTCTGATATTCAGCGGCGGTGCAATGGCTATTCCGTTGCCCCCCTTGGGGCAGTAATTTATCAATAGGTGTCCCACTGACCGCAATTGGCCCGACTGCCGACGTTGAATTCTTCTCTGACCTCCCGCCCGACCCGGATCAAGCCGCGCCACACACCCAACTCCGGCGCCGGAACTGCCGATACCTCGAGAGCTCGCCGACACCCTAGACGCTGTCGTTGGTCAAGAGCTCCAACGCCAAGCTCAAGGACATCCGCCCGATCCACCCCCCGCCCAACTTGCGCGCAGCGCCAGATGCGGGTCGAATCTCCGCAACCCAGAGATTCCGCACACGCACTCCATGGCCGCAACTTCCGATCGAGACGGTCATCTACGACGACCGCTGGATTACTCTGAGCACCCAACGCGGCGTACACTGCCCACAGGCCTTTGAGCCAACGACATGGTGTACGAAAAGGCCCTCAACATCTACACCGACGGATCCTCCCTGCCGGCGGCGCCGCGGCGCGGCGGGATCGGCATCCTTTTTGTCACGATCAACGAATCCGGCGACGAGGTCGCTGAGAATATCGAGCTGCCGGGTCACGCGGGGGCGACCAACAACGAGATGGAACTTTTGGCCTGCATCACCGGCCTACAACATGCGGCAGACTACGAGCGGATCCATGAATTTGAGCGGGTGGTCATCTTCACCGACTCCCTATACGTAAAGCAAAACGTCCCGTACGCGAAATACCAGTGGTCCAAACAGAAATGGCTGAACCGAGACGGCCGCCCGATCGAGAATGCGACGTTGTGGAAGGACCTGGTCCGAGCGATCAAGAAGACGCCGAAGCACGCCCCGACCGACGGACCGCTCACGACCCTACTGCCTTTCAGAGGCAACGGGCGACTTTCGGTAAACAAATCATCTATCTTGGGTGCAGCGGGCACGTCGCGTGACCGCGCAGCGCCTTGTTGATGTGTCGCTTACAGCGACACGGCACACACGTAGACTGGGTTTTGATTTGTTTCAACAACGATTTCGCTTCGGGAAAGTCGTCGTCGGCGCACGCCTGTTTCAACAGAGGCCGCGCTAACCGTAACCGTCCTTCATCGATGAATTGGACGGCGAGGTGGTACATCGCCTCTTCGCGCCCGTACTGAGAGATGTTCCTGGACGCGATGGCGCGTCTGAACATGCGCTGTGCACCCGCTACGTCCTTTCTTGTACCAATGGCGTACTGCTGGCAATAGCCCGCAGCGTCGCCATTACCCATGCCTGCGCTTCGCTTCCACCATTGAAACGCGAGCCGGGGGTTTCCAGTATCGCGATACACCGTCGCTAAATTGGACGCGGCAGTGGCGTTGCCCAATTTCGTCGCCCGCCGATACCAACGGATCGCCTGATCAACATTCCTCTGGGCTCCCAGTCCCACGTCATAGGCGTAGCCTAGAGAACCGGCTGCCGTAAGATCCCCGTGTCTCGCTGCCCTCCGAAACCAAGTAACCGCCATCGTAGGGTTGCGGCGAATGAGCGATCTCCCTCTGCGATCCTGAATGCCTTCGAAGAGATTCAAACCCAAATCTCTCATGGCGGATACATTGCCCCGCGCTCGCTTGTCGTTTGAGTGATGCGATGTGATCTCGCCATCCGTGTTTTGTGTAGGATCGAAGCATGAGCAGTTCACTTCCGTATCGTTCGGTCAATGCTATCCCACATGATGAACACATCGTAGTGAGCAGGCAGATCGAAGTCACGCGCCTGCTCTAACGCTCCCTGGGCTCCACGCTCTCATATCGCTCAACTGTCTCGCGATCCAGACTACCTGCACACCGCGCCCCCATTCACCGCCTACGGCTTCTCGCCCTCCTCCGCCGCTCCTTCAGACCGGATCGCCCTAGAGGATCGAGACTCGGGCACACGCCCATGAGAACGAAATACTCCATTACGCCGATCCCAACTGCACCGACGCCGCCCCGCGGAACCACTCCTCACTTCGCCCACCCTTCGATTCGGGGCGCGCAGCGCCGGACGCGGATCGAGTTCCCGATCGCCTCGACCGACGGACCGATCACGCCCACCAAGCGGAAAGCCGAAGGTGAGAGAGCATAAGATCCGCCTCAGCTTCTGGCCGATCACTGCCGATACTTCCATTGAAGAACTCCGCTGCCGCCACAATTCGCCACAATCGGCTCACAACTTTGGCACACCGTCTTGGGAAGATGCGCTCGAACCGAGCCCCCCCCCCCGTTCGAGTGCCAAATCGGCATCTATCACTGAAGGGCTATGAATTCACGAAAGACGAATGTCAGGAAGCGTTGTTTGCCAGCTGGAGCCGCCGCTGTGCTGTTAGTCACCCTGCTATGTTTGGCAGCCTGTTATGGAGGCGGTCCGAAACCCACCGATGCCGAACTACTTGCGCGCTTTCGGGCTCATCGACCGGAAATTGCAACCCTCATGAAGATGATGGAAGAGGACAGAGTCATACGGCGCATTGACTACGACTGGACGGACCCATCCAATCCTCTTTCGGCAGGCATTAGCGCCGATCGGATCTCACAGTATCGCCGGATCCTCTTTGACATCGATTGCCCCCGCGGCTTTTACTACGACTCAAACACAGGCTCGGTTACTATCATCGCGTGGGCTGTCGGGCTGGCCGGTAGTGGCGCTTCAAAGTCTTTCATGTACAAGCCGGTCAACCCCGTGCCCCTCGTTGATGAACTCGATTCATATCAGGTACCGGCTGGGCAGGATTATGTTCTTGCGTATCGGCATATCGAGGGCGACTGGTACCTCGAGTATGACGCTGACTAGCACGCGCCCTTACTTCATTTGGAGCGGCAGGCCATTTCGAGCTCGTCGCACCGCTCCCGTTTAAACGCCGTACCGTTTGTCCACGGCTTAGCGGTGTCAGAAGACCGCCGCCGCTCTCTCCGACCGGATCGCCCCAGCGGATCGAGACTCGGACATCAGCACGGTGGAACAGTACCCGCGCGGCAGCAACGGCCACTGACTCAGCGATGCTCGCAGATCCCAGCTCGCCGCAGCGGCCTGGCACCGCCAAGTACAGTAACTCCCGCCAGGGGCGGACTGCAGTTTGGTTACGTGGCGAGCTTTAAGTCTTTGTGCTGCGACAAAAATTCATCTTGGGCAGCGTCTCCTCGGAGCACAGACGCGTCAGCCGGAAACTTGACTCTGGACAGTTGAATTCCGTGCCTGCAGATATCGCACCAGACAAGCTTCCATCCGAAGGAGCCCCCATCTTCAAACCCAAAATTCTGCTGACGGATTCCAATGCCGCCACAGCAAGGGCACTTTGCCGATTCGAAGTCGAAGTCGCTTTTAGGCAGTGCTTTGAGCCAGTCCGTGTACGTTAGGGCGCTTGCACTCATCGGAACTGCTCCAACTTGCCAGAATTATAAGGTAATACTGCCAGAAGCAATCTTCGATGCCCCCCCAACGGCTGGTGGTTGTTTCTCACCGCGTGGCAAAGCATCCTCTCGATCCCCCTCCTCGCCCTCTTCCTCCTCGCGATCCGCGGGCGGTTCCGGAGGGAGTGAACCAACACTAACGAGCCCAATCGGCGGCGCAAGCGATCAGGGAGCCTTGGCGCAAATGGGATCACCGTGAGTTTACTGCAGCGGCACGGATAGGTACGAGTGAATGAGTATATACAGTAGAAATCCCCCGAACAGCGAGCCGGCGACAAAGGCGACGCGGTACGACAGGGGATCAGTTTCCACGGTCATGATTGCGCCGCCGCGACTGTGAATGGGGAGCTTCAGGAAGAAGATGCGCCAAAGTGCGCATAGGAACGCCAGCACCAACGCGACCAGCCCGCAGAACAAGTAAGGCGAGTGCGACGCGGGGATGAGAATGGCTATGGCCAGCGAGACGATCGCCAGTGTGACCAGAACCACAGATACCAACTTGAGAATCCTCGCAACCAGACCTGACCACGCGTCGGTGTTCAATTTGTCCATGAGTCCCATCGCATCTACCTTCATCGCCTTCGCCACCGCCTCGAACTCGATCCCCTCCCTGCGCCGCTCGCCGGATTCGATCCGCACCTTGGCTCAACTGGCGACCAGCATCGTTTTAAGCGCGCAGCGCCGAAGGCGAATCGAGTACGAAGTCGGTACAATGCAACTGCCATGCCCTGTGAGTATATCCTCGGGATGGACCCTGTATGCCTCCTCGGCCCAATTCCAATGCCGCACCCGCCCAATTTCGACGATGGTCGCCCTTCTTTCGATTACGAGTTTGCGCAGAGGTTGATCGGCAAGCGGGTCTTGATCGGCGTGACACGACAGGACCGACGCGGTCAACACATCAGCCACGATCAGTTTCACGGCGTCGTCGTGGCAGCCGACGCCGTCCGAGGAATTGAGATCGAACTGGCCGGCGCCCGATCGGGCGAGAAAAAGTGGCTTCCGCCCGCGACCGAACCCTTTGAAGCCGCAGCCAAAGGTCAATACAGGCTGCGTTCCACCGGCGAAGTCGTTGTCGATCCCGACTTCACCGCCCAATGGACCTTGACCCAGACGGATTCTTGAGGCCAACACGGCCCATTGCCGCAGCACAGCTACATCCCCGCTATCTTCTCCGGGGCGCGAAGCGCCGGAAGCAGATCGAAACCGCCCCTTCAAGGTTACCTCACCGCCCGCCTCCCCGCCTTCCGGACGGGCTTGCGATCTCGGGCGACTCTCGAGTAGAGGACTTCCCTCGGCGCGAGCGCCGATAACGGAATTCCGAGCCTGGGGCGCTCGACCGCTAGTTCAAATGAACTCTGTGTCCTCTGACACATAACACGACGCTGTGACCGCCGACTCCGTGAGCGGGTCTGCGATCCCGTCTATCTCGACCAACCTCCCGCTCCGGGCGCGCAGTCCCGGCCCCGGATCAACTCCCCGATCGCCTCGACCGAAGGGCCGCTCACGTCGAACGCCCACAGGGTGAGTGTATGCGCAAGCTTTCTATGGGCATCGCGGTTGCAGCCGCATTGCTCTCATCGGGCATGGCACTGGCTTCGCAAAGCGCGAAGCATCAGGCGCAGGAGCTTCGCCGCTCCAAGCTGACTCTCATTGAGGCGATTCTGGTGGCTGAAAAGGCCGATGGGGGCTGAACGACTTCGGCTGATTTCAACTTCAAACGGGGTAATCCCGCAGTCTACAAGATAAAGGTCCTGAGCGCCGACGGCAAGAAGCTGACCCAGTACGTGATTGACCCGAAGTCCGGCAGCGTCAAGCACAGTCATAATGAGGTTCCGGAGAAGCTGTTGACGCGGATGTCACCTGACAACCTCCGCCTGACTCCGACTACCCTCGCGCACGCGGTCCATGTTGCGCAACAACAGTCAGGTGGACGAACATTGAACGCCGATGTCGATCGGAAAGCCGATCATCTGGAGCACACCGTCGAAACCGTCAAGCTCGATGGGACATCCCACGAGGTCAAGATTGACGGTTCCAACGGGAAGGTGATCTCCGACGACGAAGAGAAGTAACCTGCTATTGCCAAAGTGGTCTATTTCAGAGCGCCGATAAAGCCGTCCCAATCCCCCAGGCCGATCAACCGGATGTGATCGAATCTCGCGACGGTCTCATACGTGCCGGTCACCAGCACCTGGCCGTCGTGCCACTCGATGCGGGGATCGTTTTCGAGGTCTGAAACACCGGGACCACCGGCCGTGCGGACCCAGAACCGCTTGCTCGGATCACTCCCCTGAAATTTGGCTACGAACAAGCTGGTCGGTTCCGTCCTCGAAAACACGGCGCCGTCAATCTCGATGGAATCCGAGAAGATCCCGGCGAGCAACAGGTTGTTTTGGTTGTCGTAGGCCAGCCCGCTGCCACCGTCGTCCAACGTGCCACCGAAACGCCGCGCATTCAACAGGACGCCGGCTTGATTGTAGGTGGCGACGAAGACGTCGCGGTTGAATGGGACCGTAAAGATGCCCCCGCCCAGGTTGATATTCTTACCACCCGGCTGCGAGGTCACGATTGTGGAGGCCTGTGCGGGGGAACCCGCGACGTTGCCGATGAAGCCGGTAATAGTCACTTTGTTGTCGTGACTGATTGCGATCTCGGTGCCGACTCCCTTGTAACCACCGATGTGGTTGACCCACTTGGCATTTCCGTTGGCGTCGTATTTCGCGACGTAGGCATCGCCTGGGAAGTCGGGGAAGGACTGCACGGGTTGGCTGAACCCGTTGACCGTCAGATCGTGGCCGTCACTACTGTGAAAGATGGCCTGCCCTTCCATCCAGCCGACTACGTACGGACTGCCCTGACCATCCAGGGCCAGCTTGTGGGCCACAGTGTTGGGAGAGGCTTCGTTCGTCTGGCCCCATTTGAAATGGCCGGCGGTGTCATATTTCGCCAGAAACATGTGCCAGGTGCCGGCGCCAGGCACCGTATGGGTGGTTCCGTCCGAAGCGGAAAACACAATATCCCCCTGGCCCATTCCCGTGACATAGACAGACCCGCTCCCGGGATCGATCGCAACACCGAAGCCATTGTTGGATCCGCCGAAGTCAGCCACGCCCGTTTGAACCCAGAGCAGTACACCCGATGAGTTGTACTTGGCGAGGAAGATGGTCTGAGAGTTTCCCGTAACCGTCTTTGACGAGTGGTTCGTGCTATGGAACGTCGCGCTGTCTGTGAACGCCCCTGTCAGGTAGACATTCCGTGCAGAATCGAACGCGATGTCGAAACCCTGATCATCCCCCGCGCCGCCTGCTGAAATGACCCAGCTCAGATTCGAGTTGCGGTCATACTTCGCCAGGAAGACATCCGTGCCTCCTGCCGATGTCAGCATCTTGGCTGCCGGCCGAGGAGCCTGCCGAAAAAACGCCGATTCGGAAAACGCACCTGTGACGTACGTCTCATCGACGCTATCGGTCTTGATCGCCTGTCCAATATCTGTCCCCGCACCTCCAAAGGACAACACGCCGGTCCAGGCGGGCGCCGCTTGGACGTACAGCGGCAACGTGAGGAGAATTCCACAGGCGAGGCGCCCAACCGCCCGCTGCCACTTCCGTGAGATCGAAGAAAACATGGTGAGGCCCCTTTTTGATTTTATCGACCCGACTCTACGCCCACCATGTTATGTCTGCAACGCTGGTCCGCAGCATCTGCCCGGTGTCAGATGCACTGCGCATATAACATACGCAATCATGGTTATCTGAATCGTCAGTTGTGCTCGGAAAACACAACAATATTGCCGGCCGGATCGGCGTAGCCGATCTCGGTGCTGCTCTAGAAGGTTTTGCGCGTCGGCTTGATAACCAACTCTCCCTGCAGGCGAGACTCGACTTCCGATAGCGCGGTAACCTCGAGAAACAAGGTTGTTTGTTGAGGCGACGCGGGGAAAGCGTCGTTCACGGACGCCGATTTCACCAGGTCGTCTTTCACACTGGCAGTGGTCTGATCCGCCAGCGGCCTGGTGGCTGTTCCTCACTGCCACTCAAAGCGTCCTGTCGATGACCCTCATCGCCCTCTTCCTCCTCGCGATCCGCTGGCGGTTCCGGAGGGAGTGAGCGCAACCGTGAAACGCCGCCGGCCCTGCCGCTGAAACATACAATGGTCAGCTCTACCGTCTAAACGGCTCCGACTCGATGAGCTGACCGTTCTGAAGCTTCAGATAGAGACGGCACTGACTGTTTTGGCTACCCACGCTGAGGTCTATGTCGACCGCTAGCATTTGTATCAATCCGGGTGCGATCTCGATTCGAACGACTTCATCTTCGAACGCGCTACGTGGCCCCGATTGAAAGCGAGTTGCCCCAGAGGACGCGAAACAGTCGATGTAGGTCTCGGTTGGATCCACGATCACCACCCTCCCCGATCGACTTCCTCGAATACCGACTGCGGTCGAGGTTCCATTCTTTAACTGGACAGTCAGTCGCGCGCCTTCAATCTGAACGAGTTGGATCGCGATCACACCCGTCTGGTGACCGGGAGCACGCTGACATCCAAAGAGCAATCCCGTTATGAGGATCCAGACGACTGCCGCCGCCCCGTCGAGCATTCGCTTACGGAACCGAGAGTGTTCACGCACCATGATTCTATGCCGCGATAACATACGATTCGGACGAACAAACAATGCTGCGCACTCCCCACCTCGGTTGTCTAGAGCTATCCTGGATTGGGTCACTCGATCCCCGCGCCGCTCGCCGGATTCGATCCGACCATAGGCCGCCGGACTGCGGACGAATCGCCACCGACCAGGGCCAGGATTGCTGACCTCCTCCTCGCGGTGGATTCTCGTCCCTGAAATGTTGCTTTGCTTTGTGCCGCTGACTGTCCTCTGGCTGGATGCGATCGGTGGCAGCTCAGGTATCATCCGACTCAACGGGGATGTCATCCAAAGGTACTTTCTCAATGCCCGCGGCGGGACGTTCGCGCTGGTCACAATGATTGCAGGGGTAATTCTGGGAACGCTCGGTCCGCTCGGACTGACCGCCGCATTTCGCTTTATAGTGTTTGGCCGCACCCCCAGCAGCCGATGGTTTCGCACCGCGTTGGTAGCCGGCCCAATCATCTTGGGCATATTGACGCTGATCACTCGCGTGGGAATATGGGGTACGGGCTCATTGCGCTTTGAAGCCGTAGTCAGCTTCGATCTTTGGAGCGGTATTCTGCTGCTCTCCGCATTGCCCTCATTGGGCGCGGCACACATGCTTCGTCTGGTGCCGCAGAGCCTGAACGAGAGGTTCGCCGCCTCTTAGGCTCGTCGTCTCCTGACGGTCCGCTCTTGGGCCGAAAGCAGTCATACTGACTTGCCGTTGTCGGCTCAAAAGCAGGTTCAATTTCGCAAGTCGCCTTCATTTTGTTGCGGTTCACCTGGCTGCTGTCGCGATCCCTGTGATGACTGTGAGATGCCAGGCGCCGATGCGGCACCTGGCAAAGAGGCATACCCAGCGTCAGGGTCGCTGGGCTAATGATGGTCCGACATTGAGCGCGCCGGCAAGTCGCGTTGCCGGCCAGGATTGGCCAAATGCTACGCGGCTTGCGGCTAACGGCAATCAGCACCCCGGCAGTTATCACCTGTGTTGTCCTTGATGGTTACGTCATTGAGCATCATTTGACCCGAGTTGCTGTTGTCGATTCCGCCGGCTTGGGAAGGCGAGGCAGCATTGTTGATGATGAAGACATCACTCAATGTCACGCGAGCGGGATTGCCATCTTTATTAACTATGGCGATGCCGCCGCCACCGCCGAGGACCTTGCCCGTCTTGACGTCATTCAGGCTTGCATCGGCCGTATTGTTGTATCCGACGGTGGACTGATCGATGCTCATCGTGCCATTCGGCTCAATGTACAAGCCACCGCCGAAGAGTGAGACCGGTGAGCTGCCTGTATTGTGGGCGATCGTGCTGTCGGCAATGATGAATGAAGATGCCAGAAACGCACCTACTCCGGAACCCGGTTTGCAACCCAGGGGCCCGTTGCAGGTGTTCAGGAACGTGTTCTCGCTGATGGTGGATCTTCTGATATCTGTGTTGAGCGCATCGTTTTCTGCGTAGATGCCGCCGCCCTCGAATGCGCTGTTGTGAGACACAGTGACATGATTCAGGCGTAGATCTCCATTGGTGCTGACGAACACGCCGCCGCCGCGAGCGTCTGCATTGAAAGCCGGCTTTCCTACGTTATGTGTCACATCGGTGTTCGAGATCGTTACAACAGAACTAAGGATCAAGATGCCTGCGCCGTCTTGGGCCTGATTGTTCGTAATGGTGCTGTCTTCAATCGTTGTAGGAAGGGCGCGTGGTGTGAATACGAATATTCCGCCACCACCGAAAGCTTTGTTGTTCTGCACAATGCTGTTCTTTAGATGCAGGATTGATCCCGGTATGACAGAGATGCCACCGCCAGAACCGTTGCCTATAGTCAGCGCCTTACCGTTGGAGATTGTCAGGCCATTGATGGTGGCAGGAAAGGTCGGCCCACCGCCCGAGCCTAGCGTTACGGTAGGGCCGGATCCGGTGCCACGAAGCTCGGCCGTTCCCGGATCAGCCTGCAGTGTCAGCCCCTTGCCGGAGACATGGACGTCCTCGTTATATACGCCCGGTGCAATCTGAATGATAGGAGTATCTGTGGGGTTAGCGGCATCAATACCTTTCTGAATTGTATTCAGGGTGCAGCTTGGGCACACCTTTATGATCGTCGTCGCCTCGACCGTGCCGCCCAATGCGCAGGCTACGGCGATTGCTATTAACGAGATTCGAGGATGAGACATGAATACTCCTTGGCAGATTTCGAGTTGAAGCAATCCAGATCAGCGTATCAATGGACGGTCGCAGGGAGATGAGACCCTCGCGCCGAATAACATCGGTAAATAACGTCGACCAACGACAGCGGTCCAAGACAGGGATTGTTGCTATCGCAACGGCTTCGTGATTGTACGGGTCCGATATAGATGCGGTGCGAGATTGTTATGGCGGCACGCGGGCAGGGAAAGACGGTGACGGAGGTGGTCCGGCGGCCGCGCCAAAGCACATCAACGTCGAGGTTGGGTTGTTCGATTCCGCAGGATATGGCTCGCTGCTGACAGACATGCTAGCACCCCTCCGACGGGAGTCGGGAGGGCAACCGATCACTACCACGTGTGCGCGGGGCTTGAGCCTCGGACTCCTGACGGCCGAACCGCCGCCCTGATCCGATCCGAGGCGCGCAGCGCCAGACACGGATCGATCGAACGTACAAACATCGGCCGACGCAAACGGCACTGCCGCCGCCGCGGGCGCCCATCCACACCAGCCCGCTTCCCGGACTTACTAGCGCTCACCGCCCGCCTCCCCGCCTTCCGGACGGGCTTCCGATGTCGGGCGACTCTCGAGAGAGGGCTGCTGTCGGCGCGGGCGCCGATAACGGAGCTTCGAGTCTCCGGCGTCTAGAACCAATCGATTCCGCGTCCTCTAAACACAAAACTGATCACCCCATCAATCGTATCGACGAACTCCTACCTTGGAATGTCGCTGCACGTATGTCATCGCTTGCGCGAGCTGCCTGACACCATCTAAATTCGTCGACATGAAACCATCATTAAAACAGGCCAATGCGTTTCTCGGCCGTGAGTCGCTGCAAGGTGTTCGTTACCAGCACAACGACTACGTGAGAGTCATCAGTGGTCCGCACGCCGGCGATACGGGTTCTCTCATTAGCATTGAAGAGCTAGGCACCGATCCTCTATACCTGGTTGAACTCGAATCGCAACGGGACGCGACAATCAGGCAATCCTGTCTCGAACTCATTGAGGCAAACTCGGCACGCTAGCGCTTCAGAGCCTGCACGCTACGGCAGTGCGCGCAGACCGGATGCTTACTAGCCACGTGCAGATCCTCGCTTTTCATCGATTGAAACGCAGGTCGAAATGTAAGTCGCTTCGCAGTTTTGTCATACATTCTTTCGCCGATCTCGCATGCTGACGAAGGCCCTGCGATCCCAGCGATCCTCAGCCGGCCCGCCTCCCCGCCTTCCGGACGGGCTTTCCGATCTCCGGCGACTCTCGAGAGAGGGCCGCGATCGGGGTCGGCGCGGATAACGGAATTCCGGGGCTCAGGCGTCAAGCTAAAATGGACAACACAAACACAACTTAGCAGGGCCAAGCAGCCCGCGGTCTCCGCAGATCGTCGGCAACCATAAAGCCGCCCCCCCTTGACGGAGGGGTTAGCCCTCGGCGAACGAAGAAGCATTTGCTCATTTAGCGATTGCCCGGAAGGTCATGCTGATGCGCTCACCCGCGTTGACGGTCTTGGGAATGGCATGC
>Ga0068858_100002801_pt1 | contig 17529 bp, 10 predicted proteins | sample KBSSwiS12_FD_66589 | JGI IMG/M metagenome (GOLD analysis project Ga0068858, IMG submission 66589) | Switchgrass rhizosphere microbial communities from Kellogg Biological Station, Michigan, USA - KBS Switchgrass S1-2 | ecosystem: Host-associated > Plants > Roots > Rhizosphere > Soil ...
CAAGCTCGGTGGACTCGGTGTTCCCGGTGATCCCGCCTTACTTGATGAACAGCATTTCGCGATAGGTCGCGAGCGGCCACACCTCGTGCGGAATGATGCTCTCGAGCTCGTCGCCGGTCTCGCGCAGGGCCGCCATGGCGGGAACCACCGAGTCGCGGAAATGCTTCGCGTGCTGCTGCGCCGACGCCCCTTCATGCTCGAGCGCCTTCTGGAGCCTGTCGGCCCGGCGCTTGAACTCGTCGGTCAGCTTCGTCGCCTGGTCGAGCGTTTTCTTGCCCTCGACCGACTTGCCGCCCGCCGCCTTCACCGCCGCCACGCTCTGCGCAACGTTCTTCTGATGCTCGAAAGCAGCCGGCAGAATGTACCGGTTCGCCAGCAGGACCATCAGCTGCCCTTCGACGTTCACGGTCTTGTTGTAGGTCTCGACCATGATTTCGTAGCGGGCGTGCAGTTCGCGCTCGTTGAGGACCTTGTATTTCTCGAAGGCCGCGACGACCTCCTTCGTGATGAGCTGCGGCAGGGCGTCGACCGTGTTCTTGAGGTTGAGGAGCCCGCGCTTGGCGGCTTCCTTCTCCCACTCTTTCGAGTAGTTGTTGCCGTTGAAGATGATCCGCTTGTTCTCCTTGATGATCCTGGGCAGCAGTTCGGCCGCCGCCCGCTCGATCGACTTGCCGCCTTTGGTCAGCTTTTCGAGTTCGGTCGCCACGTAGTCGAGCGACTCTGCGACGGCGACGTTCAACGCGATGATCGGATAGGCGATGCTCTGGCCGGACGACACCGCGCGGAACTCGAACTTGTTGCCGGTGAACGCGAACGGACTGGTGCGGTTGCGATCGCCGGCGTCGCGCGGCAGCTTCGGCAGCACGAGCACGCCTGTGTCGAGCGTGCCGCCATGCTTGCTCGACGTGGCGCCCCCTTTTTCGATCTGTTCGAAGATGTCGGTGAGCATTTCACCGAGGAAGACCGACAGGATGGCGGGCGGAGCTTCGTTGGCGCCGAGCCGGTGGTCGTTGCCCGCGCTGGCGATGCTGGCGCGGAGCAGCCCCTGCCACTTGTTGACCGCGCGCAGGACGGAGGCACAGAAGACCAGGAACTGCAGGTTGTCGTGTGGATTCGCTCCCGGGCTGAGGAGGTTGTGTCCCTCGTCGTCGCCCATCGACCAGTTGAGGTGCTTGCCCGAGCCATTGACGCCGGCGAACGGCTTCTCGTGCAGCAGACACGCGAGACCGTATTTCGGCGCTGCCCGGCGCATCGTCTCCATCGTCATCATCTGATGATCGGTGGCAAGATTGGCGTTCTCGAAGACCGGCGCGATTTCGTACTGGCTCGGCGCCACTTCGTTGTGACGCGTCTTGACCGGCACCCCGAGCTTGTAGAGCTCGGTCTCGACGTCCGTCATGAAGGCCATGGCACGTTCGGCGATCGCGCCGAAGTACTGATCCTCCAGTTCCTGGCCCTTGGGCGGCTTGGCGCCGAACAGCGTGCGGCCGGCGTTGATGAGGTCGGGCCGCGACAGATAGAAGTGCTGATCGATCAGGAAGTACTCCTGCTCCGGTCCGCAGGTCGCGACGACGCGCTCAGCCTTCGAGCCAAAGAGCTTCAACACGCGGACCGCCTGTTTCGAAACCACTTCCATCGAACGCAGCAGCGGCGTTTTCTTGTCGAGCGTCTCGCCGGTCCAGCTGACGAACGCGGTCGGAATGACGAGCGTGACCGAGCCGCCGCTGTGGAGCAGCCATGGCGGGCTCGTCGGGTCCCAGGCCGTGTAGCCGCGCGCCTCGAACGTGGAGCGCATGCCGCCCGACGGGAAGCTCGAAGCGTCCGGCTCGCCTTTCATCAGCTCCTTGCCGGAGAACTCCACGACGGCTTTGCCGTCGCCGCTCGGGCTCAGGAACGAGTCGTGTTTCTCTGCCGTGATGCCGGTGAGCGGCTGGAACCAGTGCGTGTAGTGCGTGGCGCCCTGTTCGACCGCCCAATCCTTCATGGCCGCGGCGACGGGATCCGCGACCGAGAGGTCGAGGGACTGGCCTTGCATGATGGTCCGGCGCAGCGCGTGGTAGACCGACTTCGGCAGCCGCTGCTGCTGCACCTGATCGTTGAAAACCAGGCTGCCGAACGTTTCGCCCGCGTGCGGACCGCGCGGCTGTTTGGCATCTGACACCGACCACTCGCGAATCGCACTGATCGCTCCCTCGAGCACTCCGGAAGTCATTCTTTCCCCCTGTTCAGCTGGGCTGATGCAAACCGCGGCGGCTCTCGAGATGGAAGCGCCCGAAGCGCGGAGAGAATCGCGGCCGACGAAGGCAGCAATTATGTCTAAAGTGTGCAGAATTGGCAAGAAGTGAGGCCAGTGGAGTCTCCAAAAGGCCAACAAAGACCCCGGCTGGCGCCGGATTCATGCTCAATCGACACACACTCGAGATCGCCCCGGACGTGCATCCCGGACCGTCGGAGAGGGGCCAGGAGCGCTTTTCCAATCTCCGGCGGATCCGGTATGCTTCGGCGTCCAATCCGGTGCGTCGCTCTTCCCTCCCGGCCAGTCAATCGCCGGGCCCGCCATCTCCGAGCCGACACCGGTGGAGAAACGAGGAGCCGCCGTTATGAAGCCCGATGACTTCTTCTCGCTCGCCAAGAAAAACCACGCCGACATGGTCGATCTGAAGTTCGTCGACATGCTTGGCACGTGGCAACACTGCTCGTTCCCGATCGATCTCTGGGACGCCGACACCTTCAAGGAAGGCCTCGGGTTCGACGGGTCCTCCATTCGCGGCTGGATGGGGATTCACGAGTCGGACATGCTGGCGATGCCGGACCCCGATACGGGCTGTATCGATCCGTTCTTCGCGAAGCCCACCGTGAGCGTGATCGCCAACGTCATCGACCCGGTCAGCGGCAAGGATTTCAGCCGGGATCCGCGCCACGTCGCGCGCAAGGCCGAAGCCTACCTGCGCGAGACCGGCATCGCCGACACCTGCTTCGTCGGTCCCGAGCCCGAGTTCTTCATCTTCGACGAGGTCCGCTACGAACAGAATCAGCATCGCGGCTATTACGAGATCGACTCCGCCGAAGGCGCGTGGAACACGGCGCGCATCGAGGAGCCGAATCTCGGCTACAAGCCGAGTTTCAAAGGCGGCTATTTCCCCGTCAGTCCGACCGACACGTATCACGACCTTCGCGGCGAGATGGTCGCCGAGATGCGCAAGGTCGGCATCGTCGTCGAGGCGCACCACCACGAAGTGGCGACGGCCGGCCAGAGCGAGATCGACATGCAGTTCAAGCCGCTGCTGAAAATGGCCGATCAATTCATGTGGTACAAGTACATCTGCAAGAACGTCGCGCGCCGCCACGGCAAGACCGTGACGTTCATGCCGAAGCCGATCTTCGAGGACAACGGCAGCGGCATGCACTCGCACGTCTCCCTCTGGAAGGGCAGCAAGCCGCTGTTTGCGGGAAATAAGTACGCGGGGTTGAGCGATCTGGGCCTCTACGCCGCGGGCGGTCTGCTCAAACACGCGCCAGCCATCCTCGCCTTCGCCGCGCCGACGACGAATTCCTACCGCCGTCTGGTGCCGGGCTTCGAGGCGCCGGTCAACCTGGCGCTGTCGGCGCGCAACCGGTCGGCGTCGATCCGCATTCCGATGTATTCGAAGAGCCCGAAGGCCAAGAGGCTCGAGTTCCGGTGTCCGGACCCCAGTTGCAACGGGTATCTCGCCTGGTCGGCGATGCTGATGGCGATGCTCGACGGCATCCAGAAGAAGATCGATCCGGGTGAGCCGCTCGATCGCGACATCTACGAGATGACCCGCGAGGAAATGAAGGACATGGGGATCCGGACGACGCCAGGCTCGCTCGAAGAAGCGATCACGGCTCTCGAAGAGGACCACGCGTTTCTTCTTCGCGGCGATGTGTTCACCGCGGATCTGATCGAGACCTGGATCACCTACAAGCGCGAGAAAGAGCTCGATCCGATCCGCCTGCGGCCGCATCCGCACGAGTTCTACCTCTATTACGACAACTGAGACTGGAAGTCTGAAGTGAGAACTTCGAAGTGAGAAGTCTGAAGTTCGAAGTCTGAAGTGGGACGTCGACTTCAGACTTCGGACTTCGAACTTGGGGCCGATCCGGTCGCGCTATCCTTCGAAGTTATTTATCGGGAACCCATCCAGCCACGACCAGGAACTCGGCCAGCACCATTGCCGTGGCTCCCCAGATATCGACGCCGCCGATGCGAAACGCGGGCGCGACGACACGCTGGCCGTCACGCGCGATCGCGATCGACGAGCGGTGCGACCGGTCGCACAGATCCGCGACGCGGACTTCGAGGATGCGCGCGACTTCGTCGTCGGCCGGTGCGAGCACCGGCCGCTCCTCCGACGCGCCGACGATTGGATGCAGGCGAAACCCGCTGACGGGAATGTCGAGCGAGGTCAGCGCGCCGAGCACGTGGACCGTCTCCGGGGCGAGTGCCACCTCCTCGAGCGCCTCGCGCAGCGCCGCCTGCTCGTAGGTCTCTCCAGGCTCGGCGACGCCACCGGGGAGCGACACCTGCCCGCCGTGGCGAACGTTGTCGGCCCGCACCGTGAGCACGATGTGCGCGTCGCCGTCGATTGGAAAGATGAGCAACAGTCCCGCGGCGTGCCGCACGCGCGCCTGGTTGAAGCCGGCCGGCCATTCGCGCCGCGGGCGCGGCGCCATCAGCGCATGAGCCGACGCGCCGGGAAGCGGCTGCGCCAGCGCCGTCCGGAGTCGCTCGACGACGGCCGTGAATCGCACTCCTCAAACTATAAAGTGCATTGGCCCTTTGATTCGCGGTTCGCCATGATCTGCCGCACGCTTTACGTTTACGGGTTAGCCACCACCGTGTTCTGCGGACAGCTCGAACGCGGAGGCGGATACGTCGACGTCGTCGCGGCCGACAGAATTTCGTTGGCGATAAACGTGTACCCGGCATCACTCGGGTGGAACCCGTCGGACGAATACGTGGACGGCAGGTACGTGCGTGTGTCGCACATCAAATCGATCACCGTGACGCCCTGGGACACGAAGGCGTTGACGGCCGTGGCCATGCCAACCGACGCGCGCTGCGCAGCCTGCCGTTGTGCCAGTGAGACGCCCGCGAGAAAGGGCATGCCGGCGAGGTTTGGCGGGTTGATCGCGATCACGCGTGCGTCGCTGGCGCGATCCCGAATGCCGCGGATGAGCGTGGCGTAGTCAGTCGCAAACGCGGCCACCTGGCGATCGATGTAACCGGCCGGATCGGTCCCGCCGGCCCCGCTGCCGAGCGCTGCGGTGATCGTGTTGATCTCGTTGCCGCCCGCGAAGATGGTCACGAGTGTCGACGGTTTTGGAATGAACGGCAATTCCTGATCGATGAAGTTGCCGACAATCGTCCGGTTGTACTGCTGGCCGAGCAGCTCGAAATCGCGCCCGATGACCGCGGTCGGAATCCCGAGATTGGACAACGTGACCGTGAATCCGCGCGATTTCAGCTGGCGGGTGACGATTTGGGGGTAGCCCATGCCGTTCGGGCAGTCGACGAACGGGAGGCATGGGACGCTCGATCCGATCCCCTGAGCATCGCTTGCGCCCAGGGCGGCGTAAACGACGGCTGTGTCGGGCGAAAGCGGGCCCGTTGGGGTGGGGCCGTTCGGATTCCCACCGTTTCCGAGGCCAAGCTTGTCGCAACCCATTGTGGCAAACGCCATAAAAGCCGTGACAGCGACGATCCGCAAATTTGGAGTACCAAAACTCCGGAGACCGTTTCGCGCATAGATGCGGAGAAAAACGAGCACGACGTTCACTAGAATGACATCTCCTGCGTCAACCTGCCAGCTTCCGGCCCCGGCCGGCCGCAAGCTGAGTTATCGGCGGTCGCCTCGCAGCTCACAACTATGGCGTTGCTCGATCGATTCCGATCACTCCCGGCCTCCAAGCATCCCGACCCCGACGTCCGTCTTGCCCACGTCGAGGGCCTGTCGATTGACGAGCGCGAGCAACTGGCGGCGGCGGCGCGCGAGGACGAGAGCCCGCGTGTCCGTCGCGCCGCCGTCGGCAAGCTGATGGACCCCTCGACGCTAGCGCTCGTGGCCCGCGACGAGCCCGATCCGGGGGTACGGGCGCACGCGACCTCGATGCTCCGCGACATCGCGCTCGAAGCGTTCGAGGAGATCTCCGAGGCCGACAGCCTCGCCGCAGTCGAGGCACTATCGGATCAGAAGGTCCTGGCGCACGTCGCGAAGACGGCGACGCGCCAGGCGGTGGCGGAACGTGCGCTGGCTCGCCTTACTGACGCGCGGATGCGCGGCTCGGTGGCTCGCCGCGCCGCGCTCGACCTGGTTCGGCGCGCGGCGTTCGATTCGCTGGCCGATCGCGAGGATTTTGTCGCCACCGCCATGAACAGCAGCTTCAAGGACACCGCGGTCTGGGCGGTCGAGCGCTTGACGGATCGCGCCGATCTGGAGCAGATTGCAGAGCGCTCGAACAACAGGAACGCGGTCAAGCGCGCACGAGGCATACTTCGCGAAATGGACGAACGCGCTCTGCAGGAAGTGGCGGCAGCCCGGCCGATCCCCGACGCCGTGGACGAGCCCTCGGCGGCTGTCGAACAGGAGCCGGCACGGCAGCGAGAGGCCGAGATGCTGATCGAGGCCGCCGCACGCGAGGCCGAGGAGCGAGCGCAGGCCGAAGCCGAAGCGTCGCGCGAGCGTGAAAAGACCGTGGCCGCCGACCGCGCCGCGGCCGAGGCCGCCGCTGCCGAACAGGCGCTGAAGGAGGCCGGGCACAAACACGAACGGCTGGTCGAGCTCGTGGCCGCTATTGAGTTGGCGGCCTCCGACGAGGACCTGCGCTCCGCCAGACGACGCTCCGTGATTGTGCAGCGTGAATGGCGCGACCTCACCACCTCTGGCGTTGCCGATGCTGGTCTGTCGGCGCGATATACCGCCGCGGCCGAGCGCTTGGCTGCGCGCGACCAGGAGGCGAAGGATGCCGACCGCCGCGCACGGCAGGACGCGGCGGCGCGCGTGAACCAGTGGCTGACGCGCATGGAGGCGCTCGTCGCCAAGGAAGACCTTTCGGTGAAGGCCGCCGAGCACGCGCTTCGTGACTTGCGCGCGGCGCACGGTGACGTCCCGCCGCTACCCTCCAAGCAGGACTACGACGAAGTGATCCGCCGGCTGAAAGCGGCGCAGGCCGCGCTGACGCCGAAGCTCCAGGAGCTGCGCGAGATCGAAGGGTGGCAGCGCTGGGCGAACGTCGGGATCCAGGAGCAGCTCTGCGACAAGATGGAGGCGCTCGCCGCCGAAGAGAATCCGGAGGAAATCGCCCGACGGATCCGCGATCTGCAGCAGCAGTGGCGTCAGGCGGCCGATGTGCCTCGCGCGCAGGGCGAAGCGCTGTGGCGCCGTTTCAAGAAGGCCCACGACGAACAATGGGCGCGCTGCGAAGCACACTTCGCGGCCGATGCCGAACGCCGCGCGGACAATCTGCGCAAGAAGATCGCACTCTGCGAACGGGCTGACGCGCTGAGCGATTCGACGCGCTGGATTCAGACCGCGGAAGAGATCAAAGCCTTGCAGGCCGAGTGGAAAACAATCGGCCCCGTGCCGCATGGTCAGGAGAAGGCGACGTGGGAACGGTTCCGCGCCGCCTGCGACCGCTTCTTCAGCAGGCGTCACGACGACCTTGCCCAGCGCAAGACCATCTGGGCCGACAACCTGGCGAAGAAAGACGCGCTCTGCGCGAAGGCCGAGGCGCTGGCGGGCTCGACCGACTGGGACGCCGCCGCCGTGGAAGTCCGGCGGCTGCAAGCCGAGTGGAAGGCCATCGGTCCGGTGAAGAAGAGCCGATCGGAAGCGATCTGGCAGCGGTTCCGATCGGCGTGCGATGCCTTCTTCACTCGCTACGCGCAGCGGCACGAGATCGCCCGCGGCGAGCGGGCAATGGCTCGTGAGGCGATCTGCGCCGAATTGGAGTCGTTGAGCTCGGAGGAGGATCTGCTGACGAAGGTCCGCTCGCTCCGCGGGCGCTGGCAGCAGGAGCTCGCGCAGCGAGGCGTCGAACCGGTGCGCGCGGCGGCGCTCGACGAGCGCTTCGCCGCCGCCTTCGAACGCGTCCGCGCCGCCTGGCCGCAGGTTTTCGCCGGCACCGATCTGGATCCCGACGCGAACCGTCAGCGGATGGAAACGCTCGTCATTCGCGTCGAGAAGCTCGCATCGTCGCTTCGCGGACCCGTGTCCGGCGGCGACGAAGCGCTGTCACCGACCACACGGCTCGCGGCGATGCTGAAGGAAGCGTTGGCCTCCAATACCATCGGCGGCAAGGTGGACGAAGACAGCCGTCTGCGCGCCGCACAGGAAGACGTGCGGCAGGCGCAGGCCAGCTGGTCGCGTATCGGACCCGTTCCGGAGCCGACCCGCCGCGCGCTCGCCGATCGTTTCGCGCGCGCGTGTCGTTTGATCACCGAGGCAGCCGCCAAGGCAGGCGAGCAGGGGAAGGCGGGCAGGGCAGCGGAGAGTCGGCCAGGCGAGACAGGCCGGCCAGTCAGGTCAGGTAGGTCAGGTGAGTCGGGCAGGCCGGGTCGCGACGGGGCTCGCTAGTCTCTCGGCTGTGCCGGACCCACCAGCCCTGCAGACCCACCGGCCCACCCGATCGACCTGCGCCACCCCTCTCAGTTGATCTTGATCAGCTCGACGTCAAACACGAGCATGCCGTACGGCGCCTGCTGCCCTTTGTAGGCAAGCTGCTGCGGGATCCAGAAGCGCGTTTTCTCGCCTTCGACCATCAACGCCACGCCTTCGGTCCATCCGGGGATCACTCCGTCGAGCGGGAAGTCAATCGGCGCGCAACGCGCGACCGAGCTGTCGAACATTTTGCCGTCAGTGGTCCAGCCGGAATAGTGCACCGTCACTTTGTCGCTGGGCTTGGGGTGTCTGCCGCCGACGCCAGGCTGGAGGACCTTGTAGGCGAGGCCGCTCGACGTCTTCTTTGAATCCGCGGGCGCCGCTTTCACGTCCGAGGGCGCCTTCAGCTCCGCGAACGAAATCAGTTTGACGTCGAAGACCAGCGTCCCTTTCGGCTCGCGCTTTCCTTGATACGCGAGCGCTTCGGGAATCCAGAACCGGCGCTGCTCGCCGTCGACCATGAGCTGCACGCCCTCGGTCCAGCCCGCGATCACCTTGTCGAGCGGAAAGCAGGCCGCCTTGCCGCGCGAGATCGAGCTGTCGAACATCTTGCCGTCGGTCGTCCAGCCGGTGTAGTCGACCGTGACGAGGTCGGTTCTTCCCGGATGCGTCTTGCCCGTGCCGGGGGCAATCACTTTGGACGCGAGGCCGGACGCGGTTTTCGCGGCATCGGCCGGCGGGGCGGCGACGTCGGCCGGCGGCGGAATGACTTTGAGCGTCGTCGTCTGCGCGGAGGCGACAGCGGCGACGAATACAAGAGGTAGCGAAACGGACTTGAACATGAAGATTCCTTTCGATGGAGATTGTACATGGGCCCGTCGACAAGAACGCCCGTCGATGATTTCCTGACTGCCGGCCAGGCGGGTCCGCGGATGTCAATGAGGACCCTGCCTGCCGACGCGTTGGCGCGCCCGATTTTCAGTCGCGCCCGCTCAGAGTGACGCTCGAGTTTACGGTGCAAGACTGATCGCGTATCGTGTGACGATGACCGATCCGATCATGCAGGTGTCGCCTCTCGGGTCCCGGTGGCAGACGGCGGATCCATTTCTGTTCTGCGTCCACCACATCGATCACTTTCCTCCTGGGAACGAGCAGCTCGGTCCCGCCGCATCGCTCGCCGGCCACGACATCGGGCAGGATTTCGAAGGAAAGGACGGCTGGCGGATGTATCACGGCGACGTGGTGCCAGGATTTCCGCAGCACCCTCATCGCGGGTTCGAGACGGTGACCATCGTGCGTGACGGGTACATCGATCACTCGGATTCCCTGGGTGCGACCGCCCGTTTCGGGATGGGGGACGTGCAGTGGCTGACGGCCGGGGCCGGCGTCGTGCACTCGGAGATGTTCCCTCTGCTCAACGCCCATGGCCCGAACAACCTCGAGTTGTTTCAGATCTGGTTGAACCTGCCTGCCAAGGACAAGCTCGTTCCACCCTACTTCACGATGTTCTGGGACCGGGACATCCCGCGACGCCGCTTCACAGATGCTCAGGGCCGCAACGTGGTCGTCACCGTGATTGCGGGGGCGCTGGACGGCGAGAGTCCCCTGCCTCCGCCGCCGCACTCGTGGGCAGCGAAGGGCGGCGCCGATCTGGCGATCTGGTCGATTGCGATGGAGGCCGGGGCCACCTGGCAGGTGCCTCCCGCCAAAGACGACAGCACCGCGCGGACGCTGCATGTCTTTGCCGGCTCCTCGCTGCGCGTCGCCGATCGCGTCGTGCCGTGTCCGGCTGCGATCCGGGTCCATGCGAATAAGCCCGTGGGGATCGAAGCGGTCGATGGCCCGGTGGAAATTCTCCTTCTCCAGGGACGACCGATTGGTGAGCCGGTCGCTCAATACGGCCCGTTCGTGATGAATACCCGGCCGGAGCTCGAGCAGGCGTTTGCCGAGTACCGAAGCACCCGGTTCGGTGGCTGGCCCTGGCCGGCCGACGCGCCCGTGCACCCTCGCGCGCAGGGGCGATTCGCGCGTCACGCAGACGGCCGCGTCGAACACGCCCCCGCATGCATCGTGAACGCTCAAGACTGAAGGACGAGCGCGAACCGCTCGCGGGCGGGTCTGAGAACGCCTGGCAGGTCAGCGTCGCTGCGCCGCGAGTTGCTCGAGCTTGCGCTTGAGATCTTCCAGTTTCCTGCCCGCGTCGCCGAGCTTCCCTTCGGCGGTCAGCCGCTGATAATCCGCGAGGTCCTGCGCGGCGCCCGCCACGAGAGCGTTGCTGTCGGTCGGCGCCTCTGCGGCATTCGACGGCGGTGCCTGCGCGCGCGGGGCGCTTGCGGGCGCGGCGGCGGAGGTGGTCGTGCTTGAGATTCCGTTCCCGAACAGTCCCGCCATCGCCCCTTCAAACGTCGGCGCGTACGCCAGCCGATCCTGCAGAGCGAGCACGACGAGCCGCAATTCCGGCATCGGGCTGCGCTCGGCCTGCAGGTAAATTGCCTCAGCGTAGAGGAGCGCACGACCGACCGGCATGACGATGAGGCTCCCGCGCCGGACGTGCGACCCCTGCTGGTTCCAGAGCGACAACTGCCCAGACAACTGCGCGTTCTGATCGATGCGTGCCTCGATTTGCAGCGGGCCATCGATCAGCCTCGTCTTCGGGAAGTCGTACACGATGGCGGTGCCGTAGCGATCGCCATCGCTGCGGCCGGCAATCCACCCGATGAGGTTGTTCTTGTTCGCGGGCGTGAACGGCAGGATACCGATGAACTCCATGTCGAGCTCGTCTGGCAGTTTCATCAGCACGAAGTTCGGCTCCATCGCCTGGGTGGCCTGCTCGCGCTGCGCGCTCAGCCCCACCTCGGACGCGACGGTCCACAGGTCTTCGCGGTTGTAAAACACCGCCGGATCGGTCATGTGATACAGGCCGTAGACCGACGCCTGCAGCTTCAGCAGCAGCTCGGGATAGCGCACGTGCTTGCGAAGGCCGGCCGGCATGGCCGCCGCGTCGCGAAACAGCGTGGGAAACACGTTCCGATAGGCCGCGACGACGGGATCCTCGCTGTCGAACACGTAGAACGTCGTCGATCCGTTGTACGCGTCGACGACGACCTTGACGCTGTTCCTGATGTAGTTGATCCCGTCTCGCCCGAGCCGGTAATGCCGCGAGTACGGATAGCTGTCCGAGGTGGTGTAGCCGTCGATCATCCAGAAAATCCGTCCATCGTCGGAGATGACGACGTAGGGATCGGGGTCGTAGGTGAGAAACGGGGCGAGCGACTGGACGCGCTCGCGGATGTTGCGCCGCATCAGCAGTCGGCTGTCCGGGGTGATGTCGTCGCTGAACGGCAGCTTCGCCATGTCGCCGCGATCGAGCGCGATCAGCAGCCGTCGGAAGAACCCGCCGAGGCGGATCCCGCCATCGCCTTCGTACGAGGTCAGGTTGTTGGTGTCGCCTTGCGGATAGTTGAATTCCTTCTGCCGCGTCTTGACGTAGACGTCGGTATCGGTCAGCTCGCCGAAATAGATCTCCGGGCGGGTGACGCCGAACCCTGGAATCGTGCTCTGCACCGGCATGTTGCTGAGGACGAGCGCCGGCAGCCCTTCCGGCGTGAAGCCGTTCACCGCGTTCATCGTGACGCCGTAGCCGTGCGTGTAGATCAGCTTCTCGTTGATCCAGTTGCGGCTGCTTGCGGGGAGCTTCTCGATGTTGAGCTCGCGCGCGGCCAGCATCATCTGCCGCATCGACCCGCCGATTTCGTACCGGTCGATGTCGATATCGGGAAAATCGTAGTAGGTGCGGATCTCCTGAATCTGCCGCAGCGTATCCTGCAGGGCACGCCAGTCCCACAGTCTGATGTTCTGCAGCGTCATTTGATTGTTCGCGGCGTCGACGGCTTCGAGTCCGGCGTCGGCGGGAAAGGGATGCTGCGCGAGGCGGTTCAGTCCGAACGCCTGACGTGTCATTTCGATGTTGTGCGAGATGTACGGCTGTTCGCGCACCAGCTCGTTCGGCTTCACGATGAAGCTGTTGACGTACCAGCCGAGCACGCCGGCGATGGCATAGCAGGCGGCCGCCGGGACGACCGACGCCACGAGCCAGCGCACTCGCGGCGCCGAGACCGCGTTGACGAGCGCAATCGCGGCGCCCACCACCAGCGCGATGGACACGAACAACATGCCGGTGAGCGTGACGTGCGCGTCCGTGTAGGTTACGCCCGCAAAGATCGTCTGATCCTGGAACAGCTGGTCGAAGCGGCCGAGGTACTCGCGCGCCGCCAGCATCAGCAGGAATGCGGCGAACGCGATCGACAACCCGCGCCACAGCGTCGACGGTTCGGCGCCGGCGCGCTGCCGCGTCAGCAGCCGTGTGCCGCCGGTCACGAAGATGAAGAACCCGGCGACCGCGCAGGTCATGACCGCGAGGGTCATCAGCCAGCCGGTGACCAGCTGCCAGGCCGGCAGCGTGAAGAGATAGAACGAGATCGGTCGCCCGAAGATCGGGTCGGTGGCGGTCGTGGCGAGCGGTGCATGCCAATACAGCGCGAGCGTCGTCCACTGCGCCATCATGCCGGCGCCGGTGACGGCGGCGATCGCCAGTGCGAGGCCCAGCGCGATCAGCTTGAGGACCGGCTCGACCGGCAGCTTGAGCGGCTGGCCATTGATCAGCAGTCCGCTGAACTCGCCAAGCCGCGGCGGCTTGAGCGCGAGGAATGCACCGTACAGCACCGCAAAGGTGACGACGGCGAACACCGTGAAGATCAGGGCCTGCGCATTGAGCGTCGTCCAGAACACGGCGGAGTAGCCGAGGGAGCCGAACCAGAGGGCTTCAACGTAGTACGACAGGGCCGTACCACCGCCGAAGACGAGCGCGGCGAGAACCGCGAGCAGAACGTACCGGCCGCGCCGCCGCGACGGTCGTCGGGGCGGAGGCCAGTCGACGACTCTGTCGGGACGCGAGGCGGGATGTCCGTTCATTGACCGGCGGAGAGACGCAGCTCAGTGCAGTACTTGGAGCACGTCACAAAACTATCGCTCAATACCCCGATCTTGATACGCACTCTTTCATCAGTCGGTTGGCCTTCACGCATTATACGACTCCCGAGACGCAGACACGGTTGCGGCCCTCGTGTTTCGCCTGATACAGCGCCTGGTCGGCGGCTCCGAGCAACGCTTCCGACGACGCGATCTCTCCAGGGACACCGGCGGCGGCACCGACGCTGATCGTGACCACGCGTCGATCGGTTCCGCTGAGCTCAATGCCGAGCGATTCCACCACGGCGCGCAGCCGCTCGCCGACGTCCTTCGCCCCGGCGGCGTCGGTGCCCGCGAGGATGGCGGCGAACTCGTCCCCGCCGTACCGCGCGACGAGATCGCCGGCGCGCGGTGCGGCTGCGTCGAGCGCCTGGGCGACCCGCGTGAGACAGGCGTCACCCGCTCGATGACCGAACGCGTCGTTGTAGCCTTTGAAGTAGTCGACGTCGATCATCATCAGCGTCATCGGCGCCTTCACCCGGAGCGCGCGCCGCCATTCCATCTCGAGAATCTCCTCGAAATGCCGCCGATTCGGGATGCTGGTCAGTGCGTCCATGTACGACAGCCGCTGCAGGTGGTCGTTGGCCTGCTGCAATTGGCTTGTCCGCTCTTCCACGAGCCGGAGCAGCTCGGCCTCGCGCGCTCGCGCGCGCCTGAAGTTCAGGCGATAGACGAAAGACACGGCGGCGATGAGCGCCGCCAGCCCGAGAGCGTAGAGCCAGGTCGTTTGCATCACGGCTTCATTTCGGAGGGGCACCGTGGCCAGGAAAGCCGCGATCCTGCAGGAGCGCCCCTGGAATGGTACTGGCGCGCCGGTCCGCCGGCTCGGGAATCTGAGGACGCGACACACCGCCGAGCGGGGCCGGCCTGACCGCTGGCACGCACGCCCCCGGGCTGACCGCCAGCAGAGCACGCGATCGCCCCGCCGACGAAAGCGCCGACTGATTGCCGACCGGCGCGTTTCATCAGGGCTCCGAGAATCCTTCGTGTTGCGTGTGGGTGACATTATAAGATCAGAAGAACCCACTCCAGCCATGGCGCTTGTCAAACTCCACAAGACCGTCGGGGTCAAAGTCGGCCACGTCCAGGTCGGCGGTGGCGCGCCCATCGTCGTCCAGTCGATGACGATGACCGATACCGCCGATGCGGGCGCGACTGCCCGGCAGTGCATCGAGCTCGCGAGCGCGGGATCGGAGCTGGTGCGAGTCACCGTCAACCTGCCCGAAGCGGCCGCGGCGGTCCCCGAAATCAAGCAGCGGATGCTCGACGCCGGGTGCACCGCCCCGCTCGTCGGCGACTTTCACTACAACGGCCACCTTCTGCTCACCAGGTTTCCGGAATGCGCCCGCGCGCTCGACAAGTACCGCATCAACCCGGGTAACGTCGGCACGGGACGGCGGCGCGACGAACAGTTCGCGACGATCTGCAAGGTCGCGATGGACCATGGCAAGCCGGTGCGCATCGGCGTCAACGGCGGCTCGCTGAACCAGGAACTGGTCGTCGCGAAGATGCAGGAGAACACCGATCGCGATCTCGGTCTGACCTCGGAGGAAATCATCAACGAGTGCATGGTCCTCTCGGCGATCGAATCCTCGGCGCTCGCGATCGAGAGCGGCCTGCGCAAGGACCAGATCATCATCTCGTGCAAGACATCGCGGCCGCGCGATTTGATTGCCGTGTATCGCGAGCTCTCCCGCCGGACCGATCAGCCGCTGCATCTCGGGTTGACCGAAGCCGGCATGGGACTCAAGGGCCTGGTGTGGTCGGCCTCCGCGATGGGTGTGCTTCTCAGCGAAGGCATCGGAGACACGATCCGTGTCTCGTTGACGCCGAGGCCCGGAGGCGATCGCTGCGAAGAAGTGTACGCCGCCTGCGAGCTGCTGCAGGCGCTCGGTCTCCGGGCGTTTTCGCCCAGTGTCACGGCGTGTCCCGGATGTGGCCGGACCACGAGCTCCACGTTCCAGCAACTCGCGGAGCAGATCCAGGACTACATCCGCGACAAGATGCCCGAGTGGAAAATCCGCTACGCCGGCGTCGAAGCGATGACGCTCGCGGTGATGGGATGCGTCGTCAACGGTCCCGGCGAATCGAAAGCGGCGAACATCGGGATCAGCCTGCCCGGGACCGGAGAAGCGCCGAACTGTCCGGTGTTCATCGATGGCGAACACGTGACGACGCTGCGAGGCACCTACGACGAGCTTTCAGTGGAATTTCAACGGCTCGTGAATGAGTACGTCGATACTCGATACGAGCGACGCTGATCGGGCGCTGAAAGACGTGCTCCACCAGGTGTGGGGCTTTTCCGATTTCCGCCCGCTTCAGCGTGAGGCGATGGGCGCGATTCTCGCCGCACGCGACAGCGTCGTCGTTCTTCCCACCGGGGGCGGCAAGTCGGTCTGTTTTCAGGCTCCCGCTCTCGTGGCGGCCAGGGCGGGCGAACACCTCGGCGTGGCGCTCGTCGTGTCGCCGCTCATCTCGCTGATGAAGGATCAGGTCGACGGGCTGCGCGTCGACGGCGTCGCCGCCGCATACCTGAACAGCACGCTCCAGCCGCACGAGCGCGACGACGTGCTCGCCTCGATCCGCGACGGTCGCTGCCGGCTGCTCTACGTGTCGCCCGAACGTCTGCTGGCGGACGCCGGACTTCGCCGGCTGCTGCTGCAGGCCGGGCTCCGCTTCATCGCCATCGACGAAGCGCACTGCATCAGTCAGTGGGGACACGATTTCCGTCCGGAGTACCGCCAGCTCGGGGCGTTGCGCGACGAATTTCCGGGCGTGTCGTTCCATGCCTTCACGGCCACGGCGACCGACCGTGTGCGGCGCGACATCGTCGCCGAGCTCAGGCTGAGAGATCCGCGCGTCCTGGTCGGGTCGTTCGACCGGCCGAACCTGACCTACAGGGTCGTGCGACGCGCCAATCTGCAACGTCAGCTGCTGCAGATTCTTTCGCGTCATGAGGACGAAGCCGGCATCGTCTATTGTGGATCGCGGCGCGAGGTCGAGTCGCTGTCCGAGTGGCTCAAAGGCGAGGGACACGCCGCCGTCCCGTATCACGCGGGACTCGCCGACGCGGTGCGCAGCCGCCATCAGGAAGCCTTTCTGGAAGAGCGGGCCGACATCGTCGTGGCGACCGTCGCGTTCGGCATGGGGATCGATCGGTCGAACGTCCGCTACGTCGTGCACGCCAGCGCGCCGCGCTCGCCCGAGCACTACCAGCAGGAATCGGGACGCGCCGGCCGCGACGGTCTGCCGGCCGAGTGCGTGCTGATCTACTCCGCGGCTGATTTTCTCCGCTGGCGGCGGATGCTCGAGTCGAATGGCGAGTTCACCGACAGTGCGCGCGAGCTTCTGCGCGATATGGAACGCTATGCGTCGGGCATGGGATGCCGCCATAAGACGCTGGTCGAGTACTTCGGCGAGCGCTATCCCGGCATCGGCTGCGGCGCTTGCGACTGGTGCCTGAAAGAGCTGGATCCGGTGGCCGACGCGAACGTCGTGGCGCAGAAGATCCTCTCGTGCGTCGCCCGCGTGAAACAGGCGTGGGGCATCGGCCACGTCACGGACATCCTGGTCGGGCGCGCGACGGAAAAGGTCGTGGCGTCACGCCACGCGGAGCTGTCAACCTTTGCCCTGTTGCGCGACGAGCCCGCGGCCGTGGTGCGCGGCTACATGGAACAGCTGATCGACGGCGGATTTCTCATGCGCGACGGCGATCCCTATCCCGTGCTGCGTCTGACGACCAGCGGCGCCGCGCTGATGCGCGGGCAGGTGGCCTGCGCGCTCTATCGCGAGGTGCAGCCGCCGCGCAAGAGCGCGAAGCGGAAAGGGCGCGACCGCGCCGGGAGCATCGCGGACGGCGGCCTCTTCGAGCGGCTGCGTG